>SMTZ1_10002528_pt1 | contig 18386 bp, 6 predicted proteins | sample DeeMarSWOR136_30_FD_25667 | JGI IMG/M metagenome (IMG submission 25667)
TTATACGTTAGTGCCGATAGGGGATAGTAAAATAGTAGCAGGTGATACACTAGCCTATGTGGTTACGGCTCGAGATCAATATGGGAATGCGATTGGTAATAATGGAACTGTGATAATAAGCACAATAGGCAGTAATAGTGCAGACATAATCGCAAGTAGTTTCAATTTTGCAGGTAATAGTATTTTAAATTTCTCGGTAACTGATACAGTAATAGGTGGATTTACGGTACGTGTCGAAAATAGCGGAAATTCCTCTCTAATGGTTCAAAGTGGGTACATTGCAGTTGATCCCTCATCAATTGATTCTTTAATTATTATCAGTGGAAATAACAGGACTACATTTGCAGGAAGCAGCAGAGTGCTTCAAGTCAGAGTCATTGATCGCTATAACAATCCTATTGCAGATAGCACGGTGATATTTGAACCAAGAAATCGTGTATCTAATACTACTGATAACACAAATGCAGCGGGTATTGCACAAACTATTTACAATACACCTACAGCTCAAGATTCTAGTTATGCGCGGGCATTTATTGCAGGTAGAACAGATACCTCTCTTTTCAAAGTATATGGCATCAGGTATGTAAGCAACTCTCTAAATCCCAAAGTGATAGTCCCTGGTGATACGGTTGATTTTTATCTCAGTTATACCAATCCTGGTGTTGATACGGTATATTTTGACACATCCGCTACTATTTTTTCATTTTCTGATGGCATTGTAAATGCATCTGGCAAGCTAGATTCGCCACTAGTATCTCTACCAAGATCAATTGATACCTTAAAATTTTCAGATGTATATATTCCTGGGACCTTGCAAGCAGGTAATTATACACCCTCTGTTAATTTTACTGCCAATTCAGGTAATGCGGAGATATCAGGTACATTAAATACCAACCCAGGAGAATTATCGACAGAACCTCTATCTATAGTTTCCATTGAAGTGCTTGATCCCCCAACGAAAGTGATTAGAAGAGGGGGGACAATTGCTAATATTTTAATGGAAGTGCGTAACAATAGTCCATATTTGATTGAAAATATATACGATAGTCTTACTTTTCAACCAAGCGGTGGATTCATACTAACTCCAGCACCAGGTAATCCAAGTACTATACCCGCGAATTCGCAAGCATCTTTCAATTTTTCTGTGCTAGTACCGGAATCTGCTGCTGAGTTAACTTATATTGTTGATGGTTACATTTCAGGAACTTTAGAAGTTAATGGTAATTTTATTTTCGATGATGATGCGCAGTTTGTTGATTCCATTAGAGTGGTTACAGGTGCTGACCTTACACTTACAAGTTACATACCAAGTCCAGTATCCGAAAATCAGCAAGTGGCTTTTACTGTTTCGATCTCAAATGCTGGTCCCAGTAGTATATTATTGGATCCAGATGAGACTGTATTCACATTTGATGGGGAGACAGGATCTCAGACTTTTAATCTTAATGGTGAGCAGGTAATTGCTGCGTCTTCGTCATCAAATATACTATTTACCTTAGATACTCTTACCTTGGTTGCCGGAAGATATGGTGGTACAGTAAGGTTAAAGGGACTCGAGAATGGAGGAGCATTTCAAGATTCTCTGTTTACTGATATTGGGGATAGTTTAATCATCCAAACACCTGCGGCAATTGTGGTTGATAGTATTCTTGCAAGTATTGATACTGTTTCACAGGATATGGATACCTTAGTAACTGTATATGTATCGAATACCGGTCAGGCAGAGGTGGTTTTGGATACAATTATAACACTTCCATATGGAGCTCCAAATCAAATTACACCTGTGCTGCCAACCCTTATTGCTGGTAGTTCAGATACCTCATTTAATGCGCGTGTAAATATTCCCAGTGATGCAACAAGTGGTGATATTACAATTACTGCAAGGGTGAGTGGGTATGATAATAACAGTGATAGCCGTGTATCGGATCTTACCGAAAGTATAAGCGACTCCTGGGTAGTATTAACAAAACCTGAAGTTGATATTGATTCTGTTTATTCAGATTCAGTTGTGATTCTGGGGCAGACTGGTATTCTCATTTCATATAGATTGGTAAATAACGGGGAAACACCGGTTAGTATTACCTCAACAAATATAAATTCACTTAGAGGTGAATATACTTTTGTGGGACCTGTTTTACCAACTATTCTGGATGGTAACAGTTCTATTGTGTTGCAAAGCAGCGCTTCTGTTAGTCCAAATTCTGCCATTGGATTGGATACACTAAGTATTCAATTTACATATACGAATCAAATATCTGGAAAGGAAACAAGCCTCTCAGGATCGACCAGGTGGGCATGGGAGGTTCAATCGACTGCAAATATTGAAATATTATCAGTTACATCTCCACAAAATTTAGTCAGTGTGGGTCAAACAACCATTCCTGTTCGGACCAGTGTACGTAATCAGGGCACAGCCTTAACGCGTATAGATAGTTTATCTCTAACGTTTACTAGTGGAGATACGAATTATATCGTTAGTGTATCTAATCCTGCATTACCAGTACAACTAGGCGCAGGTGCATCTCAAAATTTTGATTTTCTTGTAGATGTTTTACCATCAGCACGCACCGGTCCGGATACAATTGATGCACAGTTGAGGGCAACAGAAATTTCAAGCAATAGAACCTTTACTATATATAATTCTCTCATTAGAGATAGTTGGATTGTCCAAGAAAGACCAGCTGTTGTAATAAATAGCGTTCAAATCACTCCAGAGATAGCAAGTATTGGACAATCAGGATTAATAGCGCGCCTATTTATTGAGAATCAAGCTGGTGCAACGGCCCGGATAGATAGTGTTGATCTTAATTTTTTAGTTAATGGTGGTGATGCGGATACGAACTTCGTGATATCAAGGCAATCATCACCCACCCTGCCACTGACACTTATCTCAGGTCAAAGTACGCTTATTACCTATAATGTTGCAGTAAATAGTAATGCGCTTGATACCAGTTATACAGTTGATGGGTATCTGGAATATCTAGATGTAAATGATAATAGTCGGTTTATAGTCAGTGAGGCTGAGCAAAAAGATACGCTTGATATTCAATCTTTTGCTTCTTTAAACATAACAGCATTCAATATTTTACCTGATACAGTGAGCTGGGAACAAGAAAATGTATCTGCAACTATTATTTATGAAAATACTGGGAGTGCAAATGCGCGTATTGAAAATGTTTCGCTAGTATTCGATCAACTGAACAGCTCATTTGAGAGGATTCTTCAAAATCGATCAACACCATATATTATAAGTGGAAATACAACAGATACTCTATCGTATCGTATAAGCGTTCCAAGCGGATATCGCGGCCTTGTAAGATCTGATTTTGATATTTCAGGTGTTGATTTGAATTCTCAACTTTTCATTTCAGATACAGCGCAAGATTCATTTCAAATGCAAATACCTGCAGATCCAGTCTGGGCAGATACTACAGAGCCGATCGCTTTTGATCTAGATACTACAATTCAATTTATAGTGAAAGTAAGAAATCAGGGTCAAGCTAAAATTTATTTAGATTCTACGCAAACTTCCTTCACCTTAGTGGGTTCTCCTTATAATATATTACTATCAGGTCTATCAAAACAGAGGTTGGATAGTGGAATAGTATCAGATCTAACTTTTAGACCAACCTTTATCACCGGTATTGCAGTTGGAGATTACCCGGTAAGAGTTAATTTGGTCGGGGTAAGCAATGGGAGTATTTTTACAAGAGTTATTGATGTTGGCCAAATAACCATCGGCGGACAAATCTTTTTTGGCCCAACATCTGTTACTCCTAATATTGTTCTTCAAGATCAAGATTCCATAATCGTGGTCATGCAGGTGGGCAATAATGGCGTTCCCCTTCCTATAGATGATGTGGGTACTACACTTATTTTTGAACATAATTCTTTACCACTGGTTGTGCCTACACTAACTAGAATCGATACACTGTCAACTTTGCGTAACATTGATAATAACGAGCTGCGCTTTAGATTTGATGTTCCACCAGATTTCCCATTAGGTAGAATTAATGTTTTTGGCCAAATAAGCCTGGACGGTGGTAATCTCGTTAAGAAGTCTGCAGTTGCATTGACCTATTTCACCGTATTAAGTGGAGCAAACATCTCTTATGTCATAGGTTCGATTTCTCCAAACGAGGTGATCCCACGTGAAACAGTTTCATTTACGGCAAGGTTGAATAATTCCGGATTATCGAGTTTAGCCCTTATACCCGATTCAACATTTCTCGAGATTCAATTCCCATCGATCTTAAGGACCACTTTATCAGGGAATTTTATCCTTCCAGGCAATACTACTAGTACTGTTGGTTTTAATACAGTGGTTATTCCAGAAAGTATAACTCCAGAAATTAGTTATAATATGGAATTACATGTAGTCGGAATCCAGCAGAATGGTGATACACTTCGCACTACTCTTTTAATCGACCAATTAAATGTGATAAGATCCGCCACAGATAATTTGCTTGTATCCAATATAGAGATTTTACCAGAGAGAGTTCGCTGGGGGCAAACCGGGATAGAAATAAATTATAGTGTTGAAAACAATGGTAGCTCTGATGCAATTGTACGTAATATATTAAATCATTTTTATAGAAATGGGGATGAGGTTACAACACAATGGGTATTGTCAAACATTACACCATCATTTCCTTACTTACTAAATTCAGGAATAGATACTACCTTTTACGCACAGTATGTTCTTACAAGTCCTGCTGATACAGGAATTGTATATACGCGTCCTGAGGTCCTATACAGTGATGTTAAAACACCGACAATCACCGATACCTTTTCTGTTACAACTGATTTCGATAGTGTACAAGTTGTTCGTCCAGCTCAGGTTCGTATCGATAGTCTGATACTTGTAAATGCACCAAACAAACCGAATATCAATTTTGACCAACCGTTTGATTTAAGATTTGTTGTGAGAAATATTGGAGCTGATACTGCAGTAAACATCACATTAAGTCTATTGGAGAACGAAATAACAGTAAATACTTATACGATTTCACAGATTGCTCCGACATCTCAAATAACTTTTGATAGCACTTGGACTGTGTTTATACCTGGAGATTATAGTTATAGGGTAAAAATTGATTCTGCTTTTGATATAACTACTGGACAGCCGATACCGATCTTACAGCCTCTAGATAATACGGAGATCATACATGCTGACAGACCGGCGAACTTAAGATACTCAACCAGCATTTCAGGGCCCCCTGGGGCATTGGATTCGGTTGTAAGTGTTGGACAAAGATTTAATATAACAACAATAATTAACAACTCTGGTAGCGCTCCATACAGCAGTGGACGATTGCATTTAAGTGTTCCTGTAAATTATCAATTAGATGCATCCACACCCGATACTATGACATATACACAAAATGATACAATCAAAACCTGGATTGTAAGGGCTCTTAATGTTAGCCCGTATGTCTTTGATACTTTGACTGTTTCATTAATCGATACTTCACTAGATAGAAACATAAATTCGGCGGCTGTGATAGGCTCATTCGATGGTGCTGTGCTAGTAAAAGTTGATTCATCCGCATATTTTGAGATTCAACCCTTTATTGCCAGTCCCGAGGGTGCTACCGATGGTATAATATCCACAGGGCAGATCTTTAATGTTGCTGCAGACATCTCTTTTGTAACAAGTGTAGCTGATACTGGTCGTATTGCGAGAATTTTGCTTCCTAATAATTTCGCCGTTGCAGGTTCCTCCATCAAATCCCTGCCAAACAGCGTTAGCAACACTACCGTGGATTTTAACATCGTCGCAGCACAAACTAGCGACGGTATACCGGATACAATCTATGTTTCAGTCTCGGCCGTTGATGCAAATAGTGACTCTTTGATAACAATCATCTCTCCAGCACTGATTGTAAATATTGTAGATCATAGTGAATTGAGTATTGTTGCGCAAATAAGTGCTCCAGAAGGTGCAAAAGATTTTGTATTGTCAACAGGTCAGCAATTCGATGTTAATTTTTGGATTAGAAATTTTGGTCAGGCGGGTTTTGATACGAGTGGTTCGATTAAATTAACAGCAACCAATGGTGCCCTTTTTTCCGCCTCAGGAGAGAATTCACTGATCATTAATAATTTTAAATCTCGTTCTGATAGCACATATACCACACAAATTCAATTGCCCTTAATTAATATCTCCAATACAAAAATAGTCAGTTCAATTCAAACCTTACCCAAGGATGAGAATAATAGTGATCAGACATCAAGAGTACGCCAGGATTCGGTAACGCTTATTATACAGGTTATACCTCGTGCTGAGCTGTTTGTGAATTTTACGATGCCGAGTTCAAACATTCGCCTTGTGGATCAGGATTTCAGTATAACAGCGGTTGTGCAAAATAGAGGTATCGCCGATGTTGATTCAGGTTTTCTAAGCATCGATGTTTCGGATGCGAACTTGCTACTATTGGATAATGCTAGAAAAGAATTTAAAGTTGATAGCATTGTAACATGGCAGGTTCGAGCACCATCTGTAGCTGGTAGTGGCTCAGTTACTGTATTTGCGGATACATCGGATACAGGAGGTCCCCGTGATGAAAATGATGGACTCTTCGCTTTCCGTACCCTGGAAGACGGTGTAGATTCTATTAATTTCGCAATTAATGCTGTGAATGCACCAACTATTCAGGCGGCTACTTTTACCAGACCTTACTATACAACAGCTTTAATAGCTTCTACCGATCAAGATTCAATAAAAATAGAAGCTCAAGTAGGATTTAATCCACTACTTGACTTGGAGCGACGAGTAGAATTGGTTCTACCGACTGGTAGAGGATACACAACAGTCGATAATAGTCTGATTCGTGAATTAGATTCAGATTCTACTGTTTGTCATTTAGAATGGCATATAAGGACGCCTGAGTCAGCCGTGGATTGGCAGAATTTGATCATTCGTGCCCAGGCAAGATCAAATACAAATCCTGAGTTGCCCCCAGTAGTAACCTCCGACAATAGTCTGACCATCATAACGGTAACAAAAGCAAGTATCGTTGTTGCATTAGATATTTTTGAACCCAACGCAGCCAAGGATGGCAAAGTATCTGAAGGACAGGATTTTATTCTAAGAACAATAATTAATAAAGAGGGTCAGGCAGATCTGGTAAGTGGAAGTTTGGGAGATATCAGTGTGACCTATAATTCTACCTTATTTGAGAGAGTAGGTGGTGATTCTATAGAACAATATAGCGCAGGGGATACAATTTTATGGTTGTTCCGAGTCGATTCTACATTACAGCAGCCTTTGAATAATGGATCTATGACAAGGTCTTCGGAGGGATTAAATAGATATGCACAGCGAAATAATTCTGGACAGAGTGCCCAATTCCTTGAGCTGGAAAACCTATCTGACCGGGAAAGAGCCTCGTTTACTAATTTTAATGATCTTGCACAGGTAATTAATGGAGGGGAAATAAAATTTATTCTTGAATCTACCCCGTTGGATTCTAATACGTTGAGACAAGCAGCTGCTCCGGTTAGGGAATATAAACAATTTATGGAAATTGAAGAAGGTGCAAGTATCAACATAAAGAATGTTGTTCGGCCTGATACTGTATCAACAGGCCAAACATTTACATATCAGGCATTCTTTAACTCTAATTTGCGCAATCCCATCGCAATTATTAACCTGCCTGAAGGATTCGTCACTGCAGATACGATACAGAGCATTCGTGGTGATTCAGCCTTATGGGTGATACAGGTACCTGATACTGACAGAGTGATAGATATTCCCATTATTATTAAAATGGAAGGAATTGACGCCAACACAGATGACAGAGTTGTTAGAGGTCCAGATTGGTCTGATATTATTACAATTGAGCCCCATGCCCGTGTCAGAATAACCTTCGAGATCATTTCCCCAAGCAGTGCAGTAAACGGCTTCGTATCAAAAGGAGAAACCATTATTGTAGAGACTGGAGTAGAAAGAGATAGCAGTCTATATGCTGAAATGGCTGAAATTATAGGAGGGTATCAGATAAGATTGGTTAATTTAAATCCAGGATTTGCCATTGATGGAGCGCAGGTCAGAGGAGCTAGCAGTATTGATTCGAAAATTACATGGCGTATTACTGCACCCGATACTGTATTAAATGCGGTAACATTCACCTTCAGCATTGAGACACTCCCTAAAGATGTTAACAGCGGTCGAGATGCGCTTGTGACAGGAAATAATGGCGTGCAGTCATTTTCCATAAGTGTACGGCAGAGAGAAGTGCGCATAAGCAATTTGACCACTGCTCTAATCACGGATGATAATTTTAGACGCGGTGAACGAAATGTACCGTTGCTATCCTTTGAAATATTTAATCCAGGCATTGAAGGGGTGGATAAGGATATCAACGTTAAAAATTTAAGATTGGCATTTCTATATGCAAATACAAGAGATACTATACCTGCGGATATCTTGCCAAATATGTTTGAGACAATAAATCTTGCTAATTATGCAGAATATGATCGACGGTTACAACAAGTTTTGGCTAAACCACCGAAAGAATTTAGTAATTATCAGGTCAGCTCTGATACCCATAATCCGTTAGTACTAGATATTCAGGATGATGAATCGCCAACCAATAATTACCAGATTAAACCAGGTGATAAAGATACGATTATGGTGTTAGTAGATATCAACCGAAGTGCTACAAATAGAAGTTTTATAACCGTATTAGAAGATTTATTTACGTGGGATGTTAATGATACGATAAAACTTGATGTTGTGGATGAAGTTGGAAATAAACTAAGTGATATCGTATTTGAATCGAAAAAAATTACCATAGTACCCGAGAATGCAGAGGAATCTTTTAGAAACTATCCTAATCCATTCGGTCGTGATGAAGTTGAGACGACCATCATATTCTTCCTTGAACAAAATTCAGATGTCGAAATCAGAATTTTTACCTTAACGGGGGGGCTTGTTTGGACATATAAAGAGCAAAACATGGCGCGTGGATTACATACAAATGTGAAATGGAATGGTAAGAATGATCGTGGTAAAACCGTATTGAATGGTGTGTATATATGCCAGATTCAGATTAAGTCAACAGGGCAAACATTCATGACAAAAATTGCATATATAAAATAAATGAGTTGATAAATATGATAAATCTAAATGATAGAAAAGTAAAATTAAAAAGGCTACTCATCAAAACTATTTTAATATTAGCCATACCAATAATTACAATTGGGGCTGATGGGGATGGCCAGGCCGGGACGCGAAGTTTATTCGATTTTGGTTTCGGAGCGCGTGCAATGGGTTTAGGAAATGCATTCGTTGCACTTGCTGATGACCCCACGGCGGTGTATTGGAATACGGCTGGACTGGATTACATCTATCAACAGAGTGTAACACTTTTTCATGCCTCACTGTATGGCGGGGCTTTATATGATTTTATTGGCTATGCTTATCCTACACTGGATATAGGTACTTTTGCTGCGGGTTTAGCTCGAATTGGTGTAGGAGATATTATTGAAACAGATAAAAACAATTGGGATTTTAATGGTAATACATTTTCCATGGAAAAATACCGCCTTTACGTTGGTTATGGTTTAAAGCTTCCCTGGGATTTATCAGGAGGTTTAGCGATTAAGGTCGAACGATCAGCTTTTACAGGTACGATTCGCTATGGTGATGATGTTGGGGTTGGTGTGGGTTTAGATTTAGGGATTATGTATCGGCCTAAGTTCAGCAGTTCACCTTATTTACGTGATTGGTCTGTGGGCTTAAATGTACAAAATTTATTTTCACCGCAAATCAAAGAAGGTAGACAGGCAGACATCCTTCCTATATCATTTAAATTTGGTCTCATGCGCACTATACGCTTTACCGGTGGTGGCAACGGCCTAAATATTTTATTCGATCTTGATGTAAGTGGTGATACCGATATTGGTATCCGTTTTGGTACAGAATATACTTATAAAGGTATGGGAAAAGTGCGTTTGGGATATAACAACACAGGAATAGCATTAGGGGCTGGTATAGAGTACAGTATGTTTGAGATTGATTATGCGTTCGGTAATCCCAGTACAGATGGTATGTTAGATCCCATTCATCGCATTTCGTTATCTGTTAATTTCGGTATGAATCGTGACGAAATGTTTGAAATAGTTGAAGAATTAAGACGCAGAGAAGAAGAACGAATTATTACAGAGATTCGTGAAGCGGATAAACAAAAATTTATTGCAGATCATTTACAAAAAGCTGATGCATATTTCCGAGAAAAGAGTTATCTTGATGCCATTGTTGAATACCAGCAGGTAATAGGTGCAGATCCATTCCATCAACATGCAAAAATTATGTTAGATTCTGCAAATATTGAACTGGATAATGAATTACAAGAGCGACAGAATCAGGCAATAATTGCTGCATTAGACAAGGATAGAGCAGAAGCCGATCGTAATTTTATTGAGGAGCATTATAACAAAGGAAGGTTATTTTTAGATAAGAAACAGTATACAGAAGCATTAATCGAATTTAACATGGCATTAGAGCGTGATCCTACAAGCGAGACGATAAAGAATGCGATCCGCACAACAAATCGTAGGTTGGGAGAGGATATCAATTCTTTAGTACGACGAGCACGTGTCGAATTTGAAAATCAGAATTATTCAGAGGCGTTGCGGTTGCTTTCCGAAGCACGATTATTAAGTACTGACGACAGTCAGGTAAAAAAAGAGGTTGACACGCTTGTTGAAAGAGTTAAATTACAGGAAAATATTCAAAGAGGTCTTTCTTTATATGAAATTGGGCAATACGAGGATGCGTTAGATATATTTGAATCCATTCTCGAGCAGGATCCAAGCAATACTTTAATTCAACAATATTATACAAGATCAAAGATAGAAGCCCTTGCAGACAAAGAAAAAATGGATCCTGAAACTGAGCGGCGTTATCTAGAAGGTGTAGATAAATTTTTATTAGGTAAGTATAGAGAAGCAATTGAGATTTGGGAAGAAATTCGTAAAGATCACCCATATAATAAAAAAGTTATAGAAGCAATTAAGGGTGCCCAAGAGAGGTTAGAGCGGCTCCAAACAGATTAGGATACTTGAATGTTTAGGAATGTAAGAAAAGAGATTATTGCCATACCTGCTCAAATGAGTTATTTGAGCCAGGTACGCGATTTCGTCGAACATATCGGTAGAAAATATAAATTTACTGATAAAGTTACAAATTCTTTCAAACTAGTTATTGAAGAAGCTTGTACGAATATTATTCGTCATGGTTATAGAGATATAAAGGGTGGTGAGATAACGATAAAAGCTATCATCAGGCGTCAAAGCTTGACTATGGTGATTGTTGACCAGGGTATAAGTTATGATCCCAGACAAGCAACCACACCTGATTTGGCGAAATATATTCAAATTGGGAAAAAAGGTGGTCTGGGCATTTTCATGATGCGCAAATTAATGGATGATGTCCAGTATAATATCACCAGCCGGGGCAATGAGCTGCGCTTAACAAAGCAGCGTGAAATCATCGAACAAACAAAGCCTCAAGCATGGTGGGAAAATCTCAACATGCGCACACGTCACACAATTCGTGCCTCTGCAATTATTACTGTTATAGCGCTTGTTATCTTTTTTATTCTCTACATTCAGGTAGACCAAAATACCCTGGAGGATGTCATTGAATCCACAAGGGCTCAGGCTTTCTCACTTGCCGACAACAGCTCCATTGATCTGGAAAATCTTTTGAGCGAAGGCAGTGCCGATGTGCCCCTTTTTCAGATCACGAACTCTTTTAAGAACAACAATCCTGACGTGATTTATGAGACTTTCATTGTGGATTCTGCGAAACAAATCAGAGCCAGGGGTACACCACTAAAAGGCCTTGGGCCATATTTGCTTCCTAAAGACTATGAGGCGGTCGGTGATAGCGTTAGACATTTTACAATATATAGCTATATAGCTGAGGATTCATTAGATATCTATGATTTTGCTGCCGAGATCCATGCTGGTCTTCGCGACCAGGATCCGTTTATCGGAAATGCACATATATGGGTACTTAAATCAATAATAGAATCAAAGGCTGATAGAACAAAACGAAATATAGTTCTATATTTGTTTACTCTATTACTAATCAGTTATGCCGGAAGTTATTTTCTTATCGACCGTATTGTCAAACCATTTCATTCACTCGCAGATTGGGTACGTCAGGTTGGGCAGGGGACAGCTGATGAGGATGAAATCGATATTGATGCTTCAGATGAACTAGGAGAGATTGCACAGGCATTTAACTTAATGACAAATAAGTTCAGAGAAGCGCAAGTCAGCTTAATTGAGCAACAACGATTACAGAAAGAACTTCAGGTTGCCCAAGAAATTCAGCAGATGTTATTACCCAGCGATTTCCCCCAGGTACAGGGATATGAGATCGCATCTTATTATGAGGCCGCGAAGGAAGTGGGTGGAGATTTATTCGATTTTGTTGAAGTGGATAAGGATACTACTGGAATCTGTGTTGCCGATGTCGCCGGTAAAGGTGTTCCGGGATCATTAATCATGACCATGATTCGGACAGCTTTACGGCTTGAGGCAAGGGGCAATAAAAATCCTGCGGATGTACTTAGCAGAGTAAACAGGTTTGTCACGGATGATATGAAGCGTGGTATGTTTGTGACCATGTTCTACATGATATTGGATAGCCGTAATCGCATTATTCATTATGCCAGTGCCGGACACAATCCAATGATCCTTTATCGCGGTAATAGTAAGCAAACATACTACTTAAATCCCTCAGGATTTCCGGTTGGTATTCAATTACCTGATATTTCACTATTTGATCAGAAAATTGAGCAAGATTCTATTCGTTTGCGTGAGGATGATTTGTTGGTCCTGTATACGGATGGTGTCACGGAAGCGATGAATCCTAAGCGCGAGCTGTATCGTGATGAACGTTTTTTAGATGCTATTCGAAAAAATGCTCAGTATGATGTATCAGATTTCATCGCAAATGTTAAAGATGATATTAAGCATCATACACAGGGTTTCCCTCAAAATGATGATATTACCTATGTTGGTGTAAAAGAGAAGTTAATGAAGGGTGAAGTAATATATACCATACAACAGGAGCTTTTCCGACTAATCGAAGAAGAAGGCATAACCGCGAAAGATGCATGTGAGCAAATGCAGGTATCACCCTATATGTATCGCAAGTATAAGAAGATTAAAGATTCTGTTGGATTAGAGGGACTTAAAGAACTTCTCTACCAAACCGATTACATTGAAAAAAAGCATCTAAGTATTGAGGTCAAAACGAAGCTGTTCGAAGTTATTCGCAACAATCCTGAATATGGTGCAAAAAGGATTAGCGATGAATTAGATACAGAGAAATATAGCTTTTGTAAAATTGATCCCAGAAGAATTTATGAGGAGTTGAAGAAAGCTCGCCTTAATACTAAAGAGAAACGCGAGAATTTTGTAAAAAGAGGTGGCAAAAAACGCATCAAATTACCTGGAACACCATTACTTACTCTGGATGGTGAAGTGATTCTTGATTATGAATCCGCTGAAAAGGTTATCGCCGATAGAAGAGGGACTACAGTTAGCCCGGAAATGAAACCTCCACCTGTGCCTGAACCTGAGAAAAAAATCACATCTCGAGAAATAGTTATTAAAAAAGCAGAGGAAAAGACTGAGAAGGTTGAAGAGCAGGAGGAGCAAGTTGAAAAGGAAGTTATACCTGAAGCAGAGACTGTAGAAAAAGAAGAAGTAATAGCGGAGGATATTGATCGAGAGCATAAAGAGGAAATAACGCTTGAGAAAGAACCGTCTGAGGTAACAGAACCTGAATCTGTTGCTAAAGAAATAGAAACGGCGGATCAAGAGAAAACTCAAGCACAAAAATCTATAAGTGATATTTTAGGCCAGGAAGAGGAAAAAGAAGAGCCCCCCACTCTACATATTGGCAAAGAAGAAAAAAAATCAGAGATTGTAGAATTATTCTATCAAACGATTAAGGATGATATAAAAATCATAAATAGAATAGTGAGCAATTGGAAGAATGGTGATCTTGGTGCTGGTGATTTATCACAAATTTTATTTTCCTTGAAGATAATAACAACACATCCCTTGTTAAAAAAATTAGGCAACATAAAACAGTTATTTGAGCAAGTGAAAAAAAGCATTGCTTTCTTTGAAGAGCATATTGATGAGTTAAGATCGGAACAGATTATAGAGAGTACTAAGGAATTATTAAAGTATATTGGCAAGGAAAATATAATAAAAAACTCTGATAATATTCTTGAGCAAATCAATGAGCTAGGGATTAAACTACATCAACTGAAAGAAGAAATGGCAAAAAAGACTCCAGAGCATAAAAAGGAGGTCGATTCTATCCGTGAAAAGATTGCTAAAAAAAATCTAATAAAGAATATTTCAATACTTGAGTCAATATCTAGATCTAACAAAGATTAGACGATTGCCAAGCATTATTTAAGGAGGAATGAATGGAAGGAATTCAAGTATCAGCGGAAGTAGCAGGCAGCCGAAATCAAATATCCATTATTAAGGTTGGTGGATATATTGATACAACAACATCTTCTGAATTGGAGCGTGCTTTAGACTCACTTTTGAAACAAGGGCGTTTCTTTCTCATCGTAGATTTAGGAAATGTTGATTATATAAGCAGTGCCGGATGGGGAATATTTATTAGTGAGATTAAATCGATTAGAGAAAACGGTGGTGATTTGAAATTGGTCAGGATGGTTCCCGATGTATATGAAATATTTGAGCTTCTGGAGTTTCATCACATACTAGATGTATATGATTCGGTTGACGAAGCTATTAACAAATTTGAAGTACTGGAATCTGCCGGCAAACCTGTTGCAAAAGAAATTACTTTGAAAAAACCTGAAGAGCGTGAACCCGCTGAATTGAAAGAGAAGGTACCGGTTGCGGTAGAAACCATGGAGGAAACATCGGCTGAAGTTGAAAGAGCGGTTGATGATAAAACCGATGTAATGCCAGCTGATATGTCCTTAGTTGAAAAGATTAAAATGATCGTTCGCAAAAATCCAGATTATGGTGCATATCGAATAAAAAAGGAATTAAATTCTGTTGATTATGGTTTTATTAGGATCGGCTGGTTTACAGTTCGAAATGAATTATTAAAAATGGGATTAAAGAGTAAAGCTCAAAGATACGCTTATGCGGCAAAATCTACAAAATAGGGATAAATAATGTTTGATAGTGCTTTAGAAATTGTATTCGCACTTTTCGTGATTGCATCGATGGTATCAAATTTTTATGGCATACCGGGAAATCTATTGATCGCGGTTAATTCTTTTTTCTATGGTTTAATAACTAATTATACTGCTTTTAGCTTCACTTTTGTTTTGACACTTTTTTTGATTATGCTAATTGTTGAAGCTTTGGAATATTTGTTAATTGTAATAGCTGCAAGAAAATATGGCGCCTCAAGATGGGGCATAACTGGTAGCATTATTGGAGGTGTAGGCGGAGCTATAAGTGGAGCTTTTGTAACACCCATTGTTGGAGCAATCGTCGGATCAATAATAGGCGTATTTGCCGGTGCTACGATACTTGAATTTTTTAAATCATTTAAGGTGAAAGAAGCCATCCTGTCAGGGGTAGGAGCTTTCCTGGGTAAAATCGGAGGGCTTTCAATAAAAACCTGTGGCGCTGTTACCATGTTAATAATGATTGTATATCAAATTTATTGATAAAATTATTTGGCAACCTAATATCCCAAATTATTGTATAATTTGGGATATTTTTTTTTGTCATTAATAAAAACAAATAGTTAGATAACCTTATTCATAAAATTTAAATAGAATCGTAATTCTTTTTCTGTAATAATACTATTAGTATAATTCTCATGGCAATTATGTTTTTTCTTGATATGTTCATTTAAAACGCATTCAATCGCAGATATTCACTTTGCGTCAACAAAATAAATATTTTCGCATTGGGATACTATAATCTCTTGACTTTAAAGGACGAATATATGTTGAGACTTATTCGACAGTCTCAACGGATTGAGCTTCAGCGGAGCCGAACTTTTGCTAAAACTGTAAAACACCAAAGCACTGGACGCGTTTGGCTTCCTATACAAGCCCGGATTAGTCGTTCTTTATCATAAAGCTAGGTTTAAAAGAGATAAAATCATAAATACTGAAGTAATACCTTGCTGCGAGAACTGTGTCTAAGTTTATTTAACGCCTTTTCTTTAATTTGACGAATTCGTTCTCTGGTCAGTTTAAATTCTATACCAACTTCCTCAAGCGTTCGGGCTTTTTCACCGTTCAATCCAAAATACAATATTAATATTTTAGATTCGCGATTTGTCAAAGTATCCAGGATGTATTTAACTTCATCTTTTAAAGATTCATCCATTACTTCAGAATCCGGTTTTAACTCATCTCGATCCTGTATAATATCTACAAGACGGCTATCACTATTAGAAATTAGAGGCGAATCAATGGAAGCCACAAGGGAAGCTTGTTGAGTCGTATTGGAAATTTCATCCGAATCAATTCCCAATACGTTTGCAATTTCTTCATTATTAGGAGAACGTTCAAACTCTTGCTCAAGTTTATTATATACCTTACCAATTTTTGTAAGTATTCCAACACGATTAAGGGGCAAACGAATCATACGTGTTTTTTCGGCAATTGCCTGTAAGATACCCTGTCTTATCCACCATACCGCATATGATATAAATTTAAAACCACGGGTTTCATCAAAACGATAGGCAGCTCTGATCAGGCCCAAGTTTCCCTCATTTATTAAATCCTCTAAAGATAGGCCACGATTTTGATATGATTTGGAGATACTTACAACAAAGCGTAGATTAGCTCTAACTAATTTATTTATTGCTTTTTGATCATGTTGTTTAATTCGCTTTGCAAGTTCAATTTCCTCTTCAGGTGAAAGTAATTTAACATCACCAATTTCTCTGAAATATTTCTCTAAGGATTGTTTTTTATTCAAAAGTAAATTAATCCTTTAATTTTTCCGGGAATCACTAAAATTATATCATAAATACAAACTGCTTCACCCTCAATCTCGGTTATTCTTACTTTATCAGGTTGGTCTACTATTGGCTTAATTATGTTTTCTAAGAATTGTTTTAGCATAATATCCTGCTGTGTATTAGTACTTAAATTCAATTCATATGTGAAATGCTTCGGTTTAATAATGGGATTAATTGGTAAGTTAAACCTTAATAAACTAAGCCGGTGAACATTTGGGATTGAGTATTTTCAATTAATCCTCGCATAAAGATACACAAAATAATCGTAAATCAAAGAAGAATTTAGCTATAAACGATAATACATATGCTCGATGTGCATACATCGAGCATATCCCGTGAGCTTAAACGCAATAAAGGCCAAATGGATTATTAGTTGAAACAAAACCTACTAAAGAACCGAGAATCTAACCGTGAGTTAACCTGTGGTGGATAAACGCCAACAAACTTTTTAACACCTAAATATAAGCTAATAATTATAAATCTCGAAAAATCTCGGCTTTTACTCGTCTGAGTACAACAAATTGTTCGGCCAAATTTAATAGGATGATATTTCTTAATTACTACTAAAAAACCAGATAAGATAATTATAGAGATTGGGCGAAAGCCTTCATCAACTCATCCATATTTATCGTTGCTACACCACAGGATGAATCTGTTTACTTTAATATTTTGCATGGGATTTATCCTATACTATATGCTTGATACGTGGACAATTATAGTCATCAATAGACTTATTTTATTAGTTTACCTCAGCAGTGTCTTCCAACCTTTTTGAACGCTCTTTTGCCAATACCTGGTCTTCGAACAATTTATACATTGTGATAAGAGAAATTAACCAGGCCAAGGTCGATTCGGCGCCTTCATTAGCATTGGCGCCCTGGGATTGTAAACCATCTTTACAACCACCTGTTTGATAATTATATAGTTGTACTCCCAGATCATTCTGGCCTAAAAACCAGCTAAAACATTTTCTAGCATTGTCAACCCATTTTTTATCTCCGGTGAACCTAAACACGGTTGAACATGCTATGATAAGATTCATAGTTTCTATGGGTTGCTGATCGAATTTTGATTTGTCTCCATTTTTTGTGTTCCAATTTTTGTTGCCTATAATAGACATGTATCCTTCAGGCGATATTTGTTTTTCAATTAACCATTCTAAAGACGAAATACCTGCATCAAACATATCAAGTCTGGATATCCTCTGACCCGCAATGATTAAACCATGTGATAAATTAGCATTGGCGTAGGATAATTTATCTTCGAACCATGGCCACTCCGGTTTGAAATTATCTTTATATAATGTGTATAGTTTTTCAGCAAGAATTTCCTGAATCTTTCTCACTCTGGCGTCTCCACCGAAAAT
>SMTZ1_10002747_pt1 | contig 18368 bp, 24 predicted proteins | sample DeeMarSWOR136_30_FD_25667 | JGI IMG/M metagenome (IMG submission 25667)
CGCTATCTTTTTTGTTGTGCTCAATCCATGTCGATAGAATAACCTTCAGTCTGCCTCTTTCATCAGTTGGAAATCTCTGGATAACATCATCAACTTTTTGCCTGATCATCTGTTCAGGAACTGCTCCGAGCAACTCATCGACTTTTTCGCCGCCAACAAAGAACATCTGCATCGGAATACTCATGATATTATATCGGTTCGCTGTTGCGGGATTCTCATCGATGTTGATCTTGCAAAATTTAAAGTTGTCATATTCCTTTGCAAGCTTATCATATATAGGAGATACCATCAGGCAGGGTCCGCACCACGGCGCCCAAAAATCGACTTCAACGGGTAATTCTGAATCAAGAACTTCCTGCTCAAATGTCTGATCAGTGACTTCTATTACCTTGCTCATAACTTCTCCTTTTGCCTCATCAGCTTTTTCCCAATTCTTTTTTCAAAGCAAAAAATCTTTTCAGTTCTTCTTTGGTCATCGCTACAGTTATAATCTCAACGACTGCTTCAACCTCTTCGATGGATTCTCGCAAACTTTCGACAAGATAATCTTTTATAGAATCAGGAACAACAGCGAAAGGTAGTGCCATCGTAATGATGACCCTTCCAGGCTTAATTTGAATATTTTTCACGATGCCTAATTCAACCAGACTGCAGTTTATGGTGGGGTGCATTACATTTCCGATTTCCCTGCGAATGTATTGTTCAGAAAAATTATTAGTCATGTTTTATCCTTTTTTACTTTTTTTGAAATTCAAAATATATCCTTTATCATAATTATTATCATGAATGAGCTTTTTAATATTTTTGCTCTTGAAACAAAAATTTGCATCTTCTATCTCATAATACTTTCCAATGCAATATTCGAAAGTTCCCATAAAGGCTCGTCCGACTTATGATGCTTTGGATAAATTGAGAGCAAGCCATCGATTTTTAAAACTCTGTAAACTTCATTATATAATTCCCTTCTTTCTTCCAGACATAAATAATGCAAAATATCGTAAAGCAATACTGCATCAACAGAGTTGCTCTGCAAATGGATTTTAAACTCTCCCGATGATGTCATCGTGACTATATTTTCGAGACCTTCTGATTTTGCTATCTGCAACAATTGGGTTAAAGCTTCTCTGTCTTTATCTACGGCATACACCTTGCCTTCTTTTCCCACCACTTTTGCAGCAGGAATGGTATAGTGCCCCACACTACACCCAAAATCAAATATGACCTGACCGTTTTTGAGTCCAATTTCTTTTAAGAATGTTGTTCCATCTTTTGCCAACCATTTTTCAATATCTTTTTGCATACTTTCAATTCTCATTTCAAAATATGTGTGCAATAGATCGATATTAAAATGTATCAGCGTGGACATCCTGCCCAGCTAAATTATATGGCTCACGTCGAGCCGCTCGGTGAACAGCTTGTAAAGCTACTGGAACCTGAATCGCCGCCAGTGGAAGCAAAAGCAGAAAATATTTTCTCTGGCTTTGGTGCTTTACATTCTGGACAATTCAAATCGGAGCCATCTGCCCCGATGCGTTGAAATACCTCAAAAATATGATTACACTTCGTGCATTTGTATTCGTAGATTGGCATTGTTACTTTTGCTCTCCTCTGTTGTTTAAATAATTAAAAATGGCATCCTGCAAAGTATCAGCAGCCAGCTTTGCGCAGTGCTGGTCTGCCTCAGGGAGACCGCCTAATTCATCCAAAATTTTCTCAGCATTGATTTTGAAAGCATGTGTAGTACACTGTCCCTTTACCAGTTCCGTAGCCGTCCCTCCGCAAACGATGGACGGTCCGCAGCCGTCGGTGATAAATTTGGCGTCTACGATCTTATCATTTTTTATTTTTAGAAAGATCTCCATCGTGTCGCCACAACTGCCTCTCACTTTGCCATGACTGTCGGCAGCATCCATTTTGCCCAAATTTCTGGGATTCAAAAAAAGCTCGATGACCTTCTCCGAATAATCCTGCCGCATCTCTTCGAAAATGGCTGCTTGTAACTGGTCAGCGAACTGATCAAAATCAGATGACATGCCCTAATTTATCCTCTATGTTTTGCCAGATATTTTTAATTACCTCAGCCGTTTTTCCATTAGAATATTCAATTATATTTTTACCGTTTAACATGGCTTTTGTAACAACGTCATCATAAGATATTTGCCCGACAAAATGAATATGGTTGCTTTTACAGAATTCTTTAATCTGATCTGTCATTTCCTCATTCAAATTATATTTATTCACACAAACGAAGGTTGGAATTTGAAAATGTCCCGCTGCCAGACTGACTACCCGTTCCAAATCATGCTGTCCCGAAAGTGTTGGTTCGGTGACAACGAGCACTGCGCTGGCGCCAGTAATGGAAGAAATCACGGGACAGCCAATGCCTGGCGCTCCATCCACAATGATGTAATCTAAATTCTGTTGCTCCGCCAATAGCTTTGCCTGTCGACGAACCAATGTGACCAGCTTGCCAGAATTTTCTTCGGCAATGCCCAGCCTGGCATGAACCATGGGACCTAAACGAGTATTTGAAATATACCAGCATCCGCTCAAATTATCATTGAAATCGATGGCATTCACAGGACAGAAATAAACGCAAACTCCGCATCCTTCACAGGCAACAGGATCAACGACAAGGTCAGGGCTGATGGCATCGAACTGGCAAACCTCCACGCATTTGCCGCATTGGGTGCAATCGTTCTCCCTGATGAAGGCCGTTTTCCCGCTGTAAAAATCTTCCTCATGTTGAATGTCGGGACTGAGAATTAAATGAAGATCTGCTGCATCGACATCGCAGTCCGCCATGACTTTATTTTCAACCAGCGATGCAAAAGCTGCTGTGATCGTGGTTTTGCCTGTACCACCTTTTCCGCTGATGATGACAATCTCTTTCATGCGCCTGCCCTCCTCTCGATCTCATGGTACAACTCCTGAAATTTTGTCCTGTACTCGGGATAAATTTCCACCATTGATGTGCCTCGAGAATAGGCTTCAGCAATTTTGCGATCGTTTTTTATTTCCAATAAAATATCGATCTTTTCCTCTTTGCAGTACAGCCGCACATCATCATTGCCAATATCCGAGCGATTGATGACCAGTCCAAATGGAAGTTTTAACGTGCGAATCATCTCTACAGCAAGCTTTAAATCGTTCAGTCCAAACGGAGTCGGTTCGGTGACCAGCAGGACAAAATCACTCTTTTTCACCGATTCGATGACAGGACAGGAGGTGCCTGGCGGGGCATCGATAATCACAGTTTTATTTGAATCTATCTCACTCTTGACTTTTCGAATCAACGGCGGCGACATGGCTTCACCGATGCGTAGCTTTCCATGAATGAATTCGACGCCGCCATTCTTACCCTGCTCAATAATGCCAAGCTCTCTATCGATGGGTGAAATGGCATTTTCAGGACAGACCAGCCAGCAGCCAGCGCAGGAATGGCACAGTTCTGGAAATACCAGCACGTTATTTTTTATCACCACGATGGCATTGTACTGACAAATTTCACCGCATTTTCCGCAATAGGTACATTTCGATTTATTCACCTCAGGAATTGGCGTGCCCACGGTTACTGATTTCTGAAATTCAGGTTTGATAAAAATATGTCCATTGGGCTCTTCGACATCGCAGTCTAAATATTGCACCTGATTTCCCAGCGATAGCGCCAGATTCACCGCCACTGTCGTTTTTCCCGTTCCGCCTTTGCCGCTGGCGATGCTGATGATCATTTTTATTAAGCTCCTTCTTCTTATAAAATGGTAATAGTTCACCGCTTATGCAGCTCTTTATTTTGATCTCAGAACAAGGAATAACGATTTACGATTTTAGAAGTATTTCTGATTTCATAACTTCTGTTTTTCCATACAGCATTCCTTCCTAAATCAAAAATCGTTAATCTTTATTCGGAAATCAAATTTTTTTCATAGCACTAAAAATTAAGCAGATCGGTGAACTATTACATAAAATGTATTAGACGCATCCTTCCGAAAGTTCTGAACCTTCGGAAGGGTACGAATGATAATTTATTTTCCTTTGAGCATGACGTCCATATCTTCCTGTAGCGCCTGCAAATCCTCTTCGTGCTCCACCTCATCTTCGAGGATTTCAGCAATCATGTTGTAGGTGACAATGTCTTTATCCTTCACGAAAGCGAGCAGCTTATGATATACTTCGATAGCGCACTGTTCGCCTTTAATATTCTGCTCTAATAATGCTTTGACAGCAGGATCTTTGGGGGCGTCATAACCGCAATTGGAAGCCTTCTTCCATTCTTCGGGATCAAGCAATGGTTCACCGCCAAGCTGGAGCATCCGTTCCGTCAGCATGCCGGCGTGCTTCAATTCCTCTTCGGCATGCTCCATTAACTCGGCGACAACAGCGCCTCGCATTGGACCCTTGGCGACCTGTGCGCCCACCCAATACTGATAGTAGGCAAGCCACTCATCTGCATAGGCTTTGTTCAAAAGCTCCAATAGCTTGTTAACATCCAAACTAACGATTTCACGACTTTTGGTACCCATAGTGAGTTCTCCTTAAATTAATTATTGTTTTGTTTCAAAAATAATAACATCGTTTAGATATAATGATAGAAACAATATTTTTCAAAACAAGAATAAAATAACAAGCCCTCTCAGCTTCTTGTAAGAATGGTAAAATTAAACTTGCAGAATGATTTTTAGTAGAATAATTCTGCTATAAATCATTCTGATAATATCACAGGGAACATAAGTTTCAATTTTGTCCCATTAAAGACAGGATGCTTCTAATAAAAAGCAAAAAATTAAATTTCGTCCTCTGGGGACTTCCCACTTCCCAATTACCGATTTGCCCAATTACCCAGTTACCCATTTCACGGCAAAAGCACAGCAGCAGCAACAACGGTTTTATATTTACCATCTTTGTTCACCCGTGCCGATTGCGTGATGTTCATCGTCCGAACGATCTTGCCGCTGATCTTCCAAATTTGCCTTTTATTATCCCAGCTTTCATCTTCGTCGAATTCGACTCCGAGAGTGGAGGCTAACATGGCTGCAGCAAGGTCCTCCGCATAATCACCCGCTTCTTCATCGGTCTGGCCATAAGAATGATGTTCGCTCAAATAACCGTACATGGAAGTATCGGTCGGAATGGCAACACCGATCGAAGCAGCAAGCTGGCGGCGTGGTTCATTACTGGAACTTCTCGCCATCACACAAAAGGTAATTTGACCTGGAGTGACCTCTGCCAGACCTTTTTCTCGAGAGATAATTTCGCATCCTGGCGGAAAGATGCTGCTCACGGAGACAATGTTCAACATCTGAATGCCTGCATGTCGCAGCGCCAGCTCAAAGGACTGTAATTCTTCTCGATGTTCGCCAACACCTTTGGTCAGAAACATTTTTTTTGGTGTGAACAATTATTTCTCCTTTTGTTGAGTGATAGAAAACGAATTGCGATGAATTATTGATTTTTATTTTCAAATTCTTACCCAGTCACCCAATTATCTCTCTCACTGATGACTGCTGACTGAAGACTGATGACTGTTCACGCCGCCCGCTTCTCCTCCGTTTTCATAATTATTTTATTCACAATCTCCTGCATCGCCTCTCCTGCAGGCTCTTTGGCATAATCATAAATGTAAGCAAAACCATTATCGCTGCTGTCCACGATCTTCGGATCAATGGGAATCCTGCCCAAAAATGGGATACCCATCGAATGCGCTGCTCGCTCACCACCACCGACTTTAAACAGATCGATGGGCTTGCCGCAATGAGGACAGTTGAATCCGCTCATGTTTTCAATAATTCCCAGCACAGGAATTCGCAATGCCTGAGAAAAACGAACTGCCTTTCGAGAATCGATTAGGGCGACATCCTGCGGTGTGGTCACGATAACCGAGCCGTCAGCCTCAGGAATCAACTGGCAGACGCTTAACGGCTCATCGCCTGTGCCAGGGGGAGAATCAATTACCAGGTAATCCAACTCGCCCCATTCGATATCGCCCAAAAACTGTTTGATCGCTCCCATTTTTAGCGGACCCCGCCATATCACAGGCGCATCAGCATCCTGTAGCAGCGATGCCATGGTAATAACTTTGATCCCCTTCACCTCAATGGGCATTAATCCTGGACCTTTTTCAGAAGGTCGCACAAACTGTCCTTCAATGCCCAGCATCTTGCCGAGCGATGGTCCATGAATATCCGTATCCATCAGCCCAACTTGAAAACCATTCGCAGCTAGACCAAAGGCTAAATTGGTAGCCACAGTGCTTTTGCCCACGCCACCTTTTCCGCTCATGATAATAATTTTATGTTTAATTTGAGCCATATTTTCACGAATAGCATTATCTAACATTTGTTGCTGTAGCTTACGATCTTCAGTCATAGTTCCTTTGTTCATTATCTAATCTCCGTGCTTTATTTTTTGATGAATTTTATTGATAATATTCATTCATTTTTATGTCGAATTAACAGCCAAGTGATTCGGTAATTAGTATTCAATAAACTTCTTACCCAATTACCTTATTGCCTAATTTACCTAATTACCAAACCTGGACAAGCCAGTTGGAACAAAGTGGAAGTCCCGATTTCGGGAAACCAAAAAAAAGAATTAGTTCAAAAAAACTGAACGAACACAAAATCAAATCCCAAAAATCTTTTTTTTGTCCTGTTCAGTTTTTGTGTCTAAAATATTTTTTGCTCTTTGGGCAATAAATGAATTGTTTAGTTACTAATTACCTTATTACCCAATTACCCATTTACCTATTTACCCATCTTGTTCCAACTTTATTCACATACAATTTCAAAGGTTAGAAATCTCGATTAAACATCAATACTAATAACCGTCTCCCCACCTTCGTCAAAAACAGTAGGCTGAAATCCTTTATTTTCAAACCAGCTTCTAATCTCCTCAATCGACCAGCCGACCATCACATGCTGTCTGCCTTCTTCCCGATGCACTGCGGCGATGGCTTGCTGCCCCTGTTCATTCAGATCGGAAATTATAATTTTTCCAGGCGATTTACAAACTCGAAGCATCTCATTCAGCACCAACTGGGGGTGAATGAGATGATGGAATAGCGTTGCCGAAACCACAGCATCGAACGATCCCGATTCAAACTTCATCTGTCGGGCATCCTGAATTTGCAAATCGATACGATCAATCACATCAAAGAAGATCGCATTCAATCGGGCGTAATAAATTTCATCATCAGAAATATCGATTGCGGTACAATTCCTCCCCGATCGGGCGATGGCTAATGCCAGATGCCCTTTGCCGCAGCCTACATCCAGAATTTTTGCTCCATTGGACAAATCAAATAACAGGTGCGCCATTTTCTCCCTGATTGCTGGAATATCATAGCCCTTTGCCCGATATTGTTCCAGCCGAGCCACATACTTTCGGTGATTCTCTTTCAACAAATAATCCGCCATTGCAGCACGCAATCCCTGAACGCCCAACAGCGAACAGTGCTGTTTATTCTCAGGAATCCCTCCCAGCACCGTGATCACATCATCATCGGTTATTTTCGTGGCTTCTTTGATTGACTTCCCAATGGCTAATTCCGACACCACGCTGGTCGTGGAGATCGCTCCCCAACAGCCGAATACTTTGTATTTAAAATCAGCAATGGTTTCGTTTTCAATACGAATCCACACCTTGATAAAATCCCCGCAAGTGGGATCACCAATTTTCGCATAGCCATCGGCGTTTTCAATTTCACCAATATTCCTGGGATTGAGAAAGTGATCTAAAATTTTCTGGTTGATGTCCGAAGCTGCCTGTTCCATGATTCACTGTATCGGAATTTCAAAGTTTACGCATATTGAGTTATGTCAATACCATTATTTTGAACTTTTGAAGCAAAAGCCCTGCGCGGCAAGCCGCAACCAAAAATTACAAGAAGTTAAACCGCGAATTTCGCTAATTATGCGAATTTATTTTTAATTTTAATTAGCATAATTCGCATAATTAGCGGTTAAAAAGCTTTTTAAATTTCTTGCCAAAAAAACAAAGACTTTACTCGTAATATTGTAGAGCATGGCGCATAGCGCAAAGTGAATTAAGGATTTTATGGTATTATTATCTTTCGCTATGCCCTTTGCGCTAAGCAAAAATTGCTTATCAACAAAAAAAAGAACACAGTTTTAAATTTTCAAACATTTTCATTAATTAATTCGAAACGCTAAGTTCTTAGTCTATGAAAAATTTCCTGTCATTTGGAATGGCAATCAACAGCCGATCTCGACTGATATTGCCATGCTTTCTGCTTTCCTCGCAGCCAAATGAAAAGACAGGATAATTTTCGTTAAAACATTCCACAATACAGGAGATACAATCCAATGAAATCGGGGACAGCCGATAAAACGGAAGCTTCCCCGTTTTATAATACCATTCTTTGAAAATGGGTGTCACTGCCTCTGGTTGAATGAAGCCTGTGAAAACATCGGCTTCATATCCATTGACAATAATCGATTTGATTTTCTTTTTTAGAGGCTTGATGTCCGAAATAATTTGATCAGAAATATTTTTATCAATATTTTCAATTGAAAATTCAAAATCATTTAAATTTAGCTCTTCCTTCCAGCCAAGCAAATAGTGCATGTTCCTGGAGTTAAAATTTTTGCTCGTTAAAATCAAGGGAGAGTTTACGATTGACATGGAAAGGGCATCGCAAAACGATATTTGTTCATCAATCGTTGATTCTTTCTCTTCCTCAGAAAATTTGATGCCGATCCAATGGATGCTGGCAAATTTTTTTAGTCTTTCCTTCATCTATCCTCCATAGCGCCCGTCGGCCGACGGGCAAATTCCAAGTTCCAAATAGCCAAATTCCAAATAAATTACAATTACCAAATTTCAATGACTAATACTTTTTGCAAAAAAATGCAAGATTAGATTGGTAATAGAATAGAGATGAAAACCATCGGCGTTTATTTTACTTTAATAATACTACTCAGTCAGATTAAGAATATCAATTAATTTAGGTTTAATTAAACAGGCCTTATAATATATACTTGATCACTTGAAACCCACTCTCGTTCAATTAATTTTTTGTCCTGAAGCGAACTTAAACTTTCAGCGACTTCTTCGGGTTCTATTGGTATCAAGTCACAAATTTCAGATTGGCTTATTGGCTTTCCAGTTTGTCTGATCAGTCTCAATATTTCTTGTTCTATATCTGATAATTCTTTACGCTCTTCGGTTGATAAATAATTAGATAGTATTCTTTTTCTATGAAAATAAATTCCAACAAGGACAAGGATGATAATAATAGCCATCAAAATCAGCCAGAATGGCAATCCGAACATAAGATCACTTGCTCTTGAATGGTGATGCATTTTTTATCTCCTTTTCTCAAAGGACTAATAGATCCATTTTTTTATGATATTACGTTTGCTTGCTAAAAACAGTAGTATTGAAAATCCCAGTAAAATCATGAAATTTAGAACAAACGGGAAATTTCCACTGTGATGAATCGCCATTTTTAACAGATCCGCACCATAAGTCAACGGCATGGCATACGACAATGGCCGCAAAAAAATCGGCAGTTGACTGATTGGAATAAATAGTCCGCACAGGAAAACCATGGGGAAGCGGAAAAAATTGGAAAACGTCTGTGCTTCAAATACCTCGCTGACTGAAACGGCAATGAATAAGCCTAAAAAAGTTGACGTGATTGCAATAAAGATAACACTGATCAGGACAATTCCCCAATGGATATTGGAAATATCCGTAACAAAAAATGCAATGATGAATGGAATAAAGGCATTGATAATTCCAAATAGTATTGCGCCGAACGATTTTGCCAGCATCAGCCAGATGAGATGAATCGGCGCCAGCAACAGTCGATCAAAAGAACGACTGCGACGTTCAAAAGTGATGGTAACCGAAAGCATGGACGTCGTACCAAACAGGATCGACATCGCTACCACACCTGGCAGGATGTTAATGACCTCAACAGGCGTTTGGGATTTTACAAAGAACATCAACATCCAGGCGAACGGGAAAATAATGCCCCAACTGATATTGGGCGGTTTCAGGTAGTAATTCCGCATGTCTTTCATCAAAATATTCCAGAAGGCGATGGCGGTTTTCACTTTTTCTTACCCTCTTTTTCTCGCTTCATGATTTCCCGCTCGATGCCCGTGATTTTAACAAACACTTCTTCCAGCGAAGGCTTGATAATTTTTGCCTCCATGACTTTAATTCCACGGGAATCGAAAAAAGACATGAGCGGCATCAGATCCAGCGGCACGGATGATCTCACCTGGATGACACGTTCATTCAACCGATCGAGGCGGCAATTTTGAATTTGCTGACAAAAATCTGGCTCAATATCATCGAAATGAACCCTGTCATCGAAGGAAAATTGCAGGATTTTGTCCTGTTGAGCTTGCTCCATCAATTCGTTGATCGAACCGATTTTGACAATTTGACCTTTCACAATGAAGGCGATTCGATTGCACAATCGCTCGGCTTCTTCGATGTAATGCGTGGTCATAAAAATGGTGGTGCCCCCAGCGTTCAGGTCTTTGATCAACGTGCGAATCTGTCGGGCGCTCGCAACATCAATGCCCGTCGTGGGTTCATCCAAAAATAAAATCGTGGGTTGGTGGATGATGCCCGCAGCGATGGTAAGTTTCCGCTTCATGCCTTTGGAGTAAAATTTGTAAGGCTTATCTTCAGCTTCGATTAAATCGAATTGCTCCAGCAAATGTCTGGCACGGTGTTCACGTTCATCTTTTTTGATGCCATAGAGTGAAGCGCAAAAAGTTAGATTTTGAAACCCAGTGAGATCGTCATATAAATTGCTTTCATCGGGGACAATACCGATAAATTGCTGAGCTTTTTTGATATTGGCGGTATAATCCATCTCATCAAAATAGATGTTTCCCGATGTGGGATGTGCAAGTCCTGTCAGCATATTTATCGTCGTGGTTTTCCCTGCCCCATTGGGACCCAAAAATCCAAAAATTTCGTTTAGAAAAACCGAAAAATTTAAATTATCCACCGCTGTGAAATAACCGAACTTTTTTGATAAATTTTGAACTTTTAAAATATATCCTTGCATAAGAAATGATGATTATCCTCTTTGTTTTAGAATAAAACGCCTGACCATATAAAATCACCCGAAGACAAAGAAACTTTCTCATTTAATAACTTGCCTCAGCCATGGATTCATATTTATATCGCTTTCCTTTTGAATTGATCAAAATTCCATCTAGGTGATCAACTTCATGTTGAAACACACGGGCAAGCAAATCACTCACCAATACACATATTTCCTTGCCTTCAGGATTTAAGCCCTGCAATACAATTTCCTTTGCCCGATTAACTTCATAATACTCTTTCGGGATGCTCAAACAGCCTTCAACATCGGACGCTTCGCCATTCTGCCAGACGACCAGCGGATTCACGACCTGGTACAATCGGCTATTGACCATGACCGTAATCAGCCGCTGCGAAATCCCGATCTGCGGCGCTGCCAATCCAATCCCTTTATGTGCTACCATAATCCTGACCATCTCGTCCAGCGTTTCTCGAATGGTTTGATCGATTTCATCAACAGGTTGAGATTTTGCCAAAAGAACTGGGTGGGGATATATTTTAATTTGTTTGTCCATTGTCTTTTATTGGATTCTAATTCGGTTTTTTGGAATAATGATTCTCAAAAAATATTAAAAGACAAAAAACAAATTACAAATAATTTCCAAAGCTAAAATTCCAAGTCTCCAAACTGGAATTTCTCAAATTTTCAATAAAGGATTCCAATATTTTATTTAATGGATTTGAAAATTTGAAGATTGATTATTGTTTTTTATTTGTTTTTTGAGTTTTGCGATTTGTTATTTTTAACAACCTTCCCACAATCGTATCAATTTTAATAATCACTGCTGTTTCAGATATTTTTCCACCACTTCCTTAACCGTCCCCCCAGCCATCGTAACAACTTTAATCCCCGCTGCATCCAATGCCTGCTGGGCATTCACGCCAACGTTCCCTGTGATGAGCACCTCAGCGCCGTGCTTGGCTATTTCTCTTGCTGCTGATGGTCCTGCTCCGCCAGATGCCGCAGCAATGGGATTAAAAACCGCATTAAACCGCATGGTCTCTGAATCGACGATGACGAAATATTCGCATCGCCCGAAGCGTTCATCCATCTGGGCGTTTAGCGAACCGCCTTTTGCTGTGACTGCTATTTTCATTTTGATTTTTTCCTGTATTTTATTGCGCTATTTATAACTTGAACCATTCATCACGCTAAGACGCAAAGCCGCTAAGTGTTGAGATGTCTCTTTGCGTCTTAGCGGCTTTGCGTGAGTTTACCTAATCAAACGCCATCTTCGTATTCCAGACTTCCCAGACTTTACCGACCAAATCGGGTCCTGGCTCTAATGTCTTTTTTCCAGGCTTCCAGCCCGAAGGTGTGGCTTTAGTGCCTTTGCTATCTCTTACCAGTTGAAATGCCTGAATTTGTCGCAATGATTCCATTACATTTCTTCCCACTGGCGGTGTTAAAACTTCAAAACCTTGAACTACGCCATCGGGATCGATGATAAACCGTCCTCTGGTTTCCACGCCAGCATTATCATCATAAATTCCGTAAACCGTACCTACTTTGCCACCCGCATCTGATAACATTGGAAATGGAATGCCTCCCTTGACCATTTTGGAGAGCTCGTGATCGTTCCACATTTTATGGACAAACACACTATCGATACTCATCGATAAAACATCGACACCGAGTTTCTGAAATTCACCATATTTCTCAGCAACTGCTGAAACCTCGGTGGCTCAGACAAAGGTAAAATCGCCAGGATAAAAACATAGCACCACCCATTTCCCAAGATGATCGGATAATTTAACATTTACAAATTTCCCCTTATGATAGGCAGGGGCAACAAAATCTGGGGCTTTCTGTCCAACTTTGATCATTTTCGCTTCCTCCTTGATAATTTTTTCCGTGGTTTCAGTTTTTTCAGGTGTCGGCTCACCGACAGGTCCTCCTGTTGGTCGTGCACAACCAACTTCGACTTCTTCTTCCATAAGCGTTACTCCTATTGTTTGAATTGTTAGGTTGAAAAATGGTACGATTTGGGATCTATTTAAACTTTGAATTTTAAAATTAGCTAAAAAAATCACAATTTCCAAATACTAAATTACAAATAAATTCCAATAATTAATAAACAAATTCCAAACATCATCAGAAGACAAGGTTCACTTTTTAAATGATAGGTATTTTGGTCATTGAAATTTTGGTAATTGTTATTTATCCGCCAGTAGTTGGACAAGTTTTGGATTTTATTATTTGGCACTTGTAATTTACTGAATTTTACTTTAGAAATTCACGTTAAATTTTATTATTTTCTGTTTTAATTTTGATTAATCAGGTTAACAATATCAATGGGTCTCATATTATGCTGCGATGCAATGGTTTTTAACTGATCATCCTTCGATGCCCTCACGCCATGAGCCGCCAGATTTTTTATAACATAATCGACATCTTTATTCAATTCTTCACAAACCTGCTGCAGGCTTTTTCTGCCCCAACCGCCTGCTCCCTGACCCTGCATGCTTTTGTCTGGTGCTTTTACCAAGTTATAAATTTCCGCTGGACTAATTCCATTGCCCTCAGCAATATCTTTTATTTTGTCTTCTGAGCTGTCAAATTGCCATCCCTGTTGATTAAACCGCTGCTGGAAATCTTGTAGTGAAATGTCAAACTGTTCACAAAATTCAACCACCGTAAAATCTTCTGCATGGGGGATCGGCGGCTGTGCTTCAGCCTGCGCTGCCCAGAAGTTTTTGATATCATTATTCCATTTAATAATTGTTCGAAACGGCTCGATATTATAAATTGTCGCCACAATAATAAAAATTGAAATAATAAACGATATGAGAAATTCAAATTTTAAATTAAATGCCAGCTCTGCCTTTTTCTTAATATATCTCCATAGGACTTTCCAATTGTAATATAAATGCAATATGACAATGATAAAAAAGATAAGCGAAGAGTTTATGTGCAAGGCTCCCCACATATCCTTATCCAGCCCCCAAAACGTCCAATGCGTCCAATGGGCAATTTTTCCCTGCGGTGGAAAGTAAAGGACAATCCCTGAAATCAGAGAAATGAGAAAAGAGAAAAACATTAACAGCGAGGTAAATCCTCTGAATTTAAATTTAAATTTTGGCATTTATTTTCCTTTTTTTAGGGGATTGGATAAATAACTTAGTGATTTGATGATTACCTTTCATAAATAAAACAATAGGTTATATGATTAAAAAAAATGGTTTATTTTATCCCATCCCCTTAGAAACAAATTTCCGTACGAATTCCAAAAGTAACTGCATTTTTCAAACCAGGATTAAACCCTGGATTAATGATATATTGTAAATCAGGCTGAATAGAAAACCAATCATTAATTTCAGCCCGATATGTCCATTCAATCGCCATTTCCCAGTTGTCAAGTCGCTCACCGTTTTTTAAAATTGCCTGTTTAAATTTTTCACTGGTATGTGCGGCTGCGATTGCCACGCCCATTTGATCGTGATGTAGTTGGGGAATAATTCCCGAGTGCACGATTCCACCACCAATATATTTATCAACCTGATTCACATTTTTATCTGAAATTCCGACACGAAAAAAGTAGCTCAAGCTTGGTCGTGCATTTTCATTATCAAAGAAAACACTTTTCTCCCACAGACCGTAAATGCCCCAACTGCCCTGATATTGTAGTGGATCTCCCGAATCAAAATCTGTAAAATCAGATGTATAATACCAACCGCCAATGGCAAGCTTGCTATAAGTCTGTTTTGCTGTTTTATCCTGCAAGCGACGATATTTTCTTTGTTGAATACCCGATTTTTGGTTTCGCCCTTTGGAATCATTTGATTTTTGAAAAAACCTTCTATGTTTACCAAATCCCCTTTGTTGATGGTAGATTTTCTTTCTTTTCGAGTGCCATGGTAAGCTTCTCACCCGTTCTTTATCGGTGATAAAAATAATCTCCGATGTAATCAGTGCAGCATCATCTCTGTTAATTTTATATTTAGTTCCCCATTTATTTTCAGGCTCATCAGGCTCATCAGGCACGCCATCTAAAAGTGCTGCTTGAAAACAGAAATGTTCACTTAATTTTGTTTTCATTCGCACTGCTAAACTTGTAGTCGGAAATGTAGATGGACCGTTTTTACCACTCTGGGCAAACTCAGCCCCCATGCCGAACGAGCTATTTAAAAACAAGCCAGCAGTTTGGAGCACATCAAATTCAGAATTCACATCATAGATGCCGCATAAGATAGAAATCTTTTCGTTCAGAAAGTTTTGTTGTGCCCAGGCTTCATATATTTTCCAGGTATTCTGAGCAGCAATATTGCTAACGCCTTGAAAATCTCCGACACAATCACAAGGGTCACTGCCGTGCGTGCCAAAAATGTCCAGGTAAACAGATGTGCCTCGCCAGGGTGCAAGGGGATCAAAATCGATGGCAAACATAATGTCGATAATATCAAGATAGCTCGTCCCGTGGCGAATCCCACCCTCTAAATTGGAAATGACTTCTCCTGTATAGATAGCATCAAGACAAATTCCGTTATTCAGAAAAGAACTGCGCAGACCATTCCAATTCCCAGTAAGCTTCGCTGGCTGTTGAGTTTCAGGTGATTCTTGTCCCTCAATAGCTGAATTCATGAACAAAAATAAAAAAAAGATAGTAAGGAAAAACAATTTTTGTTTAAGCACGATTTTTCTTGTAAGGCTTGTTCATTTTTAACTAAATAAAAATTTTAGCTCACTTTAGTCGCTTTAACCTTTAGTCACTCGCACTTTATGCATTACGTCCTCATACTTAAAAGTTTGATCCCACCAACCTGCTTAAAAGTCGCTCCCTGGCTGATACAACGAAAAACAACATCAGGATCGATAACTCTGCTCCCTGAAAGCACATCGATGTCATAATCAAACAGCACGGGAACCATTGGCGTCGATGCCCCTAACATCACTTTGAAAGCATCTTTTCGGCATAATTTCATTACCGTTTCAAACGTATGGTTGATCAATGTAGTTCCCGAAATCGCCACCACGTCGCACCTGGGAAGCCGATGCTGCATCTCCTCTTCGGACAAATCACCTTCCTGCAATCGTTTTTCAAACACCCAGAGTTTGCGGGCAACTTTTTTTAGCTTTGGAATGAACGGAAAATGTCCGACAACGCCGATATTTTTGCCGTTCCCCATTTCAGCGAGGATATCGAAAGCATTGAGCGGTTCACATCGACTCTCATCAACTTCAATCAAAGAATTGATCGCCGCCAGGCCCAGACTGGCTTCCAACAATCGGTCTGAAAAAGTGTATTGTGCCAATTCCAATGCGCTATTATGGTGAAGCCGACCTACATCACGAACCTGATTGTCATGATGCGGGGGCGGCTCACACATCGTCGAAGCCAGTCCACAATGGCGACTCATCACCGCCGTCCAGTGGACGCCGACCAGAATTTGGTGAATTTGAGAATCCGATTTAACACACTGTAAAATATCTTCCAATATCTTCAATGTTATTCCCTCACCATATTCGCACCACATTTAGGACATGCGACTTCGTAACAGGGTTTTCCCCGTTGATGCGGGACTACATTTCCGCAGGCTGGGCAGATGCAGTTACCGCTTGGTCCTGCACCAGGTCGTGATCCACCCATGCGACCTCGACCAGCGCCTCTGCCGCCTCCTCTGCCTGTGCCTGGTCCTTTTCCCGCAGGTCCAGTTCCATCTCCAAATGGCATAATTTTTCACCTCCTCCGTTTTTAAATTCCAAACCACAAATTACAAATCCCAAATAAATTCAAAATTCTAATAATCAAATCTCAAAAAGTTGGTGTGTAAATTTTCAATTACAATTGAACCTTCAACGCTATCGTGTTTGGTAGATTTAAAGATTGAATATTGGTTTTTATTTGTATTTTGATTTTTGTGATTTGAATATTTTTAAATGACAATCCTTTTTCCAACCCCAGACTCGATAAAACCCTCTCCAAATCGTTGTTTAAAAATCCTGATAGCTGCTTCACCTGTGCAATGGCTGGGCGCAATTCGTTGAACGCCATAATCCTGGATTGTTTTGACAATCTTGTTTATATTTTCTGTACTTTCACCTTTCAAATGAAAACCGCCCATTGCCAGATAGATAGGCTCATAGGGAAAGAGCGGTTTGACGTGCTCGATAATCCGCACAATACCAGGATGGGCGCAGCCAGTTATGATCACCAATCCATTCGCCGATTGTAACACCAGCGATTGCTCTGGAATGTTCCCTTTCAATTCACCTGACGAATATATAGAGTTGGTGATTTGTTTGAACGAATCGACCCTGACAGCTTTGGCGCCCCTCGAATGAATCTCGTGCTCCAGATCCACTGGCGACGAGTTCGGAATGAAAACGGTTACATCTGAATTTACAGTCAGAAAATCTTTCAATCCGCCCTGGTGATCATAATGATTGTGAGAGATTACTACGGAGTGAATCGAACGGGGATCAATGTTTAGTTTTTGCATATTGTTCAATAAAACTTTGCCATTGCCTCCCGTATCGAACAAAACCGTATCTTTTTCAGTCTGAATCACGCAGCCAAATCCCCATTCTGAGGTTAAGCTCGAGTCATAGCTAACGTTATCATAGACAACCGTGATGGTAATTTTAAAATGACTATTATTCTTCAACATATCATTTTGCCCCTGACAGTTATGAGAAAGAAGAATTATAATGAAAATAAGAATTCTGAAGATCATATTCATGCACCTCCCCGATAGCGTCGCCGATATTGCCTGCTTGATGCTGGCGTTTTTCTTTTTGGTAAAGCAGAACGATCAGGCTTGCTTTCTAATGCGGAAATGATTGCATCACCAATTTTTGAAATGAGCACGGGCAGCAGCGTGCTTCCCAATGTCACAATCGCTGCTTTTATTGTGGGCAACACCGATGTTTTTGCTGGTCGAATTTCCGCAGGTTGCGTTTGTTGTACGACTACGCTTTCTACCAACTGAATCGCCTGTACAGGACAAATCTCGATACACGCTTCGCATGCCGTACAGCTTTCTTGATCGACGTACGCCTTCTTATCGACCAAATAGATCGCCCCAATCTCACAGGCGTCCATGCAGACAGCGCAGCCATCGCACTTTTGTTGATTGATTTTAATTGCCATTTTGATCCAAAATTTTATTTGGTAATTGGTTTATTAGGAAATTGGGTAATTGGGTAGTTATACACGTTAAGGGTTAAAATGTAACAAATGCTGTCATTCCTGCGGATGCAGGAATCTCCATATTTACAGTTAATTAGGAGATGCCTGTATTCACAGGCATGACATTACAAAACAACCCTCAAC
>SMTZ1_10003448_pt1 | contig 18365 bp, 14 predicted proteins | sample DeeMarSWOR136_30_FD_25667 | JGI IMG/M metagenome (IMG submission 25667)
GTCCCAATCATAAACGAGCTGGCTGAATCCCTCAGGCTCATCTTGTGTTAGAAATCGATACCCCTTCCAGGCTCATCTTGTATTGGAAGAGACTGGGACTTGACAAATATCAGAAATTGTAGTAGTATTAGTATTTATAGTTATGCTACTAAAGGCTTCACCTTATTATATTCCTTCTCTAGCCACAGGTATTATTCCAGAGTAGTACTACATTAATACACACTTTCTGCATGTCTGTTTAAGGAGTAGAATGGTTTTTATGTCACCAACCCGCATTGAAAAGGAGACGTTTCCCGGTCCTAGAAAATCCTACGCTAGACTACCCCAGATACTGGAAGTACCCAATCTGAATAAAGTTCAATTAGACTCATTCCGCTGGTTTCAAGAAAAGGGACTAAAGCAACTGCTGGAGGAGGCATCTCCTATCAAAGATTTAACCGGCAATAGACTGGAGCTTAACTTTATAAACTACGAGTTCCGTAAGCCTCATCCTGAGCAAGACTGCCGCCAGCGTGATCTGACTTACTCAAGCCCCCTCTATGTTAAAGCACGATTACTAGTTAAGGAAACAGGGGAAATCAAAGAGCAAGACCTATTCTTCGGTGATATCCCCCTGATAATAGCTAAAGGGACCTTTATTACTAATGGTGCTGAACGGGTAGTGGTAAGCCAGTTACTCCGTTCCCCGGGTATCTATTTCACCATTGAAGAAGATGCCACTACTGGTCGTGAATTGTGTCAGGCTAAATTAATCCCTACCCGAGGGGCCTGGCTAGAGTTTGAGACCAGCAATCGGGATGTAATCTCAGTCAAAATTGACGGTAAACGGAAGATTCCAGTTACTACGTTGCTACGGGCTATTGGTTACAGTAGTGATGAGCAACTTTTTAACCTGTTTCCCCAAGAGGACAGTTCTTCAGAGCATCAATTTATGAAGTTAACTATGCAACGCGAGCCCTTAATTAGAAATGAATCCGATGCTCTAATTGATATCTATAAGAAATTGCGCCCTGGGGACCGACCTAATATTGAAAATGCCAGAAAACTAACCAAGAACCTGCTCTTTGATCCTCAGCGGTATGACCTTGGGAATGTAGGCCGGTATAAGCTTAATAAACGATTAGGGCTTGATGATTCAAAAAGAAACCCAGCTCTAGACGAGGAAGACATCATAGAGATAATCAGGCATATCTTCATGGTTAATAATGGCGAGGATACCCCAGACGATATTGACCACCTAGGGAATCGGCGAGTGCGTACAGTTGCCGAGTTGGTCCAGAACCAGTTTCGTATCGGGCTATTGCGCCTAGAGAGAGCAGTCAGGGAACGTATGAGCATTATTAGCACGGAAGCAGTTACTCCTAGTGCTCTGCTTAATATTCGCCCCATAGTAGCCGCGGTCAGAGAGTTCTTCAATGGTTCGCAGCTATCACAATTTATGGACCAAACGAACCCATTGGCTGAGCTGACGCATAAGCGCCGCCTATCAGCAATGGGACCAGGAGGTTTATCTCGTGAGCGTGCTGGCTTTGATGTCCGCGATGTCCACTTCTCCCACTATGGTAGAATTTGCCCCATTGAGACACCAGAGGGACCCAACATTGGTCTTATTGGCTCTTTAGCCACCTACAGCCAGATTAACCAATATGGCTTTATTGAGACACCATACCGCAGGGTCATAACTGAGGTAAGCAATACTTATGACAATTTGCTGGGTAAGACAACCATGGAGGCAGTGGTTAATAACAAGGGCAATACTGTAGTAAAAGCTGGGACTACCATTACCCCCCAGCTGGCTACTAAGCTGTCTCGCCTATCCCCTAGAAGTATAAAGGTAGCACCCTTCGTCTCTGATGAGGTCGTTTACCTTTCAGCTGACAAAGAGGATGAATATACTATTGCCCAGGCTAATGCCCGGCTTAATCAAAATAGCCAATTTGTGGCAGAAAAGGTTGAAGCCAGGCATGGTGACCGCTACCTACTGGAGACGCCCGATAAAATTGATTTTATGGATGTATCACCCAAGCAGATGGTCAGTGTTGCCACGGCACTAATACCCTTCCTAGAACACGATGATGCAAATCGTGCCCTAATGGGAGCAAATATGCAGCGGCAAGCGGTACCATTGCTTTCCCCTACGGCACCTTTGGTAGCCACCGGTATGGAAATGGAAGCGGCTAAGAACAGTGGGCAGGTACTCTATGCCCAGAATGCTGGGGTGGTAGCCTCAGTTACCAGCTCACAGATAGAGGTTACCGAAGATAGCGGTGATAAGAAATTATATCCGCTAATGAAATTTGTCCGCACTAATCAGGGTACTTGCATTAACCAAAACCCCATAGTAGGTAAAGGCTACCGAGTAGAAAAGGGGCAAGTTCTGGCTGATAGCTCATCTACTGAACAGGGGGAACTGGCTCTGGGACAGAATGTGCTGTGTGCCTTTATGAGCTGGGAAGGTTATAACTTTGAGGATGCTATCATCATCAGCAATCGCCTAGTTGAACGGGATAAATTTACCTCTATTCATATTGAGAAGTATGAGGTAGAGGCTCGGGATACCAAATTAGGACCCGAAGAAATAACCAGAGATATACCTAATGTGGGTGAGGAAAGCCTACGTGACCTTGATGAAATTGGCATTATTCGGGTTGGTGCCAAAGTAGGTCCAGGTGACATACTAGTAGGTAAGATTACCCCCAAGGGAGAGACCGAGCTATCGGCTGAAGAGAAACTTTTGCGGGCTATCTTTGGTGAGAAAGCCCGTGAGGTAAAGGATACCTCGCTACTAGTGCCTCACGGCGAGTGGGGTAAAGTTATTAATGTTCGAGAATTCACTGGTGATGACCTACCGGCTGGAGTTGAAAAACGAGTGCAGGTTTGGGTTGCCCAGAAACGAAGAATTTCCGTAGGGGATAAGCTATCCGGGCGGCATGGTAATAAGGGGGTGATTGCCCGTATTGCCCCCGTTGAGGACATGCCTTTCCTCCCCGATGGCACACCGGTAGACATAATCCTCAACCCTATAGGTGTCCCATCACGTATGAATATCGGTCAGGTTCTGGAAACTCACCTTGGTTGGGCTGCCCAGATACTAGGCTTCAGGGTACTCACCCCGGTTTTTGATGGTGCCGATGATACTGATATTGAGGATGCCCTGGCTAGAGCTTGGCTAGCTCAGAAAGCTGGGGCGGTTGACTCTGGCCCTAGTAACGAGAATGCCACGGTGCAATTGGAACTAGCTAAGGCGTGGCTTAAAAGTAATGGCTACGACGGAGACAGGGTATTCAGTGACGACTACCCGGGAGAAGCGAGAGAGGTTTGCTTGCGCCTTTGGCTTGAAGAATTAGGTATAGCTAGCCGAGACCTTGACTTACAGGCACTGCGGCAAGCAGTGGAAAGGGTAAGTAGTGAAAGGAAGCTTGCTCCACCTGTAAATGGCAAGGTTATACTCCGCGATGGACGCAGCGGTGAGCCTTTTGACCAGCCGGTAACAGTGGGGAATATCTATATGATGAAACTAATCCACCTGGTTGAGGATAAGGTTCATGCCCGCTCTATTGGACCCTACTCTTTGATTACTCAACAACCCCTAGGCGGTAAGGCCCAATTCGGGGGTCAACGCTTTGGTGAGATGGAGGTATGGGCTCTAGAAGCCTATGGCGCTGCCCATAACCTTCAGGAAGTTCTGACTATCAAGTCAGATGATGTGTCTGGTCGAGACAAAACCTATGAGGCTATAGTTAAGAATGAGGATATTCTCCAACCTGGCGTGCCTGAATCGTTTAAGGTTCTAGTTAAAGAACTGCAAAGTTTAGGGCTTGCTATTGAGGTGATTAACGAAGGAGAGGAAAAGGCAGCCTTTGCTGAGGAAACCACGAAAGCACTTAATGAGGTTGAGGAGGAAAATGCTGGAAGTTAATGATTTTGATGCTGTCCGTATCTCCCTAGCTTCACCGGAGCAGATCAGGAGCTGGTCCTACGGTGAGGTAACCAAGCCAGAGACTATCAACTACCGTACCCTCAAACCAGAAAGGGATGGGCTTTTCTGTGAGAGAATCTTTGGTCCGACTAAAGATTTTGAATGTTACTGTGGTAAGTATAAAGGGATACGCTACAAAGGAATTATTTGTGATAAGTGTGGCGTTGAGGTAGCCCGGGCTAAAGTACGTCGAGAACGTATGGGACATATTGAGCTAGCGTGCCCGGTGAGTCATATCTGGTTTGCTAAGGGGATACCAAGTCGATTGGGACTATTGCTCGACCTGTCACCGCGAAGTCTGGAGCGTGTTCTATACTTCTCCCATTATATCATCACCGCTATTAACGAAGAGGCACGACAGGAAGTAATTAAACAGCTTGAGGAAGAGATACAGCCTGAGGAAGAGCTTGCCATTGAAATGGAACAACTAAAAGACCTCAGAATGGGGGAACTACTCACCGAGAATCAATATCATGAGCTCAAACAGAAATATGGTCAAGTTTTCGAGGCAGGGATAGGAGCTGAGGCTATTCTACAAATTCTCAAGGACATTAACCTTGATGAAATACGTAGCAGCCTGCTCCAGGAAATCCAATCTACTTCAGGTCAACGCCGCAAGAAGGCAAGCAAGCAGCTACGCCTAGTGGAGTCCCTCCGCCGCAGTGGCAATAAACCAGAGTGGATGATTTTAACCGTGTTACCTGTCTTACCCCCTGACCTTCGACCGCTGGTTCAACTAGATGGAGGCAGATTTGCTACCAGTGACCTTAATGACCTATATCGACGAGTCATTAACCGCAACAACCGACTACGTCACTTAATAGAAATGGGGGCACCGGAAGTTATCGTCCGCAACGAGAAACGGATGCTCCAAGAAGCAGTTGATTCCATTATTGATAATGGGAGAAGGGGAAAAGCCGTCTCTATTAGTGGTACTCATAAATTAAAATCACTCTCAGATAACCTCCGTGGTAAACAAGGCCGCTTTCGCCAGAACCTACTAGGCAAGCGAGTTGACTACAGCGGGCGCTCGGTTATTGTTGTCGGACCAGAACTAAAGCTTCACCAATGTGGCTTGCCCAGACGGATAGCTCTGGAGTTATTTAAACCCTTCGTTATGCGTCGTCTGGTAAAGTTAGGCATTGCTCACAATATTAAGAGTGCCCGACGGCTGGTAGAGAGAGACAAACCAGAGGTATATGACATACTAGAGGAAGTTATCAAGGAGCGACCAGTATTACTTAATCGGGCTCCCACCCTGCACCGACTTAGCATCCAGGCCTTTGAGCCGGTGCTTATTAGTGGTAGTGGCATTCAGATCCACCCCTTAGTATGCACTGCCTTCAATGCTGATTTTGATGGCGACCAGATGGCAATTCACATCCCCTTGTCTAAAGCTGCGGTCAGAGAGGCTAGAGAGATTATGCTCAGTATCCACAATATGCTGTTGCCCAGCTGTGGTGAGCCGATAGTAACCCCAACCTTGGATATGGTTCTCGGTTGCTACTATCTGACTACCCTCCAACCTGAAGTCAAGGAGGAGGGCCAAATCTTTAGCAGTTTCGAGGAGGCAAAACTCGCCTATGAACTGGGTACTATTGACCTTAGAGCTGAGATTGAGGTCGTAGACCGGCAGAGAGGCGGGCAAAGGATTAAAACCAGTGTTGGCCGCATCATCTTTAACGATGTTCTACCCCCAGAATTAGGCTTCTACAACAAAGTAATTGATAAGTCAGGCTTAAAGCAAATAGTAGCTGATTGCTATAAGCTACTGAGTAACGAAGATACGGCCAAAGTTGTGGACAGCCTTAAGCAACTAGGTTTCCACTATGCCACCAAATCGGGAATTACTATTGCCATGAACGATATCGAGGTTCCACAGAATAAGCCCAAGTTACTAGAAGAGGCAGAGGAAAGGATTGCCATTATTGAAAACCAGTACCACCGTGGTTTAATCACCGATGATGAGAGATATAATAGCGTCATTGGAGTATGGATGGAAACCACTGATAGGATTACCGAGACCATCTCCCAAACCCTTGACCGCTATGGTGGCCTTTACATGATGGCAACATCAGGGGCAAAGGGAAATATTTCCCAGATTAGACAGATGGCAGGTATGCGAGGTTTGATGACTGATCCCGCAGGTAGAATAATCGACTTTCCTATCAAATTGAGCCTCCGTGAAGGGCTCAGTGTTCTAGAATACTTTATCTCTACCCATGGTGCCCGCAAGGGATTAGCCGATACCGCCCTGAGGACTTCAGATAGTGGTTACCTCACCAGGCGCCTTATTGATGTTGCCCAGGACGTTATTATTCTCGAGGAGGACTGCGGTACCACAGACGGTATATGGGTATCCGAACCACAAGAGGAAGAACTATTACCATCGCTTGCTGAGCGAATAATCGGTCGGTTGGCCGCTAGTAAAATAGTCAATCCCCAGACCAGAGAAATCATTGTTGACCAGAATGATGAAATTGATGAGCAGAAGGCAAAGGAAATTATCGCTGCCGGGTTAACCAAGGTCCATGTTAGGTCTCCACTTAGCTGCCGGTCAAGGCAGGGTGTCTGTCAGCAGTGCTATGGACGAGACCTTACCCATGGGCGTATGGTCAACCTTAACACAGCCGTAGGTATAATGGCTGCCCAAAGTATCGGTGAGCCGGGGACCCAGCTAACCCTACGTACCTTCCATACTGGTGGTGTAGTAGGACTTGATATCACTAGTGGTCTACCCCGGGTAGAGGCACTCTTTGAGGCAAGATCACCTAAGACGCAGGCAATCATCTCGGAAATAGACGGGGTAGCTGATGTAGTTCAGGATGAGGAGGGGAGGAAGATTAAGGTCACCAGCTCTGAGGTGTTCCATGATGAATATTCGCTGCCCCCTGGCTGGCAGGTTGCGGTGGATAATGGTCAATGGGTAGATATAGGAACGATATTAGCCTGTCAACCCCCTGAGACCAAGGTTAAGCCAGAATCAGTAGCCTTAGCCACTGAAACTCAATCTATCCTAGCTCGTGTAGCTGGTAAAGTAACTATTGACAGTGAGCACTTGTCTATCACCTATGAAGAGAAAGAGGAACGAGAGTATACCGTCCCATCTACCGTTCATATCAGTGTTCAGACCGGAGAACAGGTAAAGGCAGGGCAACAACTTACCGATGGCTCCATTAACCCCCACGATATACTACATATTTTGGGCAGGGAGGCAGTCCAGCGATACCTAGTAGACGAGGAACAGAAGGTATATCGTTCCCAGGGAGTGAATATAAACGACAAGCATATTGAAGTTATTGTTCGCCAGATGCTGGCCAAGGTTCGTATTGATGCTTCAGGTGACACCGAACTAGTACCCGGGGAGCTGATAGACAGGTCACGTTATGAGGACGTTAATGCCAAGATGCTAGCTGAAGGTGGTGAGCCAGCCACTGCCCACACTGTATTACTAGGGATAACCAGAGCTTCACTGAACACCGATAGCTGGCTGGCAGCGGCTTCCTTCCAAGAGACTACTAGAGTGCTTACTGAAGCTGCAATCTCTGGCAAGATAGACAGGCTGAGTGGCCTTAAGGAAAATGTAATTATTGGCAAGCTGATTCCAGCCTGCCAACTTATTCCCGAACTCGAAGAGGTACCAGAACTGGCAGCCGGCGAAGAAGAGGAGGAAGGAGAAGGAGAAGAAGAAGAGGCGCTAGCTATCTAAGGTCTGCTGGAGTCACCAACTGAAATAATGGGGAGTCGCCCTATTTTATGCGGGCGACTCTATTTTATTGTCAATCTATCCCGCCTCGAGCAAAGATGTGGTATAATAATGTGGTCTATCAACAAAAGATAAACCGGGGGTGAGGTGAGATAGCTCGCATTATATCGGGTAAACCCAGCGCTGAGGACATACCACTTGACATGAGTCTCCGTCCCCGCTGCCTTGATGATTTTGTTGGGCAGACGAGGATTAAGGATAATCTCCAAATAGCTATCACTGCTGCCAAAGGTAGGGGTGAGGCACTAGACCATGTACTACTGTATGGTCCACCTGGCCTGGGCAAGACCACCTTAGCTTATATTATTGCCGCAGAGATGGGGGTTAACATCAGAATTACCTCAGGTCCAGCGGTAGAGCGTACCGGGGACCTGGCAGCTATTTTAACCAACCTTCGCAGCCACAATGTACTCTTCATTGATGAAATCCACCGCCTCAATCGGGCAGTAGAGGAAGTGCTTTACCCAGCCATGGAGGACTTTGCCCTAGACATTATCATAGGCAAAGGCCCCGGCGCTAAAAGCCTGCGACTAAACCTTCCCCACTTCACCCTGATTGGCGCCACTACCCGCTTTGCCTTACTAAGTCCGCCCCTCCGTGACCGATTTGGTGCTGTTTACCGCCTCGATTTCTATAACCAGACATCCCTGGAGACAATCATCAACCGCTCAGCCCGCATTCTCCAGATAAAAGCCGAAGCCGATGGGCTGATTGAGATAGCCCGCCGAGCTAGAGGCACACCTCGTGTAGCCAACCGCCTGCTTAAAAGAGTCAGAGATTATGCCCAAGTGATGGCAGATGGCATAGCCACCCAACCAGTAGCAGTTGAGGCACTATCCAAGCTTGAAGTCGACCATATAGGCCTGGATGAGATAGACCACAAGGTGCTACATACTATCATTGACAAGTTCAACGGCGGACCAGTGGGACTAGACACTATTGCTGCCTCTATCAGCGAGGAGGCTGATACCGTTATGGACATCTATGAGCCTTACCTCCTGCAACTGGGCTTTCTGGAGCGAACCCCTCGTGGCAGACTAGCCACCCAACTAGCTTATGAGCACCTCGGCTTGCCCTATAACAAGGGAAAACCGCCTCAGCCAACCCTATGGGAAAGCAATACCACAGAATAGGCATATATTGGGAAGGAAGCACTCAACCTTGGTATGAACCTACGGGCAAAATAAATGGGGAGCCTCACCGAAGCTCCCCTTTCGTTGTTTAGGCTATCTATATAAAAATTTAGTCGGCTGGTATGGGTGGTCTTGCCCAGAACCATCCTCTATGAGCACCCCACATGTGCCTGAAACGTAAGGCTGGGAAGCCGAAGATACGCTGAAAAAGGTTAGGTCTTATAGTTTCCGGCTTTTGCTCCCACCAGCCTTTGATTTTATCAGCCTCCTCCTGAGTAATGAGCCCCCGCTCAACAGCCTTATCAAGAGACTTAATAAAAGCCTCCTCCTGCATCTCCTCCCGCGCCTGCTTAAAGGCATTGACTAGGTCTTCCTGGGAAATATCTAAAATCTCAGCCACTCTAGCTAGAAGACCATTTTCTTCTGCTTGTGGCGCTGGCGTCGTGGGCTCCTCCTGTGCCATCACTGTTGCTGTGACACCCACTGTCAGCAAGAGTATAGCCACCAGCACTGAGACGATGACCTTCATTCTCTTGGACATCACCTTTCACCTCCTCTAAATTTATTTTTGCCTAAATTACTTTTTACTAATATAGAACGACAAAGTTCTCAATTGGTTAGCAGTGGCTTGAGGTTATCTTTGTGGCACTCTATTTAACAATTATAGTTAAGCTGAATGTTTCAGCTGCCTTCGTACCGCCCTCCCAGGGCTGACTATATTCCATGGATAACTCAGTCGTGCCTTTCTTGAGTGCTTTGAAAGTCCACACCTCTTCACCGCCAGCCCCCATCAGAGGGGGGTCAGATTCAGGTGCCACGTATTCGTGCTCTACTTCTTCTAACACAGTTTGGTCAGTAATCTCTACCAGCTGCCACTGGAAGCCGGTTGTGGCGTTAGATTCCAAAGTTACTATCAATGAACCGTCAACAGCAATTTCGACTTCTTTGCCTGCATATGAAGCATCGACTGATACTTGCTTTGGTGCCGTGGCACAAGCAACGAGGCTAAGTGAGATAACAGCTATGGCTGCTGTGGCACATACTAACATAACCTTCGATTTCATTTTTGACTCCTCCTAGTTCAATAACCCCCGAATTATCAGTCGCACCTTAAAAGGTAGCAGTTTCTAATCAACTCTTATCACCTCCGACTTCCTACAAAAATACCTTATTTAACTGCATCATGAACCTCAATCTTGCCACATCGTAAACAGTATTGGTAAGGCGAATCTTCCCAAAGTATATTTACAAAAATATGTTTGAGCACCAAACAAATTAAATACTTAAATACCCACATGCTAACCCTCCTATCTCATCGCTTGTCTCTCAGCGCCTTATCTTTACCCGTTATTTTGAGTGACTCTAGCTGGTAAGGTCTTATGCGGGCTTGCCGCATCTCATAACTTGTTTAGCAACCACCACAATCAGCCCCCCAACAAAATTTATTAGCCCAAAATAGCATAACCTACCTGAACAGTACGGCTAATCTCCATCTCCCCAGGGCTAATCGGTGTCTCAGGTGCTGGTACTGCCCCAGCTCCTTCAATATACATGCCCTGGCGGTAGATAGGTGACGGAGCTTGGCTACCCTCAGAAATATAGGTTGGCTTACCCAAAGTGACCTCAGCCAGTTCAGCCAGTTGCTCTGCTTTGGCTTTAGCATCAGCCATTGCCTTCTGTCTCGCCTCTTCATAATAAGTTGAAGGCTCATCCACAGAAAAGCTGATGTTATCTATTCGGGTAAGGTTGCCTCCAGCCTCAGCCACAGCGTCAATAATGGTGCCAGTTTTATCTATATCCCTTACCTTGGCACTTACCATGTTGGTTACCCGGTAGCCAATAACGATCTCCTTCTCAGTTTCGCTATCCCACCTGGTTACCTGGTAAATGCTGAAATACCGGGTTTGAATGTCCTTCTCAGCCACTCCGTTATCAGTCAGGGCTGTCATTACATTCTCCATAGCTTCAGCCGCCTGGGATTGAGCCTCAGCCACACTTACTGCCTGAGCAGCAATGCCCAACTGCAGGATAGCGATATCAGGGGTAACAGTTACCTTACCCTCTCCTGTAACCCAAATCCCTTCCTGCTGACTAGCTACGTTGACCTCTACCGGTGAGGGTGACTCAGCTAATGTTGCACCACTACTACAGCCACATAGTCCAACCACTACCAGCACCAATGCCAAACTTACAGCCAATAACCAGTTCCTTTTCATTATCTACCTCCCGCTTAAAATTTCTTCTACTAATAATTATAACGAAAAAGCCGCCAATTAGTTAGTGCCAACCTGGAACAATCTTTAACCAGGTTAGGCTAATCTAAAGCCTTAAGGACTCTTTCATAGCCAGCTACTGTCTTATCAATTGCATCACGCAGGGCAGGCTTCGCTGACTCCGGTATTTTCTCGTTCTGAAGTACAGCACGGAGAGCTGCTGGATGATTGACAGCATAACGCGCCACGGTTACCCTGAGTTTAGCTCGGTTATTCGTCTCAATGCGCACATCACCTTCACCTGTGGCCTCTTCAGGTGATGAAGGTGCTGGCTGTTCCACAGATGGTAGAGTCAGTACTTCTGGGGCGCCACCATCCTTCGTACCCTCTTGCGTAACATCCCTCGTAGTTGAGGCTAATGTGGCCAGCATTATCAGACGCTCATCCAAACGCTGGGTTATAGCTTCTACCTGTTGGGCATCACCTTTATTCGCCATATAGATTATTTCTACTATTCTTCTATCTGCTAGCTCAGTACTCAGTTGTGCCTTACCCAGCTCAGAGGGGGTTAGTGCTAACCGCACTTGCTCTGTCGTCAGCTTCACCGGATAAAGGGGACTGTCGGGCATGCTGTAGCCAGCGGCTGACACTGTACCACCCCCAACCAGTATAAGACCGAGAACTATAGCCACTACTGTTGCCCATCGTGGAAACCAGCCCAAGAAGGGGCGACTTCTTTGGGATGCTACTTCCCCGAGTGCCGCGTGGAACTGATATCTGGCTTCGGCTCGGAACTCAGAACGAGGTTGGACAGCCACTGCCTTCTTAGCTGCCACAGCCATCTGGAGCAGTGGCTCAAGCTCGGCTGCCTGCTCAAGATAGCTCTGAAGACACTGCTCTATAGTCTCGCCTTTAGTCAGCAGTCGTTCCAGGCATTCATCCAGAACATTATCAAATTCTTTACTTGCTGTCATTGTTGGTCACCACTAGTGTTTTACGCAGGGCTACTATTGCACTGTGCTGCAACGCCTTTACTGCCCCCTCACTTTTGTCCATAACCTTGGCTACCTCGGCAATAGGCAGCTCACCAGCAAAGCGTAAAGAAATCACCTCCTGCTGTGCTTTAGTCAGCCGCTTGGTTGCCAAAAGTAGCTGCTCAATATCCAGCTTCCGCTCAATTGCCAGCTGGGGGTTGCTATCACTAATCACCGTCGACTTGTCAAGGGGCGTAGTAGCCTGCCTTGTTTTCTTTCTCAGGTAGTCAACTATCTGGTTATGGGCAATACGGAATAGCCAGGCAGAAAAGGGCCTCCCCTTCCACTTGAAGGAAGAGATAGACTGGAGTGCGTTTAGAAAGACCTGCTGTGTCACATCCTCTGCCTCTGTCCTGTTTCCTATCTTGAAAACTACATAGCGATAAATCTTATCGAAGTAATTCTCATATAACTGGGCAAAAGCCTCCGTGTCTCGTTGTTGCGCACGGTGGACAAGGCTCTCCTCATTCTGCACCTGATAACCTCCGCCAGCTAAACCTCAAGCTCACTCCGTGCCTAGGTCTAGCTACAATTACGGTATTACCCTGTGCATATAGTATAACGAAGGAAGCCCTAAAAAGATAGTTTGGAGCAAGCAGGGATATGGTAAATATTTACCATATCACCCCCTATTTCCTTCCCCCTGATAACCAACCTCGGGTGTGCCATTGGGAAATGAAATGTGTTACAATAATTCCCAGATTAAGACTTTGGTCGAGAGGATAAAATATTGCCGCCTTGCTATGTGCGCCTGATGCGCAGAGAAGATATTGCCCAGGTTACTGAGATTGACCGTGAAGCTTTCCCCACACTGTGGCCACCGGCTAACTATCAGAACGAGCTACGAAACCGATTAGCCCACTATATTGTAGCTCACGGTGAAGAGAAAATAGCTGAGGAGACTGAGGTAAAGCCTCCCCCTCAGAAAAGCCTCACTGGGCTGACATCCAGGATGAGGCAGTTGTTTAATCGCGACCGCTTCTTTAGCAATGAACTGCCCTCATTAGATAGACAACACATCGTCGGTTTCGCTGGCTTCTGGATTATGGCTGATGAAGCCCATATAACCAACATTGCGGTACAAGGGCCCTACCGGCGCCAGGGGATAGGAGAGTTGCTACTCATATCCACTATAGACCTGACTACTGAGTTAAATGCTCGTATCATTACTCTGGAGGTGCGCGCCTCCAACACTGCTGCTCAGAGTCTCTATCGGAAGTACGGCTTCATTCAGGTGGGCCTGCGGCGTGGCTACTACACGGATAATAAAGAAGACGCGGTATTAATGTCCACTGAAAATATCGGCTCAGCCCCATTTCAGGCACAACTAAACCGGTTAAAGCAAGCCCACACCAGAAAATGGGGCATAGCCCTCTACCAGATTACCCGATAGCTACCGCTTACTGCTACGTGTCCAGCTCAACCAGACAACGAATAATCCTGGGTATGGTATAGGTGGCAACAGCCCGACCTGAGCCACCACACAGGATGGTAATCAACCCGCCATGACAAACCTCGTCAGCCACCCCTTTGATGAGCCTTGCCAGCTCGAGGTGACAAGCCATGGTCAAACCCTTATCCCCATATTCCCCCTGAGTAGCATCATAGCCAAATTCCCAAAAAATATACTCAGGGTTAAACGCCACCGCCCGAGGTACAAACTCCTGCTTCATTTTGGCGAGATACTCATCATCTGAGGTGCGAGAGGGAATCCTGACATCTACATTATTGCGATTATCAGAGTAGTCCTGATGGCAAAGGCATATATGGAGCACATCTTCATCGTTAACAAAGATGTCTCTGGTGCCGTCAGCATGATGACAGTCTGTATCCACTATAACAAACCGCCTCACTCCTCTCTCCTTAAGAGCGGTTATAGCTAAGGCAGCACCGTTGAAATAACACATACCACCGTAAAAGTCCCTGCCGGCATGATGGTCACCAAAGCTGGTAAAAACAAAGGCATTATCGATTTTCCCCTGCCAGATTTCAGCAGCTGCCTGAACCGTGCCCCCGGCTGAATATAAAGCTGATTCATAGTCGCCGGTCAGCTTCACCTCCCGCACCATATCCTGGGAGTGAACCTTGAGTAGCAGCTCCTCGGACACCGGTTCCAAGTAGTAAAGCCCATCGCGTGAGCTATAAACGGCATCATAATATGAGACATTTTCCTTATCCAGGATGCCATCTAATGCCTGGGGAAAATCTCTCAGCCTTTCCCCCTCAAAATAGGTAAAAAAGATTCCAGTCCTCTTCACAAACACCCCCTTCCCTTGATAATTCTGTACCTTTACAAATCTTGGTCTCATAATCGCCCTAAACTACATCTGCGGAGTGTCTATTACACCAGGTGAATTCAGCTGATTAATAGTCAGTGATGCCTAATCTTGTGAAAACAATAGTAACCTATGCCTGAAAGGATAAATGTATATAACAGTATTGGGAAAATTAGAAATGCGAATATCATAAGTGCATCACCAAAGTCACCCCTGACAACTTGTCCCCAAAGTAGTCTACCGAAATATACCGTTCCAAAGGGTATTAGCCATGGTTTGGATACTTCTGGTGATCCAGGTGGTCTGCCTCCCACCATAAATAGAGTATGAACCCAAATTGAAGGGGCTAACAAAAACAGTATTAACCATATAGGGAGGAATCGTTTCCACTTCATAGATATATTATGAACCTCCCTTGATAATAGTCTGACTTAGAATGCGAGTCAAGCAGCGAAGGGTTATTTATCAAGTGGGTTTAACTGCTAGTTATAACGGGCAAAAGCTGTTATATTATTATAGTAATGCGTTACGCAATTATTGCCGATATTCATGCCAATCTAGCCGCTTTTACTGCCGTACTAGAAGACATTAAGCTTGGGGGAAAGATGGAGGAGATGTGGTGCCTGGGGGATGTTGTCGGCTACGGCCCTGACCCTCACCAGTGCCTTGAGCTTTTGTGCCAATACAACCATGTCTGTGTCGCCGGGAACCATGATTGGGCAGCAATAGGCAAGATAGACACCTCCAATTTTAACCCTGATGCCGCCGCAGCCTGCCACTGGACAGCTCAGCAATTAAGCCCAGAGGATATACAGTATCTTGAGAGCCTACCGCTGGTTGTTCAAAAAAGTGATTTCACTCTGGTGCACGGCAGCCCGAGGGAACCTGTCTGGGAATACCTGCTATCAGTCAGCAATGCTAAGGAAAATTTTGCTTTCTTCGAATCACAATTTTGCCTAGTGGGTCATTCTCACGTGCCCCTCGTGTTTAAGTATGATGAAACTGGTGACTGTTCCTTTAGCCAGTTCTCGACTAATATCAGGCTGGCGCTGGGCAAGAATCGATTGATTATTAACCCTGGTGGTGTGGGGCAACCCCGAGATGGTGACCCTCGAGCCAGTTATGCCATCTATGATAACGAAGCCAGAACAGTAAGGCTCTATCGTATTCCCTACGATATTACTAGCACCCAGACCAGAATGGTAAAGCAAGGACTACCCATACGCCTGGCAACACGCCTGAGCTACGGTATGTGAAGTCTCAAGAAGCCCACTGTGTAGCCTCGCCAGAGAAGACCGGCTCCTGTAGCCGGTTCTGGACTGGTTGGAATCATTGACACTTCAAGGTAACGGTGCTAAACTTCCTCTCTGCCCCAAAAGATATACTTACTCTATCGCGGATTTAAAGAAGAGACCAAAAGAGTATCATGCCTCTGCAAAATAGGAAAAATCTTCAAACTTCCTGGGTCATGCTGGGATGTGCCTGGCTGATCTTGAGTAATGCCCAGGTTAGCCTGCTCTTTTCTACTCCATTTATTACGCTAGCATTACTTGCCATACCTGGCGGTATACTTGCTGACCGAATTGGTGTTCGGAAGGCGGCTGGGATTGCTGCCATAGTGATGATGATTGGCAGTCTCCTGAGAGGCACCTCCACAAGTTTTGAGACACTTATTTCCTTCACATGCCTGTACGGAGTTGGATTTGGTTTGGTTTTTCCCAACCTACCCAAGCTTGTAGGTGCTTGGTTCCCTCCCCAAAAAGCTGGCCTAGCCACGGGCATATACACTACTGGAATCATGACTGGGTCTGCCCTCTCCCTTGCAATCACGTTACCGTTAGTTTTTCCCATAACTAACACCTTTCAAGGTACGATCTATATATGGACTATCCCAGCCATAGTAGCTACTATCTTATGGTGGGCTATAGTTAAAGAGCCTTCTCCCAGCGTCCAAAGTCAGGAAGTAGTTGAAAAGGTTCAACCATCCTATGTGGTTTGGAGAAGCAAAGACCTATGGCTGGTGACCTTCATTTTGTTTATTGTTAATTTCTATTTCGTTACATGGGGGGGATGGACTCCAACGTTATTAATGATGAAGGGGGCACAACCTAATTTAGCAGCACTAATAACCTCGACCATAAACTGGGTATCCATTCCAGCTGCTTTCATCATACCATGGGCTTCATATAAGCTGGGTTTAAGGAAACCGTTTCTTTGGGGTTCCGCTATAGCACTGGCTTTTGTATCATGGGGTGCAATATACCTCTCCGTGCCATATTTCTGGCTTCTTGTGGTTATTGATGGGATTTGCGCAGGTGGAGCATTAGCAATTTTATTCGGACTTCCTGCGGAAATGGTGCCAAAGGACTCTGTTGGAACAGCCAGTGGGATGGTAATCTCCATTGGCCATATAGGAGCATTTATTGGGCCCTGGTTAGCAGGATATATCCTGGATGCTACAGGGTCTTTAGACTTAGATTTGATTGTTCTTATTGGGGCAGCAATAGTCTGTGCTTGCCTCGCCTTCATAGTGGCAGAAACAGGCACCAAGGCTAGGCTAAAAAAATAAACCACCCCCAACCTTGACACCTCAAGGTAACGGTGCTAAACTTCCTCTCTGCCCCCAAAAGAGATACTTACTCTATTATGGATTTAAAGAAGAGACCAAAAGAGTATCATGCCTCTGCAAAATAGGAAAAATCTTCAAACTTCCTGGGTCATGCTGGGATGTGCCTGGCTGATTCCCACCAATGGCACATATTATTAGGGAGGGGCTGATCCTGAGTAATGTTCAGATTAGCCTGCTCTTTTCTATTCCAGTTATTATGCTTGTCGTGTTTGCCATACCTGGCGGCATCCTTGCTGACCGAATTGGCGTTCGAAAGGCAGCTGGTATTGGTGCTATTGTGATTATAGTGGGCAGTCTTATGAGGGGCACCTCCACAAGTTTTGAAACACTCCTTGCCTTTACATGCCTGTACGGAGTTGGATTCGCTTTAGTTTATCCCAACCTGCCCAAGCTTATAGGTGCTTGGTTCCCCCCTGAAAAAGTTGGCCTAGCCACGGGCATATACTCCACCGGAATGATTGCTGGTTGTGCCCTCTCCCTTGCTATTACGCTACCGTTAGTTTTTCCCATAACTAACACCTTTCAAGGAACCGCTTATATATGGACTATCCCAACCATAGTGGCCGCTATCTTATGGTGGACTATAGTTAAAGAGCCTTCTCCCAGCATTCAAAGCCAAGAAGCAGGTGAGAGAGTTAAGTCATCTTACGTGGTATGGAAAAATAGAAACCTATGGCTGGTGACTTTTATATTCTTTCTCCTTAATTTCCAATTCTTTACATGGACGGGATGGACGCCAGCATTACTGATGATGAAGGGAGCAACACCGAACTTGGCAGCACTAATAACCTCGACCTCAAGCTGGGTAGCCATTCCAGCTGCGTTCATCATACCATGGGCTTCGCATAAGCTGGGTTTAAGGAAACCGTTTCTCTGGGGTTCCGCTATAGCAATGGCTTTTATATCATGGGGTGCAATATACCTCTCCGTGCCATTTTTCTGGCTGCTTATGGTTATTGCTGGCATTTCGATAGGCGGCCAATTCGCAATTATACTCGCTCTTCCTGCGGAAATGGTACCAAAGGAATCTGTTGGAACAGCAAGTGGAATGATAATCTCCATTGGACATATAGGAGGATTTATTGGGCCCTGGTTAGCAGGATACATTATGGACGCTACAGGGACTTTAGATTTAGATTTGATTGTTCTTATTGGGGCAGCGATAGCTTTTACTTGCCTCGCCTTCATAGTGGCAGAAACAGGCCATAGGGCCAGACCAAAATAACAACCCACCTCCCAGCCACTCTATTCTAATTGAAAAATGAGCCTGAACAAGAGGGGGTTCAGGCAACCCGGTTAGCAAACCTTGAGATTTGCTGGAAGAGATTGGAACGA
>SMTZ1_10003334_pt1 | contig 18364 bp, 17 predicted proteins | sample DeeMarSWOR136_30_FD_25667 | JGI IMG/M metagenome (IMG submission 25667)
CTTTTGGGTTCTTGATCTTCTGGTCCAGAATGGATTTCTATATGATTCGAGCATTGCTCCTCTTCACTTTATCGGAATTCCTGAGGCACCAACAACACCCTATACCCTTCCAACATCCCATGGTGAGATAAGAGAATTTCCCCCGTTGGTGATGCGATCCCCTCTCGGAAACCTTCCCATCGGAGGTGGGTGGGGTTTAAGGATATTCCCGTACCGGAGCATTCGGAGAACGATCAATGCCTTGAACCGTCGTGGACACCCTGTAGTTATCTTCTGTCATCCTTCTGACTTCGATCTCCAGACACCCCGCCTTCCTCTTCCCTGGATCAAGCGATTCGTCTGTTATGGAAAGATTAAAACAACGGAAGAACGAATGACCCATCTTCTCAACGAATTTGAATTCTCAACGGTGAAAGATGCTCTCTCGGTATGACTTGTTCTTTTTTTTGGGATGTCGAGTTTTTTCACTATATTGTTTTATTATGATAAGACAGTGAATATTGATTCTATGGAACGTTTGGATAAAGCTTGTGTGCTCATTGCTGCCTATAATGCCGAGCAGACTCTCGGTTCGGTTTTGGAAAAGGTCCAGCATTTGAAAATAGATACGATTGTTGTCAATGACGGTTCTATAGATAAGACGAAACGGATCGCCCTGGAATACGGGGTCCAGCTCCTCGAGCATCCCTCGAACCTTGGAAAAGGGGCGGCTCTCCGGACAGGATTCAACTATATTCTCGAAAAGGACTATCAAGTGGTCATCACCCTTGACGCGGATGGCCAGCATGATCCCTCCGAGATCCCCTCCCTTCTCAAAATTTTTCAACGCGTCAAACCGGACATCCTGATCGCCTCCCGGGCAGGAGAATTTGGTCGAATGACTTTCCTTCGCCGATTCTGGAACCGCCTGGGAGCCAGGGCAGTGGCCAGGTTTTGCCATGCGGATATTACCGATAGTCAGTCCGGTTTTCGGGTGATTCGAACAGAGGTCCTAAGGGAGATTCCCTTGGTAACCTCCCGTTTTGAAACGGAGTTAGAGCTATTGATCAAAGCTTGCAAAAAAAGTTTCAATGTGTTATCAGTTCCTACAATCACTCCAAGGGTGGATGGGACAGAGTCTAGCCACTTCAAGCCGGTGGCCGATACATGGGGTGAATGTAAACTCTTTCTTCGAATTCTTTTTGGGTTTGGAGATTGAATGGATATTTACCAACGTGCCAAGCACTATTCCTTAGAAAAGTTTACAACGGCAGCCTTTTCCCTTCTGGCCAATACCTCGAAGGAGAGTCTGGTTCGTCTCACCTATCTGGCTGAGAAGATCCCTCAGAAGGAATCCTATCGAGAGAAGATCCGATGGATTCGTATGCTCTTCCAGACCAATCACCCCAGTTTGGCGATCGCCAGGAGGGTGCTCAACGAAACCCATCCCCACCATCGAAAAAAGGTCATCTCGAACTTCATCATTAACCAACTTCTGGTCGGCACCAACCACCGAAAGGCCTTTGCAGAAAAGAGTGGATTCTATCCACCGGATGCGATGCTGATCAGCCCCACGATGCGATGCAATCTCCAATGCTATGGGTGTTACTCAGGATCCTATTCAACCGAAGGGGAGATTTCCTTTGAGGTGATGGATCGTTTGGTCCACGAATGTAACGAAATGGGAATCCATCTCGTCTTGATGACGGGGGGAGAACCTTTCTTGAGGAAGGACCTTTTTGACCTCTTTGAGAAACATGAAAATACTATGTTCCAAATATATACGAATGGCACTCTGATCGATGAAAAGATGATAGAGCGATTTGTCGCCTTGGGTAATGTGGTCCCAGCGATCAGCCTCGAAGGGCTCAGGGAAGAAACGGATGAGAGGAGGGGAAAAGGCCATTTCGACAGAGTCTCGAAGGTCATGGATTGGCTCAAGAGCGCTGGGATCTTCTTCGCTGTTTCCACCACCCAGACCTCGGGGAATACCGAGGTTCTTGCCAGCGATGCTTTCATCGACTTTCTGGTTGAGAAAGGATGCATCCTCCTTTGGAATTTCCATTACGTTCCCGTTGGGAGAAAACCAGATCTCAGCCTCATGGCCACTGCAGAACAGAGAAACCAGATGAGGGAGCGGTTCACCTATTTTCGCGCCACCAAACCCATGCTCTTTGTCGATTTTTGGAACGATGGCTGTCTCACCCAGGGGTGCATTGCTGCGGGAAGAAAATATTTTCATGTCAATGCCCGGGGGGATGTAGAACCCTGCGTTTTCTGTCATTTCGCCTCCGACAATGTCAAAGAGAAATCCCTCGCTGAAGCCCTGAACTCCCCGCTCTTCCAATTGATGCGCTCACGCCAGCCTCTCTCGGAAAATTACTTCCGACCCTGTCTTCTAATCGATCACCCTCAGCAAGGGAGAGAGTTTGCTCTTCAACACGCCAAATACTTCACCCATGAAGGTGCGGAGTGCCTCTTTGTCGATCTTGCTGAAGCGATTGATGCCTATGCCGAGTCTTATCGAGAGATTGCAGAGGCCGCCTGGAAGGAGAAGTTGGAAAGTCAAAGCGGTCCGTCTCTCTCAGAAGGGAAGAAGGTAGTGGGTAGACATGGATGAAGGTGACCTTTCCCCATCTGGGCACGATGCATATCTTCTGCAAAGCCATTGCAGAAACTGCTCAAATCCCTTATATCGTTCCTCCTGAAACTAGCCGAAGAACCCTGACACTCGGTGTCCTCCATTCAAATGAATGTATCTGTCTTCCCTTCAAGATCATTCTTGGAAACTTTATTGAAGCGCTGCAGATGGGAGCGGATACCATCGTCATGGTGGGCAGTGGTCCGCCTTGCCGGTTGGGACTCTACGACCTCGTCCAGAAAGTGATCCTCCAAGATATGGGACTTCACTTTCGATGGTTGACCATCCCACCCCGGTTGACCTGGCAAGCCCTCTGGAGGAATTACGAGGAAACGAAGGAGCTAAGGAAGGAGTTGACCTGGAAGAATATCCTTCTGTTTCCCCATGGACTCAGGATGGGGTGGAAGAAGATGATGGCCTGCGAAGGATTGGAGAAGTTGGCCATGAAAGTGAGACCCAGGGAAGTGAAGAGAGGAGACACCCAGAAGAGGTTGAAACAGGCCCTCTCCTGGGTAGACTTTGCCAAGACACCCAAGACCCTGAACGAAGCTGTTTTAAAGGGAACGGCTCATCTCAATGAAACAGAGCAGGATCCTTCCCGAGTTCCTTTCAAGATTGCTATCGTAGGTGAGCTCTATACGGTGATGGATCCCCATATTAACCGGGGAGTGGAACAGAAGCTAGGGGAATTAGGTGTAGAGGTGACACGGACCTCCTGGTTTTCCACCCATATCAGGAGAAGCCTCCGGTGGGACAAGAATGAACAGGGTTCGGAGCGGCTACGTTTCCTGGAGGCCTCGAGAGCCTATCTCGGTTATGATGTAGGTGCAGAGTGTAATATCTCCATTGGTGAGGCGGTCCTGAGAGCTCAAGAAGGATACAACGGCGTGGTCCATCTCATGCCTTTTGCCTGTATGCCGGAGACCACGGCTTCAGGCATTCTTACTCAAGCCGGCAAGGATTGGGACATCCCTATCCTCACCCTTATTTTAGATGAACAGGAGATCGAAGGCCGAATCCAGACACTTCTGGAAGCCTTTGTCGAGATGCTTCAATGGAAGAGAAAGGCCGTATCGGCATCCCCAAAGCCTTGATGTATTACCGTTACTTTCCCCTCTGGCATGCCTTCCTCCAAGGGCTGGGCTGGAAGGTTGTGGTTTCGGATGGGTTAGGAAAGGTGGGGAAGATCATCTATTTTGAGGATAGCTGTCTTCCCATGAAACTTCTGATCACCCACGCCGTTTCTTTAAGAGACCAAGTGGACTTTCTCTTTGTCCCGCGGTTGGTCAGTGTGCATCGCACCTATATCATGTGTCCTAAGTTCCGTGGGGCTCCGGATATCGTCCGCCTCGCTACCGAAGGCCATCTTTCCCTCATTGATGAGACGATCGATCTCCGGGCCGGAAGAAACGCCCTTCTTCAATCCTTCTTGAAGATCGGGAAAAAGTTGGGTGCGTCGAGTCAAGAGACAAAGCGGGCCTTTATGAAAGGGGAGCAGTTTTACTCCCAATTCAAAAAGGAGTGGAGCGATCGTATCAATTGGCTTCCATCAAAAGACCTTTTCCAATTAGACATTTCAACACCCTCTGGGAAAAATATCTTTTCTCCCCGGGTGAATGATCACTTGCGTGTTGCTTTCGTCGGCCATCCCTACAATCTTTTCGATCAAGATATTAATAAAGATGTTCTGACGTTAACCAAACAACTGGGAATTGAGATCTTTACCCCCGAACATCTCTCAGAGGAAGAAATCAATCGACAGATCTCCGATCTTTCCAAAGAGATTTACTGGTCCTCCGGAAGGGAGATTGTGGGGGCTCTGTTTCACTTTCTCAAAGGGGGAATGGATGGGGTTATTTTCCTCACTGCTTTTAAATGTGGGATCGATGCCCTCCTTCAGGAATTTATTAAAAGGAGTTTAAAGATCCGAGGAGAACCCTCTACCCCGTTTCTCGTTCTATCCTTTGATGAACACACCGGTCGGGAAGGATTGGTAACCCGATTAGAGGCGTTTAAAGATGTGATCGAGAGCCAGAAAGGCTCTCAGGCTAAGGTTTAGGTTGAGGATGAGGTTACGATAACAAGCTGAGTCTCAGGGTTTTAAGTTCATAGTCCATAGTTCAAGGTTCATCGTTATGGGTTCTTACTTAGGCATCGACGTTGGCTCCATTACCACCAAGATGGTGGTGATCAATGAGGGAGAAGAGATTTTATCCAAAGTCTACCTTCGGAACAGTGGCCGGCCCATTGAGGCCATCCAGGAAGGAATGAGAGAAATTCTGATGCAGCTTGGGGGAGGGGTCTCCATTGAAGGTGTGGCCACCACGGGTAGTGCTCGACATCTGGCTGCCTACTTGGTGGGTGCAGACCTCATGAAGAATGAAATCACAGCCCATTCTATCGCAGTGATCGACCTGTTACCCGAGGCGAAGACCATCTTCGAAATCGGGGGACAAGATTCCAAAGTTATCGTGTTGAGGAATGGTGTTGTTGTCGACTTTGCCATGAATACGGTCTGTGCTGCTGGGACAGGATCGTTTTTGGACCAACAGGCAACCAGGCTTGGAATCTCCATTGAGGCATTTGGGAATCTTGCCCTCAAGGCCAATCATTCTGTCCGTATCGCTGGTCGATGTACCGTCTTTGCTGAAACGGATATGATCCATAAGCAACAGATGGGCCACACGGTTGAGGATATTGTGGCCGGCCTCTGTGATTCTCTGGTGAAGAATTATCTGAACAATGTCTGTCGCGGTAAGGAGATCCTTACGCCTATTGTCTTCCAGGGAGGGGTCGCAGCCAACCGGGGCATCCAGATCGCCTTTGAAAGGGAGTTGGAGACCTCTATGATTATTCCTGAACATTTTGATGTCATGGGAGCCATTGGGGTGGCCAAACTGGTCAAGAAGGCTAAACCTTCTCAAACCCAATTCAGAGGATTCGACCTTCCACAGAAATCTTGTTCCACACGGGGATTTGAATGCAATGAATGTGGGAATCAATGTGAAGTGGTTCAACTCATCGTCGACCGTCACGTCGTAGCCTGCTGGGGCGATCTCTGCGAACGCTTTCGCAAAACATGAATGGCATAGGGCATGGAGCATAGAGCATAGCGTTAATGATTTATAGGTTGGGGTATCCTATGGTCTGGTCGTTTTTTCGCCTTTTGACTATTGGACTAAGTGACGATCAGGCTATCTGACCTCTTTTCCCCTATCCTCTTTGCTCTATGCTCTTTGCTACGAAAAGGGTCTTTTCGTGAGAATACTTCTGGTCAATCCATCTCCCACAGGTACCCTTAAGGCAACGGGTGTTCTTTTTCCCCCTCTCGGCCTTCTCTATGTTGCTGCTTACGCCGAAAGAGAAGGTCACGAAGTGGTCGTGAGGGATCTCGCTATAAGAAAGAAAGGAGAAAAGATTGACTATAAGAAATACGATCTCGTGGGTATTTCCACGGATACGACACGCCACCGTCCGGCCCTCAAGATAGCCCATGAATCAAAGGAGGCTGGTTGTACTGTTGTCATGGGAGGACCCCATCCCAGTTATGTTGATGAAGAGATCCTTTTGACGCGAAAAGTCGATTTCATTGTTCGCGGCGAAGGAGAAGTCACCTTCGCAGAGTTGGTGGCTGCTTTAGAGAAAAAGGATGAGAAATTTGATTTGATCCAGGGGATCAGCTTTCTCTCGAATGGCACACCGGTTCGAAGGCCTCCACGGCCTTTCATTGAGAATCTCGACACCCTTCCTTTCCCTGCGAGACATTTGATTTCCATGGGCGATTATCGTAGGACCAAATTAGGGGACCGAGACATCACCCCCCTTATCACCAGTCGTGGATGTCCTTACCGTTGTGCTTTCTGTTCCTCCTCCCATTTCTGGGGTACCAAAGTGAGAATGAGAAGCATCGCATCCATCCTGAAAGAAATTGAGGAAATCTATAACCAATACCATTTCAATGCCGTGGCCTTCCTCGATGATACGTTTAACATCTCACCGAGTAGGGTCATCGAGATTTGCCGTGGAATCATCGAGAGGAAACTTGATCTCTGGTGGTGGAACTTATCCAGAATAGATCTGTTCAGCCGGAACGAGGAGATGGTAAAGGAAATGGTCCAGGCTGGAATGAAGGCCGCCTTCATCGGCGTCGAATCCCCTAATCCTGAAACCCTTAAAGATCTGCAGAAAGGAATTCGGGTGGAGGAGGTCATTGAAACCGTAGAGATGCTCAAGCGGAATGGCGTTCAACTGCATGCCTCCTACATCATCGGTGGACTTCATGAAACTGCCCAATCCATTCATGAGACCATCCGTTTTGCCAAAAGGCTCGATACGAATGTAGCCCAATTTGCGATTCTCACTCCTTTACCGGGGACAGCTATCTATGATCAGGTGAAGGACCGGATCTTCAGGTGGAGAGCGCCGTGGTCTTTCTTTGATCTGCAGCATCTGGTCTTTAGACACGACCATCTCTCTTTCATCCGAATGGAGTGGCTTCTGTTCAAGGCTCACCTGCTTTACTATACTCGTTCAAAAAGGGCGATCCTGGATATCTGGCGTCATATCAAGAAACACCATTTAGGTGTGAGGACGTTCTTCCGTTTTGTCAAAGAATACTTCAGGGGGTAAAATGAAAAGATGAAAGAACGTTACCCCCAAGCTGTTCATCGATTTATTTACCTATTTTTCTTTCAATTCTGTTCCACCCTTATTCCCAGGCCGATACAGAAATTTTTCAGCGTTGTTGTGGGAGACCTCTTTTATCTTCTCATGCGAAAGACAAGGGCCAAGGTTCGTAAGAATGTGCAAGGGATTGGCCGAGGAAGATGGTCAGATGGAAAGATCGATGTCATCACGCGAAAGACCTTCCAGAATTACGGACAGTATCTGTTGGACTATATGGTGATGCACCGCCTCCATCCCTCCACCAAAGAGAAATGGGTCGAAGAAGAGGTAGGAGGGGAGTATATGATGGAGGTCCTTCGAGGGGGGAAGGGAGTCATCTGTGTAACGCCTCATCTCGGAAATTGGGAGATCGGCGGGCTCCTCTTCTCCTTCAAGGGGGGAAAGCTGAATGTTCTCACCCTCGATGAATGGGAGGCAAATATAAGGTCTTTTCGGGAAGAGATTAGAAGAAGGTGGGGGATAAAGAATCTCTATATTGATCCGAACGATGATTCCCCGATGGCAATTTTGGATGTGGTAAAGGCGCTTCGTCGAAACGAGATCGTGGCCATGCTGGGCGATCGAATGGAGACTCAAAAGACGATGACCTTCGATTTTTTTGGCAGAAAGACTCCCTTTCCCATCGGCGTAGCCATTTTGGCCCTCAGCACCGGTGCTCCTGTCCTTCCCGTGTTTGTCGTGATGGAACGAAACCGAAAATATCGGGGCATCATCGAAGCCCCCATCCATTTCGAATCCTTCTCGAGGGAGGACCGGGAAACAGTTATTCGAAAAGGCATGGAAAAACTGATCAAAAAATTTGAGTGTTATATCGAAAAATATCCGGATCAATGGTATAATTTTTATTCCTATTGGGATGCAAATACGATATCCGCAGGCGAGGCAAAAAATGTCAGAACCGGGTAACGACCTGATCGAAAAAATCAAAGGGCTTATCATTCAACGTCTGAAACTCTTTGATATGACACCAGAAATGATTGAAACCGATGCCCCCCTCTTTGGTGAGGGACTTGGATTAGATTCCATTGATGCCCTCGAACTGGTTCTGGGTCTAGAGAAGGAGTTTGGAACCATCATCCCCGATGCAGAGGTGGGGAAGAAGGTTTTTCAATCGGTCAGGACGATGGCTCAATATGTTTTAGAGCAACAGGGCGAGGTATGATGAATCTTAAAGGGAAAACAGCTTTCTGTTTTCCCGGGCAGCTTCGAGAACGAGTGATCCTGGACGATCCCCATCCGTTAAGAAAGGATCCTCATTTTCAAGAATGGACTGAAAGGGCCTCTAAGCTAAATCAATTCGATCTTCTCCAATTCGCGTTCCAAGGAGAAGAGGAAGAAGCCGGGTTTAACCTCAAGCTCCAACTATCGACCTACCTCCTTTCCATGATTCACTTTCATCGGCTGAGGGCTGCAGGGCGGAATCCGGATATCCTAGCCGAGCACAGCATGGGAATTTACGCTGCCTTGGCTGCCTCCGAGGCAATCACTTTTGAAGAAGGTCTCTTCGTCACCGAATCCATCGGAAAGCTCCTCGAAAAGGAGGGGTCCCTCCACCGGGGAGGGTTAGCCAGCATCATTGGATTACCTTTAGAGGAGATTGAAAGGATCTGTTCCGATCTCAATGGCCATCACCTTTCGATTGCCAACTACAATGGGTCCATGCATTTCGTCGTCTCTGGAGAAGAGAAAGAAGTGGAGAAGTCGATTTCCCTGGCGCTTTCAAGAAAAGCCATCTCCGCTTCTCGGCTCCCCTTTCAAACGGCTCTTCATTCCCCATCTCTCCTCTCGTTGAGGGGAGAGGTTCAGCATCTCTTAAAGGATATTGAGATCCGACCTCCCAAGTTTCCCATCCTCAATCACTGGACAATCAAGCCTTTAAAGAGAGAGGAGATTAAAGATTTCCTCTCCGTCGAAATCGGGCACCCCGTCTATTGGGACCGATGTGTGGAGAGGTTGATTCAGGAAGGGGTGACCCAATTCATCGAAGTGGGACAGGAGACCACTCTGATCAAACTGATTCGATGGATCCATCGGGAGGCAGAGGCCTTCTCTGCAGGAGAGTCTCTGTAGGAAAGAGCGGAAGATGAGATATCATGAGACCCCTCTTCAGGTCCGATTCTATGAAGTCGATGCCTACGGGATGGTGTGGCATGGCCACTATGTCGGCTGGTTTGAAGCCGGCCGAAATGAACTGACCGAACGTTTCCATCTCGGTCCTCTCCAACTCAAAGAGAGGGAAGTCTTGGCACCCGTTGTAGAGTTGACCTGTGAATTCAAACTTCCCGCCACCTTTGGAGATGCTCTGGTCATTCAGACGACGATGGAAAGAACAGAAGTGGCTAAACTGATTTTTCATCATCGAGTGTTACACAAAGGGAATGGAAAAATCTTAGCAACGGGCTCCACCACCCACGTGCTCACCGATCTCAAAGGAACTCTCCTTTACCGAGTACCTCCTGAGGTCCTCGAAAGGATCGAGGAGATGAGAGCCTATTTAGAAGTATGATCCACCCCCACCCACCCCTCCCCCCTCGAGGGGGAGGGTGAGGGAGGGGGGCGAAGAGTTCGGAGTTCGGAGTTTTAAACGTGCAATCTAAAATCTGAAATCGAGATGAAAGTTCTTTTAATTGATCCTCCTCATCGCATCTTTCCAGGCCTTCGGATGTGGACCCCTTCTTTTGGGCTTCTCCAATTAGCCGCCTACCTGGAAAGAGAAGGAATAGAAGTTCAGGTTCTTGATGGGACCGCTCTTAAGAACGCATGGAAAGGTCTTGCCAAAACTGTCTCAACCTCGAAAGCGGATGTCATCGGCGTCACCTGTTCGGCTACCTGTCTCTCCCCGGAGGCCCTTCAAACCATCTCTCTCTGCCGAACACTTTCACCTGAGGCAAAAATTATTGCAGGCGGAGGCCACTTCACACTGATGGCCGAACCCATTCTGAAAGAGATCAAGGAGCTCGATTACATTGTATTGGGTGAAGGAGAGATCGCCTTTTTTAAACTTCTTCAGAACTTGTCCGGGGGAGGGAATGGCAACGGATTAAAGGGGATTGCTTTTTTGGAAGATGGAAGAGTCGTCTCTCAGGGGAGATATCCTCCGATTCCCAACTTAGATTCCATTCCTCTTCCTGCCTACCATCTCGTGGATATGGAGAGCGAAGCTTATTACTGGCACGGGATGGGAAAAAGGGCCTTTGGCATCTCCACCAGCCGGGGATGCGGGGATCACTGTGCTTACTGTTCGGAGACGAAATTCTGGGAAGGGGTTTGGAGAGGCCGGAGTGGAAGAAAGGTGGTGGAGGAGATTTCTTTTCTCCATCGTCACTATGGAAAGAGCCTTTTTGTTTTTAATGAAAATACCTTCAACTGGAATCGGAGGAGGGTGGAAGAATTTCTTGAAGAATTGGGAAGATCCGGTCTCCGCATCCATTTCTGGTTCCAATCTCGGATTAAAGATATCCTCCGAGACGAAGACCTCGTTCCGGAGATGAGACGCCTGGGCCTTTATGAAGTGATGCTTGGGATTGAGAGCATCCACCCAGATGTCCTGAATCGGTACGACAAACAGCAATCGAGAGAGATGGCTCAAAGGGCCATCGATATTCTCAGAAGAAATAAGATCATGGTCATGGCCAATATCATGTTCGGGGATTGGAACGATTCTGAAGAATCCCTCAAAGAAGTCTTCCAGTTTGTGAAGCCTCAGAGTGACTTTCTGATCCTCACCCTCACGACTCCCCTACCGGGGACAAGATACTTTGAAGAGGCCGAACGGTTGGGAAGGATCCGGGAGAGGGATTTTGGTAAATATGATTTCATGCATCCCATCATGGACACACAGTTCTTATCGGCTGAAAAGGTTCACCGGCTTCAACAGGCCTATCTGAAAAGATATTACACCCAGCCGAGAATCCTCCTGGGCGCTTTCTTCAACTCGAATCCCTTTAAACGGATGGCCTATCGGCTCATCCTTCGATATGTCTGGGAAAATGCAACCCGGAGACCATGGAGACAACCCAATCTTGAAGAGAACGCATAGCGCAAAGCGCATAGGGCATAGCGTAATAAATTCTCCCTTTTGTTTTTGACGGGAAGAGAGAGCAAGGGTTGATGAAATCTACTCCGCAATCGAAAAAGGTCTTGTTGATTTTTCCTCGGGAAAAAGGGGTCAAGTATTCAAACGACACCCTCTATCCTTTTCCCATGCTGGGCCTTACCATCCTCGCTTCTCTCTTCCCTAAACATTATGAGGTTAAGATTATCAATGAAGTCATTGAAGAGATTGATTTTGAATCTGAAGTCGATTTAGTGGGAATTACTGCCTTAACGTGTGTGAGCAAACGAGCCTATGAAGTTGCAGATCGATTCAGAGAGAGAGGGGTGAAAGTGATTCTGGGAGGCGTCCATCCAAGCCTTTTACCCGAAGAGGCCAAGGAGCATGCAGACTCCGTCTTCATTGGAGAAGCCGAAAAGAGGCTCGAAAAGGTTTTGAAGGACTTCGAAGCCGGGCGGCTTCAACCTTTTTATGGAAATCACGAGTGGGGCGATCTAAAGGGAATGCCTCTTCCCAGACGGGACCTCTTGGGGAAGCATTATAGTCCGATTTTCAAGGCGATCGAGACAACCCGAGGGTGCCCAAATCGCTGCGATTTCTGCTCCGTCCCCACAATTAATGGAAGGCATTATCGCCTCCGCCCTCTTGAGGAAGTGGATGAGGAACTCTCCTTCATCATTAAAAAGAAGGGGGAATATCTCTTTCTTGCGGATGACAACGCGATGGCGAGGGAGGATTATGCCTTAAAACTCTTCGATATCTTCAAACGCCATGAGGTGAAGTGGATGGGATTTGCCACGGTCCAGGTCGCGAAGAAGGAAGACCTGCTCAAAAAGGCTCAGGAGAGCGGTTGTATTTCACTCTTCATTGGGTTTGAGTCTCTCATTCAGGAGAATCTGGATGGTGTTTCTAAACGATTTGTGAATACGAAGGAATTGTCCGATCTGATCCGGACGATTCAAGGCCACCGGATCGGCATTCATGGTTCCTTCATCTTTGGTTTTGATGGAGATGATCCGACCGTCTTTAAGGAAACAGTTGACTTTGTCCAGAGGAACAATATCGAACTTCCCACCTTTTCCATTCTCACACCTTTTCCTGGGACTCCGCTTCGAAAGCGGTTGGAGGAGGAAGGGAAGATCTTTGACCATGACTGGTCCCATTACGACATGAGCCATGTGGTCTTCAGGCCGAAGGAGTTAACCGTTCAGGAGCTTCAGGAGGGATACCTCTGGGCGCAGAAATATACCTGTGCCCCTCGGTCGATCTTGAAACGTCTCCTCTGGGGCACCAGACATCACTTACTCTATTTCTTGATGTCAAACTTTGTTCTCCGGGGAGCTCAAATGGAAGTGATTCGGAAAATTAAGAAAGAAGAAACGTTCAAAACACCAATAACCAAATTACAATAATCAAATAATAACCAATGACCAATCACCAATGATCAAAATGGCGTTGAATTTGTTTGCTGATTGGTTATTGGAGCTTATTTGGTGTTTGATGGTTGGTGATTCGAAAGAGGTGGAGTTCAGATTTGCTATGAAAGTTCTCCTCATCTCTGTCAATCGCGAAAAAATGCCTTATCCTGTCTTTCCCCTGGGGTTAGCCTATCTGGTCAGGACCTTAGGGGATGAAGGCCATGTTACTGAGGTCCTGGATCTTTGCTTTTACGAGAACCCCTCCATTGAATTGAAAGATACCCTTCAGCGGTTTCAACCTGATTTGATCGCCCTCTCTCTAAGAAATCTGGATAATCTAACCTATCCGACACCCGTGTCTTATTTGAAGGAGGTGGAGGAGGTTATTGACGTGTGTCGCCAAACCTCCCGGGCAAAACTAATCCTCGGGGGTTCTGGGTATTCCTTAGCCCCCAAAGAACTTATGAACTATCTAGATATCGATTTTGGCATTGTTGGAGAAGGCGAGGAAGTTCTTCTCAAATTGATTAACTCTCTTAAAAAAGGGATTTCTATCTCCCCCTCTCCCCATCTCCTCGTCAAGGAAAAGCCTTTTCCCCTTCAGCCAGAGGGGGCAAAGGTCCTTCCGATCAAAACGCCTGATCGATCTCTCTTTGAAACGCGTCGTTATTTAGAGAAAGGCGGAATGGGTAATATCCAGACGAAGCGGGGTTGCCCATTCTCCTGTATTTACTGTACCTATCCTCTGCTGGAAGGGAAAGAGGTAAGGCTAAGGGAGACCGAGGAGGTGGTTGAAGAGCTTCAAAAACTGACGCAGGAAGGAGTGGATTATGTCTACTTTGTGGATGATATCTTCAATTATCCCTCTTCTTATGCTGAAAGTTTATGTCGAGAAGTCATCCGAGGGAAGGTAGCTATCAAATGGAGTGCTTTTGTCAATCCGGGTTTTTTAAACGGAGATCTATTGAAGTGGATGGCTGAGGCCGGATGTGTGGGTGTTGAGTTTGGAACAGATTCAGGCTCTCAGAGAATGTTAGAAAGTTATGGGAAATCGTTTACCATCGAGGATATTATTCAATCCTCCCGAGCCTGTTCCACATTGGGGATGAATCATTGTCACTATCTTCTCATCGGCGGCCCTGGGGAGGATGACGAGACGGTTGAGGAATCCTTCCGACTCATGGACCGCCTTGATCCGACAGCCGTCATCGCCATGCTGGGGATTCGAATCTATCCTGGGACAGAGATGGAACGAATCGCCCTTTCTCAGGGATTCCTCCGTCAGGATTCCAATCTCATCTTTCCCCATTTTTACGTCTCTCCAGCACTCGAAGGCAGGCTGGAAGAGATCGTCCGAGCAAAAGCCCTAGAGAGAAAGCAATGGATCGTTCCGGGTCTGGAGATCAATATCTCACAGAATCTGATGGAGGGAATAAGAAGATTTCAGATTCGAGGTCCCTTGTGGGAACTGGTTGGGAGAATGAAGAAACCAAGGGTTAAACCCTTAGGGTCTTGATTGCAGATTTCAGATTGCAGATTGGAGATTTTCAAATCTAAAATCTAAAATCTCAAATCTTAAATCTTAAATCTGAAATTGGGGAGAAGCACGATGCTATTAAAGGATGAGGTCGCAATTGTTACGGGGGGGACCAAAGGGATTGGCAAAGCTATTTCCCTTCTTTTTGCCAAGGAAGGGGCAAAGGTCGTTGCCAACTTCTCAAAGGATGTGGATGCTGCCGAGGGACTAAAGAAGGAAGCAAAATCGAGGGGGCTAACTATCGGTCTCTACAAAGCCGATGTCACACAGTTCGATCAGGTGAGAGGGATGGTGGAGGAGACCTTTGCTCAGTATGGGAAGATTGATATTCTTGTCAATAACGTTGGTCTCATCAGGGATAACTTTCTCATGCTGATGAGCGATGAGGATTGGAATTCTCTCATTGGTGCCAACCTGACAAGTGCCTTCAACTGCTCAAAAATGGTAATCCGAAAGATGATTCCCCAGAGAAAGGGAAAGATCATCAACCTCTCTTCTATCAGTGGAATTGTGGGCACACCGGGACAGACCAATTATGCAGCAACCAAAAGTGGCGTGATCGGGTTCACCAAGGCCTTGGCTCGAGAATTGGGGCCTTTCAATATTCATATCAATGCAGTGGCCCCTGGCCTGATTGAATCGGAGGTGGTTTCAAAGATGCCAAAAGAGAAAGTGGAGGCCATTATCAAGTCATCTAGCCTCGGAAGAGTAGGGAGACCAGAGGAGATAGCGCAAGCTGTCCTCTTTCTTGCATCCGAGCAATCGAACTACATTACAGGGCAGACGATTATTGTCGATGGAGGAATCGTGTAAATATATTTCAGACTTAAGAATGCACCTGCCTGCCGGCCCCGGTCCCGACCGAAGGTAGGGCAGGCAGGGATTTCCGATTGGGATGAAAACTGCGGGGTCCGTTCCCCGAACGCGGCGGCTTTAATGCCTACCTAATTCCCTGTCTCCGCCTGCAAAATCGATCCGGTGTAATTCCGTCTTAGTATATGGCCTGAAACGTCCACCATGAATCCAGAGGCCAAATAAGACTGCTGTTCCATCGTCCTTCCATGTCAGTCGACTCAACTGACACCCATCTGGTTTACAACGGTCTGGCCAGACCTTGCAGTCGTTATACCAGGTGACGCGCTCCACGTCCGTAAGGTCAGGGTTTGAAATATAGAGATCAGCAAGGTACCTGCCCCGGAAAGAGGGGCCCTTCATCCAGGCAATCTTCTTGCCCGAGGGCGAAAACATGAAGAACTCCTCGTGTTGGGACGAAGTGACTTGAAGCGCTTTGTTCGTTGCGGTATATCTCCGGCCATCCCATCTCCATTCGTAGACATACGGATCACAAAGCTTCCCCCTTCCTGCCGCATAGAGCAAGGAATAGGAACCAGAGGCGTTCCTATGGATATCATTCGGCTCATAGTACATCTGGCCATTCGGTTCCACCTCAAATTGTTTCAAGAGCTGTAACCGGCCATTAACATCCGCTACCAGGTTACAAAACACCATCTTGACAAACCCGAAAGCTGAGCGAAGGTTTCCCTTCTTATAGCGTAGCGGATAGACATACCACTTGCCGTCCTCTGAAATCGCCGAATGTTGGAGCCCTTGCCCAGGAGCGAGGTTGGTCAACCGGTAGTAAAGCTTCTCACGCACGTCCAACGCCCAGAGATCGTTGTCCCATCCGATACTCGGCGCATTGCGTAGCAGCCTGTGAAAACTGTGCTCGTTTTCCGCCTTGAAGAAAATAACTGGCAAAAAAGTATGGGCTTCGGGATCACCCTTCCAGTGAATCTTTGGATCCTTGCCGTCCTCGTCGAGCGGAAAATTTATCCCGAGGACGTTATCACCGTAGCAGGTGAGACAGCGCCTATGACCGCCATTTCCATCTATGACCCACAGATTCCAGTTCTCCCGATCGACGTAAACCACGTCCGCGTTAGACAGGGAAGGGGTTTTCCACGAAATCCAGCTTGGCCCGACGGCGTTTTCAGCCAGAACCGTGTCCTTTTTCACCGTGTATGGGGAAGAATCAGCAGAGACCTGTAGCGGTTCACACCAACCCCCCGGAGTTGCGAGAAGCAACATCGCAACCACCGCAATACGCACCATCTCGACTGTCGCGATGTATAGCTTCATCCTCTTTTTCCATCCAACGGAAATCAGCGGTAGCTGTAAGCCATCCCTGCCTGCCCCTGCCTACTCGCCCTCTATTTCTCTATTTCAAGCACGACACCCTATTTCAATTTCCACATTCCCTCTGCGTTTCGATAGAAATTAGGATAGCTCTTCTTTAGATACTCCTGATGGTTTTTCAATCCGAGAATCGGGTTCAGATCGACGGTTAGGACGGTGCTCCAACCGGAGCCCCATTTCGCGCTGAAGCGGGAGTTGAGGTATAAGGTGTAGTGAATACCCGTTTCGGCGTTGGTCCACTGCAGCGTCCGCTCGTGGGGAAAACCGCTGCTCTTTTCCAACCACTGCTGTATCTGTTTGTGATCTGAATCAGTCATCATCTCTCGATGGACATAATCGGCCTTATGGAAATGAACCATCCAGTCGTGCATAGGCACCCTCTTGTTCTGTTCCACTCCTAACCATGCCTTAATCTCCTTCAGCCGCTGATCTAGCTCACCCCGATATCGCTCCACGGTCATTTTCAGGGGCTCGACGTATTTCTCCCTGGCCTTGCCAGAAAGCCGGACACTGGTGGCTTTGCTGTTTTCGTAGGCTTGCTCGCTGTGAGCAAAGGCAGCCAGTTCGTGTAGAAGAGACAGGTATTGACACAGATCCTCCTTGATGCCGGCGCGATCAAAGGCAGGCAGGTATCGGTGCAAAATTACAGAGAAGTGGCCGCTGACGACACTGGGGGTGATGCCGACAACGCCTTCACTGATTGGTGCACCGCTGTCCAGTAAGTACCGCCAACTGGGTGGGCGCAGGGCCGATAGCACCACAGTTCGCAGCGCAAACGGTGCCTTATCTGATTTAGTGCTGTCGTAATAATAGGCGGGATGAATAGCGTCGGCGGAGACACGATCGTAGAGAAACGGCTTGACCGCCAGTACGGTGATATCTTTCTTCTCGCCTGAGGTCAAGAAGGAACTGTCGAGTGGCTCGGTGAAAAAACCATCAAACCCGCGGTTGAAGATCGTGGTAGTCACCAGGAAGTGCCGCCCCGGTTCGAGGTCATCGGCCATGGCGATCTGCACTCCTGCGTTGGCCTGCAGGGTGGAGGCAAACAGGGACAGGACGACTACCAAGAAGCAGATGAGTCTGATAAGTATGGAAGCTCGCATCATTTCATCTTTGCTGCTTAACGAATAGAGCTAGATCGCTTGCTATGAAGCATGTTATTAATCCGAACGATATAGCCATTTAACTTCCTTTTGAAATCACTTGCGTTATGTTTCAGCAAGGATTGGCTGTCTAGGCCTAGCCCGGAAGGGTTTTCCAAACGCTTAAGCCACGATAGATAGAAGGATTTGCGATTCTTTAGGAAATTAGGGAAGTCCTGAGTTGCCATGAGATAGTTATTCGCTTTTTTCTTATAAACGTTAATCCATTCAAACGCAGGATATAGCTCCACATTCAAGAAACCGATGGCGCTTTCTTCTATCGGGTTGATCATCTCAAGGACTTCCAAATCTCCGTCATGATTTACGTCCTCGGTCCGATAAGCTCTCAACGGTACGCCATCGTGTTCCGGGGACTTATCCTTTAACTCAGCAATGAACTGATCCAGTTCCACAGCTGCAGCCGGCGGTGTTAAAAACAAAACAATAATGGTCACAGAAAATAGCCATTCATGCCATTTCACAGATAACCCCGAAGCGCCCTGATGTGGAATTCACCGGCGGCGCGTGCAGGCGAGGTCAATATAACCAACGAAAATACTTACCAAATAGTATTGACCCAAAACGGAAAATATTTGAGCCGTCCGGTGAAATGACTGGTTAGCTTCTAATGTCCTAACACACGAATTCCGTCTGCAAAATTTCCGCTCCCTAAAAAGGCGACTAAAAAAACGAGCAAAAATCCCAGACCAA
>SMTZ1_10002533_pt1 | contig 18362 bp, 25 predicted proteins | sample DeeMarSWOR136_30_FD_25667 | JGI IMG/M metagenome (IMG submission 25667)
AACCTGGCGAAATACGTCTACGGTCTTACCTTGATAACAGGTATCTCTGTCTAGTACCAGATAAAGCCGAGAATTCAAAAGCGACCTTTTTCTCAATCTCGTAGGCATGATAACGAACCTTCTTTAGTTTATTTACTGCATTTATATCAACAAGTCTATAAAACTCTTCTAAAACACGGATAGATTCTTTCACCCTTTGTATATTTGCAAAGAAGACATCCTGATAATTGCTTCTTTTCTTTCCACTGTGCAGGTAGCGACCTACGTCTTTTCCGCTGTTGCGTTTTTTTATAAATTTTTCGCGTGAGACTGGACCGAATACCTTAAATACCTGGTGCCTCATGTTTCTAAATTGGGCTGTTAATCGATGGTCGTTTAAAATAAAACGCACAACCTCTTCACAAACGCGCATTCCTTCAGCCGCTCGATTAATGTTGGCATCCAGAATACGATAGATTAGTTCTTTAGAAAATTTTACCAATTCTTCTGATGATTTTACTGCTTGACTGTCCTGTTAAAAAAGGGAGAGTTATCGCTCTCCCGCCATAACTCTGAACTACATCTCTGCCAACAATCTTATCTTTATCCCAGTCTGAGCCTTTCACTAAAATATCGGGCTTTAATAACTTAATCAAACTCAAGGGTGTATCTTGAACAAAAGAAGTCACGAAATCTGTGCTTTCTAAGGCAGCGATTATTCGCATTCTATCTCTTAAATTTATAACGGGCCTATTCTTGCCCTTTATTCTCCTTACAGAACTGTCGGAATTAATTGCTACTATCAGCACATCGGCCAATTTTCTTGCATTTTCAAGATATTCAACGTGCCCAGTATGCAGGATATCAAAACAGCCATTGGTAAATGCGATTGTTTTACCCTGCCTTTTTAATCTTCTCGCTATATTTCTTAATTCCTTAACTTTCTTTATCTTGTTCTTAATTATTCGCACAATGCTTCCTCTGCTAATTCACATATAATATGCCCGATAGTGATGTGCGCCTCTTGAATTCTGGCAGTCCCTTTCGATGGAACAACTAAAGCCACATCCGCCACTTTTGCCAACATTCCGCCATCCATGCCGGTTAATCCAATGGTTTTTAAATTCATGTCCTTCGCCTGCTTGATTCCCATAATAACATTTTTAGCCTTACCACTGGTAGATATGCCAACTGCTACATCGCCTTTATTACCCAGTGCTTCAATCTGCTTAGCAAAAATTACCTCATATCCGTAATCATTTGCTAAAGAGGTTAATATTGAAGTATCGGTTGTAAGGGCAACGGCAGCCAGAGCCCTCCTGTCCCTTTTGAACCTTCCCACAAGCTCAGCGGAAAGATGTTGGCTGTCGGCAGCGCTACCGCCGTTTCCAAAGAAGATTATCTTTCCTCCCTTTCTTAAGCATTCAATAACATGGTTGGCTATCTGGATTATCTGACCGATGTAGGTGCGCATTAATTCTTCTTTAACCTGGATACTTTCCAGTATTTTATCCTTAATCTTGTCTCTCATTGCGCTGCCTCCTGTATAATTACATATACCTTTCAGGAATGGCCTTTATCTCTTTAAATTCCGGAGAAAAAAGAACTGCCTTTCTGCCGAAGCAAATGCCAATGGTTTCGAAAAAGGCCACTAGATTTAAATCTACGTGCCTCTGCTGTATGGCATCCTTTGTTTTCATATAGCGAATTTCGTCCCCGTAAACACCCATTACGGTAACGCCTGTAAGACCCTTTTGAAGAAGCATAACCGCAGCTGCTCCGCTCTCCATCCCGAAATTTACGTCATATGCAGAGCTAAACCCGCAACGCACAAGATGGCCGGGGGCCACCTCGCGCGTCTCAGGAATATTATGTATACCTTCAACGAACATATGACAATCCCGCATGAATTTTGTTATCTCCCCATCTGTCTTGAATCTTTTAATAAGCTCCTGGCATACATATTTACCAGCTCCCGCAAGCTTTTTATGCCCAAAGGCGTCAACCCCAGCATTGTCATCAACGATATCCTTGCCGCTAACATCCTTTAGCCCCTCTGCAACAACTATAATATAACTTCCTGCATTCACATCACTCTTCGTTATTCTCTGCATATACCGCGTCTTGGCATGGGCATAGAGTATATCAAAATCAACCGGTATCTCAGGAATCAATATAGCATCTGCGCCTCCAGAGATACCTCCACGCAATGCCGTATGGCCGGCATATCTTCCAAATACCTCAAGAGCAATTATCCTATTGTGCGTAACAGCTGTTGTTTTGAGGTCATTTACGAAATCGGAAATCCTATTTATTGCAGAATCTCCGCCCACGGAATAGGTCTGCAGGTCAAGATCCATGGTTTTTGGAACATGGACGCAGGGGATATTCTTCTCATAAAGATCCATCATAACAGAACCTGTGTCGTCTCCGCCGCTAATAACCAGTCCGTCTATCTTAAACTTCTTTAGGCCCTCTTTTATGCGCTCATATTTTTTATCATCTGTTATCTTTTTTATTTTTACCCGCGAGTGACCGGCTTCTGAACCCGCAAGCTTAATATTTATTAAATCAATGCGCTCGTTGGTTAATTCAGTCAACTCATTGAAATCAACCAAATTGTATAAACCTGCGTAACCATTGGGTATGACGTAACAGGATATACCCAAGCTGTTAGCCATAGAGGCAGCTCCCCTGATTACTCCGTTTAATCCGCCGCAGTCTCCCCCGCTTGTGATTATGCCTATTTTTTTAATGCCTGGCATTTATCCTCCTTTATCACTATGTTCTGCCGTAACCGCCGAATGGTTGAACTACCTCATCTCCTCCTGAACCTTTCTTCTTTTTTTCTACGTAAGTAATAATCTTTGCAACGTGCACCCTTACTGTAATCTGCTCTTCTAACCCAAGCATTTCTTGAATTTTTGTTTTGATCATTTCCTGTAGATGGCTGGTTAAATCGGGAATATTTGCCTCGCTTTGCAAGACAACCTTTAAATTTACTTCAACCCCTCTTTTGGTGGCAATTACATCCGGCCGGGTTTCTTTAATTTCAGAAAAATGCTGCGTGAGGCGCTTAATTAAATCTTCCACTGCCTGAAGCGCAATGGTTACCTGGCCGGAGGGAGTATTAAAGGCGATTGTTTTCTCCTTCTCAATTCTTCCCATGATTAATTGACCCAGCGAGATATTAATAATAATTAAAAGAAAGCCGACTAGGCCAGTTGCGATCCTTGAATTCAGGTTCAGTTGCATAAACTCAAATATTTTATAAATGTCTTCGGCAGATATCCAGCTAGTAGCGACAGCAATCAAAAACCCCCCGATTATTAAAAATGTAATTGTATAAAAAAATAGACCCAGTGCCGTAATGAATTTCATGCTTCCCTCCTGTTTAGGTTATTCCTTTTCTATCCTTTGCACGTTTACATTTATTTCTTTTATTGAAAGATTGGTCATTTTTTCCAAAGATTGCTGTACGTTCTCCTGGACGCTGCGAGCGATATCCGTAACGTTGTACCCGTACTTTACCACCAGGGGCACGTTTAATCTTACTTCGTCGTTGCGGTCTACCTCTACGCTAATGCCCCTCTGTCCCTTCTTGCCTAATAACTCGTAAATACTGGCTTTTAAATCGCCTCCGATCTTCTTGACTCCCTCGACCTCAAGGCTGGCCAGAGAGGCAATTGAGGCGATTACATCCTTATGGATTTTGATAGCCCCTAAATCGGTTCTAGACTCTTCGTTATTTTTCATTATTCCTCCTTCTCTATCCCGACATGCCTTAACATTTCTTGAACAAAATGGGTAGAAATATCGCTCTTTATAAAATATGGATTCTGCAAAAGGCGTTGATGAAACGGTATGGTTGTCTTTATCGGTTCAATAATAAATTCATCCAGCGCGCGCTTCATTATTTGAATTGCTTCCGTACGGTCCTTTCCGTAAGTAATCAGCTTGGCAAGCAGGGAGTCATAGTAAGGGGGAATTTCATATCCCGGATAGATGTGGGTGTCCAGACGCACGCCGGAACCTCCGGGCAAATTGAGTACTTCAATCTTGCCCGGACACGGCATGAAATCATTCAAATAATCCTCGGCATTAATACGGCATTCCATGCTAGAGCCTCTTATTTGTACATCATCCTGCTGAAAACGCAATTTCTCGCCAGAGGCAATACGGATTTGTTCTTTTATTAAATCGATGCCGTAAACCATTTCGGTTACCGGATGCTCAACCTGAATGCGTGTGTTCATTTCCATAAAGTAGAAATTGTGTTTGCTGTCTAAAAGGAATTCTATGGTTCCCACGCTGACATAATTAATGGATTTTGTTGCCTTGACTGCTAATTCTCCTAAGCGCCGGCGTAATCTGGAATCTATTATCGGCGATGGCGACTCCTCCAATAATTTTTGATGCCTCCTCTGAATTGAGCAATCACGTTCGCCCAAATGAACGATATGCCCATGATTATCTGCCAAGATCTGTATTTCGATATGTCGTGGTTTTTCGATATATTTTTCAATATATATATTCGGATTGCCAAAGTTAGATTCCGCCTCAGCCTGAGCGGTCATCAGGCTGCTGATTAAACGTACATCATTATGGCAAACGCGCATTCCCTTGCCGCCACCTCCCGCAGCAGCCTTAATTATCACTGGATAGCCAATGCGCCGGGCTGTTTTAATCGCCTCCTGCTTATTCTTGATTACCGCTATGCTGCCCGGCACAACAGGCAATCCTGCCTTGCGCATAATCTGCCTTGCGGCCATCTTGTCGCCCATTAATCTTATATTTTCCGGAGTGGGACCAATAAATGTAATCTTGCAGGAATTGCAAATTTCAGCGAAATGGGCATTTTCGGCTAAGAAGCCATAACCGGGGTGGATAGCTTCTACATCGGTAATCTCAGCAGCGCTGATAATGGAAGGGATATTTAAATAGCTGCTTGCTCCAGCAGCCTCGCCAATGCAAATTGCCTCATCTGCGAATCGGACATGCAAAGATTCTTTGTCTACCTGTGAATAAACTGCTACGGTACGGATACCTAATTCACGGCAGGCACGCAGTATCCTTAAGGCAATTTCGCCTCGATTGGCAATAAGAATCTTGGAAAACATTAAGGATTATGGTTGGGTTAAATACTTATAGGGGTTCGACCAAAAATAAGGATTGTCCGAATTCAACTGGTTCTGCATTATCAACGAGAATCTCTGAAATCTTACCCTTAATCTCTGATTTTATCTCATTCATTAATTTCATCGCTTCAATAATACAGATAATCTGACCGGATTCTATCTGCTGGCCTACCTCAACGTAAGGGGCTGCCTCCGGACCAGGTGAACGGTAAAATGTCCCTACCATAGGTGCCTTTATCTCCACTGTTTTCACTACAGAAGTTTGTATCTGTTCGCGCCCAACAGCAGAAACAGGCTTATCCCGACTAACCTCTTTTTCAATAATTAATGGGTTGGCTTGATTCTCTCCCGGGCCTGTTCTCTTCAATTTTATGCGTGTCCCCTCTTTTTCTACCTCCAGTTCCGCAAGGTTGTTTTCATTCATAAGCTTGAGCATCTCCTTAATTTCTTTTATATACATAATTGCCCCTATATTTAGCCTACTCTCTCTACGTATTCTCCGCTACGTGTATCAAGCTTAATTACATCGCCGTCTTTGATAAATAATGGGACCGAGATAGTTGCGCCTGTTTCGACTGTGGCCTGTTTCATAGCGGTTTTCGCAGTATCCCCTCTTAAACCCGGTTCGGCATGTAAAATCTTGAGTTCAATAAAAGTAGGCAGTGCGACGTTAAGAATCTCTCTGTCGTATGAATAGGCGCTTATTTGAATATTGTCTTTTAAGAATTTGGAATTCTGCCCCAAGATATCCTCAGCGATACCGATCTCTTCAAAGGTCTCTTCGTCCATGAAATAATACACTTTATCCGAATGGTACAGGAACCGAAGCTTTCTTTCTTCGACAAAAGCCTCTTCTATCTTTTCATCGCCCTTGAATGTCCTCTCTAACACGCTTCCGTTTTTAAGATTGCGCAGCTTGGTGCGCACAAAAGCCGCCCCCTTGCCGGGTTTTACATGCTGATATGCCAGGACAGCAAAAATTTGACCATCGATTAGAACAGTCAGGCCGGATTTAATCTCATTTATCGAGATCACTGCTTAAAACCTCGCAACCGCTTCTTGTAACCGCTACATCATCCTCTATTCTTATGCCAAATCTGCCCTTAAGGTATACCGCTGGTTCAACCGTAAAAACCATGCCTGCTTCTGTGGTTGCGTTATTATTAGCTGATATAGCGGGCTGCTCATGAACTTCAAGACCGATGCCGTGGCCAAGATTGTGAGCAAAAAACCCGCCATATCCGTGTTTGGCAATATACTGGCGGGCGCTCCTATCAATCTCGCAAATCCTGACTCCTGGCTTAATTTTATTGATTGCTTGAATCTGTGCCTGAAGTACAATCTGGTATATCTTACTGATTTTAGATGGTATTTTACCCAAAAAGAACGTCCTTGTCAAGTCAGATTTGTAGCCATCATAATCTACGCCAATATCGATGAGTAGGCAATCGCATTTTTTGAGTTTCCGCTTGCCGGTTAAGTGATGCGGAAAAGCAGTATTCTCTCCTGAGGCAACAATGGTCTCAAATGAACTGCCCCTGGCCCCCTGATAACGAATAAAGCGCTCCAATTCCGCGACTATCTCTATTTCGCTAAGACCAGGGCGGATGATTTTTCTGGCGTATTTTAAGGCGCGCACAGCAATGCTTACCGCCTTTTTGATTTTAGATAATTCCCCGGCCTCCTTTACCCTTCTTAAATCCTCCACCACCTCCTGAGTAGGAATAAAATGAGATTTTCTGAGAAGTTTTTTGATTCGGTAATATTGGGCGACATCCAGACTTCTTGCCTCAAATCCTAAGCGTTTAAGCCTCCCTGCGCCTGCTAGCTTAGCGATAGTTGCAAACACGGATCTGCCGCTTAACTCTACTTTCAGACCCTCAACTGAGCAATAAGTTTTTTCCGCTTTACTGAGTTTATTTTTAACGCCTTCAAAGAATGAAATAGCCTGTTGGTAAAAACGTGAGTCGGTAATAAAAAAAACCTTCTTTTCTGTTATTAATAGATAGGAATCTGAACTCTTGAAACCAGTAAGGTAGCTTATATTGGGCTGGTGCGAAACCAGTAACCCATCAAGGTGTGATTTTTGCAGGATAATATGAAGCCGCTCTAATCGAGAAGTCATGCTGACTTTCGAGCATTATTCTTTGCCAATAAAATAGCCGCGTTTAGACCCAGAATATAACTGTTAATACCGAAGCCATAGATGCCGCCAGAAACAACCGGGCTCATCAGGGACTTCGAGCGAAACTCTTCACGCGCATATATATTAGACAGATGGACTTCGATAGTGGGGAGATTTGAGGCCCGGATGGCATCCCTGATTGCCACGCTGGTATGCGTATATGCCGCAGGATTTATCAGTAGCGCATCAAATTCAGCTTTTGCCTTTCCTATTACACTAACGATCTCTCCCTCATGGTTAGATTGCAATATCCTAAGTTTAACTCGTTTGTTCTTTGCCAAGCCTCTTAGCGCAGTATTGATCTGTTTAAGGGTTACCTTGCCGTAGACCTCTGGCTCCCTTTCCCCTAGAAGGTCTAAATTCGGACCATGGATTACTAAAATCTTAATCATCTTTACTGCTCCGTTTTCTTGATGGTGATTCGGACTCATCAATAAGCATTATGGGAATACCGTCCTTTATCGGATATCTGCGTCCGCACCCCTTACAGATAATCTTGTTATCCCTGAATTCTACATCGCTTTTACAGTCCGGGCAGGCAAGAATATCGAGGAGTTCCGGGTCAATCATTATTTATCCTCCTTGTTGACGGCTACATATTGCATTCTTAACTCATAAAGCACATTTTCTAGCAAATTATCTTCTTCGCCAGAAAGATTACCTTTGGTTTTATCCTTAATCATACTTAGTGTATCAATGAGGAATTTTGCCTGAGCGAGATTTTTTTCTTTTTTGTTTGTTGCGGGGTTGGGAATCTGTCCCAAGAAAATTGATGCCTGTAATGCCAGTGTGCTTACAAAGAAACTAAAACTTGCTTCCGGCGGAACAGACCCGTCCTCTTTCTTGAGAGAATCCTTCTCTCTGTCAATCGCATCCTTGTAAGATTCATCAATATGCTTTTTGCTGTCTTCTGTCATGATGCTCCCTTATCGTTATCTTACGATAATACCTGCATAACCCACAACTGAACTATAGTCGTTGCTAACATCGCCGCTGGTCCGATAATCGATTAATTCTGCGCTTTTTGCCCCCAAAAGTTTTGCAGCAACCAGCATAATTACCGCAGGCACATAACCGCACATTGAAATATTAAACCTCTTTATTTTAGCGATAAGTTTATCTTCGTTTAATTCCAGGATTGCCTCAATAGCTTCTCTGTCTTTCCTCTCGGCATTCTCCTGAGATTCATAATGGGTCATATCCGAGCTGGCTACAATTAAACTGGAAGCCAATAGTTTAGATTCTTTCAGTGATAAGGCGATGCTCTTACCGATATCTTTATATACCTGAGGCTGATCTTCAGTTACTACTATTGGGACAATCTTGATGTCAGGATTATAGAATTGCAGTAAGGGCAGTTCTACTTCCAGGGAATGCTCATATAAATGCGCATGAGCATCATCGGCGAGGAACTCTGATTTATTCAGCATGGTCTTGGCTAGGTTTGAATTTATATCCACCTTGCCCAGGGGCATCTGCCAATGCCCTTCAGTCATTATGCTAAATGGCATACCGTATCCCGTGTGGTTTGGTCCCAGAAGAATAATATTTTCCTTGACGTTTAGACAAGATACTGTTTTGCCTGCTACCCTACCCGAATAGATATAACCGGCATGGGGCAGAACGCATCCAATGGCATCTGTGGCTTTAGCGGTTTTATCAACAAGTTTCTCGATATCCTCTTTTAGCCTTCCGGCTGAACCTGCATAAAACTGACCGCTAACTGCTGGTTTTCGAGTTATTAACTCAGGCATTTTTTAATATCTATATAATAATTATCTTCTTGTTCTTGACCTCTGACGCCTGCGCTTCTTGCTGGGCTTTTCGTAATAAGAACGGTCTCTTACCTCCCTAAGAATTCCCTCTTGTTCAATTTTTCTTTTAAAACGGCGTAATGCTGATTCAAAAGATTCACCCTTTTTGATATCTACATGCGGCATAATTCCCCATCTCCTTTCTTGTTTTAATATACCACGAAACTGCACAATGTCAACTGTAGGCTGCTTAAGATCAAGCGCGGGAATTATTCAACCTCAAATGAGATAATTACATTGAAGGATAACTCTGGATAATCGAGGTCTTCGGGGAAGCCGGGAAAGGGTGAAGCGTCATAAATGCTTTTGCGAGCAATCTCTTTTAAATAGCCATACGCCGTAGATTTCTCTTCGTTTATTCTTACATTCTGCAACTGTCCGCTGCTCAATATAATAAACGACATGTAAACTTCGCCGTTGACTAGACTGGTATAATTCTTATATGCTGCCCGTTTAATTCTCTCCCTAATCGTTTGATAATAGTTTAAGTAAACGGGGTTATTTATTTTTTCGTCATTCACTGATGGGAAGGTTATCTTTTTTTTCACTGCAATAATTTCGGATTTAATAAATTCCGGTTTATTAATCGGGATGTTTTTAAAGGGCTCGAAAATCTTCTCGCTCTCTACATATGGAGGCGGCGCTAGCGTTTTGCTGGAAGGCTGACTGGTAGGCTCTTCAGGGAAAACTTCATCATAAACCTTTAAAGACGGAAGTATGCCTTGCTCCTTAATGTATGTCAACTCGGTTTTATCCTCAACTCGTCGAGTAGAAAAGAAGTTTATTAGCGGCAGTCTTAATAATACTGTTGTATGTATGATTAGAGAAATAGCCAGTGCGATTTTAAACGATTTATTGGTAGGCATATCCGATTTAATCTAACATAAAATAATTTACCATGCAAGCTAGAACTTAAGAGAGCACCCCAAGATGAAGTTGCGCTCGGGAGAAGGATAATAACCCCTCTCATTGAAGGTTGTAGAAATTGCCCCGTATTCAGAATATTTGTCGTTAAAAATATTATTTACTCCTAAAAATATAACAGCATCGGAAAACTTATAAGAGACTTTTATATCTACCGTGGTATAACTGTCCATTTGGGGATAACTATTTGCTTGGTCGCTGATAAAATAACGCCTCCCGACATAATTCAATAGACAATTGAAATGCCACTTTTGGGTTATTTTCCAGCTTAGGCCTAGCGATGTCTTATGGCGCGCAACAGCAGGCACCTGATTATTGTCAAACGGACCTCTATCAAATAATGCATCAGTGAACGTATAATTACCAAAAATGTCCAGGTTCTCAAATAACCCCCAGTCCCAACTCAGCTCTAATCCTCGACGTATAGTGCGGTCGTAATTTTCATTATTATATGTTAAGGGATTGAGATATATCTCATCTTTAACTTTCATTAAGAATCCGGTTAGGCTCACTTCTAATCCCGGATTAAACTGATGCACCAGCCCTAATTCATAATGTAGGCTTTTTTGAGGGAGCAGCTCCTTGTTGATATACCTGCCAAATGGAAATTCGAAAAAATTATAACGCATGAATTCCTCAGTTATTGGAAGGCGAAACCCCTTGGCTATATTCATGAAAACCTTGGAATCATCTTTATAATTGTATACCAGGCCTGCCTTAAAAACCCGCTCATCGAATTTTGATATATCATCAATATTTGTATAATACCCGCTTAAATCGTTGTAATCAAAATCATATCTTACCTTCTCGAAGCGATACCCCAAATTTAAAATAAGGTTATCGAAGATTGAAAGCTCATTTTGTAAATAAACCCCGCAGGTTTTTTTATCCACATCCGAGTCGCCGGTTTTAGCACCGCTGGAAGAAAAATCATTCATCATTGAATCGATTTTATAAAAGTCCAATCCAAATGTAATTGTATTAGACCGTTGGAATATATTTGAATTTAAGATAAGTTTCGGGCAGATGCCGATTGTATCAATAAGTGACCGGTTAACCCCCCATCCGCCGGTTCCCCAGTATGTATCCATATACCTTCTCCTGAAAGAGACTGGTAGGGTAAATTGATTACTATCCAGAAATTTTATCTTTGCTTCTAGGAGAACATAATAATCCTCCTCACCGGCATCGTCATCCATAAACAGACTGTCGCGACGGGAGTGGGTATTTAGTTGACTTTCTCGCAAAGCGCCCGCTACTCCATAATCTGCCTCGTGGTAACCACCGCTTAAGCCCAGCAAAAAACCATCTGTTAGGTTATAAACCAGCTTGGAAGAATAATCATTGGTCTGATAATAGTTATTCTTGCGATAGCCATGAGTGGAATAACGACTAGAGCTGAAGAAATAACCGAGCCCTTGTTCTGCTCCGCTGAAAGAAAACCCCTGCCCATTCGTATCGAAACTGCCGCCCATAGACTCGAATTCAATCTGAGGCTTTTCTTTTCCGGTTTTGGTAATAATATTTATTACTCCCCCTACAGCATTATCGCCGTACAAAACAGAACCAGCCCCCCTTACAATCTCAATACGCTCTACCATGTTTAGGGGAATTTGTGTCCAGTCCACGCCGCTCAAATCAATCTCATTGATTCTTCTGCCATCCACCAAAACTAATGTATTGCTCCCCGCAGTTTCACCGAAGCCTCTTAAGTCTACAGAGACCTTAACGCCGTTACCGTAATAATCACGCACTATCAGACCCGATTGCGTCCTTAGCAAATCTGAGAGTGTGTGCGCATTAGAATTTTCGATATCCTGCTGGGTTATAATACTCACTGATGCGGCTATTTTTCCTGTCTCCTGGGCATATCGAACCGGCGTAACCACAATCCTTTCCAGCTCAATCTCGTCAGAGTCAGGTTGTGCAAATACATTGACTGCGATGAGTAATACTACCCCAAGAATCAAATGCATAAAAATTAACCTTTGCATCTTTGCTTCCCTTCCCGGACAATAAAAAACCCCGAAGGCAGCTCTTTTTCAAGCGGCTACATTCGGGGTTGCACCCTGATTTTATCTTGACCCCTGGTTTGTCCGCGAACCAGGTTTCCTTCGGACAAATTTTATATAAGCAGGTCTTCTGACTCGGGGATCAATCTACTCACCAGGCCTTCCCATCCGCCCTTTCTTTAGAAAGGGCAAGACAGTGGCAATCTTGCGGCTTTCGTCCTCCCTTACAGCAGCGGGACTGTGTCTGAGTCCCCATTTTTAGGTCACAGACTTCCCTTGGCTTATACAGTATTCTAATTTAAAAGAACAATGACAGAAATTATTATAACACCGCTTCTGTTTTTGTCAAGAATATTAAGTTTTCCTGCTTAATACTCAATTCCCTTTCTTGCCTTTACGCCCCTTTTATAATAATGCTTTTTATCTTTTATCTCGCTGACTAAATTTGCAGCCTTTATTAGCTCCAAAGGTGCATAGCGCCCTGTTAGGATTAATTCAGTATTTTTAGGTACCGCCTTAACAAGATTAAGAACATCTCCTGTCTTTAAAAGCCGCAAATGCAACGCGATATTAATCTCATCCAATATAACCATATTGTATTTCTTTTGCGCGATGATTCTTCGGGCTCGCTCAAGACCTATGCAAGCCAGCTCAATATCCCTCCTGCCGGGCTTGTTAGCACGCACGAAACAACCCCTTCCATATTGTTCGATTTTAATATTGGGTATTTTTCTAAGAACCTTTAATTCATTGTAGTAACCGCTTTTAATAAACTGTCCAATATACACCCTTAGCCCTGCGCCTGCTGCTCTAATAGCCAGACCTAAGGCAGCGGTAGTTTTGCCTTTGCCCTTTCCTATATAAAGGTGAACCATTGTTGGATTAGCTCCCTGGCTACCAGGCTTAAAATGGTCATAATTATGCCTGCGATAGTTACGCCAATAGAAATTGCCAAAAAAGCCTTTTTAGTGTTTATTTCAAAAAGTGTAGCCGCAGCGGTTCCCGTCCAGGCACCAGTGACCGGCAATGGAATGGAAACAAAGCAAACCAATCCCCAAAAGCCCCATTTCTCTATAATACCTGAACGCCTTTGAACGCCTGCAAACCACCATTTAAAAAAACTCCCTATAAATTTTATATATTTTAATTTGTGGAAAAAATATTTAAAAAACAAAAGTAAAGGTATCACCGGTAAGAGATTACCGAAAACTGAAAACAGAAAAACCCTTGTAAAGTGCAAATTGAACTTGATTATACCAACTGGGATTGCCGCCCTTAACTCAAGTATAGGAAGCGCTGCAATAAATGTTGTGGCCACCTCTTTAGAAAACAAGGCAGCCAGGAAAACAATAATTTTACTCTTTATAGCCATATTCGCCAATTAACGGTACAAACACACAGCCGCAAATAGATTCTGTTTTTAACTGATTTTTTTGTTTTTTAAGTATGGTTAAAACCTGACTATGGGTCTCTCCTAAGGGAAGGACCATAATTCCATTATCTGACAATTGCTCGGTCAGCGGTGAGGGGATTTCTGGTGCGGCAGCAGTGACAATAATCCGTGAAAACGGTGCTTCCTCAGGCCAGCCCTGCGTTCCATCCCCTAGCCTGATCCTGATCGTGGAATAACCTAATTCCGCAAGCACAGATTCTGCTCTTTTTGCTAGCGCTGGAAATCTCTCTATGCTGTATACCTGGCTGGATAATTCAGCCAGTATCGCTGCCTGATAACCTGAGCCAGTACCAATTTCCAAAATCCTTTCATTACCGGACAAACCTAGACACTCGGTCATTAAGGCAACAATATAGGGTTGGGATATGGTTTGTTTTTCTCCTATGGGAAGGGGATAATCTGCATAGGAACTGCTTCTTAATGACTCCGGTATGAATCTATGGCGTTCTACTTTCAGGAAAGCATCGATTACGCGGGGGTCTTTTATCCCGCGGGGGATAAGTTGCTGCTGAACCATTCTCTTCCTTAAGACCGCGTAGTCCATATCTGACGCCAAACAAATCTGAAAAACCTAATCGTATCGAGAAACGGATTAATCTGACTCTTCTCTTTGCTGTAAATAGTCTTAATCGGCATGGATTGGATTTTATAACCCAAATTGGATGCCTGAAACAGTATCTCTGATTCGGTCTCAAAACGGTTAGTTGTAAATTTAATCTTCTCTAACAAATATTTCTTTATTAAACGGAATCCACATTGAGTATCTGGAACCCTTTGTTTAATAAGCTTGGAGATAAACCAGGACATAAATTTATTAGTTAGGACCCGCGCAAACGGCATCGGATAGGTGCTGTGCATTCTGTTACCAATTATTATGCCTACATCGGATAATTCTGCCTCCCGGATAAATAGGGGAATGTCTTCTGGGCAATGCTGTCCATCACCATCCATGGTAATTGCTGCATCAAAATTTTTATCCAAAGCGTATCTTAAGCCTCGGATCAGTGAGAATCCCTTACCTCTGTTTTTTGGATTCCTAAATACGAGTGCTCCATTATCCTGGCTGATCTGCGCAGTACGGTCTGTTGAACCATCGTCAATAACCACAATCTCCCTGCCTTGTTTCCGAATCCGCTGGATAATATTGCCAATATTCGCAGATTCATTATAGGTAGGTATGACTATGCAAACCCTCATAATTTATCGACCCAAAACTTACGGAACATAAACCACTGCTCAGGGTAGCGACGAATGTAATCCTCAATGATTGTCTTATATTTGGAGGTCAGCTCTATTTTATCCTGGGCCTTGTCTCCGGAGGGAGAAAATTCTATTGGTTTCTCGAATATCAGCTTAAATGTATCATTGGGATTGCGGATCATAAAACCGGGAATTATTGAGGCGCCGGTCTTAATACTAAATGCGGCAGGCCCCTGGGGTAAATAAGTAGGCAATCCAAAAAAATCCAAAAGTATTCCCGTAGCATTAAACACCCGATCGCCTGCCAGAGCGATAATCTTGTTTTCGCGCAATAAATTGAGGCAATGGCGAGCTGCATGACCAAGCGGTATTACTATCAAACCCTTTCTTTTTCTTTGATAATTAAAAAAATTATCCACTCTTTTGTGGCGATGAGGAAGGGCAACGGCCCCTATCGGATAACCTAAGAGTGCTACCGTTACTCCGGCCAGCTCCCAGTTGCCTATATGGGCAGTAACTGCAATAATGCCCTTGCCTTTAGATAAAGCCTCCTGCACATAGTTAATATTGACAACGTCGACAACACTTTTTATATTATCTTTTTCTAATAAAGAAAAACGAAAGAAATCAACAAGATATTTGGCAAAATTCCTGGTCATCGCTAACCTTATGGCTCTGATTTCCGAAATGCTCTTTTTAGGAAAAATCGCCTTAAGATTAGCGGCGATATTGGCGCGATCCTTGTTGGCAAATATATAATGCAAATCCGAAAAAAATATTGCAACCCTATAAGCCCATTTTAACGGCAAATGAAGAGCAATAAATACCCCTATTTTATAAATCAGGTAATAAATCATAGGTCTAATATGAGCTGTGCAATGTCTCTTGCAGCATGCGGCTTAGCTATCCGCAAAGATGCCTCAGACAGCTCTTTTAATCTATCCGGTTGATTATATAAATTCCCAACTATGTCTATCAAGTCTTTGGGCGTCTTAACTGCCAGCGCGGCACCCCGATTAATCAGATAAGAAGTGTTATTCGCTTCTTGCCCGGGAATGGGTGAGATTATAAGCATCGGTAATCCTTTACTCAATGCCTCAGCACAGGTTATGCCCCCCGGCTTGGTTATAAGTACATCTGCTGCTGACATCAATTCTTCGATATTTTGCGCATAGCCAAATAAAAGAATCGTCTTTTTATAGTATTTTAATCTTTTTTTTACCCAAGAATAAACCCGATTATTCATGCCGCAGACGACAATTACCTGCAGGTTAAATTTAAAATTATCCAATACACTGATTACCTCCTTAATCGGGCCTAGTCCCTGGCCCCCGCCCATAACCAGAATTGTAAACAGATTCTCACCTAAATTAAGTTTTTTTCTTATTTCGCACTTATTTAGATTAGAATTAAATTTAAGATCAAAGGGGATTCCAAAGGGTTTTATGCTCTCATGGCTTATTCCCTTTTCCATAAGCCTCTGTTTAACCTCTTCTGAGGGCGCAATATAGTAATCAACAGTATCGTAAATCCAATAGGAATGCGGAACGAAGTCTGTCAGTACAGCCACTAAAGGGAAATTGGCTCCCTTAATGCGCTTAAAATCAGCTGCCATCCCGCAGGGAAAAGCCTGAGTAGAAATAACCGCGTCAGGATGAAAATTATCAAATAAAATTTCCAATTTCGGCAAATTAAACCGATGAATAACTTCTTTGAACCTTTCGGTTTTTTTAACCCAGTAAGGATTATCGTAGAGATAGGCCCAGGCAAATGGAAATCTCTGAATCATGAGCATATAGAAAAAATTAACAAAACCCTCTCCGAACGGATGGACATAATTGAATAAATTTATAGTCAATGTTTCGGTCTGAGGTGATTGAGTTTTAATTGCCTTTTCGATGGCGAGACTTGCGCTGCGGTGTCCGGAGACATTGGAGATATGCATCAAGAGGATACGTTTGCTTCGCATTTAGATTTTACCTTCTTGGCAAAGCTGGAGAAATGCAGATACAACGCGGGGATGGAATTGTTTACCAGACTCCTGCTTAATCTCTGAGATGGCTTCTTTTTTGCTCTTCGCGTTGCGGTAAGGGCGATCCGAGGTCATAGCATCAAAGGCATCGGCCACTGCAATTATCGCTGCGATTATCGGTATTTTATCGTCATCTAGGCCCTCCGGGTAGCCTTTGCCATCATATCGCTCATGATGGTGCTTAACGCCCTCAATCGCCGATGCTAATTCCTTTATTGAATGTAATATATTGGAACCGATTGTCGGATGCTGCTTCATCTTTTGCCATTCTTCCTCATCTAATATGCCTTTTTTATTAAGGATGTTTTCTGGAACCCCGATTTTTCCGATATCGTGAAGAAGCGCAGCAATGTGTAAATGCTCCAAGAAGTTGCTGTCGAGGCGTATATCCCTCTTACTTATTAGCCTTTTGCCAATTTCAAGACAGAGATTGGTTACCCGCGTAGTATGACCTTGCGTATAGCGATCCTTGGCCTCAATTGCCGCAGAAAGCGATATAGTAGTGTTTAAGAAGAGCTCCTGTCTTTTAGCCAACTCATCCTGAAGCTGCTTGAAGAGCGTAGCATTACGAATGGCCATTGCCACATCTGAGGCAAGTGCAACGAAGAAATCCAGTTCCCTGCGCTTAAAATCCCGACCGCTCACCTTCCTGCCCAAGAATAAGATTCCCAATAAGTCTTCGCGAAAGTAGCTGGGAATACAAACCACCGCCCCTAACATATCCATCTGATATAACACTGCATTCAGGATTTTCTCTGCCTGTGGATGGATTCTTTTTCTTAAAAGCTGTTTTACCTCACTGTAAACGATTAAGCCGTTTCCAAGAATTTCCTTGTCTTTTCGCTCTCGAAAAAAGCTTATTAAGGGATTATTATAATCCATGCGGGCAAATTCCTGCGGAACCCTTGTCCCAACGGAACCTCGCGAAACACGAAGTATATAGGTATTTTTCTGCTCATCGTGCAGCAGAATTCCAGTATGGATAACCTTTACCTTTTGCACCATCATCCTGGCTATCATTTTAATCAGGATATCTGGCTCATGCACTAAAATCATGCTCTTGGCTGCCGATTCTAATTCCTTCTTATAATCAATTGACATATCTACATCCTTTCATGCTTCTCCATAGTTATAAGAACTGCATTTAAGAATTCATTTGGTTAACAATGATAGAACTATCCGTTCTAACTCATCTAATTGCAAAGGCTTATGGATATAGCCTGAGATCCCAAGGTCCGTGCACCGCTTACAGGACTCATCCTCTTCCGGCTTTTTACCCGTAACCATAACCACAGGGATTTCCTTGGCCCTTTCTCTAATGTGCGCCAAAGTCTCAATCCCGTCCATTCCATTCATCTTTATATCCAATAAAATAAGGCTTGGCCTTTCCTTCTCCAATAATTCCAATGCCTGCTGTCCTCCGCCAGCAGTAACTACTTCAAATTTTCGCTTGCGAAAGAAATTTGCCGCAAACTCCTGTACATCCAACTCATCATCGACGATTAACAACTTTTGCATTGCCTTCTCCTTTTTAAAATATTCCTATCTTGCCACTGGCAAATCCAGTATAAAGCGCGTGCCCTTGCCATATTCTGAATCAAATCGAATCTTCCCTTGATGCATCT
>SMTZ1_10002536_pt1 | contig 18359 bp, 17 predicted proteins | sample DeeMarSWOR136_30_FD_25667 | JGI IMG/M metagenome (IMG submission 25667)
CGATAGTTTCCGTGCCGGAATTGCACAAAAATGCTTTTTTTAAATTACTGGGAGCGATTGAAATTAATTTTTGCAATAATAGCGCCTTTTTATCATTGTAATAGGTACCATCGCAGGTAATAAGCGTTTGAGCCTGTTCCGCAATCGCCCTGGCAACCATTTCATTGCAGTGACCAATATTGGCAACGCCATGCCCGGTTGAACAATCGATATATTCTTTGCCCTCAATATCCCAGACTTTAGCGCCTTTGCCTTTTACCAGCACGATATCCCGCTTGGGATAGACATCGAATTCATACTGCTTCTGAATTGCCATATAATCGGTCATGAAATTACCGTTCCCTTTCCAGCCAGCGCATCTTTGAGTGGATGCTCAGTTCTTCCATCTGTGATGATCACTTTGGCAGCGCCGCCATCAAAAAGTTGCCGCAATGCCAGCATCTTTCTTTTCATTCGTCCCTCAACTTGCTCCTCACGCTGTATCAGTTCAGTCCGCGTTATTTTGGGCACAAGCGAGGCGGGATCATTCGGATCGCTGAGAAAACCGGGCGCTTCGATGAACTGGATAATGGTGTCTGCTTTTATTGCTTCCTGCAACACCCGTACAATGTCATCATTCTCGGAATTGATGGCAAAATTGTTCTCATCGATGATGGGAACGCAAAGGACCGACGTATAACCATTTGATAGGAGAAGATTCAATAAATCCGAATTGATTGACCGTGGTTTCCCTGAAAAATCTCTGACAAGTTTTATTTTGCTGCCTTCTTTCACCCGAATGCCTTGATTCCGCTGTCCCTGGATCATCTTACCATCCAATCCTGATAGTCCGACGGCGTTAATGCCATGCTGCTGACACAGCTCAACGATTCTTTTGTTCCGAAGACCAGCGTAAGCCATCATCTGTAAATCGATCACATTTTCATCGGAAAGAACGCTGTCATAGCCTCGCACCGAAGTGATAACATTTTTTTGAATACCCAGTTTAGCAGCCAGCTCATCTCGCAGAGCATTGGCGCCATGAATGATGATAAACTGATCTTGTTGTTCTGAAAGATCAGCAACGATGCCTTTGATATTGATTTCGCTGCCGCCTCCAATTTTAACAATTATCATAATTCAAACACCTTTATTGTATGGTTTGGGATTTTATGCCAGTCGGATTCGCCCTCATAAGGCTCTGAGCATATGAGTAAACGATCATCTGATTTTTTATAATGCATGGTAAAATAGTCGAAGTCTTCATTAAATCCTGAAGAAACATAGACCTTTCTTTTATCTGACACAATAATATTTATCGCACGCACGTAAGCCGTTCGTTTCTGAATGATTTCAATTCCCTTTTTCAGAGCCTGCAGCAGATCGCCATTATGAAAGCGTAAAATATAATTGAAAATTTTTTCCGCACCAATTCGTCCCTGCTCTTTGATTTTTACGCCTTGCAATTCACCGTTAAAAATGTAAATAATGCCCTCCTTTTGAAATGGCATGTTATTTTCCACCCTAATGCCTTCATCTCTGAAAGCGCTTCGGGCATGGGCGAGTAGCTGCGTTGTTTTGCCAAGTTGTTCTAAATCATCTTCCCAGATCGGTTTGATGTTTTTGTAGATCTGCCATTCATTATCGATCAAAAAAGCGCAGCCCCAGCCATGTCCCTGGTATTCTCTGCTATGCTTTGCAATATGAACGAATTGCCTGAGATGATCGACGATGGGAAATTCGTTCTGGGATTTTACGAGAAGGAGTCTGCACATAATGAATCAATTAATTATATGGGATGCAAACCAGGAAAAGTCAGTCCCAGCGTCTCATCGAAACCATGCATGATGTTAAACGCCTGCACTGCCTGTCCGGCTGCGCCTTTCATCAGATTATCGATAGCGCTGATTACCACCAGCCGGTTGGAATTTTCATCTTTTTCAAAGCCGATGTCACAATAATTGGTGCCTGATACCAATTTCGGCTCAGGGAAACGATAGACGCCTTCTCGTTCTTTTACGATTCTGATGAAGGGTTCCTGACCATATTCCTGTCGATAAATTTTCCATATATCTTTTTCTTCATAATCTTCTTTCATAAACACATGACAGGTGGCAAGCACACCGCGAACCATTTCAATAGCGGTTGCCGAAAAGTGAATCTGAATGTCCTTGCCGAAACTCAGTTCCTGTACAATTTCTCTAATGTGACGATGATTGGTTGGCATAAAGGAACGCACTGTTCCCGAGCGCACCGGGTGATGCGAGCCTTCAGTCGCTTTGTTTCCTGCCTCACTGGAACCAACTTTCACCTCGACCACTGTTCGGTCAGGCTCAATAAGATCATTTTTATACAACGGATAGAGAGCAAGAATCGTTACCGTCGCATTGCATCCGGCACTTGAGATGAAATTTGCACCTTTCATTTCTTCACGATGCAGTTCTGGAATTCCATAAACAAAACCTTCCTTGTTGCCAAGCCTGAAATCGGCACTGAGATCAATAATTTTCTTGGAGATTGATTTAAAAGAATCCAGATGCCGGGACGATGATCCATGCGGCAAACAGGCAAACAGCACGTCGCAGGCTTCCAATTCTGACTGGATACAGAATTTTAATTGAGTGAGTTTCCGCAAATTGGGATGTACTCTTGAGAGTAACTTCTCGGCAAAGCGTTCTGAAGTCACCTGCGTTATCTCAGCGTGCGGATGGAAGAGGAGTAAACGCAATAGCTCGCCACCAGCATAACCTGATCCGCCCACAATGGCTATTTTAAGCTTTTCCATATTTCTTCTCCAATCCAACATCGATCACATAATCGATGATCAATTTCGGAATATTAACGCCGGTCGTGGCAATGCTGTTGCGAAATTCCATGGTGTAATTCACTTCATTGACGAGATAGTTACCATTGTTTTCAAATATATCGAGTGCGACCACTCCACCGCCTACGGCGTGTGCAGCTTTCACAGCAATATCATTCAATTCTTCGGTGACAGGACAATTGGTCGCCACTCCACCCCTTGCGGTATTCGTAATCCAGTGTTGGCTGGTTCTGTAAATTGCCGCGATGCATTTATCGCCGATGACAAAGGCTCGAATATCACGTCCCTTTTTAGGAAAATATTTTTGAATGTAAAAAATGGAGTGGTGATAGGAACCTAAAATTGTTTTATGTTCCAAAATGGCTTCCGCGGCATCGCGGTCATTGACTTTTGCCAGCAGTCTGCCCCAGGATCCTACCGCTGGTTTGAGAACGACGGGATAACCCATTGCCGCAATTGCCTCCAGCGCCGATTCCTCGGTAAATGCCACACGCAAATCAGGCTGAGGTATATTATTTTCAAATAAGGCGATAGAGGTGAGCAGTTTATCACCGCAAATGGTGGCTACGGCCGAGGTGTTGACACAGGCGATTCCATGGGCTTCAAATAATCGCATAGCATGTAACGCTCGAGAGTGGTTGATACACCGCTCAAGAACAACGTCAATTCCGAAATTGTTTTTGCCGAGATTAAAACTGAGCTTCCGATCATCGATCATTTGAACTTCAACATTTTTCCGCTGTTGCAACTCTATTAGCAAAAATTTTTCTTCTGGTCGAATAATTGAATGCAAAAATCCAAGCTTAACTTTCAAAATTCACCACCTTCCTTGTAGAATGTTCAGTCTTTTTTTTCTCCTTGATCCAGTGCACAATCATTGCAAGCTCATCTAATTCGACAAACCTGCCCGTTCGACCAATATGTTTGACTCTCGAAAGCACTTCATTCATTGTTTCCTTGTCCAGGTCTTCAACGCCGATTTCACAGAGCGCATATTTCAAAGAAGATATTCCAGACATGTGATCAAGTGTAATTTCCATCTGCCTGCCAAAAGGTGCTGGATCAAGGCTCTGATAATGTAAAGGATTGACCTGGGCAGCATGGGTATGCACACCAGCACAATGCCGGAAGGCATTTTGTCCGGTTATTGGAAAATTGACTGGAATCGGTATTTGGGCAAATTTGCTCACCATCTGGTACAGCGGGACAAGTTGCTTTAAATCCCAAAAATTATGATCGCTTTTTAACTGGGAGAGCATAGCTATTAAACTTGCCAGATCAACGATTCCTGCACGCTCGCCAAGTCCCAATACAGACGCATCTATGATTTCGGCACCTGCGAGATAACCATCAAGGGCATTCGCCAGGGCAAGTCCCCGATCATTATGGCAGTGTACGGCAATGGATGGGCAGACATCATAACTGGCAAGCGTATCCTTTAACCGTTTTACAAAGTCATACATATTATTATCACTGCGCGGCACCATAAAGCCGGTTGTATCCGCAATACTGATAATATCAGCCCCGGCCTGAACTGACGCAACTGCTGCATCGATGACATTTTGAAAGGCTGAGCGTACCGTATCTTCGGGCGTAAAGCGAATGATCAAATCAGGATTTTGTCCTTTGGCATACGAAATGACATCCACTATTTGACTTATTGCAGAATTGAGATTGGTATTGAAAACAGATTGAAGCCGCTCGTCAGAAACGCAATAAAACACCCCTAAAAATTTAACACCGCATTCCAGAGCCAAATCGACATCCTTTCGCAATGAACGTGAATGGGCACCAACTAACGAATTAAACGGTTGCTGTGAGAGATGTTTCACTGCATCATAAATTTCCTGACCAACAAACGGGTGACCTGCTTCGATAAATTTCACACCCACTTTATTCAGTTGATGGGCAATGGCAAGCTTGACATGCTCTGAGAAATAGACGCCGGGCGTCTGCTCGCCTTCGCGGAGAGTGGTATCCAGAATAGAGACCATTATTCACCCCAATCTTCTTCTTCTTGCGGTGCTTCAGCCACAGTAAAGGGATTCACTCCGGTGACTTCGAGTTCTGAACCGCATTCATTACAAGTGATCAATTCCCCAACAACCGTATCATCAGAGAGCGTTAATTCGGCTCCACATATAGGGCATTCTGTCATGATGTTATCTCCTCAAATTATTATCGTTCAAATGTTTGAAAAAAAGTTTCAGCAAATATAACAAAATATCTGGAAAAGTCAATAAAAAAATCGGATTATATATTAAAATTTCGAAATGTGAAAAAAGATATAGAACCGTTTTGAAATGATGAAAACAGGTTTTTATTTGCAGAATCGACAGATCATCGGAGTTGTTTAAAAATCACTTGACTATATTTCTAAATTTTTCTATAATATAGACAATATTGCTCTTGTTTATAATAATAGAATCATTTGACTTGAAAATAATCGATGCTAATTTCATAACAAGTCTTATCATTTTATAATACTGGTAATCAAAATGAGAATTCAACGGATTATTGGTGAATTATGTATATTCAAGCATCGCGTCTCAAGTTCGAAAAATGAACAGAAAGCCGCTGAGCATATTTATCAAATTATGAGAAATATTGGCCTGGTAGCCAGCATCGATTCTTTCAAATCCCAGCAAAAGATGACATGGGAATTGATAACAATTATATCCTTTTTCATCGTTGAAGTCATTCTTTATTTTCTTATACCATTATTATCCAGTATTGCAGGATTAGTTGGATTGATTCTATTCTGGGGATATTTTACGACTCGTTTTAAACTGCTATCTCCATTGTTTCGTCATTCTTCATCTCAAAATGTTGTGGGACGAATGGTCAATTCAAATGCACACTTTAAAGTTATTTTCACTGCCCATTATGATACGGCACAGGCGGTGCTCTTATCGAATCCGAAAACAGTGGCGAACGTCCGACTCAATTTCCTCCTCGGCTTCTTCATTATTATTTCCCTACAAATCATCCTGATTTTAAAAATATTATCAATCAATATATTTATTTTTAAATTGGTTGTTATTCTCATTGGTATCTATATTATTGGAAATATTATTGTGCTTCTCATTTCAGGATTAAAAGGAGAATTTGTTCAAGGTGCTTCCGATAATGCATCAGGTGTTGCGGTTATGCTGGACTTAGCAGTACGATTGAAGGGATTATCATTCCCTGAAATTGAATTCTGGTTTGTTTCAACCGGAAGTAAGGAAGTCGGTGCGGTTGGCATGGCGACATTTATGAAAATGTATACTGAAGACATTTCAAAAGACAATACTTACTTTATCAATTTCGATAACGTTGGCAAAGGTTCTCCCCATTACTTTCTGGGCGAGGGAATGCTTAATTTTTATAAATTTTCCAAGGATTTAATTGCAGTCGCTAAAAAGTCTTCCCAATTAAATGAATTCAAAGAAATTTTACCAGCCAGGTATAGACTCACCTATACTGATGCCATTGTACCTGCAAGCAGAAGATTTCATTCTATTCTGCTATTGGCGATGGACGATCGAGGATTAATTCCCAACTGGCATTGGTCATCCGATACGATTGAAAACATCGATATATCGGTTCCTCAAATGACTTCGGATTTTGTTTTCGAAATGGTTAGAAATCTCCATGAAATATTGAAACAAAGGCTTGAGAAGAATAAACAAGAGATGAGTCAGTTTCAACAGGAATGGGCCGATTCAGTGAAGGAATAAGGGGGTGGGATTAAATAACTTGACTATTTGAAGTATCAGTATCAAATAAAAATAACTGGTTACAAATTTAGCATGAGTAACTTATTTTATCCCACCTTCTAAACAAGGCCATGATTTTTCTGGATTATTGAAAAATAATTGCTTGATGAAACTGTAACAAGTTTATTATATTGATCTCGCTTGCCTCACTTATCTTAAATTTAACAACAAAAATCAGTAATCATACTTTTGGGTTATAGAATTCCCTCTCCTTGATGCTATCTTTCCATTAAATTGACCTATTTGGGGTATTGAAATCCTGTCAAAATATTGTTAATTATTAAATGGTATAATAATATTTATTGCACCTGGGGGAAGGAGGTGAATAACATGAAAACATTGATGAAAATAAGCTTAACTTTCGCACTAACTGTATCTTTAGTGAGTTTAGCTATCGCTCAGCAGCCCGATGATAAGGACTACGATAAGTTTCTGATTAAGTGTTTGGAAGACGAAAATTTCGGTATCCGTACCAGTGCCGCTCAATTGGTCGGTGAAAGAAAGGTCGAAGCAGCAGTAGAACCGCTAATAAAAATGATGAAAATAGAAAAGCGATACTGTGCCCGAATTGTTGCTGCTTTAGCGCTTTATAAGATTGGCAACACCAAAGCTTTACCGGAATTAAAGAAACTGGCTGCCTGTGATAACTGTAAAACCGTGAGACACATAGCCACAGCTATTGTTTTAGAAATGCAAAATGTTCAATTTGTTCAGAAGGAACCTCAACCAACAGGCTCACAATAATTTTTTTTCATCTCAAAATTGCCACTAATTTATTCCCAAAGGCATCAAGTTAATTATCAACTTGGTGCTTTTTTTATTGGGCGGATTCAGTCACTTTTCTCCAAATTGTATTAGTTTAATCAAAAGAATTAGCACAATCTTTATTAAAGAAAAAAACGATTATAGTAGATCTAAGTGAATGAATAATTGCAGTTTCTCAAAGAAACCTGGATTGTAGAATTATTTACTTTTTATAACCAAACAGATATTGCTGATAAAATGATATTAAATCAAGCAAAAAACAAAGTGAGCTTTCGTAGACATTGACAGGAATTAAGGTGTAAACCTTCTATTCATTTAATAATTTAAAAAGATTTGGTAAATGATATTTTTATTATTATAATTTTATTGAAATTAGTTCTTATTACAATTAGTACGTAATCAGGAAAAATGTAGCTAATTATTTGTAAATAAAAGAAATTTAATATTTATAAGTTCAATATTTTTGTTTCCAAAGAACGTAAAATTTCCCTCTTAGATTTAGTAATATTGTTTTTACTTAACTTATAAGGATTAATAAAAATCCAATAATTCTTTTATAAATAGAATGATAGTGTCATTTCTCATGAAATATAACATACTAAATAAATAGTTAACTCTTTAATAACCAATTGATTATTTAATCAATTTACTAAATCTTTGTAATTTAATAGAAGCAGTCATACAGCCATCTTTTCTGGGGGAAGATCATTTTGAGTCAGCGAGGTGAATTGGTAGATGTGGAAATGGATTGATGTATAGTTGCTTAGATGTGTTATTTTCACAGTGAATATCAGGGACTTTTTTTCCAATAAATCCATGAAATCATAAACCAATATCCATATATCCATTTACTCATATACTCCATACTCGATTTTAAGGAAAATAATGATCCAAAAAAGAACGAAGATGGGTAGTATTAATTTTGTAATCCTGATTTTTTCACTGTTTCTTACGAGTTGTGCGATTCGAGTTCATAAAAAGGTGAAGCCAGAACCAAAAGTAAGTGAATCAAAGGAACAACAAGATTTAAGTGTTACTTCGAAATATCGTTTGGATTTCGGAGACGTTATTGAAGTCAAGTTTTTTAATAATGATAAATTTAATGAAACGCTAATGGTGCGCCCCGATGGTCGGATTTCCAGACAGAAAGTGGGAGATATCCTAGCCGCTGGTTTGACACTAAATCAATTAAGTAACCTCATCATTAAAGTATACGCCAGCATACTCAAGCATCCAGAAGTTACGGTTATTGTCCGCAATTTCGGTGGTTATCAGGTATATATGCTGTGAGAACCTTGCTTATGAAACCGGTTTTCCAGGCTAATTCCAAAATACTGGTGGAGAGAGAAGTTAACAGCGAGAAATCTTTACTGTTTCGAATGAATTTGAACCTGATTTATGAGAAACATGACTGGATCAAATCCGAAATCGAGATTATTAAGAGTACGCCTTTCGCATTGAAAATCATTAAGGCGATGAAATTGGATCAGACTGAGTTTAAAGGCTTTGATCCTGCCAATACCAACTAGGTTTTGGAGGCATTCAAATCCCGGTTGAAGGTTGACAACACCAAAGATTTCAATGTGCTGGACATTATACTCGTTAAGGGTTGGTTTGTAACGTCATTCCTGTGGATACAGGAATCTCTTTCCTTTGTAAAAAGGAGACTCCTGCATTCGCAGGAGTGACAGTGTATGTTACATTTTAATCCTTGACGAGTATAACTATGAATCCACTGATCCAGAAGTAGCTTCAGCAGTGATCAATAATTTGGTAAAGGTCTATATTGCTTGTCGAGCGAAACTGTTCAGCGAGTCCGAAGAATATAAATTTTTTAACAATCAATTCCAGGTCACCGAACAGAAGCTGAGTGATTTGGAGCAGCGTAAGGTACAATTTTAAAAATCTGAAGAGATCATTTTCCCATCAATCCAGCGAGACATTCTGTTAGCCAAAGTCGCTGATTACGAAAAAGTCCTTACAGATGTTCGTACCCGGCGAATTGGTAAAGAGGCAATGCTTAAAGTCATCAACGACCAGATGAGTAACAGCGATAAAGCTAATATCCTGGTTGTGGAAAGCTCCAACAGCCTCAGTCGCGAAAAATATATCGCCAAACTTCGTGGCGAAATGCTTGATCTACAATTAAGACGTGATCAATTGCTGCAAAAAGATACGCCAGAATTATGAGGAGGTTGTTAATTTAGAAAAAGCCATTACCAATACCCGAAAAAGAATCGAAAAAGAGATCGACGAAATCGTGGAATTGGAGGAAACTGGCATTCTCGTCCTGAAAGCGGAAGAGGAACTTCTATTGAACACAAGTAATAATCTGAACCAACAGATCAAGGATTTTGCCCAAAAAGAATATGAGTTGATCCAACCATCCCGTGGTATCGATGATAATCGTGAAGTCTATTCCATGTTACTTAAAGAGCAGGAGGAAGCCAGAATTTCCCAGGCAAAATTGGAGCGCGGCGTCAAAATAAAAGTTATTTCACCGGCAATAAATCCCTCTGTGCCGATTAAACAGAAGAAAAAGTTGAATATCCTTCTGGCAATTGTTTTAGGAATGGTGAGCGCATTGGGTATGGCGTTCTTTGTGGAATATTTCGATTATTCTGTGAATTCACCGGAAGAAGTGGAAAGTCACCTGGGTTTGTCAGTGTGGGGATCAATTAAGACACTTCATACCAAATCGGTTATGGAGGGGTATTAGGTAATTGGGGAAATTGGTAATTGGGTGATTGGGTAAATAGGTAATTGGGTAATTGAGTAATTAGGTAACTGGGTAATATTGTAAATAGTATAATTACCCAATCACTTAATTATTTTCTAATCACCTAATCTCCTCATCACCTAATCTCCTCATTACCTAATTACCCAATTACCTAATTATTAATTTGATGATGCTAGATGCAAGATGCTGGATGCTTCAAAATCAAGTATCCAGAATCCAGTATCGTTGTTTTTTTTAGAACTTTGAAATTTTGATGCGGCCATTTAGACCTTATAATTCACTTGCAATCGCTGCGAGCGATAGCGTCGTGGTGCGCTAATCAATTAACATATTTAAGCGCAAGAATTGGGTGGAAAACAAATGTTGTCAATTATCAATTTAGACAGAAAGTATTGGGAAAGAAAAATGATGAAAAACTTGCTCAGAATAAAACGCTGGCAGGCGGGTTTAAAACAGTATGAATTAGCAGAAATGTTAGACTGTAGTCCCCCTTATCTCTCCATGGTGGAGAATGGCAGGGTGGAAGCAACTGCGGATTTCAAAAAGAAGGCTGCTAATGCCCTTAAATCAACCGTTGAGGAACTTTTTCCAGACAAAGCTCAGATAAGAACGTACTGATTGGTCATCTTGAGAAACTGGCATTGGGTAACCTATCAGATGGCGTGCTGTTTGTCGTCAAAGCCAACCAGATCCGCTGGGAGATCATTGACGAAGCCAGGGGGCAGTTAAAAGAAGCTGGCGTCAAGGTTCTGGGCGTGGTATTGAATGAACGGCGGTTTTTTATTCCCGAGGGGATTTATGAGAGGTTATAAGTGTCAAAACTTAAATATAACTTTACAAAGATTTGGTAATTACCATATAAAAGTTATTTAAAAATAAAAGATTAAAAGCCCGTTTAGTTTACCTCAAATAATGAAAAATGACCTTATCAAATTGATTACTATAATGTTGTGCGATTTTATAAAATTTTTGATTGATCAGCTTTTTCAATTCACCAATCGTTAATCCAGATAAGAATGGTTTTGATTGACGGAATAATACTCAAAAATAATAGCTCAATAACCGAAAGCATAAATAGATTTGATTGGCGTTAAATTTATTAAAGCCAAAATCTTCTAAATTTAAATGTTGTTTCGCATCTCTAAAAAAAGATTCAATATCCCAGCGTTCAGAATAAAAAATAATGATCGAGGCGATACTTAATTCATAGGCAGTGGCCAAATAAATTTTATCTTCATTGATTCGTTTGTCATAAATTAACAGCGTATGCTTTATGGTTCGATGGTAAACTTTAACTCGTGATACATATAATGCTGAAGACCATTTGGATCGAACTGCATAAGGTGTCAACTATAATACAGAACTGATCATAAACTGGGTCCAATTCATCCGGAAAAACCATGTCCAGTTCATGAAATTAACAATTCAAAAGGCTTTGAATTTATGGCGGTTTTATCCATTTCCAGTTACGGATCATAAAATCTTACCAACATTGTCAAAAATTATAAGTATTATCAGTTATGGACTAGTGTCATGTCAATTTAATATTATTGGGTAAATATGTTGACTTTTGGTAAATTTATTTGTATATATCTTGTGAAAATCATCCCTAATTGTATTAATCACAAGGATAATTATGAAAAAATACACTATAAAATTATCACGATATGAACGGGATACATTAAAAAAATAATCACATCAGGTCACGGAGCAGCGCGGATGTTTACCCGTGCTCGTATTCTTCTTAAAACAGACCAAGGGGGGCATGACCCGAGCTGATCAGATGCACAAATTAGTGATGCTTTGGATGTCACCGTTCAGACCATCGAACGTGTCCGCAAAAAATTTGTAGAAGAAGAATTTGAAGCTGTTTTATCGCGGCGACAATATACTCAAAAAGTTTCTCGAAAAAAGATCGATGGTAACGTCGAAGCTCATTTAATTGCCTTGTCATGCAGTGAACCACCGAAAGGATATGTGCGCTGGACATTGCGGTTATTAGTCGACAAAATTGTTGAGTTGGGCTATGTCGAAACCATTTCTCATGAAGCTACTTTAAAAAAAACGAACTTAAGCCGTGGTTAAAACAACAATGGTGCATTCAAGCCCAAGCCAGTGCTGCGCTTGTTTGTGCGATGGAAGATATTCTTGAGCTTTGCCATCGACCGTATGATCCTAACAAACCATTAATTTGTATGGATGGAACATCAAAACAACTGGTTAAAGAAACACGCCTGCCGATCGGCGCCACACCTGGACAACCAGCTCGATACGACTATGAATCTGAACGCAACGGAGTCTGTGATATTTTTATGTTTTATTAGCCTTTTGGTGGAAAACGTTATGTATCGATTACTGATCGGTGGACAAAAAGGGATTGGGCGATTCAGATAAAAGAGCTGTTGGATGTTCGTTTTCTAACAGCAGAAAAAATCGTTTTGGTGGTGGATAATCTGAATACTCATAACGGTTCTTCTTTATATGAAACATTTTCGCCCGAAGAGGCAAGACGATTATTGAATCGATTAGAAATACATTATACCTCAAAACATGGAAGCTGGCTCAATATTGCGTAAATTGAATTAAGAGTGCTACCGGGTCAATGCCTTAATCGAAGAATCCCTGATCGACAGGCATTACAAAATGAGGTGGCTGCTTGGCAGGATCAGCGTAATTTTAAACAAGCTAAAGTTGACTGGCGATTCTCAAATGATGATGCGAGAATTAAATTAAAAAGACTTTATCCAACTTTATTAACTTGACGTGACACTAGTCTTACTGCTGGCAATATGTGGGTGCATCCTATCTTTTTCACAGCAAAAAAAATTTATTTGCCTGATGTTGGGCTTATTTTTATTGTTTACTATTGGATATGCATTATTTATCACAAAAGTCCGCTTTCGGTTTCCACTTTATTTTTACTTAATTATCTTTGCGAGTTATTCCATAAACGTACTCTGGAATTATTGGAGAAAGAAAAACGAAGCAACTGATTTATGTTTTCTGTCCGCTTCATTGACCATGAAAGTGGTAACGAAAATCGAGGAGCGTGTGGAAGGATAATGAGGAATAACTCTCAAATTTTACAGCGAAATAATCGTTTCATTTCAATGACGACTGTAATCGATTTAATTTTAAATCTTTTAAAATCAGTACGTCTTAGCAACTAAACCAAAAACTTTTTAATGTTCGCGGGATTATTATTTTCGCATAATCTGTTGTCGTGTGTATTATTGATAAAAGTTGCTCGCGGGTTTGCTATTTTCTGTCTGTTAACAGGTAGCATTTATATTGTAAATGACCTGATCGACCTGAAAAAGATCAGCAGCATCCATTGAAGCGCCATCGTTTCATTGCAGCCGGTAAATTGAGCATTTCACTGGCAAGAAAATTACTACAGCTTTATTGATTGCCAGCATGGCGCTGGCTTTGCACTGGACTGGAAATTCGCCTTCGTTTGCTTGAGTTATGCTGGAATGATGGTAGCATACTCAGCTTATTTAAAAAAGATCGCCATTCTCGATGTGATCATCATTGCGATGGGATTTGTAATGCGGGCTGTAGCTGGCATGGTTGTGATTGATGTGGAAATCTCGCCCTGGCCATTGATCTGTACGCTGTTTTTATCGTTATTTTTATTTTTATCCAAATGCTGGCACGAGATGGTTCGTTTGGGAAATGAAGCCTACAATCATCGTTACATCCTGGTAGAATACAATCCCCAGTTGCTGGACCAGATGATTGCAGTGGTGACTGGCTCGGCGGTAATCGCTTACACGCTTTACACGCTGGCTGATCGAACCATAGCAGTGGTCGGCACCAGTTATTTGATCGTGACGGTTCCGCTTGTGATCTTTGGCGTGTTCCGATATCTCTACCTGGTTTATAAGGGCAATCAAGGCGGCAATCCAGAGCTAGTGATTTTTTCGGATATGCCGCTGGTGGTTGATGTGGTTTTGTAGATTGTTGTGGTAGTCTTTATTTTGTGTGTTTATTAGCTGTCAGCTTTTAGCTTCTGGTATTTAGCTTCTGGCATCTGGCTATTAGCTGGTGGTTTATTAGGTAATTCACTAGTGGGCGAACAAGTTGAGTGACTGGAGAATTGGGGAATTAGGTAATTGGGGGAATTGGGTAATAAGGTAACTTGGAGATGAAAGCTAATAGCTGATAGCTAATATCAATTAAACCTTGACATGACATAATTAAATTTGTATATTCCTTCTTGAAACACTGCTAATTTATCAAGGAGGAGTTATGCCGAGACAAAGTTTGAATTTCAACCATGACATCGTATTAAAAGCTGAAGAAGAGTTTCATAAATTAAAAGAAGGTAAACTAGCAATTCAGCTTAGAGCTATAATGGCTTTTGAAGACAATACCGCGGAACACATCGCAAAAATATTTAAGGTTTCTATCCGTACTATATTTCGATGGATACATCGATTTTCAAAATATGGGATCGAAGGCTTAAAAGATCAACCCAAAGGACATTATAAGCCCAAACTAACCGAAGATCAGAAAGAACAGTTAAAAACATGGATAATAAATGGTAAAAATTCAAACGATGAATTGATTCACTGGACATTAGAAAAATTAAAAGCTGACGTTGAAAAAATATTTGGTGTTAAAATGTCCACAATGGCTTTATGGAAAAATTTGAAAAAATTAGGATTAACTCTTAAGAAACCACGCCCCATTCACCATAAGGCAGACAAAGAAGCCCAAAATATCTTTAAAAAAAACTTCTAATGAAGTAAATGACTTTCTGACAAGTTCAAATAACAATATAATTTTCTTTTTTGATAAAGGTCGTTTTGGTTTACAAGCCACATTAACCAGAATTTGGGCTGAAAAAGGACGCCCCGTTGAAATAAAAGTAAAGCCAGGGTATGATAATTTTTACCACCATATTCACCAGAATTAAATCCAGTTGAAAAATTGTGGTGGTGGCTCAGGAAAGAAGTCATACATAATAGAGTATTTAAAAATTTAGATGAGATGGCTGACGAACTTGAAAAAGAATTTGTAAAGTTAACTCCAAATTTTTTAATAACATTATGTGGATGTGGCTATTTGTGACATTTTAAAGTTTAAATGATATAATAGCTAATAACCAGAAACGAAAAGCGAGTAACCAATAGCCAAAAGTCAAGGGAAGATTCTTCATGAAAAGAGCAAAAGTAACAATTTTAAAAACCTCACCATCAACGGTTTTAGAAGATTATCGAAAATTACTCCATCTGGCTGAATATCAAAAATATGTTTCAAAAGAATCGGATACGCTGATCAAGCACAATTTGTCATGGACCAAATATTTCCCTGCCTGTTCTTCGCAGCCGTGGCAGGTGGAAGGTGTGGTGAAGGCGCTTGTGGCAGATGGTTTTGAGAAGGATAAACTTTTTCCAGTTGAAAATAAAACTGTTGTTACAAATCCGAAGAAAGGTGTCAAGAACAATCGCTGGCTGCCAGTGCTAGAAAAATATGGTCTGTCGTTCACAGCATTGCCGGATGTGGAATGGATGGTTTATCGGTTTAAAGATAAACTGCTGCGGCTGAATCAGATTTTTCCAGAGGGGATCGAGATTCCGAAGATGTATGTCGGTAAAAATGTGATTCATTTGCCGACACTGAAAACGCACGGGCATTCGGTTACTACCGGGGCGATTAAAAATTCGTTTGGCGGGTTATTGAAAGAGGTGCGCCATTATGCCCATAAATATATTCACGAAGTATTGGTCGATCTGGTGATCATGCAAAAGGAACTTCATCCCGGGATTTTTGCAGTGATGGATGCCACAGTCTGCGGCGATGGTGCCGGTCCCAGAACCATGTCTCCAAAGATCAAAAATTACCTGCTTGCCGGCGGGGATTCGGTAGCAGTGGACGCGGTAGCAGCTAAAATGATGGGCTTCGATCCGATGGAAATTCCATATATTAAAATGTGCCACGAGATGAAGCTGGGCATCGGTGATCCGAATGAGATTGAAATTGTGGGAGAAGATATTTCCGAGGTGAATTTTAGATTTCACACCAAACGAAGCCTGGTGATCTGGGGCGACCAGATGCTGCGATTGGGGGCACTGCGATTTTTTGAGAAGCTGGCGCTTCATTCGCCGTTGATTTTCTGGGCACCGCTGGCTTCGAATATTTATCATGATTGGTTCTGGTACCCGATAGTTGGTCGTGGTCGCATTCGGCGGTTTATGAAGACAGAGTGGGGGAAGCTGTTTCGTTCTTATTCTTCTAATTGTCAATTGTGAATTGACAATTGTAAATTATTGGTAAGCAAGAGTGCAATGGCTTTATGCATTGCTGGTTAGTATCTGTTTGGTCAAGTGAAGAAAGATAAGGTTTTTGAATCCCAAGCCTTCAAACTCTCCCTCTCTTAGTAAGAGAGGGGGAAACAGCGGGAGAGTTCTAAGTCTATAATTCACAAATAATTTTTTCTTATTTCACTTCAAATAGCTAAACAACTGCGCTGATTAATTGTTTTTATTTAATTGTGATTGTTAATTAAATTGTAACCTGAATCATAAAATTCGTACCCACTGTTCAAAGATTTATTAGGACGCGGATGATCCGCCAACTGGTTATATGCATCAACTTAAGCTTTTTTTAACGAGAACGCAAAGTAGATGCAAAGAGCGCAGAGCAACTTCCGCAATCCTGATCTCAGGGAATTTAATTTGACACCATTTTAAACTCCATGCGCAGGTTCGTGCCTGGGTACAGCGTTTCGATTTCATTTAACTTTTCACATAAAAAAGTTGCAGTATCATTACTTACCTTATTAGTTAAACCATTTAATTTTATTGTCAACCGTTTGCTATTTTCATCGGGATATATATCGGCCTCTGTTTTATAAATTTGCCTTAATAACGCTCTGGCATCATCAGTTCTGTTCATTTTGCTTTTGAGGATATTAGCCATCGCGGTTTCGGATCGATAGGCGATCATTTTAATCGTGTCCCTGATGTGTTTCTTTTCTTCAGCAAGCTTTGAAAATTGTTGTTGCTTGGGTAATTCACCAAAGGTTATATGGTTATCAATGTTCTTTCGCTGTTGCTTTAGTTGGTCTAGCTGTCTCTGATAAAAAAATATCTCTTCTTGAAGTTGGGCTTTATTTTGTTCGTACCCTTCTACTTGTTGTTGTTCGATTTCTCCGCTCAGGATTAATTCACCAAATTCAGCTTTCTTTCTTGACAGTTTACCATTTAGTGTTTGGGCGAAAACTACCTAATTTGCGATTTACCAGTCATTGCGAGGCGTTTTTTGCCGCTTCTCGCAATGACTGCTGAACTCTAAATTTATGGGTTTTCGCCCAGACACTAATTAGCACTATTCGCGAAATTAGCGGTCTAATTCAAATTGGTTTATTCAAATATTCGATCTTCTCAATCAAAACGCATGTCCCACCGAAAAATAAAACTCCCCAAACGACTCACCAACCTGGCGATCCAATTTCATTCCGTAGTCACATCGCAAAATGCCCAAAGGCGAATTGTAGCGCAAGCCAAGCCCCATTCCTTTTCGCAGGTTGAATTTTTTAAATGAAACGCTGTTTTCCCACACATTGCCCAAATCCAGGAACAGGATCGTCGATAATTTTTTGTAAAAAGTGTACCTGAATTCAAATAGGTTGAGTGTTAATAAAATCGTCCCACCAGTCGGATTGCCAAATTCATTTTTAGGACCGATAAATTTTTCTTTAAATCCACGTACTGATGATGCACCGCCAGAAAAAAATCTTTCTTGAATGGGAATTTCTTCACAGCGCTGGTAATTTCCAATCAAACCACAGTTGAGAGCAGTAGCAAAAATGAGCCGTTTTTGGATTGGGTAAAAAGTTTTATATTTAAACGATAACTTTATAAAGGATGATGTTCCTTTTAAAAATTCACCGGCTCGTTCGATGTCCACTGACGTGAATGTCCCAGAAGTGGAGTTGATGATATTATTCCGTGTATCGCGAATAAGTGTAAATGTTAGGCTGCGAGTTTGATCTTTCTCATAGGGCTGCAGATGTTGAAAATCAATCTCTTGGGAAAGCTTTACTTTTTCATGTCGATAAGAAAAGGAGAGGTTGTTATATTGCTCAATCTTTTTGCCCAGAGTTAATTTCCCGCCATAGCGATCTATGTGGTAACCCGCCTCCTCACGTTTTTCAATGAAAAGAGTGGCATCAGCTTTCGTTCGACTGGTAAATAGCCACGGCTCTGTAAATGAAAGTTCCGACCGTCGCATAATGAAACTTGCAAACACGGAGATGCCAGCCTGGCGGGCAGTTCCG
>SMTZ1_10031642_pt1 | contig 18352 bp, 12 predicted proteins | sample DeeMarSWOR136_30_FD_25667 | JGI IMG/M metagenome (IMG submission 25667)
CTTGTCTCGATGCATCCCCCCTGATCAATAGCCAGATTAATGATGATCGAACCGTTTTTCATGTTCTTCACCATGTCCTTGGTGATCATGATCGGTGCTCTTTCGCCCGGTCGAAGCACAGCCCCGATCAGAATATCCGCGATCTTCGACATCCGGATTAAATTATATTTACTGGCCATCAGAGTGATCACTCGTCCCGCGGTCATTTCCTCCAATTCTCTCAGCTTGTCCATGTACCGACCGAGGGCAATCGTCTGAGCCCCGGCTCCCAGCATGGCTTTTATGGCGCTGCGGGCAAGGACCCCGCTGCCGATGATGACCGCAGTCGCTGGGGGAACACTCACCACCCCGCCGAGGACGATGCCTCGACCTCCCTGGCTAGTCTGCAGATAATAGCCAGAAATAACGAGACACATCTGACCCGCAATCTCGCTCAGGCTTTCGATGAAGGGGAGTTCGCCGTCCTCATCCTGGACGATTTCGTACCCGATGGCTGTGATTTTTTTGCGGAGAAGCTCCTCCACGTGGCTTTTTCGAGCCACAGCAAGATGATGAAATCCGAAGAGAATCTGCTTTTCCCTGGCCAACGTGCATTCCTCCTGATTGAGGGGAGAGATGTTGAGGACAACATCTGAACGCCCGAACACCTCATCCTTGGTAAAAACAATCTCTGCTCCCTGGGAAGCATACTCCTCGTTGGTGTGGCCAGACTTCAATCCGGCTCCAGCTTGGACATAGATAGTATGTCCTCTTTCGACCAAAAGGGAGACGCTGCTCGGACTCAAGCTGACGCGATTCTCGACTTTGCCACTTTCGTTAATCACTCCGATATTCATCATTTCCTCCTCGGATGAAAGACGGACAGTTTAACAAATATTATTTTCAAAAACAACAGTCAAAATTATTTTTTTGGGGAACAAAACTCCTCGGTCAACAGGGGAAAAGACTGCATCTTTCCGGTCGCGAGGAACAGTCTTGGGTGATGTCAATAACGACAGATAGGACGAGAGCCCCCCAAAAATCCTAAGAGAAAAGTTTCAGAGTCAAAAAGAGATAAAGTCCGTAGAGCCCGAGGAGCAAGATCCCCTTCCCTTTGGTTAAGCGGCACCCCAGACGCATGCTCACCAGCATAACCGTGACGATGAGAATCATGTAAGGGAAGGTAAAGTTAATAACCTCAAGATCGACTTTAATCGGATTAACGATCGAGGAGACCCCGATAATCCAGAGGATGTTGAGGATGTCGGCTCCGATGATATCACCCACAGCGATCTCTCCCTCTCCCTTGCGCGCGGCGGTGATACAGGTGCTGATTTCGGGCAGGGAGGTCCCGATAGCGATGATGGTCAGCCCGATGACAGTTTCAGAAAGGGAAAAATGCTGGGCAATCCGGATCGAGGCCCAAATGACTATTCTACTGGACAGGATGACTCCACAGATACCAGCGATGAATAGAAATATTGGCTTCTTCAGAAGAGAGATCTTCAGCGAGAGAGGATGGGCCTTCTCCTCCTCCTCCTGATGCTGATTTTTTTGGCTGGCTATAGAAACGTTCCTTTTCTTGATGATGAAGACAAAATAGAGGCCCAGGATGAGAACAAATCCCCCCCCTTCGACTCGGCCGATCGTCCCGTTTCGGGCCAAAACATAAGCCAAGACATCGATCGAGAGCAGAAAGATCCCAGCCGTCTGCAGCAATCGACAGTTGACCAGGATGACCGAAGCTGAGACAATGGCAGCCAAGGCGAGAGCCACTCCATCATCACAGATGACGGAACCTATGGCATTGCCCAGGGCAATCTCGGGGTGACCCAAGAAGGCGGCTTGGACAGAAACTCCGAACTCCGGAGCCGTGGTGGCTAAACCGACCAGCACGATGCCGACCACCATTTTTGGGATGCGGGTCACCTGGGCTATCCCGACCGCGCCCGCGACAAAGTAATCAGCGCACTTGAAGAGGATGGCAAAAGAGATGAGCAACAAACCGACGTACAGAAAAATCATCCAGAGTCTCTACCGCTTGAAGACAATCCTCCCGTTTAAAACAGTCATGACGACCCGGGTCTCCTGAATTTTTTCGGCAGGGATTTCGAAAAGATTCTGGTCCAGGATCACCAGATCGGCCCACTTCCCCTTTTCCACAGATCCTTTCTTCTTCTCCGCAAATTCTGTGTAAGCGCCGTTGAGGGTGTAACCTCTCAGGGCGTCTTCCAAAGATATCTTCTGTTCGGGAAACCATCCCTCCGGATTTTTTCCGTCCAGAGTCCGTCGGGTAACCGCAGCATAGATGCCGGATAGAGGATCCAACGGAGCGACTGTCCAGTCTGAGCCGCAGGTAAGCGTCACTCCTTTTTCCTTCAGAGAATGGAAAGCGTAGGTCGTCCGGCACCGCTCCGTCCCGATCTTCTTTTCGGCCCAACGCCCGTCATCTATGGCATGGTAAGGCTGGACAGAAGCGATGATCTGCAGTCTTCCCATCCTTTGAATATCCTCGGGCAGGAGATGCTGGGCATGTTCGATCCGCCACCGTCGGTCCCTGGGGCCGTTTTCCTGGATGACCTTTCCAAAGATATCCAGGATGATGTGGTTCGCCCTGTCCCCTATGGCATGGACGGCCACCTGAAGGCCTGCCTTATCTGCTTTCCTGACTCGCTCTTCCATGATGCCTTCTGGATACATATGCGAATAGAGGAGGCCATGTTTCTCGGGATCGTCTGAATAGGGTTCGAAAAAAAGAGCGGTCGAAGAGCCGAGCGATCCATCCACGAACCCTTTCAACCCGCCTATCTTGAGGAAGTCATCATCCAGAGACTCTGGAATATCCTGGTTGGCAAACCGGTCAACCTCCGTGATCTGAATGTAAACAGTCAGCCGAGCAGAGAGCCTGCCCCTCTTCAGCAGTTCTTGATACACTTCAAAGTTCGCTATGTAAGCCATATCGTGGACAGAAGTGAGGCCCATTTCGGCGGCATGCTTTAAAGCCGCCTCGGCAGCCCGGAGGCTCTCGTCGAAGGAAGTTTCGGGGATATGTGCCATCACCAGGTCCATGGCCGCATCCTTCAGGATTCCCGTGGGCTCTCCAGTTTTAGGGTCTTTCACGATTACCCCACCGTCGGGAGAAGGCGTTTCTCTGGTAATGCCAGCTAGGTTTAAAGCCACGCTGTTGACCAGAACCATGTGTCCATCATGACGGTTGACACAGACAGGATTGAGAGGAGTGACTCCGTCAATCCATTCCTTTCGGGGCAGCTCGGGCGGGTCAAACTGCTGATGGTCCCAATTGCCATCGAGAATCCACTCCCCCTCTCCCAGCTCCCCGGCTTTCTCCTTCATCCTGTCGACGAAATCCTGCCGACTTTTCGCTTCTCGAAGCTGAATCCGGGAAAGGGCAAACCCTCCATCCAGAAAATGGGTATGACTGTCTATGAAACCGGGAAGAAGGAGCTTCCCTTTTAAATCGAAGACCTCTGTTTTCTCGCCGATGAATTCCTGTATTTCTTCAGATAATCCTACGGCGACAATCTCTCCTCCTTTGACGGCGACCGCTTCCGCTCGAGGCTGGTCGGGATTAGCCGTCCAAACCAGTCCGTTCAGGAAAACAAGGTCGGCCATCTCTTTTTTTGCGGCTGGCCCGCAGGAGACAACCAAAGAAATCATAAAAAATAATAAAGCTATCAAAGACACCCTCATCTGAATCCTCCGCATTGCCTTTGCTTTTTCCTCAACTCCCCCAGCCAGACGGAAATCTGCATGAGTCCGCCGTCGAGGAGTGAGTTTTTTCATAAGGTGATTTTCGTAAAATCTTCGGGAATAATCAGCTTCCCGCTGAAATTTTTCTTTATTTCTATCTCTATTTCGGAGAGGGAAAAATTCAACTCTCCGAAGAAATGGCAGGGGATGAGACATTTGACTCCAGCTTCTTGGCAGAGCCTCCCCAGATCGAGCGAATGGGAATGCATCTTATAAAGGGAAGGGTACTGTTCGAAGAAGCGAGAAGGGGCACTGCAATCGTGGATCAGATAGTCTGCTGAGGAGGCCATTCGAAACAGAGGATTATAGACTGGAGTGTCACCCGAGAAAACGAGGTCCTTTTTAATCCCGCTGAAGTGAAAATGAAGAGCCAGAGAAGAGGAATCGTGAGGGACGGGAAGAGAGAAAAATTCGAGGGCTGACGACAGCCGTTCTGTCTTCTTCGGCTTGGCCGGGATGAGACGGATCCTTGTTTTTATCTTCTCATCTCGGAGATGGAACAGATCCAAGAGGTCCTGACAGAAAAAGATGGTCTCCTCCGAGCCATAGAACTCGATCAGGCCTTCATCCAGCATTAAACTGTGGACTAGCGAAGGCAAGCCGTAGATGTGATCGGGATGGACATGGGTCACGAGGATGGTGGAGATCTGACGGGGATCGAAACCGAGTTTTTTTACCTTCTGGACAACACTCCCCGGGCAATCGATGAGAATCAATTGATCGGCGATATCCACGAGCAAGGAGGTGTTGTCCCTAATCTCCGTGGCTACGGAGCCTCCTGTTCCCAAAAAATAGAGATCAGCCATTTTTAGACGGATGAGAACCTTTTATAAAGCAAATATCCACCAAAATCAAATAGTTTTACTTTTTCAGGAGCATTTCCAGAAGCGTGATTTGGAGTGTTGATGGATGAAGGCTTTTCAAGGCGAGCCCCTGTCTGTTACCTACTTTCGTATAGGTACAACGCCTCACCGAAAGCCCCCCACCCACCACTATAGAAAAGCTAGTAACTGAGTTTTATTAACTTAACTTCTTTGCTTAAAGCGGGCGTTTCCTCAGAAACTGGAATTTCTACCTTCAGAGCGTAGTCTCCGAATGTCACTTTTTTTAGATTTAGGTTGAAGATCCCACTCCAGACTTTTGAATTTTCATTCCAAGATTCTGCGGTCAACTCTCCGGGTATCATTTGAGATAATCCATCTTCTGAGACCTGAAAGTTGGGTTGAACCTTCATTCTTCCCTGAGGAAGAAAAACTTGGTCAGCCCTTCTTTCTGGATTCGGAATTATGTACCCCAAAACGCAATTCAAGATAGCCCCTTGATTGTCTTCCGTTAAATCAGGAAGGGTGAGAGGCTTCTCCCATGTCCCTATCTCATTCGTCTCTGGATCAAAGAGAGCAAAAACAGCCTGATATTCCCTTTCACCAAAATCAAGCTCCGGTCCTTTGAAGTTAAAACCAAGATAATCAACACTTTTTATGGAATCCAAAAAAGAAGAATCTATGTTAAACGGAAGAGCTGTCTGCCCTCCAAAAGCTTTATCTCCTTTCCTTATATCTTTAATCCAGAAGTGAAGGTCGAATTTCTTGGGGCCATGGCCAACTTTCCTCTCTATGAATAACTCTTTAACTGGAAGCGCTACATTCATCCAGGGCTCATATCTGTTCGCTTCCTTATGAAAAGGGATAAATTCAGCTTCAAAAGGGATATCCTTGAATAATGAGGGATTATAATAAGCGGTAACGAGGAGCATCCTTTCTCCCTGATCCTCGGAATAATCTGTGTACCCTTTTCTGAAGCGCACATCCACACCCTTACGTTTAACTCTGACTTCTATCTCATGATATGTGTTATCCGCCTCTTTTCTCTGAGGATAGAAACTTAGTTGATAGTAATAATTGAGGTCCGTACCTATTACCTGACGGAAGGCATCATATTTTTTGGCGCCTCTGAGCCAGGCTGCGCCCGTCTCTTCGGATAACCATCTCAAATTTTGCACTTGGTTTATCTTCTCATGTTTATTGCCTATAATCCTACCGATCTCATTCGGGTCATTCTCGGCAGAAACTGTAAAGAAATATTCCGTGAATGTTCCGGGATCCAAAGTATAGACGGAAATATTCTGAGCGTTGGCAAAATGCGTCAATCCACGTATGACATCATCCCCCTTCAAAAAGTGCTTTTTTCCCAGGATATTGAATGGATCGAAAATTTCGATGGTTCCATATCCTGCTTTCTCCCTGTCTAAAGATACGATATTTCCACTCAACCGTCCTGCAGTCCCTGTTAAATTTATGCTCGTATTGACGCCTTTTGGGGAAAGGGACGGAAGGCCATCACTGACAAGAAGAACCGTTTTCCTTCCCGGCATATCTTTTATCATGCTGAACACAGCGAGAATTCCTCCGATAGACTTCTCAAATCTCTGTTTTTTAAAATACCATTCTTCAAACATCAAAGCCTGTTCTTGTTCGGTCCCATCTATCAATCTCTTAGCCTGTGCCTGCTCTCCTGTGCCCCTGACGTCCATATCTTGTCTCAACTTTAAGACATCGAGAGACTTTTCGGCCCAGATATCTCCGGCTGCTCTGGCAACGGCTCTCTCTATGAGTTCCTCATCCAACGTAAAAGGCTGCACAATCTCCACTCCTCTCCTTCGATCTAATTGAATGATCATAACCTCATGACCCAGTTTCACAAGCTTCACAAGCTCGTCGATGATCTTCTCATTCCCTCTTTTAAAATTCCTCGGGAGGGTATTGATTCCATCAAACACAACAGCAAGCTTCTTTTTAGGAACGGTTGAAGGGATTTTTTCCTGTTTTTCTTCTGCTGTCAGGACCTTCCCCTCCGTAAAGCTGATAAGCTCAAAAGAATTTATGGAAACCCTTTTTCCATCTTCATAGAGCTCAAAATCATCTTTAGTCAGATCCGTGACAAACTCCCCATCTTTTGTTACAGTGACATCGACTAAAATCAATCTGACCAGGACTTCATGCTGCAAACTTTCCTGATCTTTTTTTTCTTGAAGTGATTCAGATTTCAAATCAAGAAAATTGCCCAATAAAAAGAAGGCAAGCGATACAACAAAAAAGAAAATTTTATTTTTAATTATCGGCCCCTCGCAGTCTAATACTTTACTTCTACTTCCACCGTAAAAAATCTATAGTCATCATAGGTAATGAGTATCCTTGATTTTTTTAATCTTCCTGCATATAAGCCAAAATAATCTTCTTTGAATGTCGTCTTACTGGGAAATCTGATGCCATTCTTTTTGATCGCATAATCGTGTGTAACCGTTATAATTGGCCTTATCTTTCTCTTTTCGATCGCTTTCTTTAGCTCTTCATAACCAGCGAGAGATTCCTGTTCAATCTCAATCCTGATGATGCTGAAGTCTTCTTTATCAACCCATATCTTTCCGTAATTGGGCTTTCCTTCCATATTCCTTTTTGGCTTTGCCTCAATCACAATCGCTTTTCTCCCATCTATGGTCTTTTCTTTCAAGATTTTGTAACTGTACATATCCTGCCACTCTTTGCTGAGAAGTCCTACAGGTCCAAATGCTGATCTTTCAGAATAGAAACGCCTGGCTTTTAATTCAGCCTTTTCCTCGTGTTTTTCTTCTCCGTTTTCTTCGAGCAGTGTCCTGCTTTCTTCAATCGAATCTCCTTTTTTTACAAGCTGGTAATCATAAACATAGCTGTTTACAATATTTTTTGGACCAGTAGGCATAAGACGATAGGAATGGTAGCCAATTGTCCCTGTTGATGTGACGTTTATCCGTTCTTGAGAATAATATGGATATATTTCTTCCTTGATTCTTTCCTGACAGACGAAAAAGAGGGCTGAATGAGCTAACCTGTCACAATATTCTGCGCTTTTTTTTAAAACTGTCTCTAAGTCTTTTTTACTTTCAGAATAGGATTCTGAATTTTGGTCAAGAATTGCCTCCCTCAACTTAAAATCGACAGCCACTGTAAACATAGCAGGAATGGGCTTTCCATTTTTGATGACTAGTTCGTATCTCCATTGTTTGATTGCCCTTTGGGCGGCTCTATCCAGTTCGGGATGAGTGTCTTTTAAAACCTTTGCATCTACAACATTACCACCTTTGTCAGAGGTCACTTCTAGAATCACTAATCCTTCTACTTTTTCTTCTCTGCATTTTTCAGGGTAAACTGGCATGACTCTATGAATAGGCCTGGGAAGCTGGATGGTACCCATATCGGCCAGTGGGGCGAAAAGCACTTCCCCCCTCAGGTTTTCTAATTTCTTCCTTGTCATGTGAATCGATAAAAAATATGGATTTCCGTTGGAAGAAAATCCCAACACAACGGGTTCATCAAAATTGATAGAAAGTTCTGTATCTAATAACTTTTCTCCTTTTCTTCTTGAAGCCGCTGATTCATTTGCAGCTAACGGAATTCCGGTTTCACTGAATCTGAAAATCTCTATTCTTAACCAGAAATTATCCTTTGAATACATCTTCGGAGAAAGAATAATCGGATATATAAATTCTTCTGAGACGATTGTTCCGTTCAAATTCTTTTTTTTGCCATCCCAAATCATATTTCCAGTGGCTAAGTAATTGACATCTTTTAGCTGATAAATATTGTCTAATTCACTTTTCAAATAAGAAATGAACTGGTTTTCTGACTCTATGTTTGAGAGACGCATAGGAATAGTAAATGGCTCTGAAAAGGAAGAAATAATCACTTCGGGCCCTGGCTTCACTTCCTGCTTTATGCCCTTAAAAAATCTTGATTCTATGACAATTTGTTCTTCTGGGTAAGCAGAATTCATCACGAATGGAACTAAGCATAATAAACAAAAGACTCTGATTTGTTTTCTCATTTTAGTTTCCCCTATTCACTATCACCAAACCAAATAAAAGACGCGGTTGGAGTCTGATAAATACATGGCTTGGCTTTTTTGCCTTTAATTTCAGCGTATTTTATCGTTATTCTTGGTCTCTCTTTTGTTGAATATGTCTTTTCTATAGGCGTTCTTGTGAGAAAATTCTTATGAATCAATACGGCCAATCCAGTCACTAATGCCAAGAATACACAGGCTATGGCCCAGCGCCACTTTCCAGGCAGAGATATTCCGGATGCTCTTTTTAGTTTTAGTGCTTTTTCTTCTCGAGCATAAATCTTTTGCCTTATTTGCGGCCATAAATTTTCAGTCGCTTCTATCCAATTTGGGACTATTGATGTTTTCTTAATCAGGCTGCCGGCTTCCTCAATTTCCTGCTGACATTGAGAACAATGGGCAATATGTTTTTTTATCAAAATGGATTGAAAGCGTTTTCCAGGTATCAGCCGATACAGTAATCTGCAGAATCTACACATCCTTTTTCTCCTCTAACAATTCTCTCAATTTCCTTTTCGCATGGAATATGTGGACCCAAGCCGTGCTTTCTGCACAATCTAAAATTTCAGAAATTTCTCTTGCTGAATATCCCTCATTCAGATCGCAGCCAGTTCTTTAACATTTAATTTTTTTAAAATTGGACCGAAAATTTCAGAATTTTCAACTCTTATTGTCTTGTCGCTACCTTTATTGCCTGACTGATCCTCCTTTATCCATTTCTTCACAAATTCCTTTGATGATTTCTCTTTTCTTTTCCTGTCCAGGCATCTCCTGTAGGCAATAGAATAAAGCCAGTTTTTAAAACTCCTGGCTCTATCAAAACGATTTAAATGGAGATACGACTGAATAAAAGCCTCCTGGGCTGCATCCTTAGCTTCTTCTTTATCTCCCAAAATACTCCAACACAGCGTGAGTATATCCGCCTGATACTTCTTCACAATCGACTCAAATGCTTCTCTCTCCCCAGAAAGACATAGAACAATGATTTGATTGTCATCCATTAATTGGGTTTCATTCTTAATACGATTAAGACCTAGAAAACCTTTAGAAATATGAATATCTCCAATGTGTGCTTATCTATCAAGAAAAGAAACGATCATAATAAAGACCGAAAGAAATAGTACGATCAATACAACCTTATTTGTGTTTTTCATTTTTGCCCCTTTGTAATGATTCTAACTCGCTCAGCGTCTTTTTTAAACCCGGGGAAGCCAGGGCTTTAGGGCTTTTACACTACATTGTTTCTTGCAACATGAGAAAAGCTAATAACGGAGTTTTATTAACTTAACTTCTTTGCTTAAAGCGGGCGTTTCCTCAGAAACTGGAATTTCTACCTTCAGAGTGTAGTCTCCGAATGTCACATTTTTTAGATTTAGGTTGAAGATCCCACTCCAGACTCTTGAACTTTCATTCCAAGATTCTGCCACAAGCTCCCCTGGCAGGCTCATGGTAATTCCTTCTTCTCCCGAAATTTCAAACTCGGGAGAAATCCCAGTTTCTCTTTGGGGAACAAATACTTGAAGAAAAACATGCGCATCCTGCATTCGATGGAATTTGTTGGTGACGGCGGGAAAAAATTTCGTTTCACCGTACTCAAGAGCCCCATCTTCTTTGGAAAGCGAAAAAGAATCAGATCTTCTTTTTGTATTCGGCGTCAAGTATCCTAAAACGCAATTCAAGATAGCCCCTTGATTGTCCTCGGTTAAATCAGGAAGGGTGAGAGACTCCTCCCATGTTCCTATTTCATTCGTTTCTGGATCAAAGAGAGCAAAAACAGCCTGATATTCCCTTTCACCAAAATCTAGCTCCGGTCCTTTGAAGTTAAAACCAAGATAATCAATACCTTTTATGGAATCCAGAAAAGAAGAATCTATGCTAAACGGAAGGGTTATCTGCCCGCCAAAAGCTCTCTCTCCTCTTCTTTTATCTTTAAACCAGACATGGAGCTCCAATTTCTTGGATCCATATTCAACCTTTCCCTCCATAAACAATTCCTTTACTGGAAGCGCTACATTCATCCAGGGCTCATACTTATTTGAATCTTTATGGAAGGGAATAAATTCAGCAGCAAAAGGTAATGCCTTATATAGTGATGGGTTATATAAAGCAGTGACAAGGAGCATCTTGCCTTCCTCTTCATTGGAGTAATCTGTATAACCTTTTCGAAAACGGAGATCCAGGCCCGAACGTTTAACTTTGACTTTTATCTTGTGGTATTTATCATCCGGTTCAGATCTTCTGGGATAGTAACTAAGCTGGTAATAATAGTTAAGATCGGTCTCCATTACCTGCCGTAATCTTTCATACTTCTTGGCACCTCTTAACCAGGCTGCACCCGTCCCCTCAGATATCCACCTTAAATTCTGGATTTGCTTTATCTTCTCCTCCTTTTTTATCATACTCGCTTGAGGGAAAGACTCAGCAGAAGCAGTAAAGAAGTATTCCGAGAATGTCCCGGGGTCTAGGGTGTAAATAGAAATATTCTGAGCGTTAGCAAATCGAATCAATTCCTGTATTACCTCTTCACCACCTGTAAATTTTTTATCATTGAAAATATTAAAGGGATCAAAAACTCTTATGGTCCCTGTTTGTCTCCTCAGGTCCAAATGGGGTGATCTTGCTTTACTGGCATCCCAAGTCCGAGGTGTGATTTTTGAAATTATGCTATTCAGAGTCTCGGAGGAAAGATCTGGGAAGCCATCGCTTATGAGGAGAATTGATTTTCTCCCGGGCAGATCTTTTATCATATTGAAGACAGCTATAATTTCGCCAATTGAGTACTCAAATCTTTGTTTGGCAGAAAATAGGTATTCCTGCCACAAGGCTGCATCCTGGTCGGATACTCCTGTGGACCTTCCAACCTGAGCCTGCTCTCCTGCCCCCTCAACCCCTAGATCTTGAGCCAGTTTTAAAGCATCAAGAGATTTATCTACCCAAATATTTCCAGCAGCCTTTTCTACAGCTTTCCCGATGAGTGCTTCATCAGTGGTAAAAGGCTGAAGTATTTCGACTCCCTTTTTCTCAGTCAGACGAATAATCATAACTTCATGTCCTAGGTTAACCAGCGAAGTCAGCTCGTTAATGACTTTCTCAGCTCCTCGCTCGAGGTGCCTTGAGTAAGAATTCACCCCGTCGACTACAACAACAAGCTTTTTCGATGGGGCCTCTGAAGGAGCTTTTTCTTCAGGCCTTTCCTCTGATGTCACCATTTTCATCGCTGCAAAGCTTATGAGTTCAAAGGAATTGACAGGAACTTTCTTCTCATCTTCATACAGCTCAAAATCTTCTTTTGTTAAATCTGTGACAAATTCACCGTCCTTAGTCACGATGACGTCGACTAAAACCAGGCGGACTTCAACCTCATGCTTTTCTTGAGGGGGAAGTTTCTGTTGTCTTTGAAATCCATAGAGGATACAGAAAAGAAATAATATAACCATACAAAATAAGGGCGTATATTTTTTCATTTTTTCCCCCTATTCGGAATTTATCATATTTGTTTTAAATTATATCATTAATTGATATTTTCTATGTTTCAGGGATTAAGAATAATTTTTATTCCTCCCCATTTTTTTATTAAGCAAGCTATGTGCCAATGTAGAATAGGGGCTGTTTTAAAACATTTGGTTTTTTCTTTGTCCTAAATATATGACAGATGTCGCTTTACCCAATCCCCCTTGCTTTCGAGGTTCCCACTCCTAAGTAGACTTTGACTTTTCACCTTTGACTTTATATATAGATAATTGATGTTTGAAAAGGAGCTGAGAGTCACGGCCCCGGGAAGGATCTGCCTTCTTGGAGAACACCAAGACTATTTCGGTCTATCTGTCATCTCGGCTGCGATCAACCTGAGGATTTCGATCCAGGGCCAAAGAAGAACCGATTCCTTATTCCGCATTCAGCTTCCTGATATCGGGGAGGAAGAATCCTTCGTCCTTCAGGGAGAGATTCCCTACCGCATAAAAAGAGACTACATCAGAAGTGCGGTCAACGTCCTCCGGAGAAGAGGAGTTAACTTCGATTACGGCTGGGACTGTCTGGTCAGCGGATCGATCCCTGTCAACTCTGGAACGGGAAGCTCCTCGGCTCTGGTCGTTGCCTGGATAAAATTTCTCCTCGAGTCGGCTAAGGACAGCCGAACTGCAGACGTGGAAGCGATTGCTGAGCTGAGCTTTGAGGCAGAGGTGGCGGAATTCGAAGAGCCCGGCGGCAAGATGGATCATTATTCTTCGGCTTTGGGCGGTGTTCTCTCCATCCATTTTGAGGACAAAGTAATGATTAGAAGACTCAAAACGCCCATAGGACAGTTCGTCCTCGCAGACTCGGGAGAGAAGAAGGATACCACGGGTCTTCTGAGCTACATCAAGAGTCATGTTCTGCAAGGCGTTTTAACCATCCAGGAAAGAAAGCAAGAATTCAACCTGAGATCCCCACTGGATGAGGGAGTCCGGGAGGAGATCAAAAAGCTCGACCCTGAACAGAGAAGGCTGGTCGAGGGGACGCTGCTCACCCGGGAGATAACGGCGGAAGGAGAAAGGCTTTTTCAGGCTGAAACGTTCGATCATCAACGATTTGGCCTTCTGCTCACTCGCCAGCACGAAATTCTTCGGGACTACCTCCAGATCTCGACGGATAAGATCGAGCTCATGAGAGAAACAGCCCTCCAACATGGCTCTCTGGGGGCGAAGATCAACGGCTCAGGCGGAGGAGGATGTTTGTTTGCCTATGCTCCTCAAGCTGCTGAGGAGGTGGCCCAGGCCTTAGAACTGATCGGCGCTAAGGCCTTGATTGTTAATGTTGACGAGGGGGTGAGGAAAGAGCAGTCATTGGATCCAGGCAGGGATAAATGATCTGGATTAGACTCTTCCGGACGCATTAAATGACATGATAAAATATGGTCGGCGCTGTGGCCGCCCTCAAGCCCCCGTAGCGGAGGGGGGCCCCGATGGCTTGGAGGGGACTTTGAGTCCCCTTCCAACGCTCGAGGACTCGCTGCCTCCCCTTCTCGGCCTCAATTTCCCCCTGGACCCCCTTCCAGGATTCGGCTTTTCCGACAGGGGGAACCGACGGGACTGGTTCCCCGGGGTTCGGGGGCTGGGGGCGGCCACAGCGCCGACCATAAATCGTCACATCATTTAATACGCCCGCAATAGATTAAGGAATGCCAAAATGATCAACGCGATTCAAATCAGAAAAGGAATGGTGATTAAAATCGAGGGTAATCTCTACAGAGTGCTCGAAGCCACTCATGTCACACCCGGTAAAGGACAAGCTTTAATGCAGACCAAGCTTCGCCACTTGAAGGACCTGACACTTCAAGATTACAGGTTCCGCTCGAAGGATCGGGTAGAACAAGCCTACCTCGAAGAGAAGGAAATGGAATATCTTTACCAGGAAGGAGATTCCTATATCTTCATGGATCTCGAAACGTACGAGCAGGTAAGATTCTCATCAGATGTTATCGGTGACAGCCTCCGCTACCTTCTTCCCAATGTTGTTTTCTCCATAGAAATGCATGAGGGTCAACCGGTGGGGATGAATCCTCCCCAGACGATGAGTATCAAAGTTGTCAAGACAGAGCCCTTCCTCAAAGGCGCCACCCAATCGGCCAGCAGCAAACCGGCCACTCTCGAGACAGGCATCACCATCACCGTTCCCCAGTTCATAAAGACCGGCGACGTGATCCGCGTTGATACAAGGGAAGACAAATACCTGGAAAGGATGAAGAGCGAATCTTAGATTGGCTTTTGGCTTAAAAATGCTGGCTAGAAGGTGTATCTGAAAACACCGATGTTGCCGTGGCCGTCTTTAACTCTCAGAGTCACGAGATTATCAGACTTTTCAGGAAGAACTAATCTCAGGCTGAAGCCTTCCTGCTTTGAGTCACATATACCATCGACAGGAAAGACCATTCTCCATCTGTCAGGATGGATGAGGTAGTGAACCTCTTCGATGAAAGACATTGTGTCTTGGGCGGAGAAAGTCATGTTCAAGGAGCCTTTCTCCTTGACAGCCTGAAAATCCGTTACCACAGGAAGAGAATTGTCGACAATCAAAGGGGGACTCGTTTTTTCTGATGTCAATTCCAGGCCGCTGGGGTTTGACGGGGCATCCGAGGCTTGGATCTTGATGAAGTAAACACCATCAGGGTAACTCAGCGTCTCGAAGGCAAAAATCGGCTCTCCCCAATTTTCTTTCAACCCTCTCCATTTTCCTTCCTCTTCCCTTCGAATGAATAGGTTGTAGTGAAGTCTATCTCCATTCTCATCCTCCGCTTCCCAAACCAGAGTCTGATATCCCTTTCGTTGGGTTCTCTTGGCCATCATATAAGACTTCGCCTGATCCTCGACATCTGTCTCGAGCCCAGTCTCTGCATCCACTCCCCAGATAAGGTCAGTCTGCTCGGGTGGTTTGAGGAAAACGTGATTCGGCGGGAATACTTGCAGTCTGGTGATGACCGGTTCAAGGTTCGTCTGAAGGAAGAAGAGGGTGATCTTCTCAAAAAGAGGAGAAATCTTTCCTGATTGTGTCTGAAAGATGATTTTAAATTGGATAAACCTCCCTTTCGAACTAAGAATCTGCTCTCCGTCTGCTTTTTGGTAAGGTGGAGACCAATCTGTCCAGCTCTGGTTCGGCTCATTCGAATTGCCGCTTCGTGTTTGAAGCTGGAGAGAACTGCCTTGAGGAACGGTGGCTCTCCATTCAATCATCCCCCAGGAAGAAACCGTTTTGGTGTCATAGATTCGACTCACATATTCTCCTCTATCTCTCTGTTCTGGATAGACAATGGACAAACCAGCGGGATTGTTGGCAAGGAGGTAGATCTTTGAATCATACAAAATCAAGGAATAGATTTGCTCGGATTCCTTCTGAAGAAGAAGTGAGCTCTTTCCTTCTCTATCAAGAGCGTATATTCGTCCCTTATTTCCAGTGCCGAAGATTAATTTTTGGGTCCTTCTATCCCAGATTAAGGAATAGATTAAATCTTCATCAGAATACCATATCCTCTTGGCTATGCCTTCCGAACTCACCCGATAAACAGCGCTGGGTTGTCCTTCTCTGGATTTCAGAGAAGGCTCTATTTTGGCCTCAGAGGGTGTCACCGTCAGGCTCACATCTGTTTCAGTCTGGGATTTGATGACCGGCAATTCTTCTTTGTTTGGTGAGGTGACAATCCCACCGGCAGCAACGAAAATATTTCCTTGATCGTCCTGAGCGATGCTCTTGATTTCCTCATAAGGAGACTCAAAAAGAATGGAAGCTCTCTTTGCAGGAGAGAACCTGTACAGGAGGCCGTTTCCTCCACTGCCCGCGAGGACATTCCCTCTATCATCCATTTTAAGGGAGAGGATATGATTCTGGGCAGCTTTGAAAATCAATTGGCCTTCTCCCTCCTGGTTGATCTGATAAAGGCCGCCTGTTTCACCGACCGCTGCGAGCAGGACATCTTCCTCCGTAAAAAGCAGATCCCAGATATACTTCTCAGAAGGGTTGAAAAAAGGGCTGCCTTCTCCTTTCTCGGTGATCTTGTAGATTTTCCCGTTGGGTGAAGTTCCGGCGTACAGGTTTCCTTTTTTGTCGAGGATAAGACAATACACATCCATCTCGGGTACCTGGAAATAGAGATCGATTTTGCCTGAGCTGCTGATCCTGTAGATTTTTCCACTGTGGCCGGTTCCAAGATAAGCCGTCCCCTCAGGTGTGAAAATATGCGAGAAGAAAAACTCCTCAGGTGGCCCCTCTCTTTCTTCTTCTTTAAGAGAAAGGGAAAGCTGACCGTCTTCGGAGACAGAAATGCCATCAAACTTACCCGTTAAAAAATCTTGTTGGGTTCGCATTTCCCATTTACGAGGGACGACTCCCAGGGCTGCTTGAGCGGAAATGAGTAACGTGACGATACTGATTAGAACAAACTTTCTCATCCCCTCGCTCTCCTATTCTTTTATTTTTAATGGGATCACAGCTAAGCCTTTGAAGACATAAGGAACAGGGTATTGATATTCTCTCGTCGTTGATTTATTAAGCTCGGTCGGGGGAAAAACCGCGGTACGGGGAGACATAAACATGGCTTTCATCGAGGGAGGTAAATTCGGCATCTCCTCCCCCTTCAAAAAAAGGCCAGGTTTGGAAGCGATGACTTTGAAATAAATCCGATTATTCTTCCTGAGGTTACCTAAAATTCTGATGAGTTGGTTCAGGCTACGAGGAATAAAGGCCTCGACTTTGTATTGGCTTGTCTCGAGTTGGTGCATCGAGGTCGCATCGGCTATCACCAGCTGAAACTCAGAACCTGGAGGGAGAGGCGGGGCCTCGATGCTAACCTCATGAAGCTCACTCTCACCTCTGACTGTCCGGGTGAAGAAGTCGATGTTTATCCTTTCCCCGGGCTTGGCTTCATATTTATCCAACCAAATCTTCTGGAGATTGGATATTCTGATATCTTCAGTCGCTTGAATATCTAAATCCACCCGGTGGATATCGATGTCTTCGAATTCATTGTTGATTAAGAAATAAACGACAGCAGCGAGAAGACTCGACAGGCTGGTGATAGAGGCATCCAACTGGCCGGAATACAAGTCCTCAAGGGAAACGTTCATCCCATTCGTCAAGTAGACCGTTCCTCTGAGCTCGAGAGAAAGACTTCCTATCGACCTTCCTTCTCCTGACAGCAGGTTGGCAAGGGAAAAGTTTACCAAAACTGGTGTCAAGATGGGATCGTCGATCACTTTTATCTTGAATTCTTGTCTATTCCCCTCGGCATCGGTCGTGTTGACGTTGATGGGGATGAGCCTGGGAATCCGACCGATCTCTCCAGATAAGCCTGATGTTCGATCCTGAGTGAATGTTCCGACCACCGCCTCTGGAGAAGCCAACTTAAACGAGACATTTAAGCTGGGGACGACCGTGATCACCTTCGCCTTAGTCATGGCATAGTCAACTTTTCCCAGGTTGTAGACAGGATGACCAAAAGCCAGAAGACGACTGCCGTCAACAAAGGAAACCGTCCCCACTGCGGCCATGCTCAGATCGCCGCTGATGAGCTGGACAGTCACAGGATCCCCCTCTCGTAAATTTAAATCCAGCTCCGGAAGGATTTCTTGTTCTTGACCGGATGGTCCAGCCATGACAGGAGAAAATCCCAACTGTGAAAAAAACGGCTTCGCCCGTTCAAACACGAGCGAATTGAATCCACCGAAGACAAGGGGAATATTGAGCGGCTCGAACGTCTGACCTTCGGAAAACAGGGCTCGCTTGGAAAGGAAAAATTCCTTGTTCAACTCGAAAAGTTCTGGCAGGGAGAGATATTTCTTCACCGGAATCTTCAAAGAGGGAGAAGATTTCGGACTCTCTTTTTTGGGGATATCGAGCATCTCTTCGACGGGAGTGATTCCCGCGATGGCCTCCCTAGAGTAAGGAAAACTGTAAGCGATGGCACCGATGATCTTTCCATCCACATAGACGGGGCTGCCACTCATTCCCTGGACAACCCCCGTGTTGTCTAATCTATCCCCTTTAAGCTTGGCCAGGATGATGTTCTTTTTCGGTTGGACGTTACGGAGGATGCCCAGGATTTCAACCTCAAACTCCTCTATCCTGTCTTCCAGAAAAACACTCTTTCCAGTGCCCTTCATACCTACCTTGACCTGGTTCAACGGAAGGATTGGGGTCGTTGCCTCTGAGGATATAAAAATAGTGATGGTCAGGAAGAACAAAAGGGGAAACCGTCCAG
>SMTZ1_10002539_pt1 | contig 18350 bp, 19 predicted proteins | sample DeeMarSWOR136_30_FD_25667 | JGI IMG/M metagenome (IMG submission 25667)
CTGTTGGTGGAGAAGAACTGAAAATTCAAGTTATTCCTTTAGCTAAAAAAATTAAAGAATTGGGTTTCACAATTTTTGCTACTGAAGATACTAAGAAAGCTCTCAATACCAATGGAATTGAAGCGGTTCGGTTATATAAAGTACATGAATATGGAATGGAGCCTAATATTATGAGTTGCCTTCAAAATGGTCGCATTGATATGGTAATTAATATCCCCCTCCCAACTACGGTAGAAGATAAATTCAAAACTATTATGGAAGATGAATATAAAATTAGAAGAATGGCGGTTGATTTTAATATACCTGTTATTATTAACTTGCAGTTAGCTGAAGCAATTATTAATGCTATTGAAATTATGCGAAATGAAAAAATAAAAATAAAATCCCTAAATGATTATCATGATTCTTTAAAATATATTTACTGGTAGAATCTTTTTATTTACTAACAAGTATAACAAATAATATTGACACCATTAATAGAAACTTTGAAAAATGGTAAAAACTTTTAAATATTTGGTTAATGGCTTTTGAAGTGCTATAAATATAATTTTTTAATATAAGAATTAGGTGTTTAATAAATTTATTATCGAGGATACATTTTAGTTCGGTTGAAAATTATTGGAACTCAGTGGAATATTGTTAACAAGCTTAAAGAATTTAATTTGAAAAATTCTAATGAAAATTGGAAAATCACTTATGTGGCTCCTGTGTATGGGGGATGGGATTTAATAATAGAATGTCTTTTTAATAATTTAGAAAATTTGGATGAGATAGTTACCTATTGTAGAACTGATAAAGATTTAAACCAATGGATTGATGCTACTACAACATTAATAAGTACAAAAAAGAATTTTAAACCTTAGCTTATATATTGAATGATAATTTTTATGTTTTTGATTTTAAATTAAATTATTTATTATAATTTCTGAAATATCTGAAGAATATTCGCCCGTTCTTCTTATACTCTCGATAATATAACCAATTTCTACAGCAAATTCAGCAGTATTGCCAGTATTAAAGATGATTTTTTCACAGGCAGAAATTAATTTATGAATTGATTCAATATTTTCATTTGCTAGCATTAAATCTTTTTGAAGCCATGCATCCAAGCTTATATTTAATAATTCTAAAGATATTTTACTAGTATCTGTAATTTTATTGAATAGATTTTTATCAATTTTCTTATAATCAATTTTTAAAACGTTTCTAGCTATCTTTACAGCATGATCTCCTATCCTTTCTAAAAATTTACTAATTAATTGGAAATTACTAGCATCTTCTAATGTAATTCCCATTTTCTGGCATAATATTATATCCCTTAGAACAATGTGAGATTGACGTTCAATTAACCAGTTTAATCGGTCAACTTGATCATCGCGATCAATAACTTTTTCTGCTAATTTTTGATTACCAGACTCAAGAGCCTTGACTGCATCTTCATGCATTCCCTGTGCTAAAATATACATTCTTTTGATTGTTTTTTCAAAAGGCATTTCCCTGGGACTAAGTAAATCCTTAATAAAGATAAATTGATTTGTCTCTTCTATTATTTCAGGTCCTATAGCTATATTTATAAAGCTTTCTATACCTTCTCTTATTTGAGGATCGAATTTTTGTTTACTTGTTTTAATTTTAATTATGGTATAGCCCATAATATAAGCACCAATTAATAACCGGAATAAAAAGTCAGAATTATTGATATCATCTACGTCAAATATTTTTTCTTTAACAAATTCTTGAGACCTGATATAAGGTGTAATTAACAAATTACCATCGGGTTGAGATAGAATTCCAATAGTATCTTTAGGTTCTATCCCGTGTTTTTCAATCCATTCCTTTGGAAGACTTACAATAAAAGATGAGCCTCCCGTTTGTTGAACTTTTCGAGTTTCAATATTAAATGTCATAATTATTTAGAATAAATTCATTCTATATTTTAAATATTATATATATTCTCTATATCTATATATATAGATCTATATATAATCCTGTAGAGATCTCTTTTAATTTAAGAAGAATGACCTTATTTAACAAAAATTTTAAAAAGTAAGATTTACAATTTTCCTAAAATATTAATGTCTATATATTATTTCTACTTTTATTATCGAATTAAAAATAATTAAATAACAATAGTTTATCTTAAAAGTATTAGTAAATATATGTTAGTGTTTTTAATGGAAGAAAAGAGAAAATTTAAGTTATGTATTTTCGGTGATGGTGGGGTAGGAAAAACATCTTTAACTCACAGATTCCTTACAAAAGTATTTGATCAAGATCTTAAAATGACTATTGGGGCTGATTTTAGTGTTAAAACTCTGAATGTTGAGGGAAAAGAAATTACCCTTCAAATTTGGGATTTTGGTGGTGAAGATCGATACAAAATTCTTTTTCCAAGTTTTGTCAAAGGTGCCCATGGAGGAATGTTTATGTTTGATATTAGTCGACATTTTAGTTTAAAGAATATTGATGATTGGCTTTCCATTTTCATTGAAGAAATGAAAGCTTCAAAAACGAGGATTCCTATAGTTATGGTAGGAGGAAAATTAGACCTTGAAAAAAGGAGGTCAGTTGATATGGAAGAAGCGATGGAATTAGCAAAATCAAGGAACTTACAAGGCTATTTTGAATGCTCTGCTAAGACAGGAGAGAATGTGGATAATATTTTTGAAAATATCACTAAACTAATGATGATGGAAGTAGGATTACTAGATAATTTCGATATTTAAAAGTTAATTCTTTTTAAAACGGGATATCTTCTTCCTGTCCCAAAAGCACTTTTACTTACTTTTATTGTCTGCACTAATTGTCTCCTTTTATATTCTGAATTTAAATAAAGATTTCTAACTTTATTAATAGTTGTATCGTTAATCCCTTTATTTTTTAGACTTTTTAATTCTGTCCCTATTCCATGATTAAATATTTCTTCCAAAATAATATCTAATATCTTATAGTCTGGAATTGAATCGCTATCCTTCTGATTTTCTCTTAATTCAGCCGTTGGTGGTCTTTCTATTATTTCCTTTGGAATAATCTCTGAATTTTTATTTATCCATTTACATATTTCATAAATTTGAGTCTTTAATAAGTCCCCCGGGACATTTTTACCTCCATTCGTATCTCCATATAAAGTGCAATACCCTACTCCAATTTCAGATTTATTACCAGTAGAAACTAATAGCCAATTGAATTTATTAGAATAGTACATTAAGATCGTCGCTCTTATTCTTGCTTGAAGATTTTCATCCGCGATATCAAATGGAATCTCTCCTAAAACGTTTCTTAAAGAAGTTTTATAAGTTTCAAATAAATTATCAATAGGGTGTTCAATATATTTCATTTCCAGATTTTCACATAACTTTTTAGCTAAATTTATACTTTTTTGAGAGGTAAATCTTGTAGGCATCATTATTGAGCTGACTTTGTCCGCTCCTAAAGCTTTACAACAAATGTAAGCTGTAAAGGCAGAATCAACTCCTCCACTTAACCCTAGTACTACTCCTTTAAAAATATCACTTTTATGAAAATAATCGTATAAATTTAGTTTTAATGCTTCAACTACATGGAATCTCCAGTCTAAACTAAAATCTATACTTCGAATAGGTTTAACATCTGAAAAATCGATCTCTATCAACGAGACATCTTCTTCGAAAGCACGGGACTTATAGATTATTTGACCATACTTATTGGTGATAAAACTTTGCCCATCATATACGATCTCATCTTGTCCCCCTACTAAATTAACATAAACGATAGGTATTGAAAATTGCTTAGATTTTTTGCTAACTAATTCTTTTCTTAATTCTAATTTCCCTATATAGTACGGCGAAGCATTTATTACAATTAAAATTTCTGCTCCATTATCTATTAACTTCTTAGCAACCTTTAGATCATATTCTTCATCCCAAATATCTTCACATATTAAAATGCCAACCTTAAACTCCTTAATAATAACGGGATCAAATTGAGTATCAAAAGAAAAATATCTTCTTTCATCAAATACATCATAATCTGGTAAGAGTCTTTTATTTACTATAGCTTTAGTTCTATTATTCTCATAAACTATAGCTGAATTGTAAAACGGATGAGCTTTTTCCTTTATATTTTCAGATTCTGTGAAAGTTCCAAGAATTATTGCAGGTTTTGAATTTAAATTCTTAACTCTTTCTAGAGCTTCTTTATTTTTTCTCCTAATAATCGGATCATGAATATGATCCATTAAGGGATACCCCACAACAACCATCTCAGGGAAGATTATTAAATCTGCGTTTTGATTTTTTTTAATAACGTCTACGATTTTATTAGTATTATATTCAATATCCCCAACAATTGGGTTAATTTGACCAATAACTATCTTAAAAATGTCATCCTTCATTTTAATTCAGAACTTTTAAAGCATGTTTAATCCTTTATGTTTAATAATTAACCTATTCTAATAATTTCTTTTTAATTAAACGGAAATCTTGAATTATTAATAAATTATAATTTAAACCTATAAAATTAACAAATGATTCTTAAACTTAATTAGAATAATAATCAGCATATAACTTAGTCTAATTTTAAATGAAGATTAAACAATTAAATCATGACAAAGAATGAAAAGAATAATTTTGTTGAGCAATTAATAGAATTTTCTCCTGGAAAAGATCCATTTAGAAAAGCGCGTAAAAAAGGAACAACTCGCTGGATATTAGCTCATGTCTTTTATGGATCAAATAAAGTATTAATTTTGATTGTTTTAATTACTACAATAGTAGCTTCAATTTTAGCATCAACAATTTCAGTAACAATTGGTCAAGCGGTAGAGGAATTTATTAATTTGAATATTGCAAGTGTTATTTTTTTCACATTACTTATTTTAATTCTTGGATTATTAACCCCCGTTTTAAGATTAGCCAATTTTATGCAACGAGAAATTTTAGCTCAGAGACTAGAACGAGATTCTAGACGCGAATTTTATTCCAACTTGTTAGGAAAAAGCCAGTCGTTCCATGATAAACAAAAAATTGGAGAATTAATGGCTCGCGCTACGGATGATGTACGTACTCTCAACTATCTTATAAGTCCTGCAGTCTCATTGATATTTGAGTCTTTTACTTCCTTAATTATTCCCATCTTTTTTATAGTATTCTTGTTTCCTATTCAGTTAATTATTGAACCGATATTTTTCACCATTCTATTTCTTATTACCCTCAGATCTTATAATCGTAAATTATCTCCTATAACAGGGAATTTGAGAATGAATTTTGGGATGATAAACGCAACATTAAATGAGACTCTTTCAGGAATACAAGTAGTTAAAGGAGCTACTCAAGAAGATTATGAGTTAAATAAATATTTGAATTTTGCAAGGAGTTATAGAGATGCTTTTATAGAGCAGGGAAAAGTCCAAGCTAAATATCTTCCAATATTAATCCTAGCTTTAGTAATAGCAGCAGGATTTACTCATTCCTTAATTTTATTTAATTTAGGACTAGTTAATATAGGAAATATCATTTCATATTTAGCTCTTTTAGGATTACTTAATTTTCCCACAAATATATCTATATTTGTTTTTGCGATTATTAAATTAGCAGGATCTAGTGCCAAAAGACTACTTGAATTGATGAATCAAGAGACAGAAATTGATGAAAATATCTCTGGATTAGAAAAAGAATTAAATGGTTCGATTCGATTCGAGAATGTATCTTTTAAATACCCCGATTCTGGTAAATTTGTATTAAGGGATGTCTCTTTTGAAGTTAAATCCGGTCAGACAGTTGCTATTGTAGGTACTACAGGTTCTGGAAAAACTTCCCTAACAAAATTAATTTCAAGGTTATATGATGTATCCGAAGGACAAATTCTTGTTGATGGGGTTAATATTAAAAATTATTCTCTTAAATCACTTCGCGCTCAAATATCTTATATTGAGCAAGATGTGTTTTTATTTTCCTTTTCAGTATTTGAAAATATTACATTTGGGAGAATAAGTTCAAGGGAAAAGGTAATTAAAGCTGCACAGCAAGCTCAAGCTCATGAATTCATATCCAACTTACCTCAAGGCTATGACTCAAAAATTGGAGAACGTGGAGTTCAATTGAGTGGTGGAGAAAGGCAACGAGTAGCAATTGCTCGTGCTTTTCTTTCAGACCCAAAAATTCTTATCTTAGATGATTCCACTTCTGCTATTGATTCAAATACTGAAGACAAGATACAGTACGCTATAAAAAATATATTAAAAAATCGAACGACTATATTAATAACCCATCGATTAAGTCAGATACGTTGGGCTGATCTTATCATTGTTTTAAAGAATGGGAAAGTTGAAGCAAAAGGAAATCATGAAGAATTATTGAAGGTTTCTGAAGAGTATAGAAAAATATTTGTTAAGAAATTTAATTTAGATGAAAATAAGTTAATCAAGGGGGAGGTATAAGAAAATGTGGATTGGGTTAGACGCAGAGTCCTACGATAGGAAATACAAAGATAAGCGCTTATTAAAAAGGATTTTCCGTTATTTCTCACCTTATAAAAAATATATTGGAATTGTGATTTTTTTTCTTACAATTTCTTCTCTAACCACTTCATTTGTACCACTGATTATATCAATTGCTCTTAATAATTTACTTACAAATAACAATCTCTTTTACTTTATTTTTTTAATAACTATAATATTCAGTTTAAACGTTTTAACATTTATATTCAATTACTTTAAACAAAAGAATTCAGCAAAAGCTATTGGAAATGTAATCCTCGATCTGAGAAAGGATGCTACAAATTCCATTTTAAATCATGATTTATCATTTTTTGATAAAAACCCAACTGGAAAGATTGTGAGTCGCATTAATACCGATAGCGATAGTTTTGGACAAACTGTTGAATTAGCTATTGAAGTAATATCCTCATTACTTGTTATGATTGTTATAATCATAATCTTGCTTATTATTAACTTAACTTTAACATTGGCTCTGCTAGCGATTATACCACTCTTTTTTATAGTTACTTTTTCTTTCAGAAAATATGCAAGAAAAATGACGCTATTAGGACAGAGAGCTTTAGCTTCCGTGAACTCTTTTATAAGGGAAAGTTTTTCAGGTATACAGATTGCCAAAACTTTTAGACAAGAAGCTAAATTATATGACCAATTTAATGAAGTAAATGTCCAATCATATAAGGTTAATTTAAAAAGAGCATATATTCTGAATGCAATTTTTCCCTCTTTAGGAATTGTTCAGGGAGTCGTATTAGCTATTCTGATATTTTATGGAGGTAATCTTATAATATCAGAAACCATAAATGTGGGTGATTTTAATTTATTTTTACAAAGTATCAATTTGTTATTTTTTCCCTTATTAATAATTGCGTCATTTTGGCCCCAATTTCAATCGGGATTATCCGCTTCAGAACGAATCTTTGCAATTATAGATACACCTCCAGTTGTTATTCAAAGAAATAATATAAAACCTTCAAAACTAAAAGGAGAAATAGAATTTAAAAACTTAATTTTCCAATATGAGGAGGGTAAACCTGTATATGATAATTTTTCATTAAAAATTAAACCTGGAGAATCAGTTGCGATTGTAGGACACACTGGTGCTGGAAAATCAAGTTTAGCTAATCTGATAGCTCGTTTTTATGAATTTCAAGGAGGAGACATATTAGTTGATGGAGTAAGTATTAGAAATTACGATCTTAAAGAATATCGAAGACAAATAGGTATTATACCCCAAACTCCATTTCTTTGGTCGGATACCGTTCAAAATAATATTAGTTATGGTTGTAATTCAAATTCATGTGAAGAAGTAACTGCAGCTTTAGATAGGACTGGAGGATCTGAATGGATTGATAGCCTCCCTAAAGGACTTGACACAAATGTTGGAGAAAGAGGGGCGCGACTATCTATGGGACAACGCCAATTAGTTGTTTTTGCTCGCGTTTTACTTGAAAATCCCTCCATTCTTATTTTAGACGAGGCAACTGCTTCAGTAGATCCATTCACAGAAACAAAAATCCAAGATGCATTACAAACAACAATCCTAGGGCGTACTTCCATTATTATTGCTCATCGTCTTTGGACAGTAAGAAATGTTGATAGAATTATAGTATTAGATCATGGCAAAATCATTGAAGAAGGAAATCATGAGGAATTAATTGCTAAGGGGGGAATGTATGCTGAACTTTACAATACTTACTTCCGCCATCAATCATTACAATATATCGAAGAGATTGGTAAAATGAAGATAAGTGAATAGTCTTAAAAAATTAAGGATTTTTAACTTCCAATTTAAAAATTTCAATTATTTTCAAGAATCGATAACAATGGAATTATCAGGTAAAATTGATAAGAATGTTAGAAATCTATCCTTATTATTGATACTAATTGGAGTTATACTTCTTTTAATTTGGTTAATAATATATATACTGACACCACACCAAGAAAATGCCCTACTAATGGCACTCGGCATTGGTATTCTTCTGGGTGGCTTATTAGTGCTTACTCGCGTTCAATATATAATTTGGTTGAAGAAAAAAGTGTCATCAAAGAATTAAATATACAAAGGTTTAATTAAAAAAATTTTAAAAAATTTGAAAAAAATTTCTCTTCTATAAACGCGAAATATATCTATTTCTTTCCCATTCACTCACTACCATTCTATAAGCATCATATTCTTCAAGTTTAGCATAATAATAATTTTTAAATGCTAGTTCGCCGAAAATTTCTTTCATAAACTCAGAATTCCTAAAATGAGTTATAGCTTCATGTAAGCTTCCTGGTAAAGAAATAATTCCTTCTTTTTCCATTTCTTTTGATGATAAATGATACACATTTCTATCTGTAGCATCAGGAATATCTATATTTTCTGACGTTATTCCGTCTAAACCTGAAGAGAGTAGAACCGCAAATTGCAAATATGGGTTTCCTGCAGGATCTGGGCAACGAATCTCTACTCTAGCAGCGCTAGATTTACCATGAAAATCTGGAACTCTAAGTAGTGGAGATCTATTTCGAAACCCCCAAGCCAGATAGACGGGTGCTTCATATCCAGGTACTAATCTTTTGTATGAATTTGGCCAGCTACTTAGTACAGCACACATCGGTATTGCATGTTTTAGTTGACCAGCTATCCATTTTTTCATTAAAAGTGAAATACTATCTTTATCACTCCCATCATAAAATACGTTAGTTCCATTCTTCCAAAGAGATTGGTGCACATGCATCCCCGATCCATTAATCCCTTCAAAAGGTTTCGGCATAAACGTTCCTATTAAATCATGTTGTGCTGAAACAGTTTTTACGATCGTCTTAATCGTGATAGTATTATCTGCTGTATTAACCGCTTCATCATATCTGAAATCTATTTCATGTTGACCATAGGCAACTTCATGATGTACACATTCCACAGAAACTCCCATAGCATCACTATATTCTGCGATTCTATACCTTATCATCTCATTGATATCATATGGATCATAATCAAAATAGCCTCTCATATCTGATGGTTTAAATGCTTGTTCAGTGTCAGGAGTCAATATGAAAAACTCCATTTCAGGAGCACAAAAATAAGTATATCCCAAATCTTTCGCTTTTTTAACCGCTCGTTGCAAAATTCCGCGTGGATCTCCCTCATAGCGCTCTCCATTAGGTTTATAGATATCACATATAACACGAGCAACCTTATTCTCTCTTCTCCATGGGAGAAGATAAAATGTACTTGGATCTGGAAGTGCTACTTTATCAGATTCTTCTATAGCCCCATATCCTGTGATTGAACTTCCATCGAAGTTCTCTCCATCTTCAAAAATTTCTTCAATCCTTTTTGAATTTATTTCAAAGGATTTAATGATTCCATGAATATCGGTAAATTGAAGATATATGAACTTAATATCTTCCTCTTTTACCTTGTCAATAATAGCATTATAGATCTCTTTCCTTTTCGGGTTATCTTTTTCAATCATTCTTTTCCCAATTTTTTAATTATTAAATTTACACTCTTAATAACTTTTAAAAAATCTATTATTAATTCATTCATAAACTAAATAAGAAGCAGATCTTCTTCCTATTAAATCAAAATCAGTCTCTACTGCTTTCGAAATCAAGTTTAACCACGACTTTATCGGTTCCTTTCCAATCTGACGATTAAATTTGGTTGTCGTTTCACAATTCCATTCATAATAGTTAATCTTACCTATCTTTATATTATCTGGTTCAGGAGTTAACTTCGAATATGGTATGCAATATCTTCCCGATTTAAATACTGAATTGTCGTTTCCTAAAAAAATAGCACAATTCCATTTATACTCATCAAAACTCTTAATTTGTATTAAACCACTATAATTAGAATACTCTTCACATTCTTGACATATCTTCCTCTCATAAGAATATTCTTTTCCGCAAATTGGACATTTTAATGTCATAATATAAAATAATCATATACTTCTTAATTTTCATTTATGGGATTAAATCCCAATTTCCATTTTATAATATTAATTGTGCAAATATCTATAAAAAGTTTGTGATAATCTAACTAAAATTTTTAATAATCTAATAAAAAAGTAAAAATTATATAATCAACTTCTGTTTATTGCAAATGAGAAAATTAAATATATTCAAATTAATTACTTTATAAGACCTTATGACAAATTTAGAAGATTGGAAGAATAGAGAAGGTGAAATTGTTCTTCGAGAGATCGGAATACGGGCGGGGCAAAATGTATTAGATTTTGGATGTGGAACAGGAGTTTACACTGTTATTGTATCTAAGATAATTGGGAGATCTGGAAAGGTTTATGCTTTGGATTCTGATGAGGAAGGTTTACTAGGTGATTTAATAATTGAAATTAAAAAACAGAATTTAGAAAATATAGAAATTATCAAAACATCTGGTGAAATAGAATTTCCATTCCCTAATGAATTTATAGATGTGGTATTAATGTATGATGTTCTTCATCTATTAAAAGAAAGTAAAAGAGATCAATTATTCAATGAAGTGTATCGAGTATTGAAAAAAGGAGGATTTACATCTTATCACGCAACACATTTGGGAAGGGCTCATAAAATTGATTTAGAGCAAATTCATAATAAAATGAAAGTTATTGGATTCCGCTTATATAAGAAGCTTAAAAAGCCCATGTTCCACTGGGCTTGGATTGAAGATTCTCAAATATTTAATTATGAGAAACTTTAAAATTCAAAACCAAGAAGTTGAGTTAGCCCTTCTTGTTTCTTTATAGAAGAGAATAATAAATTTAATTATCTTTTCATCCTATTAAAAATATATGAGTAATGATTTATCTTTTGAAATAAAAATAGTATATGATAATAAATGTTCTGAAGCTGGATTTTTAACCGATTTTGGTTTTTCTTGTTTGATTTATAATCATTTTACAAATAATTACTTATTGTTCGATACAGGAGGAAATGGAAAAATCTTAATTCAAAATATTCATAGATTTGGCATTGAAATTTCTTCCATCAAGAAAGCCATAATTTCTCATAATCATTATGATCATGCAGGAGGTTTACAAGCAATATATCAAGAAAATAAACAAATTGAAATTTGTGTACCTTATGACAATTTAATTTCATTTAGGAGGAGCCTTCCAGAAGCAAAGGTTCGGGGTATATTAGAGATGACGGAAATTGAAAAAAATGTTATATCCTCTGGTCAATTTTCAGGAAAATTTACTTCAGAACAGGGTTTATTTCTAAGGTTAAAAGATAATAAATTAATTTTATTGGTAGGATGCGCACATCCAGGTTTAGAGAAATTTATTATAAAAGCTCAAGGATTAGGTATTATTAAAGGAATCATTGGAGGTTTTCATGGGTTTCGTGATTTATCATATCTAAATGGTATTGAATTCATAGGAGCTTGTCATTGTACTCAACATATAAACTTAATAAAAAAAAGTTTTTCTGAAGCTTTTTGCCATATGTGTGTAGGCAATTCTCTACAGTTTTAAATCTTCTCTAATTTCACCATTAGGGAGCATGTTATCTGGGTGTGGCTCTCCATTTTTTTCCTTTTGATACCTAATACATTTTTTATTCCCAATTAGGCAATAATTTTCCACCCATTTTCGATCAAGTTGTCCTTTATCAACAAAGAACTTAATTGGACAGCAAAAGTACCAGATACAAATCTTTCCCATTTCTTTAACCTAGATTATTATTAATCCTCAAATTAATAATAATAATAAAATGCCTTTAAGTATATACCGATATATTTTTCTCAGTATCAACAATACTTTTTGTTTATAATAAATTAGAAATGAAAAAGAAATATTTTATTCTATTATTTTTCTTATTTGCATCGTAAAAATTTCCATGCACCATAACCTTGGATAAAGAAGCAAGTGAGGAAAGAATATTGTACTACCTTTTGCATAGTTACCTGAATAGTTAATCCTTCAGGTGTAGTGAATTCTGGACCGGCTAATACAATAATAGAATAGATAAATGCTATTACCGCAAGCACAATAAAAGCATAAGCATAGAAATTTTTGTATTTTTTATTTCTAATCATTACTAAAGAAAATAATATTATAACAGCTAATCCTAAAAGAGAATAGAAATTAGCAACCAGTAAATGAACATTATGAAAAATATCCCAGGGAGTAAGAACAGTAATAATTAAAAATACTCCTGCCAATATACCTATAAAGGATGCAAAATTGCTTACTTTATATTCCATCTTATCTTCATTGAAAAAATTAGGCATTGCTATTGAAAAAGGGATTAGGGAAAAGCTCATAAATATTGCTGAAATCGTGAAAAGAATAAAAGAAGTGGTATTTGGTGCTCCAGAAAGTGCTACAGTTCGACCCAAATCACTGAAAAAATTTCCGAAAAATGAATATCCTGGACTTAAGGGATTAATCAGAGTCCCTCCTCCATAAAAAAACATAGCAATGGCAGATAGAATAACATATTGAATACACGCAATCATAATGTAAATAAAAGCCCATTTCCTCCAATTTTTAAATTTCATAAGCAAAGACCTTAAAAAAAAGATTAATATTCATTTAAAATATTTTGATTTGTTATTATTAACCGTATTTTTCAAATTATGTTTATTAAATACAAGTTTTTTTCTGCTTTTTTCATAAAACCCAAATTTGATTCCAATTATTAAAACAAAAGTTAAAAATACATTCCTGCAGAATTCCTTAGCTTACAAAGCTTTCTGATATGTTTTAATCTGATTTATCAAACAATATTAACCTTTTAACATTTATGTTTAAAACTTATACTAAATATTTAACAATATTAAATGAGAGATGGGTCGATGAGAAAAATAAAGGATTTTAAGACTGATAATTATAGACATTCAGAATTTCTCCAAACATTGAGTACTAAGGAACAAATATTCTCCAAATTATTTTTAAAGAAAGAAGTAAAAAAGATAGAACAAAATAATAGTTAATTGTTTTTCTATTTTTAATCCTTTAAAAGCCTGTACGCAATTAATGAAAATCCAAAAGGTATACTTATTCCTAATAGAAGACTCAACCAATCAGGAATTGAATTGCTAAATGACATTGCTCCTAAGAAATCTAAGACCATACTACCCAATGTAAAGACACCTAATAGAGTAAGAAATAACTCTACACGCTTACTTCTTCTTGAAGATTCAATTTCATCCAACTGACTAATTAGATCTCGTAATATTTCCATTTTAGACTTCGCGGCTTCTAAGATATTTCCTGTTCGCCAAGCATCGCTAATTTTTTCTATAAAATGCATACTATAATATGTAGAAGTAACATTTCTGGGTTTATGTGTATCTAAAACTAAAATGATATGATTTATTAAAGCATTAACAGCATATACATCTCGATACTTTTCAGTTCTTTTATGTTTAAGGTGTGAAGTCACCACATTCAAAAGAATATAGAACCCTCTATCCAGCTCCCAGACTGTTTTCCATGTATAATGATGGATTGCTATCCATTGAATCCAATCTTCATTTGCAATAATGTTAGGAGGTCGACTTCGAATATCCGGGATATTTGGCAAACATATCAAAGAATCACCTGATTCAACATACGCAAAAATATTCGGTAATATTGAATAATTATGAATTCCAGCAGGATTAACATTTAAAAGGACTTCTTGGAAGTGATGCGATTCGGGATCAAATCCTTCCGGCATTGCAGCAACGATAGTACTATGGGTCCAAAACAGCTTCGTAGATATTTCTTCACTCAATTGAGTAAAATCCATAAAGGGGGTTTTTAAAATCGGGGGTTTTATTTTAATAATAAGGCTCTTAAAAATGTCTAATAATTCTGAAATTATAGGAGCAAAGATAGATTCCATATCAATTCCAAACTCCTCTAAGGGATGCGAGTGCTTTTGAACAAAAAATCTCACTCTTTTAAGTACTTCAAGATCTTGCCATGATTCATCGGGGATAAATAATGAAAAATGTAATATGGCGCAATTAAAATGGTATATATCAATTCTAATTCCATCAATATAACAATCGAGGTATTTTTCATCATTGATTTTTATGTTAAAGTTTTTTGATTCGAGCTTATTGGTGATATTCACACTTAAAAAGCTCCCTACCTTTGGTGGAGAGTAATTATCTACCGCCCCAGAAGCTAAGACGCCTTCACCTTCTGCTGTCCATTCAAACGTTGGAAAAACTTCTTTCAAATAATCTAATATCAACTTTCGGTACTCTTTTTCTTCTCTGATAGTATCAAAATCAAAAATGTAATCAGGACTAAATACACCTGTCCCATAAAAATATAAATTTTCCGCTTTAGGTAATTCTTTCGCAAAATTACAGGTCTGCATTTCTTTCTTAGCTTTCGCAATTATTCTTACTCCAAATTTAAAGCCCTGATTCATAAAATCTATTAACATATTATGCCACTTATCAGGTTCTTTAAGCTTTTCTTTAAATCTCTCTTCCATTTTTCTCATATGTTCCTTATAAATCATGCTGAGATCCTCAATGATAATATTCGTAAACCCCGCTTCTTTTAAATCTTTTACAAAATCATACACGGAAAGACGCTTCATCTCAGGATAACCAGTTTCTATTGTAACTTTTTCGAAATATTTTATTTTTTCTGCAGGAACGCTTGAGAAGGGAATCCATAATTGAAATGCGATCAAACCATGTGGTTTTAAAACACGATTTAATTCTTGAAAAATTAATTTTCTATCCTTATGTGCCAATCCGTCTGGATCTTGACCAAAAACAACATCAAAAGTAGAGTCTGAAAAATTTAAATTAAAAATATCGGAGACTTGAAAATCTACCAAATCAGATACCTCGAGGGATTGAGCCTGATTTTTCGCTTCTTCAATTGCTTTTTCTAAAATATCAACTCCAGTAACCCGTCGCTTATATTTGGCACCCAACCAACTTGCGGTACTTCCTTCACCACAACATATATCAAGAATTCTGGTAGCTTTATCTAATTTTATTCTCTCTACTAATTCATATGTGGCGTTCCATCCTCCAAAATGTAATTGTTCACGAGGTTCTGGCCAAAATTCCGATAATCGATCAATAATACTTTCATCTATTCTTCCATGAGGTTTCTGAATGATTTCTTTATTATATGTCATAATAAAACCTTACAGTTCGTAAATTTAAAATTATAATCACTGCATCTTATTCAGATTAATTGTCAATTAAGAATGCAGAATCTAACACACAATTTTAAAGAATAATAAATCTGAATTCTACACTAAAAATAAACATTTCTCATCAATTTTACTAAAACAGATAAGGATTAACTTACTTTTTTTCCTAATAAAAAATTATATCATTTTTAAAGAGTGAAAAATATAATTTGTTTTGTATGAAAGAAGATAACCAACCAATAATTGAAGATGTTGATTTGGATATATTACAAATTCTCAGTCGAAATGGACGTGAATCCCATCATAGCATTGCCAATGAACTTAAGAAATCTCCCGTAACAATTAAAAAACATGTTGAAGATTTGGAATCAAAAGGAATCATCAAAGATTATGGGATTCAAATTGATTATGAGAAATTGGGTTATGGAATTATTGCTCTTATAGAAATTACAATATCGAAAGGAAAAATGCTTGATGTAGAAAAAGATATTTCAAAAAATCCTCAGGTTTTTGGAGTTTATGATATCACAGGCGACTATGATGCGTTAGTTTTTGCTAGGTTTAAAGATCGTAAAGATCTAAGTTCTATGGTTAAAACTATTCATAAAAATCCAAATATCGAAAGGACAAATACTCATATTGTATTAAATGTTATTAAAGAAGGCACTTCCTTTACAGAATTAATAGAAGGAGAGAAGAGAAAGGAATAGAATATAATTAGTATAAATTTAGAAATTTAGAAATTTAGTATGATAAGTCACTTATATTACTAATTTTGTCGTGCCTTTAAACTTAAATAAAAAAATTCTGATTCTATCTTAAAAATAGATTGTGCTATATAAAATTATGTTAGATCTTTTTGATGATGATAATTTGTTTGTAAATAATGATTCTATCCTTGTTCATAATACGTACCTATTTAAAATTTCGAGTATAATAATCCCTTTCTCGTCAATAATTAAAAAGAAAATCCCTACAGATATCTATTCTGGAGAGGAAGATATCCCTTTTATTAAAAAAGATCCAAAATTTAGAAAAATTCTATTACAGGAATTTCTATAATTACTTTTTCATCTTAAATTAAATTATCGACATTTAAAGACTTACTATTAAATTGATGTAAAGTATACGATATTTTAATATTTAAAATATAAATTAAGGAAACAAACCACAATTTTAGATAAATAAATTAGATTTGAAACCTTATGTATCAACTTTATCATTTTCAATGCTTTTTTGTATAATTTAGATTAAGTTAATTATTTTTTTTCTAATACACAAACCCTGTAATTGAATCTATATTTTTCGAAAGAAATAATCAGATTTTGATAAATCCTTTACAATTTTTATTTCAAATTCTAAAAAATTTTCAAACATAAAGGTCATCTTTAAATAATAGCTTAAGTATTTATCAATTTTTGTTCAAGAAATATTCTTTTCATTATTTCTTTGTTCAGAATTCAGTTTTAAATCGAAATAAATTTGAGAAAATCATAATAAAATGTGAAAATTTTTAAATAACCTTTGTCTATCTTAATATATTAGTAAAAAAAGTGGGAAAAAAAACCCACTAAATTATAAAAAAATTTTGGTTAAGGAATATGGAAGTGAAAGAATCAAAATTCAACACTGAAGCGATCATTATCGCAAAAAGAAGGCTGCCATGCACGTTTGAAGATATGTGTTTGGATAAATTGAAGCAATTAGGAAGATCAACGGCTGCTGAATGGTCAACAGCCATGGGATATACAACTTCGAATGCTTTAGCTAAAGTAATTAGAAGAATAAAAGCAAAATCACCCGAAAAATTAAAAATTATTGATTCCCGAAAACCAAGATTGTATGAGGCTGTTTAAGGTTTAATCGTAAAAAATTAAAGTTAAATATATTAAATTTATTGAGGGAGGTTAAGAAAATGTTGGTTAAATGTTCTAGTTGCGGAATTGAATATTCATATGGTCGTAAAATCTGTCATATTTGTAAAGACCATACTCTATATCATGGAAAGATTTTTATGGAAGAAGTAAGCTATCATGTGTGGAATTGTAATTTTGTACCGAAGTTAGGTGATACTAATAATAGACGTTTAGATTCTTTAAATTTTAAAACTATAACCAATAAAAACAATAATGATTTTAGAATTGAAGAAAGGACGCCCTATGATTGGAATTGTGATTCTGCCTTAAAATTTAACCATTATCCATTAAATGAGAAACAAGCTAATTGCATTCTCATGTATGAATGAATTGATTCCACATATAAAATAGAAAAGAAAATTTTAAAATAAAGTGAAAAATGTATGACAAAATTTTCAATGCTTACAAATCAATCAAGTCTAATAGGATCCAGAACACGAGTGGAAGATTCATGTGAATCTGGACTATGTCCTATTTGTATTGCAGATTGTCCTGTTTTTTGTGAAGTCTCAAAGTCTGCTCTTAGAGGCCGGGAAGTGTTGTATCCTCGTCGAGAATATTTTGGCCTCTCAACGGCAGGCACTCCTAAAGATTTTGGTTTTTCTTATAGTGATTTTCAAATTCAATTTGAAGTCCGAGGTGTGCAAGGTATTGATGCTGATGAAGATAAAGTCATCTTTCCTAATGTTGATACCTCGGCATATTGGGGTAATATTCTTCAAAGATTACCCATTATCATTCCCGGTTTAGGTAGCACATATGTTGCTAAGCGAAACTGGGAAGGATTAGCAAAAGGTGCTGCATTAGCAGGGGTGAGTATTACAGTGGGAGAAAATGTTGTTGGG
>SMTZ1_10003219_pt1 | contig 18347 bp, 19 predicted proteins | sample DeeMarSWOR136_30_FD_25667 | JGI IMG/M metagenome (IMG submission 25667)
AGGATAAAATTGCAAAACTGAAAAAACACGTAATCCTGTGCGGTTATGGGCTGGTTGGCAGGGAAGTGGCTAAAGCGTTTAAGGACGAGGGGGTTCCCCTGGTTATTATTGAACAGGACCCGGAGGCACTGGCCCTGGCCGTTGAAAATGATTTTCTCTGTCTGCAAGGTAATGCCAATAATGACGAGGTCCTTGAGGAAGCCGGTATCAGCCGGGCAAAGGCATTGGTAGCCGCCCTGGGGACTGATGCTGATAACGTGTACGTCACGCTCTCGGCGAGACAAATACGGCCTGACCTGTTTATTGTCGCCCGTGCCAGTACGGACGAATCAGAGCCAAAGCTACTGCAGGCAGGGGCTAACCGTACCATGTCGCCCTACGGTATTGGCGGGAGGCGACTGGCAATGCTTACCTTGCGGCCGGTGGTGGTGGACTTCGTTGATACGACTCTATCAAGTCGCCGCGGTGAGCTCGTTCTGGAAAACATCAGGGTTTTACCAGGTTCTCCCATGTGCGGTAAAGAGATACATGACGGACGGCAGTATTCAGGTGGGGCAACAATACTGGCAGTGAAGAAGCGGGATGGTCGCCTTTTTACCAGCCCGTCGGCTGATATGATGCTTGAGGTCGATGATGAGCTGGTGGTCATCGGTACTCGAGAACAGTTGAGGAGCCTGGAAGGCGCAGTGGAGGCATAATCGATATTGGTTTTGTCGAGAGTCATGACGTGGGGCGTAATGTCTTATTGACCGCCACAGGGCCGTACATTATAATCAGTACTGTCTTAACGTAGATTCATGCGATTCATAATGGGCTCGTAGCTCAGCGGCAGAGCGGTCGGCTCATAACCGATTGGTCGTAGGTTCGAATCCTGCCGAGCCCACCAGTTTCAGTTTAACGTAGCTTCTGTTTATTCTTTCCGATAGGCGATACCTTCAATCATTAGAAGACAATCGTCGTCAATAAATTCCGTGGTGGCACCCATCCTTGCCGGGTATTTATCTTGCTCAAAATAGTTGCGGAATAACTCCTCATATATTCGTATGTCTTCGAAGTTTTTCAGCCAGACGTTGACTTTTACAAGATGTGCTAGCGTCAGGTCAAACTCTGCCAGGGTCTTTTTCATACGTCTCAAGGTATCATTAAACTGTGTAGTGAAATCATCGCCCCAGCCGCGGTGCATCGCAAGAAAGACATAATCTCCTGCCGCCACCGCTAAAGAATGGCTAAAGGGAGTGGTAACCCGTTTGAGTTCTGTCATTTCTGCCTCCCAGTCCCGGAGTCTTTGCGGATAAACTTATTAATGAATGGCAATGTTAGCATTCAGGTCTATTTATCCTTTTGGAAATTTTCGAATTCTTGCCAAAGTGAAGGGTTATTCTCTTTCTTACGTCTCTCAATAACATAGGGTTCTACAATGTTCCAGATACGTTTAAATTGAGTTTCGCTCCTTTTCAGGAATGTTTTTCTAATGATCTTCTCTTCAATTAGAGTACAGACAGTATTAATAGTATGGCACGCCTTCTCTACCTCCTCCGTTTCTAGTTGACTCCACGTTTCAAACTTTTTATTTTCTTCTCCTAATCTAAATAAAGTTCGTCTTGCTTGACGTATATCTTCTTTCTGTAATGTATCAGTCACAAATGAATAGGCTTGCATTTTTGCTGTTCTGTTACTTAAAAATGCAATGTATCCCGATACACCAAGTGCTAATATAGCAATCCAAAATCCCCAATCAGTCCAGATGCACATAGCAAACCTCCTTATATGTCAAGTTTTATCTAGTAGTACGTCGACATCAATTTTTCACAAATATTAATATGTTAAAAACAAATTTACAACGGCAGGGGAGTACCAATAAAAATGCACTCAACAAATGTATAATACTACATAACATATATTGTGCGCCCCTAATATAATAATGGCCCACTCTCTTCTTGCTGTGTAACCCCGGCAGCGTATCACAAACAACGTACATACTTTTTTGTACAACACCGCCTCAGTGTTACCGTGCTGGAGTAAATACAATCGGATTAATAGATACAATATAAGGTGTGGACTGATAGGTATGCTTAAGAAAGAGCGGATTATAAATTATACAGGACACATATTTATGTAAAATATATGCGGTGTCAAGATATCGGCAGTGCGGACCGTAACTAATGTGCCTTACCTAAGAACAATATAAGGCAAGTCGTACACCAAAAACGGTGAGATTCAGACTATAGGGGTATCAAAATACTAAAAAATGATTTATGGGGCCTAGATTTGGCTCTCAGAGCGCCATTTTCAAGGTTATTAAAAGATCTACGAAAATAGAGTGAAAAAGGTATTAAATAATGTATGAATACCGGAAGAAAGAAATATGTAAGTAACGGAAAAATATCGGCTAAAACGAAACAGCTGGTAGACCATAGGACCCAGCTGTTTCTTCTTCAGTAACGTCCGTCGGTCATAGATATACGACTAGGCAGACGGTACATGAAGATGGTTCGGAGGCGATGGCTGGCTCAGTATACTGGCCAGCCATCGCCGGCTAATTTTCTGTACCAACATCACCTCCTTTCACCCTGCCAATATTCAGATATTTCTGGAACAGGGCCACTGGTATTATAGCATTATTCTCGCTTGCATGGAAGAGACGGCGATATTTGAAAGTTTGTAAGCGTGCAATGATTATGTCAAACAATATTATACAACCGATGGGTGGGTAAACCTATTATACAAATTATATGCGGAGACTCCGTATAGAATCACCGAACCATAGCCTTGCTATGATTCGTGTGAGTAGACCACCCAGGCCGTGTATTCAATTAGACGCCGAGACGAGTACTCAAAAGAGATATCGTGTACGATAGCGCGGTTGTTCTGTTCCTTTAACCAGTCGTTGACTGCGTCCTCAAGGTCAGCAATCGTTTTGGCGGATAGAGAGAGAACCGTTAGTTCATTAGCACGCTTGGCATTCATGAGGCCACCTCCTTTGATGCGGATTATAGCAAACAATGATAGGATATGCGAGAGAAAAAGTAAATGGTTAACTAATGACAAAATCTAGCCGGACGCCAGGGTTCGTTGGATAAGTTCCAGAAGATTTGATAGCCCCCATTTTCTGGTTGCTGAAATAAGCACCGTGTCTGTTCTAACCGCCTCGTCACGGTCGGACAGGTACTCCAGGGCTGACTCTTCGCTCCATGAGCGGTTGCTGTCCAAGAGCAGGTCAATCTTATTCAATGCCGTTAGCCTCGGTTTGTCCTGCAGGTTGAGGTCGGTAAGGATATCCTCCACTGTCTGGCATTCCTCAGCTGCACTGGCTGATGTCAGGTCGACCACATGCAGGAGCAGACTGGCCTCTGTCAACTCCTCAAGAGTAGCACGGAAGGCAGAGATGATAGTTGGCGGCAGTTTTCTGATGAAACCGACCGTATCGCTGAGCAGGACAATGTGCTTGTCAGGTAAAACAATGCGTCTCGTGGTTGGGTCGAGTGTGGTGAAGAGTCGGTCTTCACTGGCAACACCGGCCTGACTGAGGGTATTAAGCAAGGTGCTCTTACCGGTGTTGGTGTAACCCACAAGTGACACTATTGGGATGCCGCTCTTCCTTCGTCTCTGGCGGTAGAGCATTCTCTGTTTACGGACCTTTTCGGTCTGCTGCTTCAGCTGGTGGATACGTCGCTGGATAAGGCGTCGGTCTGTCTCAAGCTGGGACTCGCCTGGGCCGCGTGTTCCGATACCACCGCCGAGTCTTTCCAGATGGCTCCACTGTCCGGCAAGACGGGGCAACAGGTACTGGTGCTGGGCCAGCTCTACCTGGAGCTGCCCTTCGCGGGTGTTTGCCCTTCGGGCGAAGACGTCGAGGATTAGAGCGGCACGGTCCAGCACCTTGACCTTGAGACTGTCTTCGAGATTACGCTGCTGTAGTGGCGATAGCTCGTCATCAAAGATTACGACGTCGTAGCCGGTACTTTCCCTGAGAGCGAGCAGTTCGGCGAGTTTACCTTTTCCGATGTAGTATGCCTTGGTCGGTACTGGTAGTGACTGAATCAGTCTGCCTACGACTATCGCTCCAGCCGTCTCGGCAAGCTGGGCCAGCTCACTTAGTGAGTTCTCGGGGGTAACCGTGCCAGAACCGGTTTTCGGAGCGACTGCCACCAGCATGGCGTGTTCAGGTGATGCTTTCGTGACAACGGTACCTCTTGTTATGTCGAGTACCTCCCTTTGGTCCAGCCGTCTGCCAGGCTAAACCTTTAGCTTGAAACGGTTTTTCGAGTCACGCCACTCCGCCAGGCGTGAGAGGCCTTTGACGAGACTGGCATCAGCCAGTGTCAGTGATAGACGCACGTAGCCTTCGCCGTTCTTCCCGTAGCCGTTCCCGGGCGTTACCACAACCCCGACCTGCTCCAACAGGTCGTTAGCGAACTCCAGGGATGTATAGCCTTTGGGAACCCTGGCCCAGACATACAGGCTGGCCTGTGGTGGTCTGGCCTCGAGTCCCATCTTGTTAAGCACGTCGACTACGAGGTCGCGCCGCCTCTGATAAACAGCGTTATGCTCGTCTATACAGTCCTGGGGGCCGGTCAGTGCTTCAATGGCGGCGAACTGAATGGCCTGAGGGATGCCGGAGTCCAGGTTTGACTTGAGCCTTTTTAAGGCATCTATCATGGTCGGGTTGCCTACTGCCATCCCGATTCTCCAGCCTGTCATGTTATAACTCTTTGAAAGAGAGTGAAACTCTACGCCGAGCTCCTTGGCTCCTTCCGCCTGGAGGAAACTGACCGGACGGTAGCCGTCATAGGCCACCTCGGAGTAAGGCCCGTCATGGCACACCAGGATGTCATGCTTACGGGCAAAAGCAACTATACTATTAAAGAAGTCGATATCAGCCACGGCACTGGTGGGATTATTCGGGTAATTGAGCCACATTAGGGTAGTTTTTTTAAGCACACTTTCCGGGATACTCTGAAGCTCAGGTAAAAAGTCGTTCCTAGCAAGTAGCGGCATATAGTATGGCTGTCCTCCCGCAAGAAGCGTGCCTACTGAATACACCGGATAGCCGGGGTCAGGTACCAGAACAGTGTCCCCGGCATCGACGAAACAAAATGCCATGTGAGCGATGCCCTCTTTGGAGCCCAACAGTGGCAGCACCTCCGTAGCCGGGTCGAGGGACACGCCGAACCGTTGCTGGTACCAATCGGCAATCGTTTGTCTGAGTTCAGGCAACCCTTCCGACTCCGGATAGCGGTGGTTCTCAGGCTGCTGAGCTGCCTGGCACAGGCGGTCGATTACATGAGGTGGGGTCGGAATATCCGGGTCACCGATGGCAAAACTGACGACATCCTCCCCTTTTGCTTTCTTGGCAGCAATCTTCCTGCTTATTTCCACGAAAAGATATGGCGGTAGTTTTTCCACCCTTTTCGACATTTTCATACTACTAGAATCATCCTGTCCATTTGTACCGTATCAAGCCCAGTCCCCGGTAAAGACCGTTTCTGCAGGGCCACTGAGGAATACTTCTCCCGTGCTATTCCACTCTACGTTCAGCGTCCCGCCAGGCAGTCTCACGTCAACCTGGCTGCCAACATACCCCAGTAGCTTGGCTGCTACGCTGATAGCACAAGCCCCGCTACCGCAGGCAAGGGTCTCGCCAACGCCATGCTCCCAGACACGTGCCTCGACCAAATCTCTAGTCTTGAGATTAACGATTTCGACGTTTATTCCCTCGGGGAATGCCTCGTGACGGTCCACCAGAGGGCCAATGTTCGACAGTGCGAAACCGGCTACCGGTTCGTCAAGAAAACAGACGGCATGAGGATTGCCCATTGACACCAGATACAGTTCAAGGCTTGTTCCGGCTACATTGATTGGATATCTCATTACTGACGTTATGTCAACTGTTGCCCCTGCTCTATTCTCCGGGTCCACCTGTATATTGTCCAGTCCGATTCCTGGTTGGCCCATGCCTGTCTGTATCTGGGCTACCTTGCCATTGGTATGATGTATCCTGGCATGCCTGATTCCGGCCTGAGTCTCTACGGTTATATTGTCGAGCCTGGCACCATCCGGCATCCCGTCTATGTAATGTTTTACCATACACCTTAGGCCATTGCCACAAGCATTGGCTTCCGAGCCATCGGCATTAAAGATGCGCATCCGGAAATCAGCTTTCTTTGAAGGCAATAGCACCAGCAGACCGTCCGCCCCGACTCCATAGTGGCGGTCGCAGATAGCCATCGCCAGTTTAGACCAGTCAGCTGGACTATTACCGGCTTCTATCAATACGAAGTCATTACCGGCACCCTGCATTTTGGTGAATCTCATGGTTGCCTCACACCCGCGATATACCACGCTTAATAATTAAAAGCGTCTAACTAAAAAGAACGGCACATCTCCTGCCGCTGCCCGGTACCTCTATTGGGCACACGATAGAAGTCGGCGTTCTTGCTGATGCCATTATAGCAGAGGAATGTCAGCAATGCTAGCACTACTTTAGTTGTGCCAGACTTGGAGACAGGGTATAGTAGATAGATGCTGAATATACCCTTCTGTACTGGAGTTGCTCTATCATTATTTGCTGCCACAACCTCTTTGAAGCACCGTATCATCATGGATGACCGGTCATGAAAATCAGGTTTCCCGATATCTTCTACGGCTGGTGGGTGGTCGGTGGGTCGGTCCTGATAGCCATGTACGCTGCCGGGGCGGTATTCTACGGATTTACGGCCATTTTTGAACCGATTGCCGATGAACTCGGCTGGAGCTATACACAGATATCGCTAGCGGCATCACTCCGTGGCCTTGAGATGGGCCTGCTGGCCCCGTTTGTTGGTGTACTAGTGGACCGCTGGGGCCCGCGAAGGCTCATTTTCGGCGGGTCAATAATTACCTTCCTAGGCCTGTTAATGCTGGGCCAGACCACCTCCGTGGGCATGTTTTACGGTGCCTTCGTACTGGTGGCCATCGGTATGAGTACCTGCACGATGACGGTGCTGCTAACGGCGGTGGCTAACTGGTTTCAGAGAAGGGTGGGTATTGCCACCGGGATAGCGGTCAGTGGCTTCGGTATGGGTGGCCTGATGGTGCCGGCTATCGTAAGCCTGGTTGATGCCTATGATTGGCGGGCCACCGTCGGCCTGCTAGCCGTGGGCATGCTGGTACTGCCGCTGCCACTATCTTTGCTATTCAGGCACAAACCGGAACAGTACGGCAGGTTGCCGGATGGCGACACGGCAGCAGTCGAAGTATCTGAGGGTGACCACATTGATTCTAGCTTGTTAACGGCGGGTAGAACGGATGTTGGCACCCGTCAGGCGTTAAGAAGCGGAGCTTTCTGGAGCATCGCACTGGCTTTTGCCTGCCACGTTATGCTGGTAACCGCTGTTATAACCCACCTCATGCCCTATCTGAGCAGCGTTGATGTTGACCGGTCGGATTCCAGTATAATAGCGATTCTCGTCCCTCTGGCCAGTATCATCGGTCGCCTTGGTTTTGGCTGGCTGGCCGACAGGTCAAGCCGTAAGCTGGTATCGGCAGTGGGCTTTTGCATGATGGGACTCGGACTGGTCTGTTTCGCCTCTGTTGGAATTATCGGTTTCTGGGTGCTGGTACCGTTTCTTATGCTGTTTGGCATCGGTTATGGCGGGCTCAACGTGATGCGTCCCGCACTGGTGCAGGAATACTTCGGCAGGAGTAGCTTCGGGACTATTTTCGGGATAATCATCGGGGTCAGTATGGCCGGCAGTATCGGCGGTCCGGCTGTGGCAGGCTGGGCTTACGATAACTGGGGAAGCTACCAGGGTATGTGGTTCATGATGGCGCTGGTACCAATGGCTGCCATGGTCGCTATGCTATTTATGTCTCCCAGCCGTCCGCGTAAAAGGTGAGGCCGGGGACAAATCCCCGACCTCTTTAAAAAGCATCAAATAAGGGTGTTTACTTACTTGATTATCACAGTCACCTCGAATGTCTCAACAGCCTTCTCCCCACCTTCCCAGGGTCGACTATACTCCATAGCGATTGTGGCATTACCGGCCGTAAGTGCTTTAAAGGTCCAGACTTCGGTACCACCGGCTCCTGCTATACCTGTCGTGCTTTCTGTAACGGGCTCGTAGTTACTTTCGACTAGGGTAATTAAATCTTCATCAACAGGTTCGGATAGCTCCCATCTGAAACCCGTGGTGGGATTTGATGGCAGTTCGATTACCAGCAATTTACCAGCATCGATTACAACCTCCTGTCCATCGTATGAAGTGTCAATGTTGACCTGCCCCACCTCTTCGTCTGATGCAGCCTGACTGATATTATCAGAGGAAAGGGCCAGTAATGTTACCACCATGGAAGCCACCGCCAGGACGCTAAGCAGGGCCAGCTTTATTTTCATCTTTGCTTATTCCTCCTGTACTTATGACTTCAGCCAGCAAGCCCGCCCTGCGTCTTTCCACAATGCAAGCAGTACTGCTGGTACTGGCGGGGATCGATGCCCTGTTTGATAATGCCGATGAAGCTGTGACCATGAATCAGGCATCCAAGGTATTTTAGAATCCACATATGCCTTTCCTCCCCGGTTTCGTCTCTAATGATATATACGCAAAGAGGAATAGAGTATCACGGAGAATCCTGCGGGTATTTACAGCCGATAGCGACTAGTGTGATATGGAGATGGCAGTAACTATATATAAATAAGATATGAATAGTACCGGAATGGCGTATAGCGCGATGAGAATCCCCCGAATTATTGCTCCAGTATCACTACCTCGGCTGGTGGTGTTATGATTACGCCACTGTTTGCACCACAGGTTATGATGATAGAGCCGATGTTAAATCGATAAGTGCCAGCAGGTACCTGAGCACCGCTGTTATCCTGCTGGTTCCAGATATATATCATCTGGAAAGACTCGGAAGGTAGTAACTCTTCAGGGCCATCGACAGCAGGTAGCGTATATACCAGTTCATTATCAAGACCCCTGACGAAAATCTCTGGTTGGATTGGGTCTATCGTGACCGCTGTGGAACTGCTGTTTCTGAAGGTCAATGTCAGGGTAACCTCGGTGCCGTATTGAGTGGTGAGTGGCTCAATAGTAATGGTAATCTCATCGTGTGATGATATCTCCATCAAGACTTCTAATTCACTGTCAAGAGTACTCAGGCCATCCTCTGAAGGCGAGCTAACGAAGGCTTCTTCCTCCTCTTCCTCTTCTTCCCCGAAAGCTGCCATGCCGTTTTGACTCCAGTCTTTCTGCGTGTCGTCGGATGTCATTTCCACTAGACCACGGTCGTTGTCGCCAGCTGTTTCAGCACCCTCCCCTGGTGCAGACGTCATGGTGAACAGGCCTGTCTGCCACATTATGCCGGCGGCAACCACCATGATGGCCACAGTAACGACGGCGGTACGCCATACTGGACTCTGCGGGACAACCCTGTCCAGGAACCCGCTGAACCAGCCAGCCCCGGCGCGCTCGCGGGCTGCCATCTCCTGCTCGGTCAACTTCCTGAGCAGCCTTGACTTCAGGCTTTCCTGGAACTCGCGTGATGGTTCGGCGCGGAGCTCGGTCAGTTTATGTGCGAACTCTACCGCCGACCGGACATCTTCGCCGGTTTCCTCATCGGGAGTAACCTCTTCCCCGTTAAGAAAACGGTCGATGTCTCTCAGGAATTCCTGCTCTCCGTTCTTTTCCTTACCCATTTTCCGCCTCATGGAAGCTATCCCGCAGTTTCCTGACTGCTCGATAGAGCCTGGTACCGACGTTAGATTCAGACAGTCCCATTGTCCTGGCAATCTGTCGATTGTTTAGACCGGACCCGAATTTCAGTGCGATAATCTCCTGCTCCTCGGCCGGGAGCCGCGAAATGCATGCTCTCAGTTTATCCCTTTCTTCCATTTTCTCCAGTGTATCGGCTGGCAACGGTTCATTAGATTGAACATCTATCTCTGATTTTTCCAGCGACAAAGTCGGACGTCTTGCCTGTGTTCGGTAGTGGTCAATGACCACGTTGCGCGCTATCGAGAATATCCAGGTGGAAAATGTTGCCTTCTCTTTCGAGTACTTATCGAAATTAGTTAGTGCCTTTTCAAATACTGCTGACGTCAAGTCCTCTGTTACCTCTTCACTATTGACCCTGTAACGTATATAACGATAAATCCTGGGGAGAAACTCCTCATAAAGCTCAGCAAAAATCTCCCTTTTGCCTCTCGTTTCTTTGCTAGAATTCACTCCGGTCATCCCCACTCCCGGAGCATCCCAAATTCCTCCTGCACTAGTTAAATACGATGCAACCGGGAAAGTATCACACGAATTATGCCTAATGTAGCCTGCAGTTGCAAGTAGGCAGAGCACTGCCCTGCTTTTCCTCTGGAGACCTGCCATTCTATGCTATAATATCGCCATCACGAGATGACCGGAGCTTACCGGAACCCCCGGGAAGGAGCCATCACTTGCTACGGGTAAAACTGATAGTTAATCCGGCAGCCGGGGCGGGTCGCACGCGAAAGAAATGGCCACAGATAGTAGAGCGACTCAAAAGCATCGGTCTGCGCTTCGAGCACGATTTTACTGAAGCCCCCAGGCACGCAGTTGAGCTGGCTAAAGAGGCTGTCAGGCAGGGTTATGAGACGGTGGTTTCCGTCGGCGGCGACGGCACCATCAACGAGGTCGTTAACGGGCTCTATGAGAGCGGTACTCTGGAAGATGTTTCCCTGGGCATCATCAGCACCGGTACCGGTAGCGATTACATCCGTACCGTTGGCATACCGAGGCATCACCAGGAGGCCTGTCAACGGCTGCTGAATCCGGGTAAAGTGCTGGTCGATATCGGGGAAGTCGAATATCGGAGCAACGGGCAGACGGAGAAACGACTCTTCGTTAATTTCGCCGGTCTCGGCTTCGATGCCGAGGTGGTCCAGGCTACGACACAGAGATTCAAGATACTCGGCGGTCTACCTGCCTACCTGCTGGGACTGCTGACTACCTTTCTTTGCTACCGGAACCGTGAAATAACCCTGAAGGTAGACGGCGAAGTGGTCAGCAAGAAGGTATGTACCGCTGTGATGAGTAATGGCAAGTACGGCGGTGGCAGTATGTTCGTTGCCCCTGATGCCGACCTTACCGACGGCTACTTCGACGTTCTTACCATCGATGACATCAGTAAGCCGGACCTGTTGTGGTCGTTACCTCGAATCTATAAAGGGACTCACCTGACACATCACAAGGTTACCATGCAGCGGGGCCAGGAGATAGAGATAGAGTCCGCTAAACGTTTGCTAGTGCAGGCCGATGGTGAGCTCCTCGGGGAGACCCCTGCCCGCTTCCGAGTCATACCTTCTGCCCTGAACGTTCTTGTTTAGCTGACCTCATCACCTGTGATATATCATTGTCGATTTGACCAACCTGCCAGACTACTTGTACAATTGCACCAGATTTATTCATACTGACTAAGCAGGAGGTTTGTTATGCCATACAGAAGGTTCGTTGTTCCACGTACTATAGCCTATGGACCAGGGGCCCTGGAGCATTTATCGACCGTATCGGCACAGCGGGCGATGATAGTAACCGACCCCGGAGTCCGGGCTCTGGGACTGGCTGAGCGGGTGGAAAAGACCCTACAGTCCAGTAATGCTGAAACCACCGTTTTTGACAATGTTGAACCTGACCCGTCGAAGGAGACGGCCTGGGCAGCCTTTGCTCTGGCACAGGAGTTCAAGCCTGATACTATTATCGGACTCGGCGGAGGTTCGCCGATAGATACCGGTAAGACGGCCTGGCTCCTTTATGAGAACCCCGACCTTGCCGAAAAATCGTTCCTTGAATTTCTCATGGAAGCCCGAAGGCGTGAGCTTCGCAAGAAGGCGAGGTATGTGGCCATCGCCACCACAAGCGGTACCGGTTCTGAGGTGACCAGCGCTGCCGTAATCACCGACCGCAGTGTTGACCCGCCGAACAAGGCCGGGTATGGCTCCGTCCAGCTAGTACCGGATATCGCTATCGCCGACCCTGAACTGGCGTCGTCCATGCCACCGGCAGTGACGGCTAATACCGGCTATGACGCCCTCGTTCATGCCGTTGAATGCTATGTCCTGACACCGCCATCTGATATGGTTGACCCCCTGGCCCTATGGGCGGCCCGAACGATAATGGAGTGGCTACCGAAGGCCGTGGAGAACGGTGCCGATATGGAAGCCCGCGATAAGATGCACCTGGCGGCACTCCAGGCAGGAATTGCCTTCAGCAATGGCAGGCTGGGGATGGTACATGGCATGGCACACCTTATTGGCGCCACTCATCACATCCCTCACGGCAGGGCCAATGCCTTCATGCTCTGCCCCGTTTTTGCCTTTCTTTACACCGGCTACAAGGCACGTCTCAGTGCCCTGGCGTCACATCTCGGTATTGGCGGGAAGGATGACCGGACGAAAGTAACGAACTTGCTCAAGGCCTTCGATGATTTAAAAAAGAAGATTGACATTCCTCTGGCAATCGAGGCTTCCGGTCTCGAAGAAAGTGAATGGCAGGCACACCTCGGGCCGATTGCCGCGAGCTATGCAATGACTTTTAGTCGCATACCCAACCTGAGCGAGCTGTCACCCGAAGCGCGGCGTGCTCAGGGAATACCGGGTTCTGACAAAGAGGTCGAGGCAATCTTCACCCATGCCTGGAATGGCACCAGAGGAGAATTGGCCTAAGCAGCGATATTTCAAAGGTTCCAGAATAGCACTGCCGGGGTGTGTGCCATTGTTCAAGAAGGTGCATGTCTTCAGGGTAAAGCCTGACCATGAGTTGCCTGATGCGATTGTCGATTACTGTCGGCAGAATAACATCACTTCCGGTGTTGTCCTCGGTATTATCGGCTCGCTGAAAAACGCCCGGCTCAACTACTTGGTGAAACTCCCCGGTAAATACGTGCCGGTAGATTACTCCGGCCCTCTGGAGATTGTCTCTGCCCAGGGTTCGGTTGCCCTCAAGGACGATGAGATTGTCCTTCATATACACATCCAGCTATCATCGCAGGAAGGGTGCTACGGAGGACATCTTGCCGCGGCAACCGTATTCTCCACGGCTGAGGTAGTTATCGGTGAGCTTGATTACCAGCTACAGCGTTATACGGATGACTACACCGGCCTCAACGAGCTTATGACGTAAGATGCATCGTTTTTACTTTCTGCGGAACACAGTGCTACACTGGTAATACTGCTCATGGACTGTATCATCACGGAAGAAAACTTCGACTGGTTCTCTACCTGCTGGCAGGACAACGACGACGGTCTGAACTGGGACAACTTCTTCGTATTACCACCGTGGTTGCGTGTCTGGCAGCAGGTGTTTGCCCCCGAAGCCCGGCTTTGCTTCCTTGTTGGCCGGCAGGAAGGCCGGGTAATCGGGATTGCCCCGCTCATACTCACCGGGCAGACTGCCTCTACAATCGGCAGTCCTGATGTCTGTGACTACGCAGATTTCATCGTGGCTCCGGGTAAAGGTATCGATTTCTGTATGGCCCTGCTTGATGAACTGAAGCAGAGGAAGGTTGAAGTACTCAACCTCGAATCAGTCAGGCCGGATTCAGTAGTAATGACTTCGATGCAGCAGGCAGCCGGACAACGGGGTTATATGGTCTCAGTCACCAAAGATGAGGTTACCCTGGAGCGGGACCTGCCTGCTACCTGGGAGGAATATCTGCAGATACTAAACAGTAAGCAGCGTCATGAGGTCAGGAGAAAACTGAGAAGGCTCGAAGAGGCCGGAACGGTCAACTACCGCTTCATTGAAGATGTGGCGTCCGTGCCTGGCTTTATGGATGTCTTTCTGAAGCAGTTTACCGAGAGCCGGATGGACAAGGCCACTTTTATGACTGTCGAGATGGAGAAGTTCTTCCGTTCCATGGGCGATGCTATTTTCGAGGTCGGGCTATTGAGATTGAGTGTTCTTGAACTGGACAATACCCCGGTAGCAACACTTATCGCCTTTGATTACAACGATGTCATTTACCTTTATAACAGTGGCTATGACCCGGCGTATAGTTCGTTAAGCGTGGGCGTACTTTCCAAGGCACTCTGCATCAAGGACAGTATCGGGTGGGGTAAGAAGAGATTTGACTTTCTCAAAGGTGACGAACAGTACAAGTACCACCTCGGTGGCCAGGAAGTCCAGCTATATAAGTGTCAGATAGCCCTTAAACCGCTGTGACCGCCTACTGCAGCGCTTTTTCGTACCACAGGCTGGTATCACTTTTTTTGAAGCCAATGGAGTGGTAAAGGTTGTTGGCTGCCAGGTTCTCGCTATCTACAGTCAACCGGGCAATCCGCAGCCCCCTGCCCTTGAGGCAGGCCATTCCGAGCAGCATGAGTTCCCGGCCGATATCCTTTCCCCGGTAGTCCGGGTCTACGCCGAGCATAGAGGCCCTGCCTTGGCTTTCTCCCTGCTCATTATGTTCTATATTCATCCAGTGATAACCGACCAACCTGTCCATATCTATGGCAAGAAATATCAGGTCCCTGGCGTTTTCAGTGGTATTGCAGGCATACTCAATTTCCGCAGCCGTGTTGGGATTGTATCCCCAGGAATCGGTAAAACAGCGGTTCTGAAGTCCGGCGAGGTTAGCCTCCTCTCCGGCCTGCAGACAACGCATCGTAAAAGCGGTAGATGTACTTGGCTCCGGGACTACTGACAGGTCCATCTTCATCTCATAGAAACGACGGACAGGATTAAAACCAGCCTTCTCCAGTACCAGTCGCCCAGTGGTATTTTCTTCACGCACATTCACGTGGGCCACCTTTGCCCCTGTGGCTTTTGCTCTCGGTGCGGCCTGACGGTAGAGCTCACGGGCTATGCCCCTCTGTCGATACTCAGGAAGCACCAAAACTTCAAGCACCGCTCGCCCAATCCTCGTCTCGGCATTGATGTCCAGGTACCCGACCACAGTGCCTGCAATCTCGGCGACAAACAGGTCTCGTTCTGACATGTAACCTGGTCGTCCCATAACACCACGTAACGCCTGGGCGGACATGTAATGACCGTCAGGCGCCAGGGCTGCCGACATGTTTTTCAATCGCAGTAGTGCATCAAAGTCAGCGGGACGATAGTTGCGGATAGTAAGGTCAGGATTCACCCGGTTCGCATTCTCCTTGTATCGAAATTGTACGAAGTCTACCTTATATTATATTATTATAAACGATATATATCGGCCAAATATCTGAGGAGAGAGATGAGTATTGTTGAGCCTGTTCACGCGTTAGTGTGCACGCCACACCCAGACGATGCCGAGTTCGGTGTTGCCGGTACGGTGGCTAACTGGGTAAAAGAAGGGAAAGATGTTGTCTATGTTGTCTGCACCAATGGTAATAAGGGTAGCAGTGACCCTGATATGGACCCGGCGGAGTTAGCCAGGATAAGAGAGAAAGAGCAACTGGCGGCAGCTGACCTACTGGGAGTAAAAGAAGTTGTGTTTTTACGCTACCCTGACCAGGAAATAGAAGACGAACCGGGATTCAGAAAAGATATCGTGCGCCAGATAAGGAAATATCGTCCCCATACGGTGGTAACCGCCGACCCATACCGGCGTTACCTGTGGCACCGTGACCACCGTATCGTTGGACGGGTTGTTATGGATGCAGTCTTCCCCTATGCCAGGGATGTTCATGCTTACCCTGACCTGTATAAAAAGGAAGGACTGGAACCGCACAGGGTACGGGAGGTCCTGCTGTGGGGCTCACCAGAGGCAAATCACAGTCTCGATATCACGGATACCTGGGAAATCAAGATGGCTGCTCTCGCCTGCCATAAGAGCCAGATACCCCCCGAACGTTTTGCCGAGATGAGGGAGCGGATGAAAGAACGTTACCGGCAAATGGCGGCCGATACGAAGTTCGAGATGGCCGAGAGTTTTCACCGCGAAGAGTTTCTGCGGTAGTCGCCGCCCGCGTTTCAGTAATCAGGAAGTAAGCCAGACGATATCGCCACACAGATTCGGGTCATGACTGCGTGACTTGTAGATGGCTATCTCTTCCTTCTCCTTTTTCAAAACGGTGGGGTCGCCGTGCCCCGAAAACACCTGGGTCTCATCCGGCAAGCCCAGTATCTTGGTCGTTATCGACTCAATTATTTGCTGCAGTGCCTCAGGCGAACGTGTCTTACCCGGACCACCCGGAAAGAGTGTATCCCCAGATATCAGGTATTTATCGGTATAGAAGCAGATGCTGCCTGGGGTGTGCCCCGGCGTATGCAGTACTTTGAGTTCAATATTGCCGAAGCTGACAGTATCGCCGTCATTGAGCAGAATATCGGGCGGTGAGGGTAAGGCGTCCAGCGGATGAGCCGCTACCGGGACATTCAGCTTTGACCGTACTTCGTCAAAAGCCATGAGGTGGTCGAAGTGGTTGTGGGTTATCAGCACGTACCGTGGGTTGGTGTCTTTCATTTGCTCCAGGAGTTTGCTGGCTTCTCCCGGGGTATCCACCAGGGCACTGTCTCCCGTTTTCTGGCATATCAGCAGGTAGGAGACAGCATACCTCCGTATCCAGAATGCAGTCAAGCTGACAGCGGACTCCATTAATATAAAAGCCCGTGTATAAGCTTCTCATGTAATCGATGTTTGTCAACATTGTGTCGTTATTGTGACACCCTAGTACATGTTTGTGATACTGATGTGACCCAACAACAGCAGAATGGTTACTAACACCACACTCTAATAATCTGGAGCAGAGGAGGAGGCACGTGTTGAAATCACAGAAAATCATACGGTTAGTCATGGCTATCGCCATGGCCCTGGCACTTGGTGGGAGCATCCCATTAGGTGGTTCTCACATTGCCAGGGCAGCACTAGGAAGTGTTACCGGTACGGTAACCGATGGGTCCACCGGCGACCCGCTCTATCCGGCGACAATCACGATAGAGCAATTTGACACCGGTGACCCAGTAGGAACGTTTTCCAACTTCTCAGACGGTTCGTTCCTTATTGGCATACCTGCTGGAACGTACCGCATTGGTGCGTCTGCCGCAGGTTATATTACTGGCTGGCACCCTACTAACTCAACCAAGGAAAACGCCACAGCGGTAGTTGTGCCCGATGGAGGCTCAGTTACTGATATCAACTTCAGTCTCGAACAGGGTGGTTCCATCTCAGGTACGGTTCGCAATCAGTGGGACGGTACCGAGCAGAACCAGATAGTGATAGTCTGGACAGCCTCTACCCTGGAAATGGTGTCCTGGACATTCAGTAAATCTATAGATGGCCACGGTCAATACGCCATTGGGGACCTGCCATATGGTGACTATAAGGTCTCGGCGGGTGGCCCTCTGCCCGAAGGTGTGGCAGACCCTGGCAACAGGAACCAGAATCTGATGAGGGGTTGGTGGAGCCAGGCAGGTACAGTTAGCTCTGCTGCCGAGGCAGGTACTATCTCGATAAGCAACCCTACTCCCATTCAAGGAATTGACTTCAGGCTGCAGGAAGGCGGTCAGATTGAGGGGAGAATTGTCGATGAGAACTGGAATGGCCTGAACAATGCCACGGTCACTATCGAGGACTATGATACCGGCGAGGTAGTGGCTACTATGCTGTCATATAACCGTGACGGCACAAACCCCGGTTACTACCGGTTCAGTGGACTCAGTACGAACATCGGCTATCGTGTCTGGGCCACAGCTACAAATCGGGTAATAAGATACGCGACGGACCATAATTCAGGAACATACAACAGAGATGATGCCACGGAATGGCAGGTTGGCCCGAATGAAAATCGCTGGATAAATGATATCAGCCTGCCGTATGGCGGTAGTATCTCGGGTACTGTCTTTGAATCGGACGGCACCACGGCCATTTCTGGGGCTGTAGTGGTTGTCGAATCAACGACGGCCAGCGGTGATAACTGGGTCAGAGTGGTAAAGACCACGGATGCAAGTGGTAATTATACTGTACCGGGTATACCTCTCGGTGACTACCAGGTATCTGCCCTGGCTACAGGTTTTGCCATTGAGTACTACGCTGCTACCGGCAGCGTTACCGACCCGGAGCTGGCCGACGCAGTCACTATATCCCCTGGTCAGGTAAATGTCACCGGTATTAACTTTGCATTAGACCCGGGGGGCACCGTGTCCGGCACGGTTACGAAGACCAGCGGGTCGGCTCTGGCAGGTGCCGATGTGTTTGCCATACCGGCTGGTGTCGGGAGTGACGTGGACGGCTACATGAGCCCCTTCGTGGCAACGACCAGCGAAACTGGCGGCTATACCATTATCGGTCTGCCATACGGTGACTACAATATATTCGCTGGCGGTGGGGCGAACCCGCAATATGTTAGTGAGTGGTACAACAACCAGTCCACACGTGAAACGGCCGACACCGTATCGGTAACGGCCGAAGCTGCC
>SMTZ1_10007850_pt1 | contig 18340 bp, 16 predicted proteins | sample DeeMarSWOR136_30_FD_25667 | JGI IMG/M metagenome (IMG submission 25667)
AAAAAAGGGGAGGGAAATTGGGTTTATTTTCGTTTTCTGAGTGCCCAGAAGCTGGCTATGCCGATGATGCTGGCTATGACGACGGCTGCGATTATGGCTACTTCTGTTGTGATGAATGGTGCCTCTGTAGGTTCTGTAGGCTCAGGCTCAGTTGGTTCAGGTTCTGTAGGTTCGGGCTCTGTAGGCTCGGGTTCAGTTGGCTCTGGTTCTGTTGGTTCAGGTTCTGTAGGTTCGGGTTCAGTTGGCTCTGGTTCTGTTGGTTCAGGCTCTATCGGCACTGCAGGTGCAGGCGCTGGACCCACAAAAACAGCGGTTTCATCCCATGAGCTGCCGTACGAGTCGTCTCCGAGGAAGGTTGCGGTGATCTTGTACAATCCCTCATCTGGCGGAGTCCACGCGTACGCGAACTTGCCGCTCATATCGCTTGTGGTTGTGCCTATCTCGATTACGTTGTCGTCTGAATCAAAAGCGAGAAGCATCACTGGAATCCCAGTCACCATATAGCCGTCTGGAATCGGCTTCTGCATGTGCAAGTACTCCATATACGTGGCCATAGATTCTTTGGACACGCATGGAGTGCCAGGCTGAGCTGGAGACGTATCAAGCACTGTGCCCTCAATCAACACTGGTGCTCCCTTTGCAACGGTTTTGGGTGATGTTGTGACTGTTGTTTCGCTTTTGCCCTTGCCGAAGACGTACATGTAACCGTCATAGCTGTTTGAGGCCGTGAGGTAGCCGTCAGCAACAGCGCCTGCACTCATGGCTCCGGTTATGTTCCATATGCCCTCGCCTGTGGTAGCGTTAATGCAATGCAGCTTCCAGCCTCTTGGGATGGGCTGGCCGACTGAGTGTTCAGTATTGGATGTGTAGACCTTTCCGTCAGCAATGCGAACGGCAGAACTATAGAAAGACATAACTGTTTCTCCATCAGGACCTGTGTAGGGAGTGTCATAGGGGTATTGTGCTTCATACTTGTAATGCCAGACTACTTTCCCTGTATCCCAGTCATAGGCGACAACACCGTCGTATTGCGGATAGATAATAAGGCCGCCGTATGAGGTTACACCGTAAATGCCAAAGGTTCCCCAAGGCCAACTTGAGTACTCACTTACCCACAGTTTTTGTCCTGAATCCAGATCCCAGCAGTGCCAATGCCCGTCATTAAAACGTACGGCGAATTTTCCGTGGTCGGCTATTCGCGTGCTTCCGCTGAAGAAGCCCTCAGTACCTTTGGTGACGTCGGTTGTAGTGTTCAATAAGACTTGACCTGTTAGCAGACTGGTAGCAATTATGCGTTGGCTATAGGCTACTGAGCCGATGCTGTTTGTTCCTGATGCGCTAGTAGTTTGTATGCTCTGTGTGGTAACGGCTATCATCGACTCGTAATCGATGGTGCCTATGCTGCTAAACGGATAGGTTACGTTGTTCAAAACGCTTACCGTGTAATCGGGAGTGAATCCCGAGTAGTGTGCTAAGTATCCCCCTATGGTCCAGTTAATCAAACGGTAGTTTCCGCCGCCAAGGTTCTGCACGCTCAAGAAGATATCGGGGGTAGCGTAGAAGGTAGCTGATGTCAATGGAGAAATTGACATGTCAAAGGTCACAGTTCCAAGCCATGGATCATACTTTATCAGTCTGCCGCCGCCTATATACATAAGGTCTACGCTCAAGCCTGTCTTGGATGCCTCCTCGCCTGGTACCATCTCAACCGTCCTTTCACGATAGCTAATCATGTTAGGTACTCGGGTAACACCTGTTTGTTCCCAATACACTTCTCCAGTTCGTAGATTGTAGCACTGCCATACACTCGTCGGCACTCCATCCACAATTTTCGTGAGGGTCTGGTAGCATCTTCCAGCATAGATTATAGTTGGACTACCGCCACCTCCAGTTAAGGATATTTGTCCCAAGGTCCCTCCAATGAGGCCTGACACGTCGCCTAGTCGCTTCCACGCTATGTGGGCAGTATTTGGCGCTTGTACATATGGAGTGAAGTCATAGTTGCTCATGTATTTGTTCGTGTCAGCTGGCCAGTCAGGGCCTCCTCCTACTATACCAGTAGCAGGGTAGCTTCCTGCAATCGACCACCACTCTCTGTTCTCTGGAGATATTGGTCGTGTCCAGTAGTCGGTTGGAAGCGGAGATGGAGGCCAAGAAAGCACCATGTCTTCTTGCACCTCAAGCTCGTATGGTCCATCGGAGCTCGGCTTATAGTAGACTGATAGTGGGAAGTTCATGATTGTGTCCTGACCACGTTGAGCGGAGAACTGTCCAGCGACCATAGTGTAATTTCCTGCTGGGAAATAGGCTCCAAGGAAATCAAACTTTATTTTCCATGTGCCAACCTGGTCGACCACGTATTCAAACCATGCCGTTGCGTCACCTTGATAAGAACTCATCGGGCCGAATTCAACCTCGGTTCCGTCTGGCTTCGTGAGCGTCACTAAAAACGCCTCCTCGAAGTAATGAGTTACATGAATTGGTGGTTGCATCCAAATGTTGACCAAGACGGGTTGGTAAAGTCCTACAGGGTTGGGTCTAAAGCTAAGGTGGGCGATGGTATCAAATGTCTCATCAGGAGTAACGCCTGCAGGTAGCGGTATCGAACCGCCTTCTTGCATATTTGTGTATTCTTGAGCTTGCACTGGCGCATTAATCATTACTATAAAAGCAGAAGCTATCAGAAGAACTATAGCGATTGTGGCTGTCAATTTTGTTTTGTTTAATCTTTTCATTTTTCTTTCCTTCTTTTTTTACAGTTCAAATAAATAGTGAATCAAGTTAAGAGACTATGTAAGTACGTTGTGTACTTAAAGCCACAAATTTTATATTTTCATTCAAAATAAGCATCATTACTCTTTAGTGGGAACTTCTGGGGGGAAATTTCTGGAGGCAACAAAGGAACATTTAGAAACTCTTGCAGGGTTAGGGTTGACCTATTGTCAAGCGAAAGTTTACTTTGCAACGGTTCAAAGTGGAATTACTAATATAAAAAAAATTTCTGAAACAACACATATAGCTCGACCTCATATTTACCACATAATAAATGAACTTGAAAAGTTGGGCTTAATAGAACAAGGGATAGAAAAACCAATTTTAATTAAGCCTCTCCCTCTTCAAGATGCAGTCTTTAATCTGGTTAATAGCAAAAAACAGGAAATTCAGAATATAACCCAGAAAGCCCAAGAAATACTTCAACAGTTCAAAAATCATGAGAAAACAACTATAGTTAACAATTATAAAACGGAATTTGTTTGGCTTTCTAAAGATAAACCTTATCTCAGAAAGAGACATGAAGAAATTGACAATGCTAAAATAAGCATCGATTTTATCAGTTCTTGGAAGAGATTCCCACTCGCAATTTATACCTTTAGTGAGAATGCAAAAAGCGCTCTAAAACGAAATGTGAAAATACGAGTTATTTTAGAAAAACCTCCAAACGCACATCCACTTCCAAACACTATACAAGAACTTAAGAAAAATCCAAAATATCAACTAAAGTATATACATGATCCTCCTCTAGCGATAATTGCAATTTTTGATAGAAAAAGAGTTATTCTTGATGCCTCTCCATCAGTAGGTCTGGCAGAGAGCCCTGCTTTGTGGTCAAACAATCCAAGTCTTCTTGCTGCAATGCAATACTGCTACGAAGTTTTATGGAGCACAGCCCTAAAAGATCCATGATATAGAATTAATGGTGAGCTAAATGCGGGCGCGCATTGAGTCAATTTTGGCCTCTTCTAGCTAACGTTTTGTCAAGTCCACTCTTAACTCTTCTGCATGCCGGACAGAAACCTGCCCCCTCCACACTTGCATTATGTTTATGAATGATTGTGAAAGGTACTCGGGAGCTGCGATCCAGCCTCTCTGCGATCCTGTTCATGCTCAAGCCCTCAGCCACATACAGCTTAATAATCTCTGCGTGCTCTGGGTCCCCAACTGTTTTGAAGGCTCCCCTGTACTCTCCCTTCTCTATCGGTTCGTCGTATTCTACGCTAACGCCTACAGCTTTCAGAATGTTCTCTCTTTCCTGTTTGTGCCATGGGATCTCCTTGAATTCTCCTACGCCTACACTTCCCTTTCTAGACAGGATAATGATGAATTGTCTGGGCATGTTCCTGATTGTGTGAGGCTCAAAAATCGAGTACAGCCAATTTAAATCACTGGTTAATCCTGTCATGCCCTGACTCTTCAGTATGATGTAGTCGCTCAAGTTTCGTATTTCAATGTCAATCGAGTAGTATCTGACTGAATCTAAGCCTAAAGCCATGCCAACATGACGCGCATCTCTGACAAGGTATGTCATCTGCGCCTTAGAAGTAATCTGGTTACTATTTCCACAAATTCAACACAAGCGAACGGAACTAGCGCAGAAATTTGAGATAAAGGTTTTATGACTAGTGCGCTAACGGTTTAGCTGGGAATCAAACATGACTAAGATTGTTCGTGTTGGTGTCACTTTTCCACCAGAGTTGCTGAGGGAGCTGGATGAAACCATTGAGGAAATGGGTTATGATAGCCGATCGAAGGCTATTCAGGATGCAGTTACGTCTTTCATCACAGAGCAAAGGTTACTTCGCAAGCAGAAGGGAAAAAAGGCAGGTGTTCTGGTGATGGTTTATGACCATGATGTCAAAGGGTTAGAAGATGATCTTATTGAAGCTCAGCATCACCACCGCGAAGTAATCTGTTCCTCCCTTCACGTTCACTTAAGCGATAAAGAGTGTCTTGAGGCTGTTGCGGTTAAGGGCGACGCCGAAGACATAAGAGAACTGGCTCACGAGCTGGCAACAAGAAAGGGTGTAAAACAGCTTAGGTCAACCATAATTACTCCGTAAATGCCTGTACACTCCAAACTATCTCTCTAGCCTCCCAAGACTATTCCAGTAACGAAGTTGAGAACCATTATATTTGTGTAGTTCATTAAAAATAAAAGATAAATTGGCGCATCAAAATGGTTGTCAAGAATGTCCAGCTAACAGTTCTGATTGAAGACTCTAACAGCACGGCTAAACCTCAACTCAAAGCCAAACATGGTCTTGCCGTCTTCATAAAAGCCAAAATTGACGACAACGAAGTGACTATTATGATGGACACAGGACCATCCCCAGACGCCCTCCTACACAACGTGGATACAATGGGCATAAATCTGCAAAATGTCGACTCAATTGCGCTTAGTCATGGGCACTACGACCACACAGGTGGCTTGATAGAAGCACTGAAACAAATGAAAAAACGTGTTCCAGTTATTGCACATCCAAAGGTTTTCGGTCCAAAACTCAAGATAAGTCCGCATCTAAAATTTATCGGCACACCTTTCAGGACCTCTGAAGTTGAATCTGTCAGTGGCGTACCTCTTCTGGCTACTGATCCCGTAAAGATAGCTAACGGAATTACTACAACTGGAGAAGTTCCGAGAATAACAGCCTTCGAAACAGTTAGAGGCTTCTGGACAGTCCACAACGGAAAGTTCTTAGAAGACAAGATGCTTGATGATCAATCCCTAGTCATAGATGTTGAAGATAAGGGATTGGTTGTTGTATCGGGATGTGCCCATTCAGGGATAATCAACACTATCAAGCATGCCCAAAAAATAACAGAAAACAGTAGGGTCTACGCGGTTCTGGGAGGCTTCCACCTCAACACTGCAGATGACAAGAGAATTCAGGCGACAGTAGACGAACTCAAGAAACTCGCCCCAAAATTCATTGGACCGTGCCACTGCACAGGCAAAAAAGCTATCAAAAAGATTGCTGAAACATTCGGAGACCGCTGCCGTCCTCTTCACACCGGAGACATTATCGAATTTTAAGGTACACAAACATTTGGAGGCTACTTCTTACTACTCTCGTTAGGTGACTGCTTTTCATTTTTTCTTTTTTCTTGGATGTACGTCTTGAGTTTTTCCACTATCTCCATGAAGGCTTTAGATGCAGGCGAATCAGGATGTTCCGTAATGAATGGGTGCCCGAGGTCTGATGCTTCACAGATTCTCGGATCAAGAGGTATGCTTCCCAAAAATGGGACAGAATAGTCTTGAGACACTTTTTCGCCTCCGCCAGTCTTGAAGATATGAGTTTCGGTACCGCACTCGGGGCAAACGAAACCACTCATATTTTCAACTACCCCGATCACCGGAACATTCAGTTGTCTAGAGAATGTAATGGCTTTTCCCACAACATTCTGGGAGACCTCCGAGGGAATAGTGACTATAATAACGCCATCCATCTCTGGAAGAAGCTTAAGTACACTCAAGGGTTCATCTCCAGTTCCAGGAGGCAAATCTATAAGAAGAAAATCAAGCTCACCCCAAGCTATCTCAGACAAGAACTGTTCGATTGCCCTCATCTTCAAAGGCCCCCGCCAGACTACAGGAACCTCCTTACCTGCAAGCACAAACGCCATAGAAACAACCTTCACGCCCAGAGGACCCACAGCTGGAAAAGCGCCTATCGGTCCCACCCTAAGTTTTTTGTCTTCCATGCCAAGCATCTTCGGAACGCAGGGACCATGAAGGTCAGCGTCCAAAAGACCGACGCGGTTTTCGTGGCCTTGCATGGCAAAAGCTATGGCTAAGTTGACTGCAGTAACGGTTTTGCCGACTCCTCCCTTACCGCTGATAACCGCTATTTTATGTTTAATCTTCTTCATTCTTGTTCTGAGAATGCTATGTTCATCGATGGCATGGGTTTTGGTATCCGCTGTTGCTTGCATCAAATCACCTCAAGAATTTTTGTCTTTATGTTTTGGGGTTTGGTGTTGCGATTTAATAACGATTTCCTTGTTATAGAGCTTCTGGTTCAATCACATTATTTGAGATAAAAGAACTTAAGGTGCTAAGCGCATTTACTCAGAGTTAGAAAGTGTTTGAAAAATGGATATAAAAGGATTCATCGAGGTCAGTTTCGTGGATTGGGACGGCAAAATTTCCTCTGTTATTTTCCTCCCAAACTGTAACTTCCGTTGTCCCTTCTGTCACAACTTGAATCTTGTTTTTAATCCTGAAAAGCTCGAAACAATTCCATTTGAATATGTAGAAAATCAACTTAAGAAGCAGAGAGGCTGGACCGACGGAGTGTGCATCACAGGTGGGGAACCAACTCTTCACAGTAGCCTGCCAGAACTATGCTCCCGATTAAAGAAGATGGGTTTTCTAGTTAAAGTGGATACGAACGGGACCAACCCCACTATGATGAAGGAACTTATGAAGAATGGTCTCATCGATTACGTAGCCATGGACATAAAGGCACCATTAACTGTGGAGAAATACTCCAAGGCAATTGGTGTCAAAGCAGAAAAATTGCTGGAAAATGTGAAGGAAAGCATTGAAATCTTGTTGGGATCCAAAATGGATTATGAATTCAGGACAACTGTTGTTCCTATGCTCCATGAAAAAGAGGACATAAAACAGATATGCCACAGTTTAATGGGGTGCAGAAAATACGTTTTGCAGAAGTTTGATGTCAGCCTCGGAAAAACAACTATAAATCCAGATTTTATAAAGCTGAAACCTTTCACAGACGAGGAAATGCAAAAGTTTCTATCTATAGCACAGAAGTTAATTCCAAACTCAAAACTGAGATAAAACATGCAATAGGTAGTAAACGGATAGCCAATAACAAGTTTTTCAGACCTGATTTGTACACGAGAGGTGCTCTCACCATAGCCTGTGCCACGCCACCCTTGAAAGGACAAATTTTGGGTATCTCGTTATGAGATGATGCAGGTATGGGATTTATGCGTGCAGAGCAGGTCTTCTTTTCGGTATAATTATGGCAGCCAAAAACTAAAAGTTTGAATACATGAAAGGCTATATTCACGCGAAAATCAGCCTCTAAATTTTACAAGGTTAGTTTTTTCTTCATACAGAAATTAATTGTTTAATGAAGCTCCAGATATTATGGTGGGGACAGAAAATGGTAAAATGTGTTTAAAAGTCACTCTGTAAGGATTTTAGTACTTCACATACAGCGAACGGGACGAAGTGGCTATATACAGGAAAAGGAAATGACTAATATTACTCAGGGCTCCGGTAGTATAGTCCGGTTAAGTATGACGGCCTCTCGAGCCGCCGACCCGGGTTCGAATCCCGGCCGGAGCACCAAACATTATTACCTTTGCATTTCCAGAAAAAGTACTGTTTTCAACAATGAAGTATTATTAGTATCCTAATATGAATAGTGAGCATGTCTTGCTGAAAACATTCTCCACGCTGTTTCATATAAATGAGTTGAAAAATATTTTCTTTTAAAAGGTGCATTTAAAAATTTGTTGTTCATGTACGAGCGCAACTATATTTCAGATTCATATATCTTAAAAGCGTTTTTTCACATTTTTTTAGCCTATAGGCATATAGTGGTGTGAGGGATATGGCGCAAATCTTGGAGGCTCTGCTCGGTTCTGGAGTATTAATACCTGCTATATGGTTGAGCTTGGGTTTTGTTACTGTATGGCTTTTGTTGTCAGCAAAACGTGCTGTTCCGTTGACTCGGAAAGAGGCTGAAACTCTCTGGAAATTTCATAAGCAAAAGACGAAGTGCAGAGCTGAGAGTTGGCAGGAAATAGTTCGCAGAAACAAGATAATAGGTTTTGAATGTGAATGCGGATACAAGCATGTTCAAAAGAAGCACATTATTACCATAAACGCGTAACGTAAAAATCGAGAATTTTAACGTCTCAGATGCCCCAATTTCTTCCCGAAGATCGAGTGCTTTGCCTTTTACGACAAAACTGGTGTGGACGACCTTGCGTCAGCAGCTTCGGCTCGGTCAATTGAGCAATTAGCGATTTCGTGTGTGTGTTGCTGTATTTGTTCTAAGCTGTGGATGACTAGACGGATATTTGCTAATGCCAAACTGGAGATTTCTGATTTCTCGTTTGCTTTTAAGCAGAGGCTCCACAGGTTTGCGAGATTAAAGGATGTATCCAAGATATTGTTTGCAAGAGAAATATCTTTGGATAAAAGTGCTTGAATAGAACCGTTATACAGTTCCTTAATGCCTGTGCTTGTTTCGACTAGAGGTTTCATTATAGATGTTGGTAATTGGTGATCTATTAATGGAATAATATTTTCGGCGATTTTTTTTAGGTTTTCAGTTATTTCAGCGGTTATGTGGAGAATCTGCAGGTAGTCGACACAATCGATCAAAGTTATTTCTTCTGTCTGGGATGGCTGTGGGAACAGGATGATGCTTCTGAGAAGGCGATTAGTGACCAAGAAAAGCCTTTTGATGTCCTGAGTTCTTCTTGTTAGACCTTTAATCAGATCTACATTTTGTTTTTCTAGAGCGGAAATCGTCTCGTTGAACATTGCCATGATCACATTGTGAATCCGATTTATCGTCTTGTTGACTGGCATCTTTTGTTTAAGCAAACACATGATCATCATTGTGTCCCCTGTTACTTCTATTACTTCCAAACCGAACAGACTATTGATGGTTTCTCGGATAACATCTTGCTGGTCCTCAGTGAATGATGTTTCTGTCTTAAGTTCAATTGTATCGAAACCATCCAGATAAGCTGCAATGATCCCTCGTTTAATGGATTGTCCAGAGTTTTTGCTGTTGAGGCTTAGAGTTATTTCTCTGTGTCTAGTGTCTTCAGTTTTTGGATAAATAGAGATTGAACCGTCTTTGGTAACTAACGTAACTTTTTCTCCATGTTTTAGCTGCAATTGATTTGCCCAAGATTTAGGAATGGAAATGTAGAGGGTGTTGCCAATTTTTTGAATTTTTCTTGTCTCAGACATGAATCCATACCACAATTTAAACCGCATTATTTTTGTTTAAGCTGTTGCTTCTCACATATATCTTTATACGAAAAACTTAAATCCAGCTCTGCCTTCGAGCATAAAAAACAGGAAATGTTAAGGCGTGTCCAAGGAGAAAGTTTCGATCACTGCTGCACAGAATTCAGTTTCTATGACTCGGTTTAGCTCCTGCAATAGTGGGGAGTGTCCACCGCTAAAAACTAGAAAAATGACGTGAGAGACTGCTTTTAGTCCAGTGGGAGCATTTGGAGAACATGTTGGTGGTGTGGATAACCCTTGATCGTTTTGCGCTTAGAAAAGTTTATAGATAATCGCCCAATGACTTTGGGTAGGTCACTGGCTAAATCAAATTTTCTGGTGAATCCAACATGGAAATAATAGCAATTGTACCCATTATTCTGATTGCCGCATTTATACTTGGAGAGATGTTCAAAAGAATCGGCTTACCCTCCGTTGTTGGTCAAATCCTTGCAGGGCTGCTGTTTGGAGTTCCAGCCATAAAGGAACTGCTTTTTGGCGAAGGATCAGCCCTAGTTATAATCGATTTTCTGGCTACACTTGGAGTGTTGCTTCTTCTTTTTCTGGCAGGATTGGAGATTGAAATTGACAAAATAAAGGAAACCTCAAGAGACTCCATTCTTGTATCTCTTAGCTCTGCACTAGTCCCATTCGCACTTGGGTTTTTGTTCATTACCGTCTTTTTCCCTGAGTACGGCTTTCTGTCTGCGCTGATTTTTGGGGGAGCCATGATGGTCACATCAGAAGGAACAAAAGTTAAGGTACTCATGGACTTGAACAGCCTAAACACCAGATTAGGTGCAGTGATGCTTGCTGCAGGAGCCATAGATGACATATTTGAGGTCCTATTTTTGTCCCTTGTCGTGATTTTCGCTAAGGGAGGAAACCTATTTGACTTGGCTATGATTCCTGTAGAAATAATAATCTTCCTCATAATCGCATACATATCGTTTAAGGTAATGTCTAAAGTCCTCCAACACTTGGACAAAAAACCTGGCGAAGAGACGGGATTATTCTCCATAGTGATGATATTTGTTCTGGTTCTTGCAGCTCTTTCTGAATCTTTGAACGTAGGCTATCTGATTGGCGCTATTATTGGCGGTTTTCTCTTGCAGATCTCTCTGAAAGGTATCAGCAAGCGACATAATAGGGAGTTAATTAATGTAATCAAACTCATTGCTTTGGGCTTTATTGTGCCGTTTTTCTTCGTTAACGTTGGATTAGTCTTTGATCTCAGCACGTTATCCTCTAATCTGCCCATAATCGCAGCTACAATAATCATTGCATTCTTCGGAAAGATGATAGGAACTCTCATAATCAAACCAGTTTCCACTCTGAACTGGAAACAACTCTACTATATAGGTTGGGCAATGAACTCCAGAGGCGCAGCTGAGTTGGTTATCGCGTTGATTGCAATGCAGTATGGTTTGATTCCTCTAGAGCTTTTTTCGGCTCTCGTTGCAATGAGTATAGTAACTACGCTTATCTTTCCGCCAGTTCTCGCTAGGGGCATAAAGAGGAATCCGGGACTTATGGATGCGAAGGCAGACAGAAAACATTAAGACTTAATTGCAAATAAATGGTTAGTAACGGTTCTGTTAAAAGGTGAATTGGTCGCGGGGCAAACAAATGAAAGAAAAAATGAAGATTCTGGTCGGCGTCGACGGTTCTGATTACTCTACGTGGGCGCTTATGGAAGCAATTAGTATTGCAAAAAAGTTCTCAGGACACGTGAAAGTCATAACCGTCTACAAGCGAGGACACAAAGATGAAGCAACCAAAACTCAGATAAAAGTAAAACAACTTTTGGAAGAAGAGAAAATCGATTCTAGCCTATCAGCTATTCTTGGCTCCAACCCCTCCCGAGCCCTGGTTGACACCGCCAAAAACGAGAACTTCGACTTGATAGTGGTTGGCAGCAGAGGATTGGGCAGCGCCGCAGCTTTCCTGTTAGGCAGTGTCTCAAAACAGGTAGTTTCTAAAGCAAGCTGCGACGTGCTTGTAGTAAAAAAGTAACGTTAGCTTTTGCTCGCAAACACTGATGTAACCAAGAACTTACTATTACATATTTTGAATGTTACTAGCTAATAGGTCATCCCAAAGCTGCAGGGTTATTTTTGAGTTCATGCTGTAAAACAAATGGGAACACGAGTGTAGTTATGATTGCCATTGCAACAACCGCTGAAAAGACCTCCTGAGTAATCAATCCATGATTCAGAGCTAATAGGGCAATCACAAGTTCCACTGCTCCCCGTGAATTCATACCCCACCCAATGAGGTAAAGCTGCTTAAGGCTTAATTTTGAAAATGGTTTAACGATTACTGTTCCTACGATTTTTCCAAGGAAAGCTATAGCGATGGTGCCTAAGAGTAGAGGCATATTTCCTACTAGATAATCGTAGTTGAAGTTTAAGCCGATATTCACAAAGAAGAACGGGACAACAAAAGCTAGAGTGATAAGTTTTGTAGCTGTGATTATTTCCTCTTCATCCTTCTTCTGCAGACGCTTCATGGAAATCTGCAATAGAAAACCAGAAATCATCGCCCCTAGCAAGTAACCCATTTCAAGAGCCTCAGATAAAGAAGCCACCACCAAAACAAAGATAATCACCAACGAAAAAAGCTCCACATCGTTTCCTTTTCTTTCGACTCGTTGTAGCACCTTCGAAACTATCCTAAAAAGAAGAAAAGTGACAGCCGCAAAAACCAGAAACTCCACGGGAAGATAGACAAGTTGAAAGATACTTCCTCCAAAGCCAACGATAGTGACCATGCTCAAGAATAGAACCTCGAAGATGTCGTCTATTGCACCGGCAGAAACGATTACGGCTCCTAGTTTTGTGTTAAGCGCATTCGAATCCATCAAAACTTTTACTGTAGTGCCCTCTGCAGTAACAGATAAAGCACCACCAAACACAAGCGACGCAATCACACTATAACCTATCAACCTAAGAAACAGAAAACCAAGAAGTAAGGGCACAATAGCTGCAGTTAAAGAAATTAAAACCGCCTCTTTAGAACTCTGCCGAATCTTTTCAATGTCTATTTCAAGCCCAACCAAAAGTAGCAAAAAAAGGATACCTAGAACCGCCAATAAATCAACAATTCCAGTAGCTTCTGAACTTTGAAAGACAAATGCCTTTAACAGCGGAATTCCAAGGATTAAGCCACCAAGTATTTGACCAACCACTGGAGGCAGCTTCAGTTTCTTGAATAACTCATTGAACAAAAAGGCTATGCCAAGAACCACCGTTATAACCATAACAGTGCTTAACATCAACAAGTTCCTTCTACAAACAACAAATATAAAACTGTCCAATCGGAATAAGAAATTTTGGTTCACATAACGGCAAAACAATATAAATTCAAACGTCAAACTGTTCAGTGGAGAGTTTCTTTTTGAGAATCTGCTTTTTCGTTTGGGAGTACCCACCAAAGCTTGTCGGCGGCTTGGGTACATACGCAGAATATATAACCCGCGAGTTCGTTGAGATGGGACACGATGTCACAGTTTTTACACTTAACCCCGGAAATCTGAAAACCAGAGAAGTAATAAAGGGCGTAGAAGTTCACAGACCACTAATCACTGATGCAAGTAACGTGTTTCCAATATTCGTAACCGCGGACCTGAGAAAGTGGGGGGCAAACATCCGCTTCTTCAACGACATCTTCATTTACAATATTCTTAGTGCAGCAAAATTCGTCAACAACCTGATCAAAAAGGAAGGCTACAAATTTGACGTTGTTGCCGTTCATGACTGGCTAAGCAGCATAGCGGGAATCATAATCAAAAACGAAACAAAAATTCCAGTAATTTTCCATGTTCACAGCACAGAGTTCGGGCGAAGTGGAGGACAAGGCTCCGAAGTTGTTTCCCACTTCGAATCAGCCACTGCCCAAGCTGCAGACCGCATAATCACTGTCAGTCACGCAATGAGAGAGGACCTTAATAGGCACGGTTGGTCTACGGAAAAAATCAGTGTTGTCTGGAATGGCGTAGACCCTGAACGTTACGACCCCACAAAGTATAGTTCAGAGGACATCAAACGAATCCGAGACAAGTATGGCATCGCAGAAGATGAATGCATGCTCTTTTTCTTAGGGCGACTAACATGGGTCAAGGGCGTCAGGAACCTAATTCAGGCAATGCCAACGATTTTGAGGGAATACCCAAAGACTAAACTGGTGATTTTGGGTAGAGGAGAAGAACAGAAGGACATCGATGAGACAGCAAGTAGGCTTGGAATAAAGGACAATGTTGTTTGTCGTTTTGATTTTGTGCCCGAAGAAGAAAGGATTCTTCATTATGCTGCCGCTGGCGTCTGCATTTTTCCGTCCGTCTATGAACCCTTTGGCATCGTGAGCCTAGAGGCAATGGCGATGGCAAAACCAGTTGTGGTGGGAGCCCATGGTGTCGTCGGCTTTCGGGAACAGGTTATAAACTCTGGTCCAGAACAGAATGGGATTCATGTAAATGGTGAAAGCTCTACAGATATCGCATGGGGCGTGAAGGAAGTACTAAAAGATCCAGAAAGAGCAAAAAGGTGGGGCAAAAATGGGCGTGAAAGAGTTTTACGATACTTCACTTGGAAGCAAGTTGCAGAGCAAACACTACAAATATACCAAGCTCTTCAACCCAGTTCTGTACAAAACACTTCTTCATGACTTGGCTAATTTTCTCGGTTATCAAATAGGTGGGTCCCCTCTTTATTGAGAGGGATAGCAGGGGGAAAGTTAATGAAGGTTTAAAATTTTCATAAGAGTTCCAAAACTACTGCGAGTTCCAAAACTACTAAGATTGCCGTACCGATTACCAAGACAATTGTCAGATAGTTAATAGAGCTTTCAACTTTATGAATCGAGGCTAAATCCTGCAGAGTCAGAATGCTGTCGAGAGTTCTGTTGTAGGAATCCATTAAGTCAAGTTCCCGATCGATAATTTCTATTGCCTCATCTACAATTGGTTTCGACTTTTTATCAAGCTTGATGCGGGGTATTACTGATTTGTCCACATCGAGCATAAAATCCTTCTCTTCGATCATAAGTCGGTAGAGATCGGAAATCATCTTTTTTAGTGAAAAGACAGAACGAATAAGGTGTTTCCCACCGTTCTCTAGAGCTTGCTCCTCCATCTGGTCTATTCTTTCTCTGATACACAACAGCACATCAGAGTTTTTGATTGCGATCTCATGAAACAGCACGCTAATTACCAAAGATGAATTCAGATCTTGCCCCGCTTCCACTCCTTCTCTCAATCTTCTAATTGTTGTTTTAATTATCTCCGAATGGGTGTGCCCCTCTTCTCCCCAAGTAATAATCATTCTCTTCTTCTTCGCCAAAAAAATTGGATAAACTAGCAGTTGTTCATCCAAAGCAATGGAGGGAATAGTAACTGAAACATATTCATGAATCTTTTCATAATTACACACTATGCAATCTTTACGATGTATATTTAAAGGCTCATCCATACTTTTTTTGAATTTTTCAACAATCTCTGGTTCATTTCCAAGCAATTCAGTTAGTATTTTCCGTTCTTTTTCATTGGGATCATAAATATCAACCCAAACCCACTGATTGCTTGCAACGTCCATTAACTGCGTTAGAGAAGTTACATCGGTTCCAACAAAATCTGTTCCTTGCACAGTGTACATCCAGATCATAAGTTTTCACTTGTCGGAAACTAGTGAACTAGTTTAAGGATTTATGTATTTCTCATGGAATAGAGAAAGATCATAGCCTAGTTTTTTAAAGACAAGGAACAAATGTTTATGGGACATCTCAGGGATAACCCATGACAGGAATAGCCCTCATAGCAGACAAGAATACTGCAACATGCTTTAAGCTAGCTGGGTTGAGTAATGTACACTCGGTGGAGGATGCTAAGGGGGCAGAAAAATGTCTCCAAGCACTTTTGGAGAAAAATAATCTAAAAATTGTCCTCGTTTCCGAGGGTCTGTTGAATAAAATTCAAATCTTCGAGAAAATTGCAGAGCGCCAATCCCCTTTGATTATTCCGATACCCGACCTACAAGCTCCAAAGATGCTTAAAACCGATCTTATAGTTGAACTAATCAAACGCAAAACAGGAATTGAGGTGAAGTTTTGAGAAATAATTATCGAACATATTGGATTTTGGGGGCAGTTTAGCTTGTCAAGAGGAACGATTTTTCGCGTAGCAGGTCCATTCGTTATCGCTAAAGGCATGTCGGGGTCCCGCATGTACGAGTTAGTAAGAGTTGGGGAAGCTGGAATAATCGGAGAAGTCATCCGTCTTGAAGGCAAAACTGCAGCAATACAGGCTTATGAAGAGACAGCTGGAATAAAGACAGGCGAAAAAGTGGAGGGAACCGGCAAACCATTGTCGCTAGAACTCGGTCCTGGCTTGATCAAGCAAGTGTACGATGGAATTCAACGTCCTCTGCCTGTTATCCAAGATTTGAGTGGATCACGGATTGAGAGAGGCGTTATTCCCCCAGCACTGGATCAAAAAAAGAGATGGCATTTTAATCCAACAGTGAAGAAAGGAACACAGGTTGTTGGTGGGAACATCATTGGCAAAGTGCAGGAAACTCCTTTGGTGGAGCACAGAATTCTCGTTCCACCAACAGTAAGCGGGATTGTAGAGGAAGTGATTTCAGAAGGAGAATATAGAGTAAACGAGCCAATCGCAGAAATCAAAACTGGAAGTAGCTTAGAGAGTTTGTATTTGATGCACACATGGCCTATACGGCAACCTCGACCCTCAAAAGCGACTCTACCAAGTGAGATTCCTCTGTTAACTGGTCAACGAATAATCGATTCTTTCTTCCCATTGGCTAAAGGTGGAACAGCAGTTATATCGGGCGGGTTTGGAACAGGAAAAACTGTTCTGTCCCAGAGTCTTGCACGATGTGCTGACGCAGATATTCTCATTCTAGTCGGTTGTGGTGAACGGGGTAACGAAATGGCTGATGTTATTGAAGAGTTTCCTCAATTGAAAGATTTTCGTTCTGGCCAACCGCTCGTAAACAGGACAATCATCATAGCAAATACATCAGACATGCCAATAGCTGGCAGAGAAGCGAGTGTCTATTCGGCTCTTACTCTCGCTGAATATTATAGAGACATGGGATATGACGTTGCAGTGATGGCGGACTCTACATCTAGGTGGGCTGAAGCTCTTCGCGAAGTATCTGGTCGATTGGAAGAGATGCCTGGAGAGGAAGGATATCCTGCTTATTTAGCTTCAAGATTAGCAGAGTTTTATGCTAGGGCTGGCCGTGTCTTGACCATCGGAGGCGAAAAAAGATACGGGTCTGTCACGGTTGTCGGCGCAGTTTCACCTCCGGGTGGCGATTTTTCGGAGCCTGTAACCGAAAAATCTATCAGATTAACTCGGGTATTTTGGGCGCTTGATTTTTCTTTGGCTCATCGTAGACATTTCCCTGCAATAAACTGGTTCATGAGTTATTCTGAGTATCTACAACCTCTTCAACGATGGTATGAAAACGTGGGATCTGATTGGAGAGAGCTACGTGAACAAGCTATGACTCTATTAAAGGAGGAAGAAAAACTCCGAGAAGTGGTCTCCCTGGTGGGAGCCGAAATCTTAGGAGATAAACAGCGTACCGTTTTTGAGGCCGTAAAAATGTTGAAAGAGTATTTTCTTCTGCAAAGTGCCTTTCACCCCGTGGATATGTACTGTCCCATCGACAAGACATATCGAATGCTTCGCTTGATCTTAAAGTTCTATGAAAAATCGCGGCAAGCAGTTAATTCAGGAGTTCCTTTATCGAATATTCTCTCTCTCGGCGTAAGGGAAGAGCTGGCACGAATCAAAATAATTAGAGCCGAAGATTTCGATGAGATGAGTGTCAAGCTAAACGAGAAAATGGACAAAGAATTTGATCAGCTTCTAAATGCAGAGAGTGGAGGCATATCTCCATGAAGACATTGGAAAAAGCCGGACGCACTTTTCTAACGATAAGGGAGATTTCAGGCCCTCTAGTCTTTGTGGAATCTGTAACTGGCGTCGGCTATGGGGAACTTGTAGAAGTGACCACCCCAAGCGGCGAAGAAAGGACCGGACAAGTTATAGATGTTAGCGAGGACGTCACAATTGTTCAAGTCTTTGAAGGTACTTCTGACCTCGATACTAAGACGACAACGGTCCGCTTTACCGGGGAAACTATCAAGCTACCCGTCTCAATGGATATGTTAGGACGAGTTTTTACTGGAGGGGGAAAGCCTGCAGATGGCGGTCCAAGAATTATTCCAGAGGACTACTGGGATATTCATGGTTACCCCATAAATCCATATTCGCGGATTCACCCAACTGATTTCATTCAGACAGGAATTTCAGTAATTGACGGAATGAACCCACTAGTTCTAGGACAAAAGCTTCCTCTATTCTCAGGATCTGGTCTGCCCCACAAGATCATTGCGTCTCAGATAGTTAGGCAGGCAAAAGTGAGAGGAAAAGAAGAGGATTTCAACATAGTTTTCGCAGCTATGGGGATAACTGCCGAAGAAGAAGAATTCTTCAAAGAAGACTTCATGAAAATGGGTGTGCTT
>SMTZ1_10002544_pt1 | contig 18335 bp, 16 predicted proteins | sample DeeMarSWOR136_30_FD_25667 | JGI IMG/M metagenome (IMG submission 25667)
ATATCTAAGCCCGGCAATTTCCAACAGTGTGTTGACAAGGCAAGCAGGCCGTTAAGCGATAAGCTGCTCGGTTCTCTCGGCCGAAGAATTTCTTTAAGGCCCGGCCAACAGCAAAACGTTACCTTTGTCGTCACCTGGCATTTCCCGAATTTGTCGGTGTCCGGGATGAACAACGTGGGTCGGCACTACGCCAGCCGTTTCTCAAATGCCTATGACGTGGCACAATACGTAGCCGCTAACTTCAAACGTCTCAGCACATACACCCGCTTGTGGTGCGATACATGGTACGACTCATCCCTGCCGTATTGGTTCCTCGATCGGACAATGGCAAACACCACAACTCTGGCCACCAGCACCTGCTATCGCTTTAAGAGCGGCCGGTTCTGGGCCTGGGAAGGTATCGGCTGCTGCCACGGTACCTGCACGCACGTCTGGCACTACGCCCAGGCGGTCGGTCGTTTGTTTCCTGATATTGAACGTCAGCATCGCGAACAAGTGGACTTTGGTATCGCCTTTCACGCTGACGGTGGTGTCGGCCATCGGGCCAACCTACAGAGCAGTTCCCACCCCGCCCACGATGGACAGTGCGGCCGCATACTGAGCACTTACAGGGAACATCAGATGACCGCTGATAATGCCTTCCTGAAGCGCATGTGGCCGAAAATCAAAAAGGCCATCGAATATATGATCCAGCATGACGGCGATGACGACGGCATTGTTGAAGGCTCGCAGCCCAACACGCTCGATGCCGCCTGGTTCGGCAAGATTTCATTCCTTGTTTCACTTTACCTTGCGGCACTGCGGGCCGGCGAGGCCATGGGCATCGAGGTCGGGGACGATGACTTCGCCCAACGCTGCAGAGATATCGCCAAACGCGGCTCACAGAGGATTCTTGGGCTCTACAATGGCGAATACTTCTACCAGATCGAAGACCCTAATCACCTCAATGCCATAGGTATCGGCAAAGGCTGTTATATCGATCAGGTTTTCGGCCAGAGTTGGGCATTTCAAGTAGGTCTCGGCCGACTGTTTGACGAACAGAAAATCAAAAGCGCCCTGCGTGCCTTATGGAAATACAATTTTGTGCCGGATGTCGGCCCTTTCCGCGAAAAGTTCAAACGGGGCCGATGGTATGCCGTAGCCGGCGATGCAGGCTTGCTTATGTGCACCTGGCCCAAAGGCGGCTTGCGCGAGGACTTCAAGAAACACTGGCAGTATATGTACTTTAATGAATGTATGACTGGTTTTGAATGGCAGGTGGCTTCGCACATGATTTGGGAGGGAATGATTATCGAGGGCCTGACCGTTGCCCGTGCGATCCACGACCGCTACGACGCTGCTCTGCGTAACCCATATAACGAAATCGAATGCTCCGACCATTACGCCCGCGCAATGGCCAGCTATGGTGCCTTTATCGCTGCCTGTGGTTACGAATATCATGGGCCAAAAGGATATCTGGCCTTTGCACCGCGGATAAACCCAGAGAACTTCAAGGCCGCCTTTACCACCGCTAAAGGATGGGGAAGTTTCTCGCAAAAAGTCTCCGCACATAGCCAAACACAACAAATCGAGCTTAAGTACGGAACACTTAAACTAAACGAAATGAAATTTGAAATGGCCGCAGACCCAGCACCGGTACGGGTCCTTGCCAAGCTGAATGCTCAGGATGTTCGGATTCGCTATCAATTCCAGGACCGTAAGTTGAACATATTCTTTCGAAGCCCCGTAATCCTGGCCAATGGTGACAGTTTATTGATTAAGGCAAGTGACTAAATAATGAGTAAAGTTCCTGCTCTAAATTTGCTGCACCCCCCTTCTGACGCCTAAAACAACAAAGACACGAAGCATAAAGACTTGACAATCAGAGACTTATAAATTATCCCCGGTGCGACTCGAACGCACAACCTCTGGCTCCGGAGGCCAACGCTCTATCCAATTGAGCTACGGGGACCAAAACCGATACCACTCAATTACGCCAAAACGCTGAATTTGTCAAGAGCATAACCGCCTGTATTTACTATTACTTGCAGCCATATTAGAATTTTCCATATACGAATCCCGCACAAATATGTTATAATAATATGTGTTGCAAACGGATAAGGAAGGTGAAAAGAATGAATTCGCATAGGCCAATTCGAGCGTGGCTCATCCTGCCGCTCGTTGTCCTCCTTTGCTGGTCTGCAGCTGTTCGAGCCGACCGGCCTGGCTGGAAGCGCCAAGAGGTCGATTGGCGCGTGACCGGGGGCGACCGCATAAAGGCGATTAGTTACCCCAAGGACAAGCCAGTACCGACACTCAATAGACAAATGTGCCGGCAACGGAGACCACTTCGTAAAAAGGCCCTTCCGCCTGCGGCGGCTTTGCGTCTTGCACCATTCGCTGAAGAATCCGCAACTGAGATTTTTGCAACCGTCATCGACTCGCCTCCCATAGATGGGTTCGTGCCTTGGATTGCCACTGTCATAACTGATGAGCGTCTTGGTGTACTTGAAATCGATGCCATACCAACAACCTCTGTGATAGGTGATCCCCTGCCCCCCTCTAATCCGCAGTCCGACTACGCCATCAGTATCTTTGATACCGGCGCCAGTGTCCACATAATAGGCGAAGCAGCTGCTACAAAGGCGGGTCTTTCCGGTACCTATCTTACCTCAAACATGATCGAAATCATGGGCGCCACCGCATCAGCGTATGCCTGGGTGAGCGAGCCGATAGGTTTATTTATCGATGGACTCGGTGCCATCGAGCCTAATGGCCTGCTCATTGACAACTCCGGTATGGTCGGAGAGACCAATGTTTCAATCCTCGTCGGCGACTCGATTGAATCACCGAATGTGCCGACTGTTGTCGGGACGCCGCTTTCGGTCTATTTCACCACAGCCGTCCGCAACGACCAACAAATCACAGTCGTGCGCGATGGCAATGAATTCAGCGGCCCTGACATACGCTTCTACGAAGACAACGACCCCTGCATCCCGAACTACTCCAACACCATATCTTTGGAGCTGCGCCCCACCGGCGGTGCCGCCGTCCAGTACTTCCCTAACCTCACCGATCCGTTCGAACCCATAATCCCATCAACAATAACGGTACTCTTGCCGGCCCAGAGTCTCTTCTTCTTCTCCAGCGTAGACCTTATCCACGGTGACAATAGTGCTATCGACAAGAACGGCTTTATGTTTGACACCGGTGCTCAGGTCACCGTTATCAGCGAAGCTATAGCCGCGCGTCTCGCTCTGAACCCGAATAATCCCGATTTTGATGTTTACATTTGGGACATTACTGGCGAAATCACGCTGACGCCCGGATTTTATATCGACGAACTTAAAATCCCTGCCCTCGGAGAATCGCTGGAATTTACCCATATCCCGGTCATTATGCTTGACGTTGCCTCGCCAGAGGGCGGTACCCTGGAGGGTATCATAGGAATGAATCTCTTCGTCGAGTACAACTTTGTGCTTCGCGGCGGAGGCCTGCCGGACTATGGTGGGCACAAAATCGAATTCGAACCTATCCCATATCACATTGTGGCCGACATTGCACCACCAAGTGGCGACGGTGAGGTCAACTTCTTGGACCTGGATGCCTTCGCTCAGGCTTGGCTGGCAATTCCGACCTCCACAAATTGGAACTCGAAAGCAGACATGGTCGGCGACGCAACCATCAACTTTCTGGATTTTACCGTACTGGCCGATTATTGGCAACAGAGCATCGCACCTTAAGCTCATCAAATCTGATACCAAACTAAATAGCCATCAGGTTACCTACTACACCTTTCAATCACACAAGAATCATTTTTCGACTTCCCAAGCAAGACTATCATTTGACATATTTGCCGCTTAAGAATATGATTGTAACATTATTGCTTTGCAGAGATTGCCAATGAGATTTGTGATTGATTTTGTATATTTGCTGGCCGCCGCAGCTTACAGCCCCGTGGTCATATATCGGGTCATCAGGCACAAACGCTACCGGACCGGCTGGGCCCAGCGATTTGGCAGAATCGTTCGCAAAGACCGCGCACTAAAAAAATGCATCTGGCTCCACGCCGTTAGTGTCGGCGAGGTCAATGCAGCCACGACCATCATCAAAGAGCTTGAAAACAGATTCCCGGATTTCGAAATCCTAATCAGCACTACTACCGATACCGGCTTCGCTCGTGCAAATGCATTATTAGGTGAAAATCTACAGGTGTTTTACTTTCCCTTTGATTTGTCCTGGATAATGCGGCGTGCATTCCGCAAAATCCGCCCGGCAATCTGTTTGCTGATGGAATTGGAAGTGTGGCCTAATTTTGTTAGTATCGCACAGCAGTCAAACATACCTGTTGTTGTAGTCAACGGCCGAATAAGTGACAAAAGTTTTGCCAGATACAAAAAAATCAAATTAATCACTAAAAGAATCTTCCGCAAAGTTACGCTCGTTCTTGCCCAGACGGATGAGTACGCTCAGCGCTTCAGAGAACTCGGCTGCCCTGATGAAAAAGTAATCGTTACCGGCTCGCTAAAATACGATACCGCTCAAATCACCAACAAGGTCGAAGGTGCGGATGCCCTTGCGGCACAACTAAATATCGGCGAGGAAAGATTATGGGTTACAGGTGCCACTGGAAATGATGAAGAAATGATTCTGCTCGACGTCTATCAGCACTTAAAACAACAAGACCAATTCAGAGACCTGCGCTTAGCAATTGTCCCCCGCAAACCAGAAAGATTTGACGAAGTGGCCCAGATAATACAACAAACCGGCTTGCCCTTAACTCGCTACAGCCAGCTAAAAGATAAAACTGCCCCACGGGTAACCGATAACCAGGCGGTAATTCTTGGCGATACAATGGGCGACTTGAGAAAATTTTACTCGCTTGCAACTATAATTTTCGTCGGCCGCTCACTCGTACCGATGGGCGGCTCCGATATGATAGAGGCAACTGCCCTGCGAAAATGCACCATATTCGGCCCACACGCCTTCAATTTCAAACATACCGTTGACGCACTTTTAGAAGGCGAAGGCGCAATTATGATCAAAGACAAAAACGATTTGCTTCAAACAATGCAAAAATGTCTCACTGAGCCGGATTTCGCCAGGAAAATCGCCCGCAACGGCCGAGATGTAATCATAAAAAACCAGGGCGCAACACAAAAAACCATCGAACAAATCGAAAGATTCTTGAGTACTGCCTGAACAGATAACAAGTATCTCCAACATTTGTCCTATTGATTGACTGCAACATTACCAAGTGTTTCTCTTTTCTCTCTCTATCTTATTGTAACATGCTTCACAGACAATATGATCTTTCACAACCCAAGGAGTCTCACGTTCTTCGATTTCTCGTCCGCAAACCTCACATTCTGGTATCTTATTTCTTTTGCGCCTCTCAAAGTACTTGAAAGTTTTTTCACAATGTGACCTGTCGCCGAAATGATGGTGCTCCACCGCATGCATAGTTGCATCAACCAACGTTTTCAGAATGAGGAACACGACAAGAGGAGATCTCTGCCCAAGTCTCGTTCCCGCGACCATTAAGGGAACAAACATTGGGATTATCCGAACAAGTGGGAAACTGACAATGTCCTTAGTCGGGCGTTCCGAACTGATCCAAGTACTGTTCTTCGAAAATGAAAGACAGTTGGATACGAAGAAAATCCCGGCCATGATCAAAATCGACCAAAGATTCTCCAAAGCGAGTTTCGGATCAAACATTTTAATGGCAAAAGTCAGATGACAGATCAAATACAAAAAAATAAACGCAGCAGCAGTTTGGGCCTTATCCTCAAACGCTTCTTCCATGGAAATGTCTTCGCGCCCATTTACTTTGTAATCTTTCAACTCGCATATTTTCAGAAACCAGAAAAAGCCTATGATAAGACTCTGGCACCAATAGATAGCCATTAGCAGCGAGAGTGGCCAATCATCAACGACCGCCCAGACTATCGCAATAAGATTTGCAGCGATAAGCGACCAGAAGGACGGATCAGCATAGAAAGATGCCTGCTGTCTTGTCTCGAATATAATCTGTTGTTTCCGCGTACTCTTCATAAGTCAAGCGCACCGAGTAGCACTATCCTGATTCAGTACTTTCGTTTCGCCCGCTTCAGAGACTACTAACTTCTCTCGTCACCAAGTTAATCGGCACGTATGAGTACCTCTACGCGAGTCTCGCTGCCACTGCTTCAATATGTTCCGGCCCGGTCCCGCAGCAGCCGCCGATGATATTAACACCAGCCTGGTGGATTTCTTCGGCTGCACCGGCAAAATCCTCCGGCGATACGTGATAAACCGCTTTGCCTTCAACCAGTTCCGGCTTGCCCGCATTCGGCTCAGTAAAAATTAGTGCATCTTTGCCCACGGTTTTTACCGCCGAAACATACTTTTCCGCCAGTTCTATATATTCATCAAGGGTCAGCGTACCGCAATTAAAGCCCACTGCGTCAACATCCAGCGACAATATTTTTGAAACTGCATCTTCGACATCAACTCCCATCATCGTTCGGTAATCTTCTCCTGCTTTATCAAAAGCCATTGATACAAATACAGGCGAACCCCCACAAACTGATTTGACCGCTTCGATAGCAATAGTAGCCTCATCGAGGGCAGTCATTGTTTGGATTATCAAGCCATCAACGCCGCCAGCTAAAAGTGCCTTTGCCTGCTGTCCAAAAGCATCTTTTAATTCGTCCGGCTTCAAGCTTCCAAGGGGCTCCAGAAAATCCCCGCTCGGCCCAATATCACCTAAGACATATTTCTCCTCCCCCGCCGCCTCCCGAGCTATTTTAGCACCGGCCTCATTTATTTTAATAGCTTTTTCAGCGAAACCGTGCCGGGCCAGTGCATATTTATTCGCCCCGAACGTATTGGTAAGGACCGCATCGCTGCCCGCTTCAATGTACGCCTGGTGAATATCAAGGACAATATCAGGCGACTCGATATTTAGATAATCATTGCATCTGCCCGCTTCAATCCCGCGAGCAATCAGTTGCGTTCCCATTGCCCCATCCAAGAGGAATAGGCCCTCACTTATTCTCTTTCTCAAATCTATCCTGCTCATAAACACACTCTTTTTTCATTTACTCCGGCTGTTCAATCATATGACCTTCTATGATTCTATAAACGTGCTTAAAACCTTTCGGCTTGCGACGATTGAAATAAACATCCTGCTTTTTTTTGTCAAATTTATCTGCCTTTACTGAATTAAGGGTTATTACGACCGAGTCTTCACGACCCTCCTGGGCGTATGTAATAATCTTTATCACATGAGGAACAAAAAATCCCTTGGACATTTCTTTATATTGAAATAGTTCTGCAACAGCCACCACTTCGCCATCCACATTAAAATACTCAATTTTTGAAACTCGATAGTCGCAGCTATAGATATACACCTTTTTAATTATCCGGCCCTGGTCATTTCTCTTCGTAAGCACATCAAAAGCACCTTCGTTCGATAGAGACCAGCTTTCATCGCCGCCAGGCGGAACAATTCCCAGAGCTTCAAGCAGAGTCTCAGGATTAAAGATAATACTCTGGGATGAGTTCTGTTCAGACCATAGACCCCAATGGTAAGTGCTTATCTCTTTTGGTTTTATCTCCAGCCAGAACTCGCGCTCGTTCGAGCCGAGAACAATCCCTCTGGGATTCAAAAATATATCTCCGTGCAGGCGTATTTGAGCGGGCGGATTTACCCAGAGCGTGACCGGAAAGCTTTCGTGATACTCCTTATCTTCGACATAGAACCGCGCAACACATCGGCCGGTAGCTTTCAACGGCAATACGCTCTCCGAAGTTAATCTCAACGAATCCAATGATTGCGATGCAGACCGTTTGCCGGGGCAAACGTGTGTCGGCTGTTTCAGGTCGGGCGCGCATCCGGCAATAGCTAATATTGCTAAAGCATACTGAAAAACCAACCGATGTGTTCGACGGTTATTGCTCACCTTTACAACTCTACCTGTAGTATCTGCCCTATCTGCGACGATAATTGCCCGATTTGCGCCTCATCAAGGCGTGGATTTATCACCTCGACGAATTCCTTGTCGCCGCCGACTATTCTCAAACGCCAGATTTCCTTATCGTCTTCGATTCTGGACGAATCGTATTTCAGACGCCTTTTTCGCATCAAAACCAGTGCCAGGACAAACCGAAAATTTATTTTCTCCTGCTCTATCTCTCTCTCCAGCCGTTCAAAAAAGGCCATCAGCATTTCATCGTCAACGAATATCTGTTTCTTCTCGTCGCCGGAGGGTAGCTTGGTTTTCCAGTAACAAAACACCTCCGGCTTTTCGGTCTGCCAGTAATCAGCGCAGAAATCCCGCCGTTGCAGTTCTCCTTCAGTTTCCACCAGAGCACCGAAGTACTCCTCGCCGGATTTAATTTTTTTACCGCTGCCCCAGCATTGCCCAAGCGGCTTATCTATTTCCCATTCGTCCATCTTAATCTTTTCTATCCGCTGAACGCTCTATGCTATTCAAACTTCAGCCATTCGCTTATATTTTGTATAGTTTTAGGCCCTATGCCTTTGACCTTTTGCAAATCGTTCGGATTTTGAAAAGCCGGCTTGTTACCGTTCTGTTTACAAAATTCCACGCGGTACGCCACTATCGCCCTTGTTTTTCCAATGCCTATACCCGGCAATCTTACCAGACTCGCTACCGGTGCATCATTTGGATTTATTTTCTGGTCCAGCTCAATTTCGTATGATTGCCCCGACGTTAAAAGACTTGAAACCACAAAAACCATAGAGAACAAAACACACACACTCGCTGCGATAACAAATGCAAATGATTGAATCCTGTTTTGCCTGACTTCTGTCATATTGCATCCCTGCTTCGATGCACGAGTCACGAGCCACGATTCACAATTTATTTACCAACTGAAAATAGCGTTGTGCAGCTTCTTCAAGCTTCGAAACGATTTTTTAGGCTCCAGATGGGCCGTCAGCAGGCCGCTGTGGGCTATGGTACTGTCCCTTCTGTCGGAAAGGTTCGAATATGTAACCGTATCAACAAATGGTTTGCTTAGTGCTACCTTATAGAACTGCTCAATCCACTGCCCTTGACGCGCTTGGTCCCATTCCTCGTGCCACACTCCGGCAACTTCGCTATTATATAAACCAACACCGTCCTGGCTCGGAACTTCCACATCCGATATATACAACGGCTTCGCTACAGGTCCGAAGTAATCCAGAATGGCCGATATCTGCATCATATCTCTGATGTGCATACCCGATTGATTTTTGCCGAACCGCATAGTCAATCCGAACGCATCAAAATTAATCCCACTCTGCACTGCCATATCCATATACACTAATGGCGGAATCGTATTAGGCGTTGTTGCATAATATTCTCCCCACGGGTTGCTGATTTCTATTATCTTCAAAGCCCTGTCGCTTCCCTGTTTGACAGCCAGATTAGCCGCACGCGTCATTTCCAGAACCTCCTCGAACCCGAATCCAAAATAATTAAACGCGTTCAGGCCGCTTATAACACACCACTCACGAATACTGCCTGAATACCGGGCAACCACCTTTGAAGCGAATTCATACGCGGTTTCGCGAATCTTCTCAAACTCCACCCCCTTACGAAGCAGCCACCTCGGAAGATATTCTTTCGAGAAGCAAAGCAGCGGACCTCCACCGATTGCCAATTTCTTTTCGCCGAGCACTTCAATACATCTATCAACCATCGAAAAATCGTAACTACCTTTATAAGACTCTATTTGTGCCCAGTTTATTGGTATAGTTACAGACCCGAACAATTCCAGCAGCTTCTCAACATATTGAGAATTATTAATCTGCATAGGGTCTATTCTGCAGCCGAGGCAGCCCCGCCCAAAACCGTGGTTCCTGCTCCTTGCTTCAAAAAGCGATTCAGCCTGTTTTATTGCCAGCTTTTCAGAAAAAACTATAGCTTTTTTAAGGGATTCGTCCGCTAATTTAGATGCCAGTGGGGCCTCTGCAATGTTTTGAATTGCCCCAACGAACAAATCCTGTGCCTCTTTGGAAATATCTTCTAAGCACTCCACACTGTCAAAGAACGACCAGTCTTCCCGCTTGTCGATGTTCTGCATTAGCTTTGCACGTGCTATCTCGACATTCAAATTATACAGGCGGTTTCTTTCGGGCAGGCACGTGGTCGGTAAAAGAACCTTGCCGAAACCATCAATAGACCACAGCAATGCCAGTCCTGATGTTTCCAGATTTGGTTTCTTACACTCGATAAACCCGTTTTTGAATGTAATCTTCGCACGCCGAACGCTGATTCCGTCCGTCCCGAAAAGATAAGCACCGCAAAGAGCAAATTTATCTACAACCTCGCCGTTTCTAAAAACCTGGAATTTCACTTTGACCCTCTACTTATTAACATATAGTATTTGACCTATAACGTTTAGTATTGTCATCCCTGCAAATACTGTCATTCCTGCGCAAGCAGGAATCTGTAACCCATCCGCTAATTATAGCAACTGAAACCTTAAACGCAACTCAAACTTTTACTGATTTTATTTAACCGGCTCTTAACGGCCCATTGATATTCTGAGTCGCAGCCGGAAAATCTCATCAATTCAGAATAACAGATGAAAGTTCATTCATTCTGATAGAGGTTCGAAGTGGAAATGTGATACGAGATATGAAATAGGAATACGAAAATTAATTCGAAGCTATCTCGCTCTGACCGTACATGCTGCACTGTTTCATTTGAAGCTCATAAAGCAGGTTGTTTTTCTCTATCAGCTTGGCTATCAAACCAATCTGATTGAGCAGCGTTTCAATCAGGTTGATATTTATCAGTGTTGATTCAGGACTATATTGTGGCAGAGCAATAATCACATAGCCGCAATTAGTCCGCTCCGTAGATAAGTGTGCAGCAATAATGCTGAAGTCGTTTACTTGAGTTACAACCGGCTCGGCGCCGTCATCGATTTTATCACAGAGCTCTATCAAAAACGCATCGCTGATATTCAGCTTCAAAAATTCTTCAGAGTCGCTGAACCAGTGGTTGCCCTCTCTATCCATAATTAGAATAATAGGGCCGCCCTCGGGCAGAATGTCAAAAATCCACCGTGCAATCTGTTCATTTAGTACGCCGCCCGGAGAAAACAGCGAGTCATATATATCCATTCAATCAGCTCCTTGCTTCGCTTCCAAAATAACACAATCAACAAAAACTTCGGTATAATCAGACGCTGGCTTTCTTGGCATTATGGTAATTTCATTTAATTCTGCCAGAAAAGCAAAATCCTGTGTTTGCAATTAAGTTTATAGGACCCACCGCGCCTTACCACATCATCTCAGTAAGCTCTGCGTAAGGAGTCCCAGGGACTGCAAATTCGGCTGCAGAAAATACGAGTATCGAGCATAGAAAATCGTATCAGCTTAAAAATCAAGCATAGATTTGAGCCTGTCCATTGGAAATTTTTTCCCGGGACAGTCAGTTACTCGCGCCCCCGGTGTGGTCTTATGACCGTAAACCCGGCTTTTCACAATCCTGTACCGGTTTTGCAGAAAACGAACTAATTTCACAAGAGACTGCATCTGCCGTCTCGTCGGTGCCGTTTGATTAAAGTCGCCCACAAGGCAAATTCCCACTGCATTTTCGTTCGCCCAGTTGTTAGGTGTCTTACAATGTGCTCCTGTAAGCTGCTCACGCCAGCGAAATGTAACCTCCACCTCACCATCATCGCTATTGGTACCATTACCTATAACAAAATCGTAGGCAATCCCATCCCAATATTTATTTTCTCTGTGCCACTTGTCAAATATAGCTGCGTTTCCGTTTGTCGTCGCTGAGTGATGTATCACTATAGCTGTCCATTTCTTTTCCACCCCCGAAGGCGGCAGCCAGTCTCTCGGAATATTTTTATCAACTCCTGCCAAATTTTGGAATCCCTTATTAACCGGCGGCAAAGTAACCCGGGGCGTCAGAGTATGCGTAATCTCGGGCATCGGCTCATCGTTAGACGCACAACCGCCCAGAATAACCAAACAACCCCAAACAATAAAAAGTCTGCTGCACATCTTTTGATTATTTCCCTTTATCCGTTCCGACTCTGCCCTTGAAGTCGTCGTCAAGGATTCACTATTGATTATGCCTGTGTTTCGCCCTGGCTTCTTGTCAACTGCGGCTTCCCTCTATATCGGGCCATATACACACTATTGCCACGCTCGTTGAATTCAACCACATCCATATACGAGCGCATTAGAAGCAGGCCCCTCCCCTCGGGCTTATAAAGATTATCCCCGTATCGCGGATCCGGTACAGCGTCCGGGTCAAATCCCTCACCCTCATCCGTCATAGAAACCTCAAACTTATCCGACCCGACCGAATAGTCAATTTTAACCTCTTTGTCGGGTCTCATTTTATTACCGTGCCTGACGGCGTTGATAAAGGCCTCCTGTAACGCCAGATGCACAGCAAAAGTATCCTCTTGGCTGAAACCATTGTCTTTGAGCTTAGACAGAATCCACCTACACAACTCGACAATAGCGGTCGGCGTGCTTTCGAGAGCCACTGACCGGCTGATTGGCATTTCTGACGCCATAAAATCAAACCATCTCAAAAAATCTTTGCAGTTACTCGAAAATCAGGATTATATCTCAAATCATTAGATAACGCTATATTCCAAATTATCGGACCATCTTTGCCGTTGCGAACAAAGAAAAAACCTTTCGCCTATTCCGATGTAGGTAAACTTTCAATCGCACCTGCCACATCTGGGTAAATATCGAAAATCTTCGTCAGCCGAGTTATCTTAAAAATTTCATAAATCCTCGGGTTTATATTACAAAGTCTCAATTGGCCGTCACTCTCGTAAATCCTTTTGCTGACTCTAATTAAAAGCCCTAAAACAGCGGAAGACAAGAACCGAACATTGCAAAAATCTAAAATCAGATTTATCCGCCCTCCCTGCTCAATGACAGACATAATTGACTCTTGAAGTGCCTTAATGTCCTTCTCTTCAAGGATTTTTTCGTCGGTAAAAGTGGTAATAATGGCGTTCTCGGTGTATTCGACACTTATTCTCGGCTTCATCGCAGCCATAAAAATCTCCTAAAAAAGCCTAAAATTGTGCCGAAATCTTATGGTAAGGCGCACCCAATGTCAAGTTTTTTACATGTTTGAAAAAAAAATTAAAAATTTTTTAATATTTTATGCATTTCAGAGAGAAAATTTCTTGCAATTCGGTGGACATAATGGATAATAACCCATATTAATCTTTGTGTGTCTTCAACCTTGACGTATATTATTGTTCACACCCAAAGTGCCCTGAGAGCAAAAAATAATGTTGGATTTTGCATTATTTCGCGGAATTTTTGCGGCAAAGTAAGTCGGTAATTGTATTTACGATGCAGAAAGGTATTTAAAAAGGAGCTTAAATATAACGCGGCTGTGATTCCTTATTTCCTTTTCCACTGGCGTATACCCGCCTATGGCGGATAAAAAATTTTTATAATTTTTGCCCTATTTTGAAGGAGGCTAAAATGAAAATCAGTAGATCAACAGGATATGCACTGCTGGCGGTCGGCTATATCGCCAAGCACCGGGACCAAAAAATTATTTTATCGCAAACCATATCTAAAGAATATGACATACCCTTGGAATACCTGCTCAAAATACTACAGCAGTTGGTCAGAGCAAACGTGTTACGCAGCAAAAGAGGACCAAGAGGAGGTTTCTCACTGGCCAGGTCCACCAAAAAAATCACTATGTTACAGATTGTCGAAGCCGTCGACGGACCTATGGTTAGTCAGTTGGACTTGGCTGAGCAAACACATGGAGAAAAATTCAGCGTCCGAGCCGAAAAAATCTACGAAAAAGCAATTGCTCAGGCAAAAAGTGTTTTCGAAAAAGCAAAGCTCTCAACTTTAATCGAAGGATAGAAAGCAGAGCACAAGAGTACTTACGGCTTGTGCGCTTATCAAATGCATATTAGCCAATTTCAACAGTTAATTGCCAAAAAATATAAAAAGCGAGACCAGCAAAGGGGAATCCCAGCCACCTTTATGTGGTTTACTGAAGAGGTCGGAGAGCTTGCTACCGCCCTTGCCTCTAAGGACCAAAAAAATAAAGTGGAAGAATTTGCTGATGTCTTTGCCTGGCTCTGCACACTGGCAAATATAAGCAACGTGGACCTCGAAAAAGCTTGCGCCAAATACACAGGCAATAACGTCGAAGGCTTCAAACCTAAATAGCGAATAGCGTTTGGCATTGTCATTCCTGCGTAAGGTTATCACCCCTGCAAAAGCAGGGGGCAGAAATCTACAACCTATATGCTAAACGCTATACGCTATTCTTTGCGTGCCGTTCCTCATCCCCGATTTCGTCAGGGTGTTGAACACCTGTCTCTTCATTGGCTGCTAACAAAGCTCGGTAAAAGCACCATCCCAAACCGCCTATAATGATTAGAAAAACCGCCGCAAGGATTATATACGAAATACCGCTTAACTTGTCACGGATAGGAATTGTCGTCCCACCATTTGTTACCCCACCCGCCAGACCAATCAGCATTATTGCGATATATGCGCTCACATCCACCGTTGCTAATATCCCCGCCCATCTCGCAAACCACGACGACTGACTGTTGGAAGTATTATGCTTATCCAACACATAGTTGCTAAGCAGCATCGCAATAATCCCAACCGACAGCAATGACCATAACACCGGATTCCCGACCGCATCCTCCGCCACTTCCGGAATAAACGAATTGAGCAATATAACCAGCAAACAAGCTGCCGGTATTAACGCCAGCAAAAATGCCATCACTCCACCGCACCTGCCCTTAGTGCTCAAAGCCCCCTCCTCACTATCTGGCAGCTCAACGTCAGTCCGGCCTCTGAACAAACTGAAAATAACCGCCAATATAGGAGCCAGACCAACAACAACAAGCCCAACGCAGTTTGGCAGTTTCCACTCGCCCCCCGGAGTCCTCAAGAAACCACCTTTACTGTTGTAAACATTTAGCCCACCCTCCTCTTTCCTGATAAAGTAATCGTTTTCCTCGTCGGTCACCAGCCAGCTCCTGCCCGCCCGCTCAACCGAAAAAGTGGCCTGTTGGGAAATTACTCTCCCCTTATCTTCAAACTCCTGCCGTATCTCTTCCGAAATTATGCTTTTATCCAGTGAGCTCTGGAATTCTGACTTAAGCCTGAATAGAAATCCGCTGTTGATGTCATCGAAAAGCTGCCAGAAAAAAAGTGTGCCAAGCAATAATGGAATAACTAAGCGAACCAGATAATCCCACCATCTGCCCACCCGCCAATCGCTGTGACTATTGGCATGACGTCGCAATGTCCCAATCCGCCAGAGCCAGCCCAAAACCACACACTCGAGTAAACCCATAAACGCTATGCCCCAGGTCCCATTAACAAATCCGTCAATTGTATCAAGCCAGTTAAATCCACCTCTTGTTACGAAAATCAGCCCGAGGCCAAATCCAACAACGCTCAACACGACAAGTACAATACTCCTTCGCCATCCTGTCTTGTCAACTATACTTGCCAGAATCGATTCGGTCATCGAAAAGGCAGAGTCAAGCCCCAACGTCACAAGCGCAAAGAAGAAAACAAAGCTGAACCACGCCTGGTGAGGCAATTGTGCCAGTGCATATGGAAAGGCCACGAAAGCAAGTGACGCACCCTTTTCAGCCACTTGTTCGACCCTGACCGGATTGTCTCCCTGCTGAGTCACAAAAGCCATCCCCCCTAACGTCGCAAAAACTGCAAGCCCCGCCACAAAACTCGTCGCAAAGTCAGCGATACTGATAATTGCTGCATTGTTATTCAGGTCGCTTTTCCTGTGCAGGAAGCTCGCATAAGTAATCATAATACCGTACGCAAGACTCAATGAAAAGAATACCTGCCCGAACGCATAGCGCCACGTAATTGGCTTGGCAAGTTCCGACCAAACCGGGTCCAGATAATAGGCCAGACCTTGCATACTTCCCTCAAGTGTCAAACCTCGCACTGTAAGTATAAGCAGCATCAGCCACGGCAGCGGAACCGTGAGCCAGACTATCTTGCCAACGAGGCGCACGCCCCTGAATATACAGAAGTACATCGACACCCAGGTAATTATCAACGGCAACACTATATTCCAACGAATAGAACCAAGATAGAAACGGGCATCTTCGATGTCGACCTTCCCCAGATATGTCTCATTGAAAAAACGCTTGGCGTTCTCGACGCCTTCTATACCTTCACCAGCCCAGGGCAGCTCCCCGCCGGTGAAAATACCGACGATGCTGTACCATAGAAAACTAACGCAATACGCCAGAATCACCGGGTAATAAGTGACTATTATGAAAGCCAGAATAATGCCCCACCAACCCACAAGCTCGAAACGTTTATGCCCCCGCTTGAATGCGTCCGGCGCAGCCCGCTGGGTATAATGGCCGATGCTGAATTCAAGAATCATAACAGGAATGCCAACTACAAGCAGAGCAATTATATACGGAATCAGAAACGCACCGCCACCATAGCTGTAAAGTTTATAAGGAAATCCCCACAGATTACCCAGGCCGACGGCCGAGCCAATTGCCGCAAGAATAAATCCACCCCGCGTCCCCCAGCTTTCCCTGCGCTCTTCCAGAAGCTCAGCCATCGCTAATTATGTTCCCGTCTTCCCTGACTGCTCTTACGCTTTGTCGCTCTTATACTCTCGTATCTTTATGCTCTTGTGCTCTTATGCTTTTATTTTTTATTCCAAGCAATTCCAGCGTATCTCGTTCAATGATGTTTCGAATGTTACCTCTTGGAACCGTCGGTAAATTAGTATCTGCTAAAAGCATATTAAAACCAAGCAGTGTCTCTATGCACTCCCCCGAGTTGCCCGATGGGAATCCACTACCGAACAGCAGTTTATCCATCACCCCGCATTCGTATGCCGGTACTACCGTATTGTAAACCTGCCAGACATTGCCGGGCCTTATCGTCAAATCCGCATAAACATTTTCGTGTTTTGCCACCATCGACAATGTTTGCTCCGTAAAAGGCATACCCATAGTACCAATCACAATTTTCAAGCCCGGAAATGTCCTGGCAACCTCATCCAGAAGATATGGCTGAGCATAGTCCAGAACCGCATCAGGCCCCAGGTGGCCTCCATTATGAAAGAAAACGGGCCAGCCAACCTCTTCAGCCGATTCATAAAACCGCATCGCCCTGCTGTGCGTCGGATGAAAACCACAGCTCGAGCAGTACAGAACCGCACCCTCAAGCCCCATCTTATCTCTGATACTTGTCAGGTTTTTAACGTTGATATTATCTTGGATGGGCTCTACAACCGCAAAACCAACCATTTTTTCCCTATGTTTGCTCACATACTCGGATACTCTCTTATTGACATCTTCGCTCGGCCCATCCGAAGTAGCCAGGACTATGCAGGCATCTACCGTTTCTGCCGCCTCCAGATGCTCAGACATCTCAATATCGTCGGCAGCAAAATTTATATGCGTGTGACAGTCAACTATCATATTCTACACCTTTAATTATTTAGCCGCTATCCATAGCACCCCTTCTAATTAGGATGTATAATAGCCCACCAAATTACAACCGTCAACAACAAATATTTTCTCACTATTTCCTGCTCTCGGGTTTCCACTGAAGAATCTTGCCGCTTATATTACGATTGGTAGTTGTCGAGGTTTTTTTCGAGGTGGAGACAGCCACCATTTTGGCGAAGACATCATTGCCATTAGTAGGTGGCTGTCCCTATTTCATTCAGAGGCCGGTTTTGGCACACTCAATCTGCTTTTTGGCCAGATGCCTCAGAACATAGCAGCCTGCACGAAAATCCCCAGGGCCCGCCATAGTTTAGGATTTTCATCACAAGCTGATTTTTGCCCTTCTTGAAGGTCACCGGAACACAATCGCTGTCCGGCACTACACCCCGGGTCACCATGTTTTTATGGATGAGTTTACCGTTCAGCCAGATCTCCACGCAGTCATCGGAACCTATACCCAGCACACCCTGCGTTTCCTTGGCCATATCGATCTGCGCCCATGCAAAAGCAACCACAAACCAACTGTCAAATACCTGGGTTAGTTCAATGACGCCGTACTCTGAGTGCAGTGTGGCCCATTCGTAATCATCTTCACCAATTCTGACTATGGGCTCGAACCGCTCAAGACCGAGTAACACCGTATCAAAGTGCTTATTCGCAGTTTCTTCATCTGGGAAATAACCATCCCCATCCCACGGAATCTGGATAGGCCCCAGAAAAAGCCACCTTCGCATAAACTTGCCCGGCTCAAGGCCCTCGTACGTTGCCGCACTCAGATCGCTCTTGCCCTTCGATATCGTCACACCGCCTGAGACTTTGCTGCCCACGGTTTTTGAACTGTCGGTACT
>SMTZ1_10007615_pt1 | contig 18331 bp, 24 predicted proteins | sample DeeMarSWOR136_30_FD_25667 | JGI IMG/M metagenome (IMG submission 25667)
TTTACCGCTAAACTCTATCGGACACGAGCACTATGAGCTGCCCCGCTCATAATGGGTTCATTAATATAGATATCCCCATTCCTGATCTTCAGGTTAAAGCCACAATTGGGGTTAGTGCAAACCCAGGCTTTGTAGTGAATAGCTGCCCCTTGATTGCCAAAATCAGATAGAGGTACTAGGTCTCCACTCTGGCACTTCTGGCATTTGGGGAAATTGAACTGTTCCAATAGGGCCACCTCCCAACCGGATAAATTTTCTAACAGTATACACTAAGCATTTTTCGTTGGCAAGGGTTTGCCCAGTCTGGCGGAGCTAATTTGACTATAAATCGCCCCCTCTCTGGTCAGCTGGCTCCGCATTAAGCTGATAGACTCAACTTTAATGCCAGAGGCAGTCTTGAATGTGGTGCTGGCAATAAGCTGACCCAGGCTTTGGCGCTGGGCAGGTGTTGCCTGGTCGCGAAGCCGAGCCAGGGTAAGATGAGCTACGAAGGGGCGTGACTCTGGGGTAAAACCTAAAGTAGCCAGACCGGACTCAAGGTTTTGCTGAAGCTGTTTTAATCTGTCTAGTTCTCCGCTGAGGCCTACCCAGACTACCTGGACTCGTCTCAGATTGGGGAAAACACCGAGCTCGCTGACCTCCAGAGTGAAGGGGGCGATTTCGGGGACGGCCGCCGCCATTACCTTGGTGATGTCATCCAGCCGGTCCGGTGCCACATTGCCCAAAAACTTCAGGGTTAGGTGAATGCTGTAGGGGTCAACCCACTTTACCCAGTGCTGTTCCCCCGATTTCAGCTGTGCCTGAAGCCGGCTGAGCTCGGCTTTCAGCGCCTCAGGCAGCTCAATGGCAATAAAAGAGCGAATCGGCTCCATGCTTCGGCTGGCTCCACCCTGTCTTAAGTACCCAGTAACCTCCGGGCATTATCGCCCAGAATCAGGCTTTTGGTTTCCTGGGCTAAATCCAGCGAGTTTATCTCCTTAAGCAGACGCCCCTGCGCCAGCAGGGGGTAGTCGCTACCGAACAGAATTTTGTCAGCGCCGACCAGCTGAATCACCTGTTGATATATCTCGGGGCTGTAGAGATAGGGCGAGGCGGCGGTATCAAAGAAGACGTTTTTCATTGCCTTTTTTACCTCAGGCATCAGGGCATAGAAGGGAAGCCCCCCTCCCCAGTGGGCACAGACGATGGTTAAATCGGGGAAGCTGGTAATAAAGGGGTAGAGCATTTCCGGGGTAATTGCCCCCTTGCCGAGGTAGTGATGGCCAACCGGCTCCGAGGCGTGGGTTAGCAGAATCAGCCGGTGTTTTTTTAGTGTCTCAATGATGGGTAACATTATCTCGTCATTGAGGTCAAATAGCTGCATATCCGGTCTTATCTCGCCGATGCCCCTTATCCCCCCTTGGGCACAGCGCTCAATCTCGGCGACGGCGGCGTCAAAAGAGTTGGGCTGGACGCTGCCGAAGCCGATTAATCGCTTCGGGTAGCGGGCAATTGACTCCAGGATATAATCATTGGTCTCGACACACAGCTCGTGGGTGGTCCAGCCAATATTGACGATAACCGAGATGTCAATGCCTTCTTTATCCATGCTGTCAATAAGCTCGTCGGCGGTAGCCAGCTTGGCCTCTTTGGGGGAGTAGAGAACGGCAAAGCAGGGGTCGCTGTCAATATACTGGTGGCGCTTCTTCTTTATCTGGGGTGGGAAGACATGGGTGTGGAAATCAATAATCATCGCTAGATTCTAGCAAAATCTCGGCGACAACTTCAAGTTTTACCCCTGAATTTGCTTGAAATTTAGAGATTTAGCTCAAATAATTATAGTATAATAGCGTCACTGATGGTTGTTTAATTGTCAATAAAGTTATAAGATAATGGGCTAGGAAGCGGAGGAATATCGAGGGAAGGGGGGTGATAGCAACCCTAGTTAAGGTTAAAGTAGGCTAATTTAATATTGCTTGATCTATATTGTTAAGCCGTTAAGGCTAACTATAAAAAATAACCACCGAGGTAGAATAATGTTTACAGAACTGGTTCACATCGGTTTCGGCAATATACTAGCCATGAATAAAGTTATTGCTATCGCCTCACCAAACTCAGCACCCACCAAGCGTGTTGTTCAGGAAGGAAGAAACAAGGGGCTGTTGATTGACATGACCAATGGTAGAAGAACTAAAGCGGTAATCTTTACCGATAGCGGACATATTATCCTAGCTGCTCTTGCCCCAGAAACTATCTCCAGTCGTTCCCAGCTAAGTCGGGGAGGTTCAATACTAAGGCCAGAGTAGAGCGGTGAGAAGGGAAAGTCCCCAAACTAAATTGCCATCTAAGCTGACCAACCAACCGTTGCTGGTCGTCCTGTCGGGTCCTTCAGGGGCGGGAAAGGATGCCGTTATCGCCAAGCTGAAGGACTCAGATTTCCCCATTGAGCGCGTTGTCACCGTGACGACGCGACCCCGGCGAGCCATCGAAAGTGAAAGTGTGGACTACCATTTTGTTTCACCGGAAAAGTTTCAAGAGATGATCCGGGGTAAAAAGCTGCTGGAGTGGGCCAATGTCTATGGCAACTGGTACGGTGTGCCCCAAGAGGCGGTGAAACAGGCCCTGGAACGGGGGCAGGATGTCATGCTGAGGACCGATGTCCAGGGGGGGCAGGATGTCATGCTGAGGACCGATGTCCAGGGAGCCGCCACCATTAAAAAAACAATGCCCCAAGCTATTCTTATCTTTTTGATGCCCGCCTCAATGGAGGAGCTTGATGCCAGGCTCAAGCAGCGCCACACCGAGTCATCGCTTGACCTTGCCGTCCGCACCAGGATTGCGGAAGAAGAAATAAAAAAGCTACCCCTGTTTGACTATGTTGTGTTCAACCGGCAGGGTGAAATTGACTCGGCAGTAGCTGACATTAAAGCTATTCTCAGGGCCGAAAAGTGCCGGGTGAAAGCCTAGCCGGTGATGCGGTAGCCTAGAAGAATATCCCCAGCAGCCAGGCAATAAGATAACCCAGCCCCCCGCAGATAGGGAAGGTTAATACCCAGGCGGCGACGATATTACCAGCTACCCCCCAGCGGACTGCCGAAAGGCGCTTGGTAGAGCCTACACCCATGACGGCTGAGCTTATGCAGTGGGTGGTGCTTACCGGGATACCCAGGTGTGAGGCGGTTTCAATAACGGCGGCGGCTGAGGCTTGCGCCGTAAAGCCGCGGACCGGTCTAAGGGTGGTCACCCTCATGCCCAGGGTACGGATAACCCGCCAGCCGCCGACAGCCGTGCCGAAGCTGATGGCTAGCGCGGAGACGATTATTACCCACCATGGAATTTGGTCCCATACTGCCGCCGCTTGCTCCAGCTGACCAATCCCCTGATAGTAAATTACCAGTGCCATGGCGATAATGCCGATGGGCATCTGGCCATCATTTTTACCGTGAGCATAGGCGATAAAAGCGGCGGCCAGGATTTGCAAACGGCTGAAAATAACCCGCAGTTTGGCCAGGGCGGTGCGGCGGAATACCCAGAATATGGCCACCATTAGCAGGAAGGCACCGGCAAAGCCGAGCAGGGGAGCGATAACTACCGCGGACAGGACTTTGCCCAGGATACTCCATACTACAGCCTCACCACCCGCCTCGGCTACGCCGGCGGCGGCCAGCCCGGCGACGAAGCCGTGGGTCAGGCTGATGGGCATACCGAGGTAGGTAGCCAGTGTGCCCCAGATGATAATGGCGGCTAGAGCGGCAATCACGGTTACATAGGTTATCGCCTCAGGTGCCAAAATACCTTTGCCGATGGTGCGGGCAACGGCGGTGCCGGTAGCAGCGCCGGCCATATTGGCGACGACGGCTATTAGCAGCGCGTTTCGGGGGGAGAGGGCCCGGGTACCAACTGCGGGGGCAATGGCATTGGCGGCATCGTTGAAGCCGTTAACCACACCAAAGCCGATAGCCAGGGCAATAATTGATAGAAGGAGCCAGAGGGAAGGCTCAGCCATGCTTGATGGCTACTCCTTCGAGGACGTTAGCTACGTCCTCACATCGGTCAGTGGCGCTCTCCATATGCTCGTAAATCTCGCGCCACTTGATAACATGGGCAAAATCTTTGGAATCATCAAACAGCTCAGCCATCGCAGCGCGAAATACTTTGTCGGCCACATTTTCCAGGCGGTTAATCTCCACACACCGTTCCAGAATCTGCTTTAACTGGGCACGGTGTCGCAATTGGGGTACCGCCCTTTCTATCTCAGCCGCTGCCTGGACTATGGTCTCCGCCAGCTCTTTGGCTCTCTGGGTGGGCTGGTCTACTTTATATATCAGCATGGCATCGGCCGCAGCGTGGATAAAATCGGTGACATCATCCAGGGAGTGGGCCAGTGAGGCGATATCCTCCCGGTCAAAGGGGGTAACAAAAGTGCGGTTTAGTTCTTTCATAATCTGGTGGGTAATGCGGTCGCCTTCATGCTCAAGCTCGGTTATTTCACTTATCATTATCTCGACATTCTGCCAGGTATCAAGTAGATTTTTTAAGCTATGGGCGGTTTTGACGGCGTTGTGGGCACTCTCTTCGAAAAGCTCGAAAAACTTCTCTTCCCGGGGAATGAAGGGGAATTTAAACATTACTAGTCCTCTGGAAAATAGGCACCGTGAAAAAGCTCATATCCCGCACTTTCATTATCAGTTTAAAGGAGACATATTTGATTGTCAATACTCATTACCGCATATTGACACTTACTTGGTTGAGGGGTAGAATTCTCTAATTGTCAGGCCGATAACTGATGCATAATAATTGGCGCCCCAAACCCGCTGACCGTGTTTTTCGTCCCCGACGGATTAAGCGTTACCGCCTGCGGCGAGTATTAGGTATTCCCGCCCTTTTCAGTGCTGGCTATGGGAATGTCGGCTCCTCTATTTACTATGCCCTGGGTATCGTGGTCCTGGTGGCAATGGGGGCTACCCCGCTGGTGCTTGGTATTGCCGGCATCCTCTTTATCTTTACCGCCCTTACCTACGCTGAAGGCACCGCCATGCTGCCTGAGGCGGGTGGCTCAGCCAGTTTTGCCCGTCACGGCTTTAACGATGCCATTGGTTTCACTGCCGGCTGGGCGCTGATGCTGAGCTATATTGTCACCATCTCAATCTCAGCCTATACTATTCCACCTTACCTCGGCTATTTCTGGTCACCCTTCAAGGACTCGGCTATTGTGGGCACGGCCGTCTCTATGGGAATCGTTTTCTTCCTGATGATGATAAATGTCATCGGGGTAAAGGAGACCTCTTTTATTAATATCGGCGCCGCCATAATAGATTTAGCCACTCAGGTTTCCCTGGTGGTCATTGGCTTCATTCTGCTCTTTAATCCGGTGGTTCTGCTGCACCGCATTTTTGATAACTGGCCCACCTTTGACAATCTGATTCTGGGTATAGCCTTAGCCGCCATTGCCTATACCGGCATTGAGACCATGTCTCAAATGGCTGAGGAAACGAGACAGCCGGAGAAAAAGGTGCCGCGGTCACTGGTGATGATGATATTTGCCGTTCTGGTAATCTTTGCCGGCATTTCTCTGGTGTCTCTGTCAGCAATGACTCCCCAGGAGATTGCCTCAGATTGGTCCCGAGACCCGATAGCCGGCATCGCCGCCAATCTACCCCTGGTATTGCTGCGTGATGTCCTCAAACCGTTGATTGCCGTATTAGCCGGCACTATTTTGCTCATCGCCACCAATGCCGGGCTGATGGGCATATCACGGCTGGCTTTTTCCCTGGGCAGCCATCGGCTGGTGCCACCGATAATGAGTCGGGTTCACCAGCGTTTTAAGACGCCCTATGTTTCTATAATTCTATTCAGCCTGGTGGCTATTCTCATCCTGTCGCCGGGATTTTTTGCTGCTGATGTCTTTAGAAACATGGGCACCCTTTATGCCTTCGGTTCGCTACTGGCCTTTATGTTTGCCCACGCTTCCATTCTCAGTCTGAGAGCCAGAAAACCGGAGCTACCCCGCCCCTTCAAGCTCGGCTGGAACCTGTGCTTTAGAGGCTATGAGATGCCGATAAGCGCTATTCTGGGATTGGTGGTCACCTTGGTAATATGGCTGATTATAATGATTACCCAGCCCTACAGTCGCTGGGTTGGTTTGGCCTGGATGGTGGTTGGCCTGATTATCTATGCTATCTATCGGCGCCGAAGTGGCCTGTCTCTGACTCAGTCCGCCGGCAAAAACCTACCTAAAGAAGGTTAGCCGCCTCTTAGTGCCGTTCGCAGTTGCTCTTCTGCTTCCGGCGCAGTGAGCGCGATTATCTGGTCTCCACCCTGAAGAACGGTGTTGGCCGTAGCCAGGCGGGGCGGGCGCTCTTTGGAGATAACCAGAACCAGCTTGCTCTGTTCCGGTAGTGAAAGCTCCTTGACCGCTTTGCCCACCGTGTTGGCTTCGGGGGGGATTTTTACTTCCACCACTTCCAGCCCCTTGTCTCTCAGGGTCAACAGGTGGGTTAGCGGGTGAGTGGGTACCTGTTCCTCGATGTGTTCCAGGATAATGTTGGTGCTGCTCACGGTAACGTCTATGCCCAGTTTTTTGAAGAGGATTTCATTTTGCGGGTTTCGGATGCGGGCAATGGTACGGGGCACATTGAATTTATGCTTGGCTACCTGGCAGGCAACAAAGTTGTCCTCATCATCACCGGTGACCGCAATAAGCATATCCGCCCGTCCGGTGCCTATTTCAGCCAAGGTAGCCGCTTCACAGCCATCCCCGCGAAAGCAGACATTGCCCAATTCATCATTAATGGTTTCACATATAGAAGCGTTCTTTTCAATCAGAAGTACTTCATGCCCCTCATCGAGGAGGGCTTTAATCAGGTAGTAACCCACCCGGCCGCCACCAATCACGATGATGTACATCTTTCTCCCTTAGCCCTCTATCTTCTCCTTTAGTATCTGGGCGAAGATGGTCGTCGGGCTAATCGCTTCTATGCCCAGGGTCTGGTAAAGCTCCTGCCGTAAGGGGTCATAGATACGGCAGATTACTTTGGGCACATTGAAGATATGCTGGGCGATTTGGGCCGCCATGACATTGCGGTTATCGCCCTGGGTTACCGCCACGAAGACATCAGCTGTTTCAATGCCGGCTTTTTTCAGGCTTGCCTGGTCAAGGCCATTGCCGACCAGAGCCGTGCCGCCAAAGTCGGCGGGCAGGCGGCGGAAGCTGTAGGCATCGGTATCCAGAACGGTAACCTGATGCCCATCAGCGTCCATTAATCCGGCCAGCTGAGCACCAACCCGTCCTGAGCCCATAATTACTATTTTCATATGGCAAACTTATTATGCGGTGTACTGGTGGTAGAGTATAACCGGGCAGGGGGCGTTTTTCAGAACATAGGGAACCACGTTGCCCAGACTGAACTGACCGAAGCGTTTCTTGTACTTAACCCCCATCAGGATGAGGTCTACCCCTCGGTCCACGGCCTCATCGATAATTGCTGAGCCGACCTCGCGGGCTTGGAGCACGTCAGTCTCCACTTCGTGGTCTTGCTCCTCGGCACAGCTCTCCATCTGGTCCAGAATATCTTCGGCTCTTCGGGTTTCCGGCTCAATCTCAGCTTCCAGGGGCAGGCTCCGCTTTACGGTGATGACGTAGACCGCACAGATTTTACCCTTAGCCTTCTTGGATAGCACGCAGGCCAGCTTGATCGCCTCTTCATCGGCTTCGGTGCCGCAGACCGGCACCAGAATCTTATTAAACCCCATCACCAAAGCCTTTTCCAGCGGCTTGAAGGTTATTATAGTCCGATAATTAAAAATCTACAATAGCCTTTTGCCCCAATTTTTGATTACTATTTTGGCTTTTCCGTATCTACCCATAGCCTCTCCCCATCGGTAATAAATTCTATGGTGCCCTGCTCATCAGTGCGGTAGATACCGGCCGGGCCAATGCCTTCTATCCTGGTTAGCTCGTTAATATGGTGGAATTGCCCGTTCTCCTGGCGGTAGTCAATGATGGCCTGCGCCCGGGTTGGCCCGATGCCGGGCAGGGCATCAAGCAGCCACGCTTCAGCTTTATTGATGTTGACCTTCTGCGGCTGTTCTACCTCGGCGGCGGTGGGGACATAGAGCCTGAGCTGGGCCGGGTCGGCGCCAACACTGGTGCCGCCGGCAGCCTGAATAAGAGCCTCCAGGCTGTCACCTGCGCTTACTGGATAGAAGCCAGCGTTATTGACCGCGCCACCGATGTAGATGTAGCCGGGCGGTTCCGGGGTGGGGGGACTGGTGATGGCAATCTCCACCGGCTTACTGTACTGTGTCCCGATTAGTATCCCGCCGGCGATGATAATGGCCACGAGCAGGATGATAAGCATCATCCAGAACTGATTGGACTTATCGCTTGTCATAAAAGACCTCCGATGCTGGCTGACGGCAAGAAGGCAAATTTTAAACTTACCATAAAATAAAGCCCTGGGCGGCGTCAAATCAGCTAATCGGCAATATTAATGCCCTCGGGGGCTTAGCGGCCAGCGCCAGCCAGAAAGGGTCATACCAGAGGCTGTGGGTGCTTGACAGCCATTCTGGCGGGTGCTAATATTCGGTCATCTCGGCAGACTAGGTTAAGCCGGAAAATATATGACTTGAGGCAGCACGAGGGAAAAGGGAGGTGTCATATGGCGACCTATGTCATCCTCAGCCGTATTTCCCCACGGGCATTTTCCGACCCCGCCGAATTCAAGGAGATAGCGGCGGCGGTGTCAGCCAAAATCAAGAGCGACTGTCCCAAGGTGAGGTGGAAGGACAGCTATGCCGTCACCGGGCGCTTTGATGTGGTTGACATTGTGGAGTCGGAAGACCTGAAGCAGGTGGAGAGGGCGGCCATGATTATCCGCGCCTACGGGCGGTCATCCACGGAGACGCTGGTGGCAACACCGTGGAAAGAGTTCCTGGCCATGCTCTAGGCGGGAAGCACTGACATAATCTGTCGGCTGGCTGGCTGAGTGGCTGGCTGAGTGAGTGGCTGGCTAAGCGGTTGCGGGGCGGGGACTAACGCCACAAAACCCCCTTGCGGCGATTATGGGGTGGTGGGCGGTACAAGACTTGAACTTGTGACCTCAAGCTTACCATTATTTACCATTATGGGCAGACGACAATAATTGGTTTTCTCCATGGTACAATGAGATTATGGAAGCAATCAAAGTACTTCTGGACAATGATACTGCCAACAGGATTGCTGAGCTTGATGAGGAAATTGCTTGTAAAGCAGGCAAATTTGATACTTCAGAGTCAAAATACATTGAGGATAGGGACTACCTCGGAAAGATAACCGTTTGCCTTGAGAAAAAGGGACTTGTTCGCCTCTATTATAACCCTTGGGGAGAACGAGAAGGCTGCAACACTAAACAAGAGTGGAAAAGACAGGCCATACTTCGAGAATATCAGAAGAGACGATTTGCAAGTTTCCATTCAGCAACTTTTCCTATTCTGATGTCCAATGATAATCCTGCTACATTTGTGAAGGATGAGCAAGATAGTGTATTAGATGAAATTTTTAGTGAGCTCCCGAAGAAATATCACCACGACCTAAAGGCGTTAGCCGAAGCATTGTTAAATCCAATCAATTTCGAATATCTCTTAACCTGCAACAGAAAACATTTGGCAGCAGACGAGTTACGCAATAAGCTCAAGGAAAAGGGCCTGAAACTGAAAATATGCACTCCGAAAGAACTTTACGAAGAAGTGAGTAACAAACTATCTCTCAGGTAGTAATATTACCCTAGTGGTGGGCGGTACTGGACTTGAACCAGTGACCTCTTGCGTGTGAAGCAAGCGCTCTAACCACTGAGCTAACCGCCCGAAAGCATCTCTATTTTAACGCCAAAAATTGGCTTTGTAAAACATCTGCTCAGGGCTTTTCCTGGGGGTAGCGGGCGACGGCTCTGGTCTTCAGCCCGCCCCGCTCTTTGAAGTTCGCCTCCACCGCCATTGAGACCGGGTCGAGCAAGGCGACCAAATCATTAAGGATTCGGTTGACGGCGTGCTCCTGCAAGATGCCCACATTGCGGTAGGAAGTGAGGTAGTATTTCAGCGATTTAAGCTCAACCAGGGAGTGGTGGGGGAGGTAGCGAATCACCAGCTGGGCGAAATCGGGCAGCCCCGTCCAGGGGCAGACGAAGGTGAACTCGTCAGTCTCGTAGACCACCTCGGTTGCCGAATCGGGGTAGTCATAGGCGACGGTCTCCAGCACATCGCGGTCAATGGCTTCTTCCGACTGGCTGTCAAACCGCCTTGAGGTATATTTATCCACGATTATCTCTCCCGTGCTGGCTATTTTAGCACCCGGCGCTTCAGGAGGCAATCGCTTTAGGCGGGGTTTGGCTTGCTCCTGACTATGGGCTATAATAAGGGCTAATCCTTTTCCGGTGAGGTAGAATGCCCAGGCTTTACGATGTGGCTGGGGTGCTGGTCCGGTTACTGCTGTTTCTGCTGACTGACTGGCAGGTCAAAGGCAGGGAGAATGTGCCCGTTAACGGTGGCGTAATCGTGGTGGCCAATCACCTTAATCTGGCTGACCCGCCGGTACTGGGCGCCAGCCTGGGGCGGAGGGCGGTATTTGTGGCCAAGAAGGAGCTGTTCCGCTCCCGGTTGTTGAGTTACCTAATCCGCAGCTTTGGCGCCTTTCCGGTGCAGCGGGGGGAACTGAACCGGCAGGCGTTGCGTCAGGCAGACCAGGTTCTGGCCAGGGGGCTGGCCCTGATTATCTTCCCCGAGGGGAGCCGAAGCCAGAATGCCCGGTTACAGCCCGCCCTCCCCGGCTCGGCGCTGATTGCGCTGCGCAATAACATCCCGGTCCTGCCGGTGGGCATTACCGGCACCGAGAAAATCAGGGGTGCCGGCTGGTGGCTGCGCCGTCCCAAAATAGTGGTCAATATCGGTCGCCCCTTTCACCTGCCCTCGGTTGAGGGCAGCCTGACCAGAGCCCGGCGCCAGGAGCTGGCCGATTCGGTGATGTCACATATCGCCCGGCTTCTCCCGGTGGAGTATCAGGGGAACTATGCCGGGGGAGGGGTTAAATGAGTTTAAAGATTGAGAAGGCAGACAAAATAGGCTTCTGCTACGGTGTCCGGCGAGCCATCAATATCATTGAGAAGGTCGCCCGGGAGCAGGGTGGGGTGGAAACACTGGGCCCGGTGGTGCATAACCGCCCGGTCCTAAACCGGCTGGCTGAGCTCGGGATCAAGGTAGTTAACAATGTGGCTGAGATACAGGGTGGTACGGTGGCGGTTAGCTCTCACGGCGTTAGCCCGCAGGTAGAGAGCGAGATTCAGACGCGACACATTGACATCGTCAATACTACCTGTCCCTTTGTCCACCGCGCCCATGTGGCGGCGCGGAGACTGGCTGAAGCCGGCTTTTTCGTGGTGATATATGGTGATGCCGGCCACTCTGAGGTCAAGGGTATTCTGGGCTGGGCTAAAGGCAAGGGGGAAGCCACCCTGGATGATAAATTTATTCTTAATTTTGACCCTTTGCCGCGCCGTTTGGGTATTCTGTCGCAGACAACCCAGGTGCCGGCTCACTTTACCGAATTTATCAAGAGGCTCATTGACCGTGCCTTCGTTAAGGACTCTGAGCTACGCATTATTGATACTATCTGTCACGAGATTATCGAGCGTCAGGCAAATGCCCTGGAACTGGCGGGTCGGGTGGGCTTAATGCTGGTTATTGGCGGTCATAATAGCGCCAATACCAAACACCTGGCTGAGTTGTGTGCCCAGGCAACGAAAACATATCTGGTGGAAACTGCTGGCGAGATTCAGCCTTCCTGGCTGCAAAACGAGAAACACGTAGGCATAACCTCAGGCGCTTCAACTGATGAGCAGACCATTAACGAGGTAATTGCGAAGCTGGAAGAGATCCGGGGCTAAATTGCCAGGCAGGTTACCGTTCGGGAGATGCCGGGTATGGGGTGAATCTTGGTGGTCACCAGGTCACCGATATTAGTCAGACTTTCACCTTCAACTATGGCGATAACATCATATGGCCCGGTAACGATATCAACCGATTTCACTCCCTTTTGCTTTCCGATGGCATCAACAACCTCTTTGCTCTTGCCGACGGCGGCCTCAATTAGGACAAAGGCTTTGGCTGCCACTGAGCTCACCTCCTCCAGCTAAAATCTAGGCTGGCTTATTATAGTTTTACTTGGTGTTGCTGTCAATGTTGAGGATGAAGCATTATTTAATGGTTTGACGCCAGCGAATTGCCCTGGCTATAATAGACTGACTTATTTCCGGAATCTGAAGGAGAAGCTAGCGTGGAATATTTCTTAACGGAACAGCAGCGGGTAATCCGGGACCTGGCCCGGCAGATTGCCGAGGAAAAAATAAAACCGCTTCGCGCTGAGCTTGACGAGAGTGAAGAATTCCCCTGGACGATAGTGAAAGACCTAGCCGATACTGATATGTTCGGTGTCTTTGTCCCCGAAGAATACGGTGGCGTGGGTGGGGGTTGTCTTGATTTGTGTCTGGTTATGGAGGAGCTAAGCCGGGTATGTTGCGGGGTGGCGGTAAGCTATGCCGCCAGTGCTTTGGGCAGTCTGACTCTGCTGGAATATGGCAGTGAAGCGCAGAAGCAGAAGTACCTCCCCGATATCGCCAGTGGCCAGAGGCTAACTGCCTTTGCCCTGACTGAGGAAACCGCGGGCAGTGATATCAGTGCCATTAAAACCACCGCTATTCGGGAAGAAGGCGGCTACCGGCTCAACGGAACCAAGCGGTTCATCACCAACGGTGGTGAGGCCGAAATATACACTGTTATTGCCCTGACCGATAAAGAGAAGGGAGCCCGTGGTGCCAGCGCCTTCCTGGTGGAAAAAGAAACCCCTGGTTTCTCTTTTGGCCGGAAAGAGAAAAAGATGGGCATTCGTACCTCCGCCACCCGGGAGCTGGTTTTTGAGGATTGCCTCATTCCCGGGGAGAATCTGATTGGCCGGGAGGGGGTGGGGTTTATTATGGCACTCCGGCTTTTGGATCGCTCCCGCCCGGTGATAGGAGCTCAGGCCGCCGGGCTGGCTCGGGGGGCTTTAGAGGCGGCGGTGGACTACGCCCGCCAGCGCATCCAGTTCGGGCATCCCATTATTGCGCTTCAGGCGGTCCAGCACATGCTGGCGGACATGGCAATGCAGGTGGAAGCCGCCCGGTCACTGGTTTACGCTACCGCCCGCACCATTGATAGCGGGGCCAAGAATTTCAGCAAAGAGGCGGCCATGGCTAAAGTTTTTGCCTCCGATGTAGCCATGAAGGTTACCACGGATGCGGTGCAGATTCTAGGTGGGGTCGGCTATATGCGTGATTATCCTGTGGAGAAAATGATGCGGGATGCCAAAATAACCCAGATTTATGAGGGCACCAATCAGGTGCTGAGAAACGAAATCGCGGCTGAACTCAGGAAGAGCAACAAGGCGTTTGCCTAATCACGGTAATTGCTCACCTTCTTGATATTCGTTTCAATAATAATAGATGTCATTATGTTTATTCTCAGCTACGCCACGGTGATAGACCCGCTATTGCATGACATCAGAATTTATGCTCCAGAGTTTTCCGGGATGAAAGCCGGGGACAGGGTGCTGGATGTTTGCTGCGGGACAGGGGACCAGGCAATCCATTATGCCCGAAAAAATGTTACGGTTATCGGGGTAGATTCCAGTCCTGATATGATTAAATCAGCCGCCGGAAGTAAAAGAAGGCAGGGCTTGAGCAATGTCTCATTTCAAATAGCCGATGCTTTACATTTACCCTTTAGGGATAGCTTCTTTGATTATGCATCCATCAGTTTGGCCCTGCATGAGAAAGAGAGGACAGCCCGAAACATAATAATTTCGGAAATGAAGAGAGTGGTCAGGAAAGGCGGTGCCCTGATTTTTACTGATTTTCAGGTCCCTTTACCCCGGCGCCCGATCACTTATCTGGTCAAAGCCATAGAATTTATTGCCGGCGGAGACCATTTTAGATGTTTTAAAGACTATATTGCCCAGGGTGGGGTGACCGAAATATTAAAGATAAACCAGCTTGGTGAAGAAAAGAGAGATTACCTGAAGAACGGACTTATGGTAATCATAAAAGCCAGCAATACCTAGCTTGTTTAGCGCTGGTGACTATAATCCCGATATCAAGCTTGAACTGATTATGAGGCTCTGAGTATAATAAATAATTAGTTTTAGCGGGAGCTAATAGTGATACAGGAAAATGTAGCCCAATTACTTAAAGAGCCAGTCGGCTCAACGCGAGACTATGAGCTGGATGAGCCAGTCGACATTACCGACAATGGGGTTGGCGGTCAGGTCCGGGGCAGGGTCAGTCTGACGCGCACTAACCGGGGCATTCTGGTTAAGGGGACAGTAAACACCGGGGTTGAAGCTACCTGTAGCCGCTGCCTCAGCCTGTTTCGCTGTCCGCTAACTTTCACCATAGAAGAGGAATATTTCCCGGTAATAGAGGTAAGTAGCGGGGCGCCACTATCGCCGCCTGATGAACCGGGTTCTTTCACCATTGATGAGCACCATGTTCTCGATTTAACTGAGGCGATACGCCAGTATGCCCTGCTAGCTATGCCGATGAAGCCGCTATGCCGTGAAGATTGTACTGGGTTATCACCCAAGTCGGAAGGAAGGGGTTAGATTATGGGAGCTTTACCTAAGCGAAGGCGCGCCAGGCCGCGTCAGGGGAATAAGCGCAGTATGGGGTTGACGCTGTCCCAGTTGGACTATTGTCCGCAATGCCATAGCCCTAAGCCTTCTCACCGTGTCTGCCCGGTCTGTGGCAGCTATGGGGGCAGGGAGGTCATCGAGATAAAGCCACCGAAGAAGAAGGGAGGCTAAACCGATGAAGGTAGCCTACGTCTTCCCGGGGCAGGGCTCTCAGTGGATAGGTATGGGGCGCGACCTTTATGACCAGTTTGCCTCAGCTAAGGCAGTCTTTGACCAGGCTGACCAGGCTCTGGGGGTGGCTATCTCCCGCCTGTGCTTTGAGGGACCTGAAGATGAGCTTCGCCAGACAGTTAATACCCAGCCCGCCGTGGTTACCGTCAGCCTCGCCTGCCTGAAGGCGCTGGAGGAAGTAAACACCGCTGATGTGTTACCTCCCCCCGCCTATGTTGCCGGGCACAGCCTGGGCGAGTATACCGCACTAGCTGCCGCCGGGGTGCTTGATGTGGCGGATGCCATTTATCTGGCCCGGGAGAGGGGGCGGCTGATGCATGAAGCCGGGCTGAAAAATCCCGGGGGCATGGTCGCCGTAATCGGGCTCAGCCAGCCTTTGCTGGCTGATATCTGCCAGCAAACCGATACCCGGATTGCCAATATTAACTGCCCCGGTCAGCTGGTTATCAGCGGGGAAAAAGAGAAACTGGACAGGGCTGCCGAATTGGCTACGGCTAAAGGCGCTTATCGTGTCATTCCCCTGGCGGTAAGCGGCGCCTTTCATACCCCGCTGATGCAGTCAGCGGTGGAGGGTATGGCTGAGGTTATCGCCAAGCTTTCTTTTAACGACCCGGCCATCCCGATTATTGGCAATACCACGGCTCAACCGTTGACCAGCGCCGAAGCGGTGAAAGAAGAACTGCTCAATCAATTGTGTAACCGTATTGACTGGCAGTCCTCAATCCAGTATATGTTGAATAAAGGCGTGGCCACTTTTATTGAGATAGGACCGGGGAAAGTACTCAGCGGTCTCATCAAACGGATGGATAAAAAGGCACAGACCCTGAACCTGGGCGATGCCGAAGCGGTTAAAAATATCAAGACTGCTCTAGGGCAGTCTGAGGAGTAGGACTGGTGGACCTTTCGGGTAGAGTAGCTATTGTCACCGGGAGCGGGCGGGGTATCGGCCGAGCCATTGCCCTGAAACTGGCTGAGGACGGGGCGGCGGTGGTGGTCAATGATATCAGCTCACCGGAGCCGGTGGAAGGGGTCGCCGCGGAAATCAGGGCGATGAAACGGCAGAGTCTGGCAGTTCTGGCTGATGTGAGTTCGGCACCAGAGGTGACCAAGCTGGTGGAAACCACCATATCAAAATACGGGCGACTTGATATTCTGGTGAACAATGCCGGCATTGTCCGCGACCAGCTCCTGGTGCGCATGTCGGAAGCAGACTGGGACAGGGTAATTGAGGTTGACTTAAAAAGCGTCTTTCTCTGTACCGCCGCGGTGCTAAAGTCTATGATGAAACAGCGCTGGGGTAGAATCATCAGTATTACCAGCGTGGTCGGTATCGCCGGCAATCCGGGGCAGGCTAACTATGCGGCGGCGAAAGCCGGTGTCATCGGCTTTACCCGCACCGTAGCCAAAGAAGTGGCTTCGCGGGGTGTTACTGTTAACGCCATTGCCCCCGGCTTTATTGATACCGAGATGACACAGCGGCTGGATGAGAAACGCCGCCAAGAAATTGTCGGGCGCATTCCGGCCGGCTGTCTGGGCACCCCCCGTGATGTCGCCGAGACGGTTGCCTTCTTGACTTCGGATGAAGCCAGCTATATTACCGGGCAGGTGCTCAGTGTGGACGGGGGTTTGCTGGGAGCCGGGTGGTAAGCTGATGAGCGGCGAAAGGCGAAAAGCACGGCGGCTGGCACTTCAGGCGCTGTATGAAATTGATTCGGCGGGGCATGGGGTGGAGGAGGTGGTAGCCCGCCTTCTGGGAGGCAAGCAACGCCTTCGTTCGCGAGCTGGTTGACGGGGTTATCCAGAATAAAGATAAGCTTGACCGGAGTATTCAAAAATTTGCCCCCGCCTGGCCGATTAAACAGATACCGGTGGTGGACAGAAATATTCTAAGGCTTGCAATATTTGAGATTTTACTTGATAATAGAATGCCAGTGAAGGTAGCCATAAATGAAGCCGTTGAGTTAGCCAAGACCTTTGGCAGCGATAACTCCGCCCGCTTTGTTAACGGCGTTTTAGGCTCGGTTAGCACTCAAGTCACTAGATAGAAAGAAAAGGGAGGAAAAAGTGGCCACCATTTTCGAACGCGTCAAAAAGATAATTATGGAGCAGCTCGGGGTGGAGGAGGCGGAGGTGGTGCCCACGGCGAGCTTTATTGATGACCTGGGCGCTGATTCTCTGGACCTGGTTGAACTGATAATGTCGCTGGAAGAAGAGTTTAGCGATTCATCCCGTAAGGTTGAGATACCCGACGAGGATGCGGAGAAGATAGTAACCGTTCAGGATGCGGTTGATTATATCAGAGACCAAGGTATTAAGGATGGTTAGATGGTGTTATGGCCGCTGACCGCTATTATTTTGAAGAGAATGCCCGGTCCCCGCTGGCGGAGCGAGGCCGGGAAGAGCAGATGAAAGTCTACCTGCACTATCCCATGGCGATAATGGCTGAAGCTGGCATTGAAGCCCCTCAGGACGTACTGGTAAAAGTTTTAGGGATAGTGGTGGAAAAGTTTGGCAAGGGTACTTTTGTCCTCTTTGATGATGTCCTCTCCACTCTGGAAAGACTGAAGCAGCAAAAACTGGTTCTGGGCTTGCTCACCAACGCCAGACGAGATACCATTTCGTCGCTCCATCAGCGACTTGGTCTGGAATCGCACCTCGATTTTGTGGTCACTTCTGAGGAGGTGGGGGCGGATAAGCCCAAGCCCGAAATATTTCGGGCGGCGTTAGATAAGGCGGGGGTGAAGGCTGCCGAGGCAGTTCATGTTGGCGACCAGTATGAGCTGGATGTGGCTGGTGCCCGAGGTGTCGGTATTAACCCGATACTTATTGACCGCTATGAAATCTACCCTGAGGTGAGCGACTGCCCCCGTATCCAGAGCCTGAGTGAGCTGGCTAAATACCTCTGATTTAGCCTCTGGATTTTTCAGATGCCCGTCGTCCCAGTGTATCCTCAATTGGTAGATTGATATATTTCTCCGCAATCTTACGGAAGTGTAGGCCGTAGACACTTAGACTTATTGATAAAGGGAAAACCCGCGGTCGTTTCAGCAGTGTGGAGGCAAGAAGCTTCCAGTAATACCTTCGGCCCCTTTCTTTAATCCCCAAATACCACATCGATTTTAAAAATGCCTCAAGGTGATGAGACTTAAGCTGGAGCTTATGCTTTCTTTTTACCGGCCGGTAGTCTCGCAGAAAGATCTTGATTCGCTCGTAATACTGCCTAGGGGAGTAGATGGTGTCCAGAATATGCTTGTAGCCCTCGATAAGCGTGCTGTAATCCATTTTGGGGATGAAATTGATGGAGCAGTCGGTGTTGTCACCCGAGAAACCACTGCTGACGATGCGGTTCTCTCGTTTCAGGCGCTGGTAGAGCCTGGTGCCGCGGGGGGCATTCAGCAAGCCAACCATGGCGGTGACAATACCGCT
>SMTZ1_10002546_pt1 | contig 18330 bp, 16 predicted proteins | sample DeeMarSWOR136_30_FD_25667 | JGI IMG/M metagenome (IMG submission 25667)
ATTTTAGGCTGTCTGGATTCTCCCACCTCGGGTTCTTACCGATTTGATAATAATTTGGTCAGTGAAATGAATGATGACCAACTGGCGGAAATAAGAAACCGGGAAATTGGATTTGTATTTCAAACCTTCAATTTACTCCCCCGGGCTACTGCTTTACATAATGTCGAGTTGCCATTGATTTATAATGGTACGCCAGCTTCTAAGAGAAAAAAAATAGCTCATGAAGCCCTGGACATGGTTGGTCTATCCGACCGCACGCATCATCGTCCCAATGAACTTTCGGGTGGTCAGCGCCAGCGGGTAGCTATTGCCAGGGCGCTGGTCAATAAACCGAAAATAATTTTAGCCGATGAGCCGACCGGTAATTTGGATACCCGGACGGGCGAGGAAATTATGGAGATTTTTGAAGATTTGCATGAAAAAGGCAATACCATTATTCTGGTGACGCATGAGGAGTACATCGCTGAACATACCAACCGTATCGTCAGGCTGCGAGACGGAAAAATAGAACGGGATGAGTCTATGGAGTAATTTTTGATGTTTTTACCTGGATCATCTTTAACCACGAAGACACAAAGAAATACAGAATTCACAAGATTATTGTTTTTTAAAGGTTAAGCTAGAGCATTTAAATATTGATTCTTAGTTACTTAGTGTCTTGGTGGTGGAATATATAAATAATCCAGGTTTACAAACCAAAATTGTTATAATTTATTTAACGTGATGAAAAATTATGAGACTACTAATTGACCTGTGGGAAGGGATAAAGATCGCTTTCCAAGCCTTAAGAGCCAATAAAATGCGATCGTTTTTAACAACGCTGGGAATTGTTATTGGGATCACTACGGTGATTGGCATCCATTCGATCATTCAGGGTTTGAATAAGTCATTTTATACTTCAATATCAGCGTTGGGATCGGATACGCTTTATATCGGAAAATTTTCATGGATGTCCCGTACGGATTGGCTCGAAGCGCGTAATAGAAAAAATATTACGTTAGAACGAGAAGGAAACGCGATAAAGGAACATGCTACATTGGTAAAAGCCGTAGCGCCAACTGTTAGCGCCCAGCGAACCGTGAAATATGAAAGCGAAAAATTGAAAAATGTGCAGGTTACCGGAACAACAGAAGATTATGCGATTACATCCAATATTGTTCCAGAATATGGACGCATGTTGACCAAACAGGATGTTGATCATCGTCGCAGCGTGTGTATTATTGGATGGGAAGTTGCCGATAAACTGTTCAAGAATAAGAATCCGCTCGGTCGAAGGATTCTTGTTGGTGTGTATAAATTTCGAGTGATTGGTGTTTTAGAAAAACGTGGGAGTTTTTTGGGATACAATCTTGACACCGAGGTCATTATCCCGATTGGTCTGTTTCAGAAATTATATGGTTCCCGGCGCTGGTTAACAATTGAAGTAAAAGTCGTTGATCCAGTTTTAATTGAAGAAGCGAAAGATGAAATTACCGGGATATTGCGACGCGTCCGCAAAGTCCCTCCCAGGGAAGAAAATGACTTTGCGATTAACCAACAGGATATGATAGCAGATCTTTACAAGCAATTAACAACCGCGCTCTATGCAGTGGCATTTGGTGTAGGCTCTATTGCCTTGATTGTCGGTGGAATTGGGATCATGAACATTCTGCTAGTTTCTGTCACTGAACGGACTCGCGAGATAGGAATTCGAAAGGCGATCGGCGCTAAAAATAAGGATATCCTGTGGCAATTTCTGATCGAATCTCTTGCAGTAAGTGCCCTGGGGGGGATAATTGGAATTATATTGGGATTTCTTTTGGCGAAGGGCGTAGCTTCAGCAACTTTTTTATCGGCAACAGTATCACCGATTTCAGTTGTAATCGGTATCATATTTATCGGTATGGTGGGGATCTTTTTTGGGATTTTTCCTGCCTATAAAGCGGCTAAACTGGATCCGATACAAGCATTGCGTTATGAGTAACATTGGTATAATGTGAGACGTGAAACGGCAGCAGTGAGATGTAAAAGGATTCATTACATTAGAATATCTCACGTTTGACGTTTCACTTTTGTGCAGGATTACTTTAGTATTTTGGGACTAAAATTTTTTGCAAGTAAACAATGATTTCATTTACGAGACGATAGGAAGCCATGAATATTCGAGAAAGTATAGCAGTTTCATTGGATGCGTTGCGTTCAAATAAAATGCGGTCAGCGTTAACCACGCTTGGTATTATTATCGGTGTGACAACAATTATCGGTATGATGTCCATTATTCAAGGACTGCAAAATTTTATGGTGGGGGAATTGAGCGTATTGGGTACAGGGACTTTTCAAGTTCAAAAAGATCCCGCGATACAAACGGGACAACTGGACGAAAAATATCGCAACCGAAAAAATATTACACTCGACCATGCGATGGCTATCAAAGAACATGCGAAACTTGTCAAAGCTGTTGGACCTGAGACATGGAATTGGGGACAGGTTGTTAAATATAGAGATAATAAAACAAATCCCGATGTCCTTACAGTTGGGGTAACTCCAGAGTTTCAAGTTGCGAATAATTACTTTATCGAAGAGGGACGTTTTATCAGCGAAACTGATGTCGAATACAACCGCCAGATTGTTGTGCTTGGTTTGGACATAGTTGAAAAACTTTTTCCCCACTCAAGCCCAATTGGTGAGTTTGTAAGAGTCAGCGCTAATAAATTTAAGGTAATTGGTATCGCTGAAAAACAGGGCGCTTCGTTTGGTCAAAGTCGCGATAACCGTGTTTTGATGCCAATCACGACATTTCACAAAACCTTTGGTGATAGACGAAGTCTTAATGTAACAGTACAGGTAAAAGATCCGGAACGAATGAATGAAACTATCGAAGAAGTGACGGGCATTCTCAGGGCGGTTAGAAAAGTACCACCTGGTAAGCCAAATGACTTTGAAATTTTTACCAGTGAGTCACTTATCGATACATTTAATGATCTGTCACGTGGTATTAAATTGGGAGCGATTTTTATTGCTGCCATTTCACTTGCAGTGGGAGGTATCGGGATTATGAATATTATGCTGGTCTCGGTAACCGAAAGAACGCGAGAGATTGGCATTCGAAAGGCGGTTGGAGCACGCCGATTGGATATTCTGTTCCAATTTATGATTGAAGCAGTTATTCTTGGTAATTTAGGAGGTTTGATCGGTATTGTGGTCGGTGTTCTTATCGGTTTATTGGTTGGGTCTGCGACTCCGCTGCCAACCGCGATACCAATCTGGGCTGTTTTTTTAGGAATTGCATTTTGCAGTTTTGTCGGATTAGTTTTTGGTGTCTATCCTGCCAGCAAAGCCGCACGAATGGACCCGATTGTTGCGTTACGATACGAATAAAAATGAGGAGAAATCATAATGGAATGTAAAACCAGACAGGTGGACGATGTATTGGTGGTCGAAATTAAGGGGGAAATCATGGGGGGTACCGATTCTGAGAATTTCCGAAAAATTATATATCATGCCATCGAGGAAGACCAGGTTTTTATTGTGGCAGATTTGACTGAAGCCACCTGGATGAATAGTTCGGGTTTAGGTATGCTAATTAGTGGATTGACAACGCTTCGGAGTAGTGGTGGCGATTTAAGACTGGCGAATTTATCAGAAAAGGTACGTCGACCGTTGGAAATTACCAAACTGGAATCCGTATTTTTAACCTACCATTCAGTGGAAGATGCAATAACTAGCTACAAATAGAACGAGGGAGGAAATCATAATGTCCAAACTTTCCCGCGATGAAATTAAAGAAAAATATCAGCGAGGGGAGTCTTTCAGGGATCTGGATTTGTCGGGTGTTGATCTTTCTTATGAGAATTTTAAGGGGGCAGATTTCACAGGCGCCAATCTTACCGGCGCACATTTGCAGAACGCCAATCTTGAGGAAGCAAATTTTAAACAAGCAAATCTCCACAGCATATTTTTATTCGGCGGTAATCTATTAAATGCATGTTTTGATGAGGCAAATTTAGCCGAGAGTAACCTGCAGGATACAAATATGGAGAATGCCAGTTTTAAAGGCGCCAATTTGCACCATGCAAAATTGTTTGGCGTTCAGGCACAGAATGCAAATTTTGAACAGGCTAATCTTGTTACTGCACGAATGAAGCGTGCAAATTTGCAATCAACAAATTTCTACGGAGCAGATTTATCTAACGCGCATCTGGAGCGCACTGATCTTAGAAACGCTAACCTGGATCATGCCAATCTCTCGGGAGCTTTTTTAAATAATGCCTGTCTGGATGATGTAAGTATGGTGGGCACGAAAACTGATAATGTGACAAAATAGAATTTCATTCTGAAACCATCAGTAACCGCGAATCTTACTAATGATGTAAATCGAAAAATAAGCACAATTAGCATAATTCGTGGTTTTATTTATGAATTATCATTCTATCAGAATTGATTTTGATATTACCTGAAAAATTCACTCTCCACAAAGATACAACTATCAGAAATTAAAGCTTATGTTTTTTTTAAATAATTTAATTATATAAAACAGTGTTTCTAATTTAGCCTCGGTTTATTTTATTGATTCCTTTTTACTTGGTGGCTTCTTGGTGAAAATATATGAATACTATAAGATAAAGGCAGCTTCATTTTAACATTCCTATGCTTCAAATTTATTCCAGTAATTTTCCTTACATATCTTCAATTGTTTCGTTTCAAAATATTAAAGATTATTTTGGGAACTTATTTGAGTTGATCTGAATTAAAAATTAGTTATGTAAATTTGTTGCTAATAATTAATTTCGGAGACCTGTATGGAACCATTGCGAACGTTTACTATTATTCCTTCGTTACCCTCAAAATTGCAGCCTTTAAAGAAAATCGCCTACAATTTACATTGGACCTGGAATCATGAAGCAATAGATCTATTTCGGAGGATGGATCATGATTTATGGGAAACGACTGACCATAATCCTGTGAAATTATTGGGTCAAATTCGACAGGAACGTCTAGAAACATTGGCAGAAGACGATGGTTTTTTAGCCCATCTTAAACGAGTCTCCGATCATCTGGAAACCTATTTAAATGAATCCACCTGGTATGAGAAAACTTATGGGAATGAAAATCAGAATATTAAAATTGCATATTTTTCAGCAGAATTTGGTTTGACCGAGTGTATGCCAAATTATTCAGGAGGTTTGGGAGTTTTATCCGGCGATCATTTAAAATCTGCCAGTGATTTAGGACTCCCGTTTGTCGGGATAGGACTTTTATACCAGGAAGGTTATTTTCGTCAATATTTAAACGCTGATGGGTGGCAGGGAGAAATGTATCCGAAAAACGATTTTTATAATATGCCAATGCAGCTCCAGTATGACGAGCAGGGTCTGCCGCTGATCATTGAAGTTGATTACCCGGGACGAAAAGTCTATGCACAAATCTGGAAAGTTGCTGTGGGCAGGGTGAATATGTTTTTATTGGATACAAATATTCCCCGGAATAACAAGGTTGATAGAAATATCACCGACGAGCTTTACGGCGGAGACAATGAAACTCGAATCCAACAGGAAATAATGTTGGGAATAGGTGGTGTGCGTGCTTTGAAAGCGTTGGGTATTACGCCCACAGTTTTTCACATGAATGAAGGGCATTCCGCTTTTTTGGCACTGGAGCGAATTCGATGCGCGATGGAAGACCATAAACTAAGCTTCGATGAAGCGAAAGAATTGATTAAAGCAAGTCATGTTTTCACAACCCATACACCAGTACCGGCAGGAATCGATCGCTTCCCGCCTCAATTAATGGAGAAGTATTTCTCAGATTTTTTCCCCGCATTAAATATTGACAATATAGAATTTATGGCTTTGGGACGAAGCAATAAATCAGATATTTCCGAACCGTTTTCTATGGCAATTCTTGCCATTAAATTATCAGCTCATATCAATGGTGTGAGTACGTTGCATGGTCAGGTTTCAAGGGAAATGTGGAGACAGATTTGGCCACAGGTTCCTGTTGAGGAAATACCGATCACATCAATTACCAATGGCATTCATCCCAGTTCCTGGATTTCAAAAGATATGGCAAACCTGTACGATCGCTACCTCAGTCCGACATGGATGAAGAAACCGGCAGACCTGACAATCTGGAAGCGAGCTGACCAGATCCCGGCAGAAGAACTGTGGAGAACTCACGAGCGTCGACGAGAACGGCTAGTGGCTTTTGCAAGACAACGTTTGAGAAACCAATTGGAGAGACAGGGCGCGCTACCTTCGGAAATTGAAAAAGCGGATGAAGTCCTGAATCCGGAAGCATTGACTATCAGTTTCGCAAGACGATTTGCTACCTATAAACGCGCCACTCTCATCTTTCATGATCCCGAAAGATTGGCAAAAATTTTGAGCCATAAAGACTTTCCTGTCCAGTTTATCTTTGCTGGAAAAGCCCATCCCAAGGATTCTCCTGGAAAAGAATTCATTCGAAAAATTATTCATCTGGCACGCGTGGAAGAATTTCGCCAGAGCATTGTTTTTCTTGAAGATTACGATATGGCAATGTCAAGATACCTCATCCAGGGGGCCGATGTCTGGCTGAACACTCCTCGTCGCCTCAATGAAGCCAGTGGTACCAGCGGGATGAAAGCAGCCGTGAATGGGGTGATTAACGTCAGTGTCCTGGATGGCTGGTGGGTTGAAACCTATAATCCCAATGTTGGATGGGCAATTGGTTGCGGTGAAAACTATGAGGATGCTAATTACCAGGATGAAGTTGAATCCCAATTTCTTTATAATCTTCTCGAAAAAGAAATTATTCCGTTATTCTATGAACGGGGCAAAAGCAATGTCCCCCGTAATTGGATTGAAATTATGAAAAACTCCATGGCGCAGATTTGCCCGGTATTTAATACCAATCGCATGGTGAGAGAATACACCGAACGCTTTTATCAACCCGCTGAACAAAAGTTCCGAACGCTGTTTGAGAATGATCAAAAACAGGCGAAAGAATTTGCTGCCTGGAAAATTCAAGTTATAAAAAATTGGTCTAAAATTAGATTCGTGAAAATAGCAGAAAATGGATCACGACAGCATGTTGTCGGGTCTAAAATTGATATAAATGCAAAAATTTTTCTGGGAAGTTTAATCCCCGACGATGTCAATGTGGAAGTCTATCACGGCTATGTCGATCCTGATAACAAAATACACCATGGGACCATTGAAAACATGACATGTACTGAAACTAATGAAGACCAGGTCTATACATTTACCGGCAGTTTTTCCTGTCAGTTCAGTGGGCTGTATGGATATACGGTTAGAATTATTCCAAAAAAGGAAAACTTAATTCACCCGCATGAGACAGGGCTTATATTGTGGGCAAATTAAAAATGGCTAAAGATTTTGAGTAATTGTTCAAAAATAAAGAATGGGAAGTTATAAATGTATAAAATATCAGTAACAACCAAATTTGCAGCAGCACACCGGTTGAGAGATTATGAAGGACCTTGCGAAAATTTGCATGGACATAATTGGATTGTCAAAGCGATTATTGGAACCGAACAGCTTGATGATATTGGCATTGCTTATGATTTTAAAAAATTAAAAAATCATCTGAATGAAATAATCGAACAATTTGATCACCAATTTTTAAATGAAGTTGATCCATTTGATAAATTAAATCCTACCTCCGAGAATATTGCAAGGTTCATATTCAAATCCCTATCAATCAAACTTCCCGCACATATCAGTGTTGTGTCTATTGAAGTTGGGGAATCAGAGAAATATAAAGCCAGTTATGAGGAGTAATGTTAAACGTTAATGAAATTTTTTACAGCATTCAGGGAGAATCCACTTATGCTGGTTTTCCTTGTGTATTTGTACGACTTGCTGGATGCAATTTGAGGTGCAAATATTGTGATACTCAATATGCTTATGACGAAGGGCAGCATCTTTCCCTGGATGAAGTTCAAAAAAAAGTTTTTCAGTATAATTGTAATTTGATAGAAATAACAGGGGGTGAGCCACTACTCCAGTCAGAAATTGCTGAATTAATACAGACATTTGTTTATCATGGTAAAACGATATTAGTTGAGACCAATGGGACTCAAAACATTGATCTGCTTCCTGAGAATGCTATCAGGATTATGGACGTTAAATGCCCGGGAAGTGGTGAAGCGAGCCGCATGGATTGGAATAATCTGAAGCGACTGCGGGTGCAAGATAACGTTAAATTTGTGATTTCACATCATGAAGATTTTGAATGGACTATAAAGATTATTGAGAAATATGATTTGCTAAAAAAGGTCAAAGTATTATTTTCACCAGCATTCGGATTATTGAAACCAGACATTTTAGCGGAGTGGATACTGGAGCGATCATTGCCAATCCGGTTAAACTTACAACTCCAAAAATATATCTGGGATCCGAATAGGAGAAAGATTTAAAGTGGTCAAAAAAGCAGTTGTTTTATTGAGCGGTGGAGTTGATTCGACGACAACATTGGCCATCGCGAAACATCAACAATTCACTATTTATGCGGTTAGTTTTCATTATGGTCAGAGGCATCACATTGAATTGGATGCGGCGAAACGCATCGCCACACATTTTAGTGTAAAAAAGCATTTAATTATCGATATCGATTTAGCAGCGATTGGAGGTTCTGCGCTCACTTCAAACCTTGAAATCCCAAAGTATCGAGATATTGAAAACATACCAGGAGAAATTCCGTTAACTTATGTGCCGGGTCGGAATATAATCTTTTTATCGCTGGCACTTGCCTGGGCAGAGGTATTGGGCGCGTTTGATATTTTTATTGGCGCTAATGCTATCGATTTTTCAGGATACCCGGATTGTCGCGCTGAATTTTTAGCTGCATTCGAGACCATGGCGAATTTGGGAACTAAAACAGGGGTAGAAGGAAAGAAAATAAAGATTCATGCTCCATTACTAATGCTAACAAAAGCTCAGATCATTCAAAAAGGGATTGCGCTTGGCGTTGATTATTCCATGACACTGAGCTGTTATGACCCAACAGAACAAGGCAAAGCCTGTGGCAAATGTGATAGTTGTTTGTTGCGAAAAAAGGGATTTCGAGAAGCAGGAACTATCGATCCGACAGTATATCTTGATTAATAAATGAAAGCAAGCTAAGCAAATTCGGAACAGAAGCTATTATTCTGTATGCTCAATAAATATAATAGTTATCAGGCGAAGCAAAGCTTTGAAAGGATGAGATATCTTTCCCTTAACTTAATGATATTGAATGATAACGTACCAAGAGCAACGGAGAAAACATAGCTTAAGCAGAGGAGTAATCTTTCGATGAATAAAAACCAGGGAAAATATGAAGAACTAACTATTTTAAGAGGAAGCGAAACCAGCTATCCAGAATCGCCTGATGAAGCCCGGCTGGAAATATTTGAGAATCGATACAGCCATCGAGATTACTGGATCACTTTTGACTGTCCTGAATTTACGTCCCGCTGTCCCATCACCAATCAGCCGGATTTCGGTAAAATTATTATCCGTTACATTCCTGATAAACAATGCATTGAAAGCAAATCTCTCAAGCTATATCTTTTCTCATTTCGGAACCATGCAACTTTCCACGAGGAAGTTGTTAACCGGATTTTAGATGATATCGTTGGTGCCTGTAAACCAAGGCGGGCGGTTGTTTTAGGAGATTTTAATCCACGAGGAGGCATTAGTATTAAAGTAGAAGCAGACTATTCAGGTTAACATCAAAGCTGCTGCTCCCAATAAACCAGCGTTGTCCCCCAAAGATGACTGAACGACTCTGACATGTTCCCTTGGTGCTTGATTGATATTTTTGTGCAAATTTTCAAGCATCGAGATATTAAAATATTTCCATGCATTGCTCACTGAACCGCCAATAACAAAAACATCGGGGTCCAATAAGTTAGTGATAATTGCCAGAATTCTACCGAGGTGCACTCCAAACTCAGACCATGCTGCGATTGCATCCTGGTCGTTCTGTTCAGCCAGTTCGAAAATTTCTTTTGCTGTTAATTCCTGACTTGTGATTTGTTGATAAATTCGTGCTACGGCTCGCGCAGATCCGTACTCCTCAAAGTTTCGGTCAGCATACGGAGAACACCAGACCTCCGCAGCCGTTCCTGTCGATCCTGAGTAAATTTTGCGATCGATAACAATGCCACACCCAAAACCGGTACCGAGAGTAGCTCCACATACAATAGAGATATTTTGAGCACTTCCGAAATAAGCTTCTCCCAGAACAAAGCAATTGGCGTCATTTTGAATGGCAATGTTCAATTTAAAGTAATTTTCCAGAGTTTGTTTGAGCGGAAAATTGTGCAATGTTGGCAAGTTGGGAGGCTCGACAATGACTCCATTTTTCAGGTCTAATGGACCTGGAGATCCGATTCCAATTCCGGCAATTTCCTGGATAGAAAGATTAGAATTCTGAATAACTTGTTCAATACCTTCAATCATTGTGCCCACAATTTCGTCGCTGCGGCGATGGCTTTCAGTTGGTAAAGTTAAAGTTTCTCCTAAAATTTCTCCGTTTTCCAGGACTAATCCAAATTTAATTTTAGTACCGCCAAAGTCGATTCCAATAATAATTTTTTCTTTCATAATATAACCTTAATTTATCCTTAAATAAGTTCGACCAACTTATCAACACCTCGAGCAATTGTGCGATCATCAACACAAAATGAGATTCGGAAATAGCCGGCACGACCAAACCCCAGCCCCGGAACAATCAGTACCCTTTTCTCTTTAGCTTTTTCGATGAATTCAAGGTCATCTCCACCAGGTGCTTTAGGAAAAATATAAAAAGTACCCTCTGGTTTTACGATTTCATAACCTGCTCGGGTCAGCTTTTTATAGATATAATCCCTTTTGGTCTCATAATAATTTACTTTGACAGTTGCATGAAGTAATTCTCTCACAGCAAGCTGCATCACAGCAGTGGCATTGATGAAACCTAATATCCTTGTGCTAAAAATCATACCATCGATTACCCTATTAACATCATTCATTTCTGGATTCACGGCGATATAACCAATTCGATCGCCCGGTACAGCCAGTGATTTTGACCATGAATATGCCATAAAACTGTTCTCGTATAATGAAACTATTGAAGTAACTTTTTTATCATCAAAAGCAATTTCTCGATACGGTTCATCCGAGATGACGTAGATATCTTTTTGATACTTTTTCTGGCACTCTTTTAACAGCATCACCAATCCCATGAGTGTTTTTTTATCATAAATTTTGCCAGTCGGATTATTTGGGGAATTAATAATAATTGCTTTTGTCCGTGCCGTAATTTTCCGATCCAGTTCTTCCAGGTCTAAGTTGAATTGGTCATCAGTTTCAGCTACTACGACCTTTCCTTGTTGATTGTGAATATAAAAGATGTATTCTGAGAAATAAGGTGCCATGATAATGACCTCATCACCGGGATTCATAATCGTTTTCAAAATGACATTAATTGCTCCGCCAGCTCCACAACTCATGACAATATTTTTCATTTCAGCATTCAATAAATTTTTTTGTTGTAAGTATAGCGCGACTTTTTCTCGGACATCTTCAAATCCTGCATTTGACATGTAGCGATGTTTTCCGGAAGAAGTATTGGTGGCTATTTTTTGAAAAACTCGAAAAAATTCTAATGGGGGTTCAAGTATAGGATTTCCCAGGCTCAAATCATAAACATTTTCAGCTCCATAGCTGAGTTTCATCTCTCTCCCAACTTCAAACATGCGTCGTATCCAGGAACTCTGTTCCATAGCTTGATTAATATATTTTGATATCATTGGGATGCTCCTAAAAATGGAAGAGTTATGATAAATATTTTGTATAAGTTTTCCATTCTAAGTTGATAACTTATTATTTATCAATGTTGAGAAAATTCAGGAGATTAGATAAAAGAAATTAATCATTATTTATTGAAATCGTTATATTGCATTACTAATAAAATCCAAAATGTTCAAAATATTTTATATCACCCCCTAAAAATGTCAGGTTATTTAATCCAACTCACTTAACAATTCTCCAACAATTTTCGTCTCTGGAATAGTTTTAATAGCTTTACCATTTTTAAATAACACTGCTTTTTTATGACCGAACACAATTCCAATATCTGCTTCTCGTGCTTCACCAGGACCGTTAACGTTACAACCCATAATGGCAATCTTCAGTGGTTTCTTTAAGTGAGCGACTTGCCTCTCAACCTCTTTAACGATATTAACTAAATCGGTTTCCGATCGACCACAAGTCGGACAGGATGTAATGGTAATGTTGTTATTTTTCAAATTTAATGCACGTAAAATATTGATTCCTGCCTTAACCTCATTCACAGGATCAGCCGTCAAAGAGACTCGAATCGTATCCCCAATACCTTCCCTTAAAAGTGTACCAATTCCGATGGCAGATTTTATCAATCCAATATTTTCAATTCCTGCTTCTGTAACGCCAAGATGCAGAGGGTAATCAATTTTTTTCGAAATTAAACGACAGGCATTAATTGTTATGTTGACATCGGAAGATTTGAGGGATACGATAAGATTGTCGAATGAAAAATTTTCGCAAATTCGAATATGTTGCATGGCACTTTCAACCATGGCTTCGGCGCAGGGATGTCCATATTTTTTCAGCAGATGTTTTTCAAGAGAACCTGCATTGATGCCGATTCGTATAGGTATATTATTATTTTTAGCTTTTATTAATACTTGTTTAATTTTATCTGGATCACCGATATTTCCCGGATTAATTCGAATCTTATCAACACCAGCTTCTATTGCCATGATGGCTAAATGATAATCAAAATGGATATCGGCAACTAAAGGAATATTAATTTGATTTTTAATTAAAGAAAGTGCCTGAAATGCCAACCTATCAGGAACAGCAATGCGAACGATATCGCAGCCAGCCTGTTCCAATTGTAGAATTTGAACCACAGTAGCGTCAATGTCAGCAGTTTTTGTTTTTACCATTGATTGAACAGAAATAGGGGAATCACCACCAATTGCAATTTTCCCGACCTGTATTTTTCGAGAGTAACGCCGCACGGTTCATGAGCTCGATTAAAATAAAGTGAAAATTGTGAGTAACTAAGCCTTTAAAAGCATAATTAGTGTCTGTCTGGAAAATAAATTTATGTCATTTCGACCGAAGGGAGAAATCCGTAAGTCCGATATTTTCGTAAAAATCAGATTCCTCACTTCGTTCGGAATGACAGCTTTTAAGAATAATTGATGCTTTTCAGACAGACACTAATTAATCAATATAATAAATCAGACCCAAAAAAGCAACTATTATTATTTATGGAATTGGAAATGCCTAATAAAATTTTCTGTTTATATTAAAATTCAAAAGGAGTTGTAAAATTGGCGGACTTAATTTCTTCAAAATTTCTTAGTGTCTTTATGTTTAAGATAATACAGTTATTAAGGAGGCTGGCAAGGTTATTTTCCCATTTTTCGCTGTATTCTTTTTAATCGATGTAAAAAATTTTCACGATAATCAGTGGGTAAACTTTTAAATTTAATCTGCTCCATAATTTCTAAATTTGCCAGAGCTTTCAGCACGATTTGCTCGGCTTTCTTGTAATCATGAACATGGTGTTCATAATACTTAGCAAGTTCCTCAAAAGGTTCGAGACGAAACTTTCCACCTGTTAATAGATGTTCCCATAATGCTACTGCTTTTCCCCATTGACCGAGACGTTTATAACAATAACACAAACGTAGACTTATGTCAGTTTTTATCTCTTGATTTATCTCTGTCTCTAATAAAGATTGATAGATTGCAATATTTCTCTCCCATTGTTTTGTATTTTCATAATGTTTTGCCAGCGTATTAAGATCAATTTGATGATCGAGCTCTTCCAGGGGCTGTTTATGAATTTGATTCAGCATAATAGTCAGTGAGACCAAAGAGAGGATGTCGATCTCATTATGGTAAAATACCTGTTTCAGTGGCTGAGCATTCTTATTCCGTAAGTATTCAAAATATATATGAGGTATAAGATACGAGGGGATATCGTTGTGGCGATGGACATCGATAATTTTTTCTTCAAGATTTCCCAGGCTGCAATCATTTAATCGCTGTTTCCAGATCCTTCGAGAAGCATGTAATAGATCAAGATGAGGAGAATCTGGTAATTCACATTTAATTCGATGATAAATAAATCGTGTCTGCAATAAGGGCCAATCAAAGCTTTTCCCATTAAACGAAACAATTCCTTTGAATTGTTTTAACAACTCATGTATTGCGTGAAGTGTGGCAGCTTCATCAGGAAAATCCTGGAGAAAGAACTGCTTGATGATAAATTTGTCGTTTTCAAAGTAACCCAATCCGGTTAAAAAAATGTAAGTTCCACTTCCACCTGCCAATCCTGTGGTTTCGGTGTCAAAAAAAAGCGATTGACGTAAATCCATTTGCAGTAAATTTTCATCTTTACCGGCGAGGTGTAAAAAATAAGGTAAAACTTCATCAATCTGTTTTAATTGAACCGTCCCATGTCTATCATTTACGTGGTATTCTCTCGTTCTAACGAAAGAAGCTCCCAATTCCGTTTCAACAAGTTTACCATCAATTATTTCTTCTATTTTAGCTTGAGGCGCAATTTTTTTTTCTTCTCGATCTCGTTGCTGTTGAATTTGTTCGATAAATCGGAGTTTCTCTTTTATGTTCATATCGATTGCAGGTTTGTAACGTATCAAAAGAAGATATGCTATTACACTTTTAAGGAATTACAGAGTTCCCATACGATCCAACTTAAATCTCCAGCAAAAAATTTTAACCTGAATAAATATTTATAATTGTTAAAACATTGTTTAAGCATCCTTTTAAATATTCCTTATTGGAATACGTAATGCACGTGAAATAACAGATTCGGGTGAATTTTATTCGCCTGAAAAATTACTTCAGCTTATCTTTTAAAACCTTGTGATGAAGAGAGACTGGAAAAATCTATTGACATCCATAATCAACAATTTTTCCCTTGACTTTAACATCTTTTTTTAACATATTTTAACATAAATTTATCAAACAACCATGCTGATAGGAAATCGTTCGTAGCTGAATTTTTTTTATAAATTTGCCATGAAACCATCAGAACCGACTCGTGTAAAATTATTTTGTGGAGTGCTTTACACCGATAGCCAGATGTTGGAACAAGTTAAGCATCAAATGATTGAAAAATATGGGGAGATTGATTACCAAAGTGAGCCGTTCACGTTTGACGTTTCAGAATATTATCGTCCCGAAATGGGTTGGCCCATTTATAGATTATTTTGGTCGTTTGAAACAGCAATTATTCCAAATGAGATTGCGAGAATTAAAATTGAGTGTAATGAGATTGAAGATCAGCTTGTTGTAAACGAAAATCGAAGAGTTAATCTGGATCCTGGTTATTTAGATTATGATAAGATTGTTTTAGCTTCAACAAAGTATAATGGACAAAAAATCTACCTCGATTTTGGGATTTATGCAGATCTAACACTTCATTATGAAAAAGGAAATTATTACCCATATCCCTGGAGTTTTCCAGATTTTAAAAGCGGTCTATATAATAATATCTTTTTACGCATTCGAGAAACTTATAAATTACAGTTGAAAAAACGTTGAGTTTAAAAAAGGGAAAATATCAAATTATTGCAACCTTGGGGCCTGCTGTTAAAAACAAAATCAGTGACTTGATACCTGCAGGTGCTACTGGATTTCGGCTTAATTGTTCAAATCTCACGCTGGAAGAACTATCACGCTGGTTGCTTGAATTGGAACGAGCTTTTCGTTATCACGGAAACGCGATGCCGGTTTGGCTCGATCTCCAGGGTTCCAAAATGAGAATCGGCAGGCTTACCAGAACCAGGATTTTACAGCGTGGTGAGAAAATTACTTTTAAAAGTGGGTATAGTCAGATATCCAACGAAATTCCGCTGCCTCATAAGATCGTATTTCAGCTTTTAAAGCCAGGCGATCAGATTTTACTTGATGATGGTAAAATTGAATTAAAAGTCGAAAATATAAACAATGGTAATTTTCAAGCAGAAGTAATCAATTTCGGAGAATTAAGTTCCTTTAAAGGATTTGTACTGCGAAACAATGATCCGGAACTGAATCAAATTTCTTCCCGCGACCAGGTATATATAGAGCAAACGCAGCAATGGAAATTCATTGGGTATGCCGTCTCTTATCTTCAAAATGCAAAAGAATTAAAGCTATTCCAGCAACAAGCGAACGGCAGACCGATTGTTGCCAAAATTGAGCGTAAAAAAGCATTTCATCATTTGAGGGAGATAGCACAACTGGCAGATATTACCTGGCTTTGTCGAGGAGATTTAGGGGCGAACGGTTCAATTTATTCACTTTTTCAATATGAAAAAAAGTTTATGGAATATATGGCTTTAATCAAAAAACCATCCCTCATAGCAGGCCAGGTATTGGAAAATATGGTCAGGCAGAATTTCCCGTCGCGGTCAGAAATTGCGCATCTCGGTTATTTGTTAGAAAATGGTTTTTCGGGAATTGTCCTATCAGATGAAACGGCAATTGGCAGGTATCCGATAGAAGCTGTTGAATTTTGTAAGAATTACTTAGAATATGTCGGAAAGTAATTAAATATTGTATATTTTCCTTTTATCATCAACGTGAACTTCTGCTTATTTTCATAGGTTAATTCAACTTTTTCAGGAATAATTTTGCTTTGCGTTTCAGGAATGTAGATTCGATCAATATGAACCACATTTTCGGGTTTAGAAAAGTCTTTGACACCAATAACACCGCCAAAATGATCGCTGCGCCCGAATGCAATGTGCAGCCCTAATTTTTCATCAAGCAAAATTTCTCCTGTTGGTTGAACCCCAAAATCTTGAAGCACACCAAATCCAATTTCTGCAATATTTCCATAAGCAGGTTCTGCTGTGAACTTTTGCCTTTCTTCAAACGATTTTTTCCCTTCGCTTAAAACCTTTTTTGCTACATTTTCTTCGATTTGATAAAGGACAATCGTTTCGCCGAACTGTACAGGAAGTACACCCGAAGATAAACTTTTTTCTCCTTTTTCGCCTTCATAAGGAACAATATAACATTCTCCGCTCGGTAGATTGCCTGCTGTTCCCGAATCAGGAAAACGACCGCCACTGGTGTGTGCGTTTCTAAAGCGGAGGTCAAAATAGATGTGATAGTTGTTATTGTCAATAGTGGAAAAGGAAATATCAATTCCTATTGCTTTATCAAGATATTTTTTTATTTCATTGACTCTTCTGTTAATCTCTTCGTAATCTAATTTGAGTGCGGGAATCATGTCTTCTGAAAAACCTGGCATTGTGGCAGCTCGGAAGAGATATTTTTTTGCTAATAGTTTTAATGGAGCAGTGGCTGAAAATTGTGTTGGAGCAACTATAATCTGGTATTCTGCTAATTTTTTTTCAAATTCAAAGTCTGTCTTTTTTAAAGATAGGGTAGAGGCATTAATTTGACGAGGATTACCATCGAAGAAATAAGCAGTCTTTGGTAAGTCTGCATTATTACTGTGTACATTTGGATAATAAATGAGATCGGTTTGTTCCAAACCAAGTTCATTTTTAACAGCTAGCAGTTTTCGATGCCAATCGGCTGCGATTTCACGGCGTTGCATCCACTTTTCATTGTCGGGAATGCGTTCATCTGGAACATCAACGATAATAGCTAATTTTTTATCTTCTGGTTTGAGTGAAAAAACAGATTGAATTAAATTTTTCACTTCATCACTGGACAATGTTTCTCTCATAAAATTCTCCTGATTAGTTATGTTGTTCATCTAATGTTTCAAAACTTGTTTTTAATTTTGTAGAACTATTTTCAACAAAAAAAATACTTCCATCATGGGTGGTTCCAGAGAGATGAACGACTTGAGAAGTATCAATATACACTGAAGTTGCAACATCAATTTCATCAAAAATACCTTTAAAATTTAAAAGATATGTCGCTTTCAATGTATCGTTTTCAATTTCATTCAATAACTTGCTATTAAAAATATATGTTGGAAATCCATATCCTTGAATGATAGTTTGAATATGAATGGGATGGTCATATTTGCCTGAAAAAATAGAAATATTTCCTCGTTCTAGTTGAAAATCAAGCTGAATTATTTTAAATCGATCGTCTGAATTTATATTATGAAAATATTCCTTATAAAAGGGTTTTGAAAACAAAAATATTAATATCATGATAGCTGTTGCTAAAACCATCGCGATAATCACAAAGATTAATTTTATTTTGCTAATTTTTTGGTGAATTTTTACTGTGCGCATTTTTTGAGCTTTTTCATATTTGTCAGGTATTTTTAAAATAAAGTAGTAAAGAATGGTCGCTGTTATATAGGTTAAGCCACAAGACCATA
>SMTZ1_10010410_pt1 | contig 18329 bp, 14 predicted proteins | sample DeeMarSWOR136_30_FD_25667 | JGI IMG/M metagenome (IMG submission 25667)
AGCGGGACCTTGGAATGCTTTGCCGCAGGGACCATGGAATGGAGATTCGAAGTTGGGGTTGCATCCCGGGATGGTATCTTAGCAGCGCTCATCGCCAAAAATGGGGGGAAGGCAGCCCCTACCGCTATGGAGGGGAAAACGGGATACTTAAACGCATTTGCCAATACTACAGAGAATGCACAAGAAATCGTGAACCATTTGGGGAAGAGATGGGAGATAATGAACGCCGGCTTCAAACCCTACCCTGTTTGTGCCTTCAATCAAACGCCCGTCATCGCCATGCTGGATTTGGTCAATGAGAATGATATCGACTACCGGAACATACGAAAGATCGAGATCAAGATGAATCCCTATGAATATCACTATGCCGGGATGAATTACCGGGGTCCTTTCAAAACGGTGGGGGCAACCCTGATGAGCACCCCATTCTGTTTGGCCGCCGCCTGCGTAGAAAAAACTGTTACCATGGCGGGAATCCACCAATTTGAAAGCCCGGCAATATTAGAACTCATTGAAAAGATAGAGCACATCCCCGACGATGATATGCCGAGGTTCTCATGTAGTGTCGTTGTCGAGATGGATGATGGGAAAGCCCATAAGAAGGAAATGAAGATCACACCCGATTATTACAACTTCGATATGGAGCGAGATATAGAGTTGGTTAAGCGGGTAACCAAGGAGACGGACGTTCCCCAGGACAAGGTTGCTAGGATGATCCATGCTCTAAAAGAGTTTGAAAATGCTCCCAACGTCAGGGAATTGATCAAAATACTGAGCCCCCGCCCTTAAAGGGACAGCGCTTTAGGATGTAACCAAAGGGGAGGTGCCAATATGCAGGACATTGAATGTGACGTGTTGATTGTAGGTGCCGGGACGTCTGGCTCCGTTGCCGCAATAACCGCGCACGACGACGGTGCAAGGGTCCTGGTCTTGGAGAAAATGCCTGTTGCTGGGGGAAATTGCCCGATTACCGGGGGAAACATACTCACCCCCACGAAAATGGAATTTGTTGACTATCTGGAAACCCTCAGCTTCAAGACCACGGACCGCGACATCCTCGAGACCTTCGTGAAGGCTGCCATGGATAATGCGGAATGGATTAGGAAAATGGGTGGTGAAGTCGTCGTCTTCAATCCCCTACAGGTGACTCATCCAGGTCTGGAAGCAGGACCCGGTTTTCCCCAGGTCAAGCATTCCGAATGTATGGTCAAATACAATGTCAAGGGAACCGAGGATGAGGGCCCTCCCGGCCAGCGTCTGTGGAACCTCCTGAAAACCAATTTAGAGCAAAGGTCCATTGAGATTATGACCAACACAGACGTGAAGGAAATAGTGAAGAACCACAAGGGCGAGGTATGTGGCGTCGTTGCGGAACCGAGAGGCAAAAGGGTCTCCATGAAGTCCAAAAAGGCCGTCATCTTAGCGTGCGGTGGTTATGAGAATGATCCGGCTACGAAGTGGGACTTTTACCCAGCCAAACCGATTCACTCCCTGGGGAGCCCGGGTAGCACCGGTGATGGCATTAGGCTCGGACAAAAGGCGGGCGCGGCATTATGGCACATGACCAACATGGCATCCACGATCGGTTTTAAGGCTCCGGAATATGAAGCTGCCTTCAGTATATGCTTCTTCAGCGAGGATTTTATCTATGTCGATAGATATGGAAAGCGATATATCGACGAGATAGGCGTGGAGGTGCATGAGTTCGGAAGGGAGATGTCCTACTTCGACACCCGGCGCATTGAATATCCGCGCATTCCCACGTGGGCCATCTTCGGCGAACAGGCAAGACGAAGAGGCCCCCTCAATACGGGTACTGTCGGGTACAACCGAACGCTGTACACGTGGAGCCCGGATAACTCCGCAGAGATCGCCAAGGGATGGATCATCCAAGCTAAGACCATAGCTGAGCTGGCCAATAAGATTTCAGTAGAGGAAGTAAACTTGGAAAATACGATCAAAAAGTATAATGAGTCCTGCAAGCTTGGAAAGGATCCGGAGTTCGGCAGGGCCAAAGAGAACCTCATGGCCATCGAGGGCCCTCTTTACTATGCCATCCCAATATGGCCCGTCCTGTATTGCACTCAGGGTGGACCCCGGCGAGACAAGGATGCCAGGGTGTTGGACCCGGACGGCGAACCGATTCCGAGGCTCTATGAGGCCGGTGAGTTGGGATCGATCACGGGCGGCCTGTATCAGGGCGGCAATAGCCTCGCCGAATGCATTGTCTTTGGTCAAATAGCAGGCCGAAATGCTGCCGCGGAAAAAAGCCTTGACTAACCATGGTAGCCATGACAGAGGAAATCCTCTCCCAAAGGAAATTTACCATTGATGCTTCCCAGGAGAGGGTATGGAATCTCCTGGGAAAGGTCATATTCGATAGCTTACCAGGGCTTGAGAGGATTCAAATCAGGGATCAAGATCGGTTTGGCGCGTTGTTAAGGGTGAAGGTGGGCTTTATTACCCTCAATATGGATGTGAGTGGGGAAATGGTAGACCTATCTCCTCCTCAGTCTTTGGCTATTGTGCTCTATTTGAAAGGCATGTGGGGGATGTTTCGCCTAAACCAAAGGGTTATTTTTGCGTTAAGCTCGGTTAATCACGGTAAAACCGCAGTTACGAGTAAAGCATTGGGAGAGAAGCTCGGCTTCCTTTTCAGGATAATTTTTATGCGGAAAGCAAAAAGCTTTGCCCATGATATTTTCAGGAGTATCGAGGAGCGCCTTAAGCAACTGGCCTAGAGGGGAGTTCGGCAAGTCGTGTTTTTTACTGAGAGGCGCGAATAAGACCTCTGAGAAACCCATCATGGCAAGTCTATTCCAACCCATAAGCATTGGGAATCTGAGACTGAAGAATAGAATTGTCATGGCACCGATGACCACCCTATACGCCGATGAAGACGGTTCAGTCAGTAATCGCCTGCAGGATTATATCCTCGCTCGTGCAAGGGGTGGAGTTGGGTTGATCATATTGGAAGGAGCTTACACCCATTGGACGGGAAAGGGCTTTCCGAATCAGCTATCCATAGAGCACGATCACTCCATACCGGCGTTGAAAAAGGTAACCACTGCCGTCCATCGGGAAGGGGCAAAAATTGCAGTGCAACTGCTCCATGCCGGGAGACAGAACACGTTGACTTCGGTACAGACCCCCGTCGCCCCCTCGCCTATTCCCTGCCCTGTTCTCAAGAAAGCACCTAGGGCGTTGACCACGGCGGAAATTGAAGAAATCACGGACAGCTTTGCTGAAGGTGCCCTCAGAGCAGTGGAGGCGGGATTCGATTGTATCGATATCCATGCTGCCCACGGCTATCTCATTAATCAATTTCTATCCCCCTATTCCAACCAAAGAACTGATGAATACGGGAAAACCCTCCATGGCCGGGCTCGGTTTCTGCTAGAAACCGTCGAAAAAGTAAAGGCGAAGGCAGGCCCGGGTTTCCCCATCTCATGCAGGATCAGCGCAGACGAGTTTGTGGCAGGCGGTCTGGAACTCGAACAATCCAAACGGATCGCAAGGTTGTTACAGGAGAGGGGAATATCCGCCATCCACGTGTCGGGCGGGGTATACGAATCGGCCCAGATGATTATCCCCCCGTTTGGTTTTGGTCACGGGACCTTGGTCCATCTGGCCGAGGGCATTAAAGACGCGGTGGATGTTCCGGTGTCTGCAGTGGGCCGAATCATCGAACCGCAGACGGCTGAGGAGATCATATCCAGGGGTCATGCGGACATGGTGGCGTTGGGCAGGGCCTTGATCGCAGACCCCAACTGGCCTTTAAAGGCCATGGAAAACCGCTTTGAGGAAATCAGGCACTGTATTGGATGTGGGGCGTGCAGGCAACGTGCCATCCGCCCCCAAATGAACTGTTTAGTGAACTATGAGGTGGGAAGAGAGGGAGAGGCAAGAATCATTCCCGCGGGAAAACCCAAAAAGGTCTGGGTAATTGGAGGAGGACCGGGAGGGATGGAAGCAGCTCGAGTGGCCGCTCTCAAAGGACACCGGGTTACCCTGTATGAAAAGCAGGAAAAGCTCGGCGGAGCATTCCTTGTCGCAAGCCTGCCACCACGGAAGGGTGAATATACAAAGGCTATCCAATATCTCGAGTGGGAGCTGAAAAGGTTGGACGTGGCTTTTCACCTCAACAGAGAGGTCCGAGAAGATTTGATCCTTAGTTCAAAAGCTGAGGCCTTTATCTTTGCAACGGGGGCATCTCCTTCTGTGCCCGATGTCCCCGGTATTGATCAGCCGAATGTGGTTCAGGCCACAGCCATCTTGTCCGAAGAAACCCATGCGGGAGAGTCATCTCTTGTGGTTGGCGGCGGATCGGTGGGGGCGGAGACCGCAGAATTTCTGGCTGCAAAAGGGAGGAAGGTGACCTTAATCGAAATGCTGGGTGGAGTTGCGTTGGATGCTCCGGATACCGTCCGGGTTGTACTCCTCGAGAATCTAAAAAAGATGAGGGTTGATATAAAAACCTCCACAACGTTAAAGGCCATTGAAGGACGTAAAGTATTGGTAAAGACGAACAACAGGGAAGCTCCGATAGATGGGATCGACACAGTCGTGTTGGCGGTGGGATCAAAACCAAACTCGGGACTCTTTGAAAAGGTCAAGGCGAAGAAGGCGGAAATGTTTCTCATTGGAGATTCCTCACAACCACGGACTGCTTTGGAGGCCATCCATGAAGGATCGAAAATAGCCAGACAATTATAGGGGGGTAAGAAATGAATTGGAGTTATGTCTTGGAAGGCAATGCCGAGAAATTTCCGGGCAAGGAGGCCCTCGTCTATGAAGATAGAAGGATTATTTACCGGGAGCTCAACGATCGGGTCGATGGGCTGGCCAAGGGCCTCCTGGATTTGGGCGTTGGAAAAGGGGATATCGTTGCCATGTTGCTATATAACTGTTCAGAATACATTGAGATCACGTTTGCAGTAAACAAAATCGGGGCCATTTGGTTACCTCTGAATTTCAGGTTGGCGGGTGCAGAACTTGCCTATATTCTCAATAACGCCGAGGCCAAGATGCTCATCTCGGAGAAGGATTTCGGCCAAACCATCGAAAGGGTAAAAGGAGAAATACCAACTGTAAATACATACATTGCCGTTGGAGAGGAAGGCCCCAAGGGTTGGGAAGGATATGAGAATTTAGTGAGGAAAAACTTGGGGGCCGAGGTGGACCATGCCCTCGTAGAATTGGATGACCTGCACAGACTGATGTACACCTCGGGGACTACGGCACATCCAAAAGGTGTGATGCTTACGTATGGAAACTTATATTGGAAGAACATTGGTCATATCCTCACGTTCAACATAACCCATGAGGATAAGACCTTGGTGGTAGGCCCTCTTTATCACGTCGGGGGGATGGACCTCCCAGCTACGGGAACCCTCTATGCGGGAGGAAGCCTCGTTATCCTTAGAAGATTTGAAGCCGTAAGGGTGCTCGAGACCATTGACCGCGAAAGGGTAACCAATATATGGCTCGCGCCAGCCATGGTGAACATGCTCTTCCAGGAGCCCACCTTTGGACAGTATGACGTATCTTCCGTGCGCTTCATCATCGACGGTGGTGAAAAGATGCCCATGCCGCTCATTAAACAGATCATCGAAAAGTTCCCCAACACGTGGTTTGCCGATGCGTACGGGCTGACCGAGACCGTATCGGGAGATACGTTCTTGAGCAAGGACAAAATGGTCGAAAAGATCGGCTCCGTAGGCAAACCCGTAGTACAGCTGAGGGTCCGTATCGTTGACGATGAAGGACGGGACGTCCCCCCTGGACAGTTGGGGGAGATCGTCCTTCGAGGCCCAAAGGTATTCAAGGGTTACTGGAAGAACCCCGAGGCAACGGCTGAAGCCGTGAAAAACGGCTGGTTCCATACGGGGGATATCGGCCGGTTGGACGAGGAGGGTTATCTCTATATCGAGGACCGAAAGAAGGACATCATCATCAGCGGGGGAGAAAATATCTCATCGTTAGAGGTTGAGCGGGTCATCTATGAAAGCCCAAAGGTCTTGGAAGCCGCTGTAGTCGGCATACCTCATCCCAGATGGTTGGAAGTCCCTAAGGCATATGTAGTTCTGAAAAAAGGGGAGCACATGACAGCGGAAGAAGTAATGGAACGCTGTGCGGGGAAATTAGCCAAATTTAAAATCCCCAAAGAGGTGGAGTTCATCGATGTCCTCCCCAGGAATCCATCGGGAAAGGTATTGAAGAGAGAGCTCAGGGAAAGAAGCAAGAAAACGTAGGGGTTAAGGAGGTGTAATAGGAAGAGGTTTTTAGTGGAGCTGAACGGATTGATAAGCGGACTAAGGATATTCCTCTTCTCAATGCATTACGGATTTTGGGACAGGCCGAACAATAAGGGGGGTGCACTGGTCGGAGGGATCTCGGTGTTATTTCGGGGCATGGAAAACCATTTTTTGGGGAAGATAATGAGCCATTGAAGCTGAAAGTATTTGATTTTTGGAGGTTTTTTAGGATATTCACCCTTTATAGCGATTTTGACTCAATTCGAAATTGACAAATTGGTCATATTTTTATAAAGTGGTTCCACCTTAGGTCAGGGAGTTGGCAAATAATCGTTATGAGGTCTCAATACTTCCAAGAAAGGGGGTGAATTCACAAGATATCAGTTCATTTTTTCCTCCACCATCACCTGCTTAGAAAGGAGGGATCACCATGCATCAAAGCAAGCCAACTAAAGGGGGGTTGACAAGGCGTGATTTTATCAAAACGACCGCTGGCGGCGCCGCTGGGCTGGCCTTTGGCGGCCTCATCGGAATGCCCAAAGCTTATTCGGCCCCGCCCATAACCATTGGTTTTGAGAGCATCTTCTCCGGCAGGGTAGCCATGCTCGGTGAGACGGGTCTGAACGGGGCACAGCTTGCCGCCGATGACATCAACGCCAAGGGCGGCGTTCTGGGAAGGAAGTTGGAGCTCATTCACAGGGACTCCGGGGGTAAGATCGAGGAGGCCGTGCGTATCGCGAGGGATTTCGTGGTAAAGGACAAGGTCGATTTCCTGATGGATCACGCCAGCAGCCGCGAATCCTTTGCGGTGAAAGAGGTGTCCAGGGATCTCAAGATCGTCACCATGATCACCGCTAGCGAGACCACCGCCAACACGGCGGACCCGAAGATCAGGACCGAATACAGCTTCAGATCCGCCCGTCAATCTATCCACGACTGCGTCGTGGCCGGCTACTACGCGGCAGAACTTTCGGGGAAACTGGGGCTCAAGAGATGGCATTCCATCTCCCCGGATTACGCTTATGGCCACGACTCCACTGACGTCTTCTTCGAATTCTTGAAGAAGAAGAAACCCGACGTAGAGATCGTTGGGCAAGCTTGGCCCAAGCTCTTCGAGCCCGATTACACGCCCCATATCACGCGGATTTTGCGGGATAAACCCGATGCGATGTACTCATCGCTATGGGGAGGGGATACCACAGCCTTCATCGAACAGGCTCTGATGTACGGCGTATTCGAAAAGATTAAATTCTTCTGCATCAACATTGCCGACTACACCGTTCTGAAGGGGCTTAAGGAGGTTCCCGAGGGGCTGTACACGGGATCACGATATTTGAGGAACGTCCCCGATACCCCTGCTAATCATGATTTTGCCGACCGCTATTTCAAGAAATATGGCGCGCTCCCGACCAACTGGTCATGGGAATGTTACACCGGCATCCTGTTCCTGGCAGAAGCCGTCAAAAAGGCAAGGAGCGTGGAAAAGGAGAAGGTGATAAAAGCGTTAGAGGGGCTCACCATAAAAGCCCCTTGCGGTCAAGACGGAACTGTAACCATGCGGGCGAGAGACCACACCAGTATCGGATACGCCATTGCATGGGGTAAGACCCTATCCAAGGAACCCTATGTGACGGATCTCTACTCGCTACCATGGAAGACCCTCATTCAAGAAGAGACGGCTTGGCTGAAGAAGAAGGGTTGGCTGTAGAGAATCCAAAGAGGACCTTGGCCCTTGCCGAGGTCCTCTTAACCTTCTTCTCCCAAGGGGTAAATAGTGAACATCCCGGCATTATTGGAGTGTCTGGTTGACCCGGCATGTCTACTCACCCAATTCACGGGCGCCCTCATCTTAGCAATGATCCTGTTTCTCGTTGCCTCCGGGTTATCGTTGATCTTCGGCGTCTTGGGAGTCTTGAATTTCGCTCATGGCTCGTTATATATGCTGGGAGCTTATTTCACTTACTCCCTTATGGTTCGATACGGAAATTTCGGGGTGGCGGCGATTCTCGCCTCAATCGGCGTTGGTCTGTTCGGGGTGATCTTCGAACGTCTCTTTGTACGGAAAATATACGCTTCGCCCATACTGTATCAACTTCTCCTCTGTTACGCCTTCATCTTGGTTTTGGACGACCTGGCCAAATTGGTCTGGGGTTATGAATTCCTCAGTATGGGGGTTCCCCCTTCATTTCGGCGACCTCCGATTCACCTTTGGGGAAGCTTCATCCCCCCGTATTATGTGCTCATCATGATCGCGGGTGTGATCGTAGCACTCGCCCTCTGGTTATTCTTGGCGCGGACTAAGTACGGAAAAATTATCGAGGCCGCCGCCTACAACGCGGAGATGCTGAGTGCCCTAGGGATTAATGTCCCCCTCGTCTACACCATGGTATTCGGTATCGGGAGCGCTTTGGCCGGGTTGGGGGGTGTTTTGGCCGGCCCTGCTCGCTCCGTCTTTCCCGGCATGGGTTTTTCAGTCATCATCGAATCCTTCATTGTGGTGGTCATTGGGGGCCTGGGGAGCATAGGGGGGGCATTCCTGGGGGCAATCCTCATCGGCATTATGAGGTCTCTGGGGATCATCGGCTTCCCCGCCATCGAGGAATCCTTCGTCTTCATACTGATGGCAATCATCTTGATCATCCGTCCTCAAGGCCTTTTCGGCAAAGAGGAAGTATAGGGGGAAAACAGCGACATGATACGGACTTTGATTTGGGGCATTATCGGTGGAATCATCCTTCTCCTATTGCCCCTTTTCTTTCCCTCCACATACTTCTACAATCTGGCTTGTCAAATCCTCATTATCTCCCTTTTCGCCGTCAGCCTCAATCTCCTCGTGGGCTATACCGGAATGATCTCCTTCGGCCACGCCGCCTATTACGGCATTGGAGCATACTCCGTGGGCATCATTCTTCAAAAGACGTCTTTCTCCTTATTGACCGCCCTCTTTCTATCTGTGCTGTTTTCGGCCATCGCTGCCATGATGCCCAGATTGTGTACACCATCGTGGTGAAATGGACCAATTTCACCGGAGGCGACCAGGGGCTCATCGGTGGGGTTCCCAGGCCTCCTATCCACCTATTGGGGTTGTCCATCGATATTGGAACTCCACTTCATCTCTACCTCTTCACCACAATCTTCGTCGTCATCTCATTGATTATCTGCAAATGGATCGTCGATTCCCCCTTTGGTGCGATTCTCTGTGCCATCCGCGATAATACCGAGAGAACCTATTTCATAGGCATCCATGTAAGGACATATCAACTCATCATATTCATCATTGCGGGAAGCTTCGCAGGACTTTCGGGGAGCCTCATGGCACTCTTCATAAGCGGTGCCTACCCGGACTTCGTATATTGGACGAAATCTGCAGAGCCCATTTTTATGGTATTGATCGGGGGGATGAAAAATTTCTTGGGACCGGCTGTGGGTGCCGTCATCTTCTTCTTCCTGGAAGATAGGATCAAGCTCTTTACCGATCTGTGGGGATTGGTGCTCGGGATCATCCTGATTATCTTCACCATGGTGACCCGGGCCGGCATCATAGACTTCCTTGCCGAAACGCGGATCGCCGTCTATTTTAGAAATGCCGTCGATTTTCCATCAAGAATGCTCCGCCTCCGGGGAACATCTCGGGGAACGGAAAAGGAGGTATCCTGATGGATCTGTCGGGCAAGAATGCAATTGTCACGGGCGGGGGAATGGGAATCGGCAAGGCCATCGCCCTGACCTTCGCCAAAGCAGGGGCACATATCTCCATACCGGATGTCGATCTCGATGCGGCAAAGCAGACTGCCGTGGAGGTTGAGGCTCTGGGCCAAAAGGGAATCGCCATAGAGGCCGACGTATCCGTAGAAGATGACGTTGATGCCCTGGTCAATGAAACGGTAAGGGCCTTTGGAAAAATCGACCTGTTGGTCAACAACGCCGGAATCACCCAGCTGCCAGTTTCCATACTGAAGCTGGACTTGGATGTGTGGAACAGGGTAACTGAGGTGGATTACAAAGGGGTGTATTTGTGCTGTCGGAGGGTCGGCCGTGAGATGGTTGAGCAGAGGTCGGGATGTGTAATCAACATATCTTCCATCGTGGGAATGGCATCTCTCCCCCTCGTTGCCTACGGCCCGGCCAAGAGCGCGGTCATTATGCTCACCAAAATACTGGCAGCGGAGTGGGGTAAGTACAACGTCCGGGTGAATGCCATCGCCCCCGGATATACCTTGACCCCGCTGCTCAAGGAGAGGATAGAGCGAGGTGAAAGGGATCCTAAACTCCTTAAGCAGCGGACGCCCATGGGGGTGCTCATCGAACCGGAGGACATCGCTTACGCGGCCCTTTTTCTGGCCTCGGACGGGGCCAGGTATATCACGGGAGTGACGCTACCCGTTGACGGCGGATTTCTGGCCGATGGTGGATGGGTAGCCTACGGTGGATATGAGCGATGAGTGTTTTAGAAATCAAGGGGTTAAATAAGGCCTTTGGGGGACTACAGGCCATCAATGACATCGATATGGCCATCGAAGAGGGAGAGTTGAGCGCCATTATCGGCCCCAATGGGGCTGGAAAGACCACCCTCTTCAATTTAATTACGGGATATCTCCCCGCTGACTCGGGAAAAATCCTCTTCAAGGGCAAAGAAATCCTTGGCCTACGCCACTACCAGATCGTCAAGATGGGAATTGGCAGGGCTTTTCAAAGGACTAACATCTTTCCCAATCTTTCCGTATTTAAGAACGTCCAGGTAGCCCTCATCTCCTACCAGAGGAAAAACTTCAAGTTCCTCAAATCGGCCATCGAATTTCAAGATCTCAACGAGGCAACCTATGGCATTTTAGAAAGCGTCAACCTGACGGATAAAGCCCATATCCCCAGCAGTACACTGGCTCATGGTGACCAGAAACTACTGGATATCGCGGTGGCCTTGGCCTTAGAACCGGATTTACTCCTTTTGGACGAACCCACTTCGGGGATGTCCTCCGAGGAGAGGAAAAATACGGTTGAAATGATCAGGACATTATGGGAGAAAAGGGACATAACCCTTGTCTTCATCGAACATGACATGGACGTGGTCTTTTCCATATCTCAGAAGATCAGGGTTCTCCATCATGGTGAACTGATTGCCGAAGGTGTCCCCGAGGCGATATCGAAAAATGAACTGGTAATAGAGGCCTATCTCGGGGAAGAGGTTATATAACCTCCACAAACGAGGATGCCCATTGCTGCCATTTTGGAGATAAGGGAGGATTCCCGATATGATATTGGAAGTGGAGAAGATCAATACCTACTATGGTGTGAGCCACATCCTATTCGATGTATCCCTTCAAATCGATCGAGGCGAAACGGTTGTTCTCCTGGGAAGAAATGGCGCGGGTAAGACAACTACGTTAAAAAGTATCATGGGGTTGCTTCCTCCAAAAACGGGAAGCATTAAATTCAAAGGGGAACCCATCACGGGAAAGCCGGCTTACAGGATTGCCAGGCTCGGCATCGGGTTTGTTCCCGAGGACCGAGTCATTTTCCCCCACTTAACGGTGAGGGAAAATCTAGAACTGGCCAAAAAGCCCCCAAGGAATGGAGGGGGAGAGTGGACAATAAAAAACGTGTTTGAGCACTTCAGCGTTCTGGAGGAATTTTCCGACAGACAGGGTGGAACCCTGAGCGGAGGCGAGCAGCAGATGCTCACCATTGCCAGGACCCTCATGGGAAATCCAGAGCTCCTATTGCTGGATGAGCCCACGGAGGGTCTCGCTCCAATGATCGTCAAGATGGTGGGGGAACTCATCGCTCAAGTCAAGAAGCAGGGAGTTACGGTGCTCCTTTCGGAGCAGAATGTGAAATTCTCGTTAAAAATCACCGATAGGGCATATATCATCGATAATGGCGCCATTCATTACCAAGGAGACACCGAGGCGTTGAGGGAAGATGACGAAATAAAGAAGAAATACCTCGCCGTGTAATTGAACCCTTGCCACCTCCCCGCTCCCGGCGAAATAGATGCTTTGTGTTCCGACATTGGTAGTCCAAATACATGGCCAGTGCATTGTTCCCGGAATCCAAGGAAAAACCCGGGGTCTCTATCCCGGGCCTAAATCTCGTTACCATTATTAAAGCACGGGTGGTAGGTCTTGGCCGGATCCAAACAGTTCTCATCGGCCGCGGGTCTTCATCATAACCACGGGGACCGTGCTCACTGCCGGGCACTCAGATGCACCATTGAAAAGACGGTCTTGACTGCCTAAGCCTATTGCCTTTCCAGAAAAACATACGGGCTGCTTACCAAGTCTTACCGTAGCAAGGGGAGAACGTTAAAACAACCTCCTCTGGCGGCAGCAAACATTTCAGATGCCAGCCCCCCAAAAATCTTGTTGAATCGAGCTAATCTTGATTTGTTGACTCGAGCTGATCTGGAGCAGTAGGATTAACGTTCAAATGAAGAAACCCCAGCTCATTTTCCATGGATGGTTTATTGTAGCTACCGGCATCGTAGCATATACCCTTGGCTACGGGTCCCGATACTCCTTCTCGGTTATTTTCCCTTCGCTCCTCGAGGAGTTCCAATGGCCTCGAGACATAACAGCCGCCATGCTCTCTATTCACATACTGGTCTATGGTTTTGTTGCTCCTGTGGCTGGCCACCTGGTAGATACGATAGGTCCGCGTAAAACCATGGCTTTTGGGACCGTTCTGCTGTCCCTCGGTTTAGCCCTATCGGGAGGGGGAAGCAAGCCTTGGCATTTTTACTTGAACTTTGGATTCTTGTCTGGGGCTGGCCTTTGTCTCATCGGTTCAGTGCCCTTCACCACCGTAATAAGGAATTGGTTTGAAAGAAAGCGAGGTCTTGCCTTATCGCTCTTATTTTTCGGTGTTGGAGGCGCTTTTGCTTGCTATCCTGGCATAGCTTTTCTCATTGACAGCGTTAATTGGCGGAGCACTTTCTTAATTGAAGCAATCATCGTCGCTGGTGTTATGCTCCCCCTTATAATCCTTATGGTTCGGTATCATCCGCGGGAAAAGGGTCTTATCTCAGATGGCGTTTCGGAGGACAGGGAGACTTATGCGAACAAAGGAAAGGGTGCCCCGCAGATTACGGATCAAGCTTGGGTGGCCATAGACTGGACGTTGCCTAAGGCGGCAAGGACCGGCCGCTTTTGGCTGTTATGCCTGTCGACATTCTCCCTGTGGGGGATAACCGAACATATCATGGTCGCCCATCATGTCGCCTTCGGCATAGATCTCGGCTACACACGCATTTATGCATCCTCAGTTCTATCCCTATTTGGTATCATGTATGCTTGTGGCTCTCTGGCTGGTGCGGTTTCTGATCGGATCGGGCGCGAGCCCACAATGACGATGGCTACCATCATCGGCATCTCAGGCATAGTAGTCCTGACGGTCATGAAGGATACCTCCCGGCCGTGGATGCTTTACTATTATGCCGTAGCCTACGGTTTCGGCTTCGGGATGGCCGCGCCTACCATAGCTGCCTCGGTTACTGACATATTTCAAGGGCCAAAGGTAGGAGCTATCATTGGCTTTATCTGGTTCAGTTTTGCCATGGGCGGTTCCATAGGACCCTGGTTTGGGGGCTGGATCTTCGAACTGGCCAAGAACTATATGGTTGCTTTCATTGCGGCAATGGTGCTGTATGCAGTGGCATGTGCCGCTATCTGGTGGGCAGCACCTCGGAAAGTGCAGCTCGTACCAGGCTGGTCAAGAATGGCGGAAAAGGCAAAGCCATTGCGCCAGCCGCGTCATAATCCGCAGGAACATCGATGAATTGTGGCAAATCTAACGATCCCCGCATTACAAGGCTTGGGCCGTCATTCGATAAATCGAGAACATATCGATGGGTGGAGGAGTTATGGAGCCGCTACAGAAGATTTGGGGTTTGCTGGCCATTGAGTTGTCTTGCGTGAGGAGCACTTAAGATGGAAAGACTGTTCGAACCTATCTTGATCAATTCCCTAAGACTTAAGAACCGCATAGTGATGCCCTGTCTCGACCCTGGATTTGCAGGGGAGGGAGGGGTAGTCAACCTGAGATTGATCGACTACTTTACCAGAAGGGCCAAAGGCGGGGTAGCTTTCATCATGGTAGGGCCTGCGGTGTTTGACCCTGCTGGGGTCGGAGGTAAATTCGAATACCGCATGTATCGCGATGAGGTTTTGGAAGGCCTCTCGAGATTGGTCCAGGCGATCCATGGTTGGGGTGTCCCAGTAGGTTTGCAGTTGCACCATGCTGGGAGACAGGCCAATCCGGATCTGATCGATGGGACTCCTGTGGCCCCGTCAGCCATTCCGTGTCCGGTTAGGAGGTCTCCTCCTCGAGCTTTGACGATACCGGAGATAGAAGGGGTCGTGCACCAATATGGTGAGTATGCGCGGAAGGCAAAGCAGGTTGGCTTCGACGCCGTGGAGGTCCATGGTTCCCACGGATACCTGATCACGGAGTTCCTCTCGCCCTATTCCAATATCCGCACAGACCAGTATGGGGGAAGCCTGGAGAATAGAACCCGGTTCGCCAGGGAGGTTGTTCAGGAGGTGAGAGGAAACGTTGGGGAGGATTTCCCGATATTCTTCAGAATCCCGGGCGAGGAACATGTGCCCGAAGGTCTCACCAAAGAGGAGACGAGTATCATCGCCAGCCTGATGGAGGAAGCGACGGTTGACGCTATCAACGTTTCAGCGGGAAATTACAGAACAGCAGAGTGGATCGTACCCCCCATGATTCTGCCACGGGGATGTAACGTTGCTGCCGCAGAAGCGATTAAGCAGAGGGTAACGATTCCAGTTATCGTGGCCGGGAGGATCAATGGGCCTGAGCTGGCTGAGGAGATTTTAGAGACAGGAAAGGCAGATGTCATCGCTATGGCTAGGGGCCTTGTGGCGGATCCTGACTTACCTTTGAAAACCAGCGAGGGGAGAATGGAAGAGATTCGCCGCTGCATTGCCTGTAATGTCTGCGTCGATCGCCTGTTTCAGGAAATGGATATTGCTTGTACAATCAATCCGGAAGTGGGCCGCGAAGCCGAGTTCGATCTGAAGCCTGCAGTTTCTCCCAAAAGGGTGATGGTGATTGGCGGTGGTCCGGGAGGGATGGAGGCTTCGAGGATAGCCAGGCTAAGGGGCCATCGGGTAAGCCTCTACGAAGAGGATGATCGGTTAGGGGGCCGGTTTGAGGCTGCCTTCCAAACATCATTCAAGGAGGAACTCAGAAGTGTTGTCCAGTACTACGAAACCGTCTTGAAGGCCATTGGCGTGAAAATACGCTTAGGGACAAGAGTGACCATTGATCGAGCTTCTCAATTGAGACCTGATGTCATCGTACTAGCGACAGGGTCTGTTCCGCTGTTACCCGATGTACCCGGAGTCCATCTTTCTCACGTGGTGCAGGCTCTGGATATCCTTCTCAATAAGGTTAGGATAGAGGGCAAAGTGGGAGTCATCGGCGGGGGGACTGTGGGTTGCGAGGCAGGCATATTCCTGGCAGAAAGGGGAGTGAGGGTTACCATCATGGAGATGCTCCCATATGTGGCTTATGGAATCCCACGATTGCTGGGGAAGATGATGCGGGAGATGATGAGAAATCTTGGGGTGCATATCATGACTAACCAAAAAGTGGTGCAGATCATGGAGGATCAGGTTGTCCATGAGGATTCCCAGAAGAAGAGATCGTCTTTACCCGTTAACTGGGTCGTTTTAGCAGTAGGTTCCAGGCCCAAAGACGAACTGGTCAAACCCATGAAAGATCTCTTTCAAGAAACATATCTTGTAGGTGATTGCATTGAGCCGAGAAAGGCACTAGAAGCTATTTATGAAGGGGCGAAGGTTGGTCTTCAATTATAGATAAGGCGATCATCAATGATCTTTCTCCAAAATTGATGGGCTTGAGCGTACTACCTCTTAATCCATTTCCATAGGGAAACTCCCCATCCATCGCCATCTGAAGAGCCTCTTCCGGTCCACTGCGAAGGTCAACTATTCGAGCCCCCAATCCTTTTCGGTTACTAGGCAAGCACTATCGCCAGTTCAACCCGTCTGACCGCCGGTATGATGAACTTTGCCCTATTAATGTCTTGGTAATGCCGGAGCGTTTCCGCCCTTGGCTTCCTTTTCTGAGGTTTCCTCTTCAACTCTGAACCTTGTGGGTCCCCATGAGCCCATGTTCCTTAGTGAGTCCCCAAACCTTCTTGTTGAGCCGGATCCCTTCCGATATGCACGCCATGGTTTAACCTCCGACAGCTACCAGCGGGATGTCCGTCTTTATCTCTTTGATCATCTCCAAAAGCTTTTCATCTATAGACAAATCCCTCTTGATACTATATGTAAGGAATGAGTATGAGCTAGGGGATGCGATGAGAATGGTATCCACGCCTCAAAGAAATGCATGGAATTGACCCATTCTTAGGGAGAGATGGCCGCCATCGTCATGATGCACAGAAAAAGAAAAGAGAGGAGGCGGTGAGTATGGTCAAACATTTTCGATTTCGAACGCCGAATACCGTCATTTTCGGAATGAACACCGTGGACCAGGTCGGCGCGGAGGCAAGAGAACTGGGGGCCGATAGGGCAATGGTGGTTACCGATCAGGGTGTAGTTAAGGCTGGATTGGTGGAAAAGGTCTTGTCGCCGCTGAAAGAGGAGAAGATCGGGGTAGAGGTCTTCGACGGGGTGGAGCCCGAGCCGCCCATAGGCAATTTGTTGGACTCGGTGAAGATGGCCGAAAAAGGGAAATTCGATGTGATCATTGGCCTCGGGGGTGGCAGTTGCATGGACGTCGCCAAGCTGACCTCCGCCATGATGACCAATGAAGGAGAGATCCATGAATTTTTCGGGGTGGATAAGGTCCCCCATAAGGGTCTTCCCACCATTTTGGTAACCACAACCTCGGGAACCGGATCCGAGGTGACCCGAATGGCAGTCTTTACGGATACCGATGAAAATCTGAAGAAAGTTGTGAGCGCTCAAAACATCCTGGGGGATTTGGCCATCGTCGACCCCCTGATGGCGGTAACGATGCCGCAAAGGGTAACGGCCTCCACGGGAATGGATGCCCTTATTCACGCGATAGAATCCTACGTGGCCGTCAATTCAAATCCCCTGACGGATGTGATAGCCCTGGAGGCTATCCGGTTGGTTGCCGTAAATCTGGGACCGGCCTTTGCCCATGGGGAGGATTTGAACGCGAGGTTCAACATGGCCCTTGGGAGCCTTTTGGCCGGCATCTCCCTTAACAACGCGGGAGCTGGGGCGGTCCATGCTTTGGCCTATCCCATCGGCGGAGCATATCATGTCTCCCATGGAGTAGGCCTCGTTGTCGTCCTGAGGGAAACTCTGAAGGCCATCTCCATGGCTCACCTGCCCAAGTTCGTCAACATTGCTCAGGCTTTGGGGGAGCCAATTCAAACCTTGTCCATGAGGGAGGCGGCGGAAAAGGGGATCGAAACAGTGATAGCTCTGGCAAAAGATGTGGGGCTCCCGTGTTCCCTCAAGGAGATCGATGCGGATAAATCCAAGGTGCACGAGTGGGCAGAGGCGGCTTATAAGGAGAAGCGACTACTGGGCAATACACCGAGGGATCTTACCCTGGAAGATATCGCGGGGATATTCGAGAGATCTTTTTGAATTTCTTCTCTTGAAGCTATGGAAGGGCTCCTATTGAGACCCTGCCAAAAAGATTCGTCCAAATAGTGATCTCCAGAATGGGAGGCACAGTATGGAAAGACCCATTCCTCGTAGGGTGAAGGAACATATTCCCGAAGAGCAAATCATCCAGGACCTCAAGCGTTATCAGGGAGCGGCTTTAGAAGTCGAGGGAATCATCGATGCCGCCATCATCGGGCGAGACGACATCTATGTCGATCCCAGAGTTCGCCGTAAATGCGGTATCCCAATTTGCTTTGGCTATGGGAAAAGCCCCTATTGCCCGCCCCATGGTGTCTCTTCGGAAGAGACCCGAAAAGTGGTGCAATGCTATCGCCATGCCATCTTCATCAAGGCGGATGTATCACCCGATATAGTTGCAGGAGAAGAGTTGGCGAAGGCCATCGTATCCGGAGAGCGGGACCCTGAAGAT
>SMTZ1_10003214_pt1 | contig 18328 bp, 15 predicted proteins | sample DeeMarSWOR136_30_FD_25667 | JGI IMG/M metagenome (IMG submission 25667)
AGATGTATCTGGGGACCGAAGGTATCTATGGTATCCCCTTAGGTGTTGTGGCGACCTTTGTCTTTCATTTCGTCCTATTTGGAATTTTTATTTCGAAGACAGGATTGGGTCAACTGTTTATGGATCTGGCCATGTCTATTGCGGGATGGTCTTCTGGCGGCCCTGCAAAGGTCGCGGTGATTAGCAGCGGGTTCATGGGATCCATCAGTGGAAGCTCCATCGCGAATACAGTCACCACAGGCTCCTTTACTATTCCGCTCATGAAGAAAATTGGGTATTCCCCCCAATTTGCGGGGGCTGTCGAGGCTGCCGCGTCAACCGGTGGCCAGCTGATGCCTCCGATCATGGGCGCCGCAGCCTTTATCATGTCCGAATTCCTTGGGATTCCTTACATAAAAATCGCAGCTTGTGCTTTTTTTCCGTCTTTTCTCCATTTCTACGCAGTTGGCATCATGGTCCATTTTGAAGCTAAGAAGCAGGGGCTCCTTGGCCTCCCTCGCGAAACCCTGCCGAAGATTTGGAGAGTTCTGAAAGAAAGGTGGCTCTTAGTCGGCCCCCTTGTCATCATCATCTACTTGTTGATCGACGGCCGCAGCCCCTTTCTGGCCGCTTTTTGGGGAATCATCTATTCCGTGGCTATCGGACAGATCCACACGCGTACGCTCCCCCTCTTGTTTACCGTCTTCTTGACCGTGCCCTGCGTCCTATTTGACGCCAATCCCCTGCTTTCATTTTCTTCGCTTTCCATTCTTTGGGTGGCATTCCTTGTCTTGGGTCTTGCCTACGCGTTTCGAAAGGTGGACAAAGGTGCGTGGCTCCTCGGGCTGTCCCCCTCCTTGATTCTTGTCGGATTGCTGATCTGGGGCCTGAAGCCTCACCTCTCGGCTTTTTGGGCGAACATGGGGATCATTGCCGTAGGTGCCCTTTTTGAAGAAAGCAAGATGAGACTCCCCGATGTCCTGGAGACATTGGAGCTGGGGACAAAGAACGCCATCGCGATCGGTGCGGCTTGCGCCTGTGTGGGCTTTATCGTGGGCGCGACGACTCTGACGGGCTTGGGGTTGAAGTTTGCGGCGGCGGTCATCGGGCTGGCTCGGGGAGTCGCTTCCCTTCTCCTCAGTGGAGACGTTTTTCATCTGCTCAATCTGGATGGGATAACCCTGTTTTTCACCCTGATCTTCACAGCGATCTCCTGCTTTATTCTCGGCATGGGCATTCCTACGACAGCCCAGTACATTATCGCTTCCATGATCGCCGCCCCGGCCCTGTTGCAGTGGGGGGTTCATCCTCTGATCTCGCACATGTTCGTTCTTTTTTACGCAGTCCTTGCCGATGTGACACCGCCCGTCGCCCTGGCGGCCTTTGCTGCTTCGGGGATTTCCGGAGCGGACCCGTTCCGGACCGGCTTTACGGCATTCAGCCTATCCATGGCAAAGGTCTTTGTCCCGATTGCGTTTGTCTACGCCCCTGTTATTCTCTTGATGCCATGGCTCCTCGATGCCAATGCAACGTTCAGGTTCCTTGACTTTATTCAGGTCGTTGTGTCGATGGTTCTTGGCATTACGGCCCTCGGTGCCACCGTCATTGGGTATCTTAGAGTAAAATCGACGCTGCTCGAGCGATTCGCAACGGGCATTGCGGCTGCCTGCCTGATCATCCCCGAGGGCAGAACCGATTTTGTCGGATATGTTGTCCTAATTACTGTCTTTTTGATCCAAACACTTAGGCGGAAAAAGGAGACTGGTGGACCGTAGAACCTCTCTTCTGAGAACCGTTGAGATAAGACAGGATTCCGTCACGAGGTGATGAACGCTAGGAACCGGGTAGGTTGGTAGTCGTGTGAGGTTCCCTCGATTTAGGCCTTTGCCTTGGATCCGTAATCGCCCAACTTGCGAATGGAAGATGAAGGGCAGAGGGCATTTTTTGCCATATAGGTTTTTCGGCCATGTCAGATGAGAAGGTTTGGATTTCGTCTTTTCATAAGGCCGGGGAAAAGGAGAGAGAAGTTCTAGGCATTCCTTTGTAACATCATATCACTCAAATGCGATCTCTTTGATCCGTTCAATAATTCTCATATAATCGTTGAATTCTATTCCATCGACGGAATGTTCCAGCCTAAAAGTGATACCATCGATAGCTGGGCCATAATCGATGAGATAATCTAAGACTTTCATCTCATGCTCCGGTGTGATTTTTTCGAGAATATCCAGTCTTCCCATTGCCGAGGCAACGCCCGCCGTCGTAAAGAATGCCAAAACCAAAATCACAACAACGCAATTGATAGCCTTCATCCTCGCTTTCCCCTCTCAGGTTTAATGTTGACTTGCTTCGATCGCCCAAAGACGATCCTGCCTTGTTCCCTCTGTTACATTTATCTCCACAGTCTTTAAAGAAAAACGCGTTGGGGAAACACCCGATAATAAATAATAAAACCTTGTTTTTGGGTGGATCGAATATACGAAAAAAGGAGTTTTCAGTCAAACCAAAAAGACCTCAAGAGACAGGCTGCTTTCTTCATCCTAAAACGGTTTGACAAGTTCCTAAGATTTGGATAAAAGGATGTGATCGTTATAGAGGGGGGTGGAATCAAGATCTAAAACTCGCTAATCTATTGTAATTACAGTCTATTTATTAAAGAAAGGAGGAAAAATTGTGATGAGAAAAAAATTGTTCATTGGGATTTTGATTCTATGTCTGGCGGTTTTTATTTCGCCGTGGCGCCCTGATCTGGCGCACAGCGCAAAGAAATCTGTGACCATCGCATCGGGATGGGTCACGGGCGTCTATTTTCTGTTAGCCGGCGCGATTTCCAGGATCGTTTATGAAAAAGTACCTGATCTTAAACTGACGGTGGAATCCTCCGGAGCTTCGGTTGCCAATGCGAAGCTGATCGCCTCCGGCGACACAGATTTTGCTATTTTGCAAAACGACATTGCCTTTTATGCGTTCACAGGCGTTGAACCTATGTTTGATAAAGCCGTGCCAAATATTCGCGGCGTGGCGTCCCTCTATCCAGAGCATTGCCAAATTCATGCCAGAAAAGCATCGAATATTAGTTCAGTTGAAGATTTAAAAGGAAAAAGAGTTTCTGTAGGTCCTTTGGGCAGCGGTACAGAGCAGAATGCTATTCAGATCCTGGAAGCTTACGGATTAAAATTTGAGGACTTAGGTAAAGTTGAACGACTTTCACCAACCGAGTCCGGGGATTTTTTGAAAGACGATCGAATAGATGCGGCTTTCTATACAGTTGGTGTGGGTGCTCCTGTAATCGCTGATGCTGCCATAATGTTTGAGACTGTGATTGTTCCGATTGATGGGGCCGAGGCAGATGCGCTTATCAAAAAGTATCCTTTCTACTCAAAGGAGAAGGTGCCAGCGGGTGTTTATAAAGGGATTGATAAAGACGTCCCTACCGTAGCTGTTTTGGCGATTCTGGTGGCCAAGGCTGAACTGGAAGAGGATGTGGTCTATAAGATCACCAAGGCGATGTTTGAGAACACAAAGAACATCGAGATGGCCCACGCCAAAGGGAAAGAAGTAAAGCTGGAAAAAGCCTTGATCGGGATGCCTATTCCCATTCATCCGGGAGCGGGAAAGTTCTTTAAAGAAGAAGGAATCAAGAAGTAAAGAGATGAGAGGAAGACGTGTCTCATGTTTGGAAGACAGTGGGGATACCTCCTCCTGATGGTTATTTTGGTTTCAGCCGTTCTTCTCTACCCCGTCTCTTACCTTGAGGTGAGAGGAAAGAGGGATTCGCAGCCACTCCTTCTCAAAAAGGTTTCCCCGGGTGATCGATTCGAGTTCCGTTATATCCATTCCGTTGAAAAAACTCCAGTCTCGGGGTTCTTCGTTGTCACCACTCGTTGCACCCTCAAACCCATTGAAACCCGTTTCTTGTCTTATGGGCCAGGGCTCCCCTCGATGGAGGGCAAGGTGGTTCTGGAGACAGGAGAAATTGTGGCAAAGGTGGAAGTCGAAGAGATGAAGCAATTTTCTTTTTTTGTTTCACCCATGACTAACCCATCTTTGATATTTAAGAATGAAAGGCTTGATTTTTCCTCATTAAAAGAAGGAGAAGTGATTAGGGTAGAGGTGAAAAAATATCCAATGGGAGGAATATTTTTAAGACATGGGAGAAAATCAAATTAAGCCGGATGAAGTCACACTGGAGAAATCAAAGGAAATTGCAGACGGAGCTGATTATGGAGCCAATTTATTCAAAAGCGATCTCTTTAACCCGTTCGATCACCTTCATATAATCGTTGAATTCGATACCATCCACAGAGTGCTCCTGTTTAAGGGTCATCCCATCAATCGATGGACCATGATGGATGAGATAATCCAAGACCCTCCCTTCCTGTTCCGGGGTGATCTTTTCGAGGACATCCAACCTCCCCTTTGCCAAAGCGACTCCCGCCATCAAGCCGTACCCTCCCCAGTTTGAGATCCCGCAGGAGATAAAATAATCCGTTTTCAAACGGCAGCAGAAGACTGGTTCTCGATTGGTCGTTGCATGATCTTTAAAGACCTCCCATGGAATCACTCCTGAGCCAATTTCATTACCCCGGTCTCCGATCCCCACCGATTCGATAAAGGGGTTCCATTTCTTCCCGAACTCAAGAAGAAAATGGGTTTTTGCTGTGAAACGGGTGATGTCCTCTAGGCGGGAGCTAAAACACCGGTTTCTCAGAAGAGGCGGCAGGATGGTTTCGAATTCTTTCAGAGGTGGCCTGCCCTGCCGCCCCTGAGCCAAGAAGGATTCAAGCGTATGATTGGGGCCAACCCTTTCTATGAAGATGAGGTGGGAGAGGTTCTTACCCAGAGGACCGGTCATAAACTCCTTCACAAAACGGATCGAAAGGGGGCTCTCCAACTCTTCATTGATCGTTCGACTGGAATGATCTAGATCCGAATGCTCCAAAGGAAAGAGGATGAGAGGAATATCCTTTTCTGAAAGATTGAGGATATTCAAGCCTGCCTTCAATGTGGAAAAGGTATATTCATCCGAAAGGAGGCTTACCTCCATTCCGAGAAATTTCAAACCTTCAGCTAGGATGAGAGCTCCTGGAGGGCCATCGGTTTCTGTGGCGGGTGGATTTCCAGCAGGCACGTAGAAGCCAGTGACGATACCCACCTTTCTTCCCTTTCCAACCAAAGACGCTACCGCACCTGTGAGATCGGAATAGGGAACCATGGGAAGGTTCTCCCAGTGATAACCGGGACGGGAGAGGAGGGAGGTTGGAAAGTTGATCACCTCCTCCATGAGGAAGACCTTGTCGTAGATATGCTCAGGGAGAACCATACTTCATAAATTCCAAACACCAAGCACCAATAACCAAATAAATCCCAATTATCAATAACCAAAAATTTGGTTATTGAAATTTTGTAATTGGGTATTATTTGGAATTTGGGATTTGGTTATTGGGATTTGATTTTGGATCCATAGTCGCACCACTTCCGAATAGGACACTGCTGGCAGAGGGGTTTTCTTGCCACACAGGTTCTTCGGCCATGCCAGATGAGGAGGTTTGAAAAGTGAGTCCACTCTTCCTTCGGAACGATCTCCATCAGGTCGAACTCAATTTTGACGGGATCATCTTTCTTCGTCAGACCGATCCTCTGACTCAGTCGATGAACGTGGGTATCGACTACGATTCCGGGTGTATCGAAGGCATTCCCTAAGATGACATTGGCCGTCTTTCTGCCCACGCCAGGAAGGGTGACCAATTCTTCTAAGGTTCTTGGAACTTTTCCTCCGAAACGAGCCACCAGTTCATGGCAGCATTTCTGGATGGATTTCGCTTTGTTCCGATAGAATCCCGTTGGTTTGATGTCTTCCTCGAATTCTGTCGGATTGGCTTCTGCGTAGTCTCTTGCGGAGCGATACTTTTTAAATAGGCTTTCCGTCACCTGATTAACCTTCACATCCGTGCACTGGGCTGAAAGGATGGTGGCGATTAGGAGTTCAAGAGAATTTGAAAATTTGAGTGCAATTCTGGAATCCGGTATCTCCTTTGACAGTATTTTTATGATTTCTTTCACTCTCTTGATGTTCGCCTCCTTTTTCATACTTCCTCCCGTTTTACTAAAAACTGCAAATTGTAAATTGCAAATTGAAAATTGAAAATTAAGAGGGCTTTCTCTTCTTTAAGAATTGCTTCATTTCCTCCAGGTCCATGGTATTCAAGATATCTCCGGGTTCAAGCCAACCTTTCCTTGCAATCCCAACTCCGAAATAGGTATCCTTCAGTCCTGCCTCGTCATGGGCATCTGGATTGATGATGATTTTCACTCCCTTCTCTTTTGCATCTTTACACAGTCTCCAGTCTAAGTCCAATCGATAAGGATGGGCATTGAGTTCGATGGCTACTCCTGTCTTACTCGCTTCATTAATCAGTCGAGTCATGTCGATAGCATAAGGTTCCCGGGCCAGGAGGAGGCGACCCGTAGGGTGTCCGAGGATTGTGGTAAAAGGATTTCTGATTGCTTTCACGATCCTCTGGGTCATTTCTTCCAAAGGCATCGTAAAATGGGAGTGGACAGAGGCGATGACGAAATCGAACTTCTTGAGAATGGCCTCGTCGTAATCGAGTGATCCATCGGGAAGAATGTCTGATTCGATTCCCTTAAACATATGGAATCCGTCCATCTCCCCATTCACCTGATCGATCTCTTCCCACTGCTTCTTAAGTTTTTCGACATTCAGGCCCCCTGCGTAACGCGCTGTTTGGCTGTGGTCTGAGAGACCCATATAGGAGAATCCCATTGTCTTTGCAGCCCGGGCCATGCTCTTGATAGAGGTTGTCCCGTCGCTGTAGGAAGAGTGGACATGAAAGACTCCTTTGATGTCCCGGTCTTCAATCAGGAGAGGAAGTTCGTGGCGTTCTGCGGCTTCAATTTCTCCCTGATTTTCTCTCAATTCCGGTGGGATGAAGTGGAGTCCCAGAGCTTCGAAGATGCCTTCTTCCTCTTTGCAAAAGATTCCTCTTCCAGTTCGGCGAAGTCCCTCTTCGCTCAATTTGAACCCCAGGGTCTTCGCCCTTTCCATCATGGCATTCCAGTGGCTGAGACTCCCGGTCCGCTGAAGGAGCTGATTGGGAAAGGCCTGGTCGGAACTCGTTCGAAGGTCCACTTCAACCCCTGTGAGAAGAGCGTAGCGTCCACTGGCCTTGTCTTTGAATTGGACCACTTCAACCTCAGGGAGTTTGGAGAAGGCGGTCAGAACCTCTCGAGGTTGCGAGGTACTCACAACGAGATTGATGTTCCTTACCACTTCCATCCTTCGTCTCAGAGAACCAGCGAGATTTGCACGCAAGACTTTCGGATGGGAAAGGACCTTTTTGAGGATCGCTTCGGCTCCTTCGATCACCTCTCCAAAAAGATAGCGGCCTTGATATTTTTTGATCTGCTGGATGCCCTGAAGGATCTTCTCCTGGGTCTTCTGACCAAATCCCTGAAGTTCAACCAGTCGGTTCTCCAGACAGGCATATTCCAGTTCCCCTACCGTTTTAATGTCGAGGGCATCGTAAAGGGCTTTAATCTTTTTGGGACCTAAACCTGGAATTTTGAGCATCTCCAGATGGCCTGGAGGAACGGAGGATCTGAGATCTTCGTAGACTTGGAGCTTGCCGGTATTGACCAACTCTGTGATCTGATGGGCTAAGGCATCACCGATTCCCTTGATCTCCTTGAGCCGGCCCTCCCGAATCACTCTTGCTAAGTCCTCTTCCAGGATTTCAATCGATCTGGCCGCATTGGAATAGGCTTTTATCTTAAACGGATTGTCACCCTTCAATTCCAGGAGGAGGGCTATTTCTTGGAGAACTTCGCCCACTGAACTGCTATCCACTCTTCTCTCCGGCATGCAAGGATTTTAACTGAAATCTTTTTTGGGGAACAGTAGAAAAGTTGCTGAAATTAAGAAAGTTTTGCATAAAAAAAGACGAAAAATGTCATTCTCCATCTTCATGAGGGGAGAACGAAAGGGGAAATTCCTATTAAATATTGGCGGGTTAATAGGTATTGGATGAGTTTGGTATAGAAAATGCAGTAAACTACTGTAAAGTCTTGCCGAAAGGACGCAAACCAATGCCAAATGGTAAAGAAGATTCGGTTCTAACGACCCAGGAGGCCTGTAATTATCTCAGGATCTCAAGGCCTACTTATCTGAAATATATCTACATCGGTAGAATCAAAGGGGCCAAGGCAGGCAAAGGGTGGAAGGTGCTTAAATCGGAATTGGATCGATTTCTAAAAGGTGAGAATGGATATCCGGCGAATGGCTTGATGAGCCACCCGAAATAAGAAAAGGGGCATGACAGGGTGAAAGGCGCACAGGATAAGACAGACCTTATAGAACAGAAAGCGATGGAAGAGGAGTTAAAGTCCACGAAGGCCTTGATCCAAACCTTCCTCCAGACGTTGAAGGCCTTCCGCCTCTATGAAGCCAACCATCCTCTTCTGTCAAAATTCATGGATCGGCTGAAGAACGATTTTGAAAGCTACTTTAACGAATTCGATTCCTTTTCCCTCCAGGTAGGAGAGTATCAACTTCTCTACAGTGGAAACGTGATCTATGAAAGTGAGGATGTGAAGGATAGTCTCGCCTTTGTTTTTTTCAAGGATGGTATTCGTGAACTCCGATTCTTTCAAGGAATTGAGTTTAGAGAGATTGTCGACTTTCTTCACATTGTAAGAAAGAGTGATCACGTCAATCGTTTCGAAGATGATCTGGTCACCCTACTCTGGGAAAAGGATTTCACTCACATCGCCATCACAACCCTGGATGATTTTTCAGAAGGGAGTGCCATCTTCGTCCCGGCCACGGGGGAAGAGCTCATCAAGGGGTTAGAATATTCTGCCCCTGGAAAAGAGGGGGTGGAAGAGAGGATCCTGATCGATGAGAACATCAAGCAGACGGTCAGTCCGACGCCTGGGAAAGCCCTGGCTCAGACCTTTCAGCTCACCCCGAGTGAGATGACGGAATTGAATCAGGATATTCAGGAGGAGCAGCAACCTGAGCACCTCTATGTTCTGATTGACCACCTCACCGAGATCCTGTTTCACCTTGGAGAAGACAAGGAGGCCTATGAGAATTTGATTTCTTACTTCGAACGGATCCTCGAATCCTTGGCCAAGCAGAAGGATGTGGAGAGAATGGTGACCATTCTGATGAACCTCCGTGCCATCAAAGATTCTCTTGGCGAGGGGAAACAGACCGCATCCATTCACCGCATTCTCGAGACGGCCTTGCAGCCCCGGTTTATTGAACTGATTGGAGAGATCCTAAAAAGTAGTCCAGAGATGGACTCAAACCCCGTCCTCCAGTATTTCCAATTGCTAAACTCACAGGCGATTGGTCCCCTCTGCCAGGTGTTAAAAGGATTGGACTCCGCAAAGTGGCGAAAGGTCATTACCGACCTCCTGACCGAGCTCTCCCGGGAAGATATTCAACCTCTGACTCCGTTTTTATCCGATCGCAATCCCAATATGGTTCGTCAGATCCTCTTCATTCTTGAGAAGATTAACCACCCTTCAACGCCAACCTATCTGGAGAACTTGGTCACCCATCCAGATCTCAGGTTAAGGGAGGCCACCCTTCAATTGCTGGCTCAATATGGAGAGAAGAGCAAAGATCTCATCGTGAAGTTCTTGAAGGATCCTGCAGCTGAAATCAGGGCCAGGGCGTGCGTTCTTTTCGCGAGAATAACCAAGCAGCAAGGCGCGAAACCCTTGATGGAGATCATCCTTTCCGAGGAATTTTATAAAAGAGATTTTGATGAGAAGGCCTCCTTCTTCCGTGCCCTGGGTGAAACGGGATCGAAAGAGGTGATCCCGGTCCTGCAGAAGATCGCGAACAAGAAGAATTTATTCAGCAAGGGGAAGTGGGAGGAGATGCGCGTCTGTGCCACCAATACCTTGAAAATGATGGGGGCTCAGGCCAGCCCTGTTAAATAAGGAGCTAGGGTACACAGGGGGATACAAGACTTTTTTAACACGGAGTTCAACGTTCGTTCTTAGCAGATACATTTAACGGGGCCAGCTCTGCTAAATAAGGAAGTAAGACGCACATAGTGAGTTCAGGAATTCTTAGGCAGCATCACAACATTGACATTTAACTGAAATATTTAGCGGGGCTCCCCCTGTTAAATAAGGTAATTCGAGGGAATCTATGGAACCTGGTGAATCCCCAATTCAGTCCAATGACTTGGCGAAAAAACCCATCGTGGCAGATGCCGACTTCACCAAGATCGGGAATAATCTTCTGTTGAAATTTCACGCCCTCATCCGGATGTCCCGGATGTACGACTCCAAAAATGTGGCCCTTGTTCAATTCATTCAAGAATCGCTCAGGATGATCAATAGTTTCATTGAACGGGAGGGAAGTTTCTCCTTCAAGATCATCCGGGATGACCTCTATATCAACCAGCAGCGGCTCCGTTACTCTGTGGAGGGCTTCAACAGTTTTAAGTATCTCCTTGCCCTATGGCAAAAAAAGTTTATTGGCGAAGTGATTTTCAAAGAGCCTGTCGATGAAAGGATGTTAAGGGCCTTCATCTATACTCTGGTCGATCTCGAGGATGACCAGGAGGAGAATGCAGCTCTCTTCAATCAAAAGTTGACACAAGAGGGAATCTCCGCCATCCAGATCAACCCCTTGGAGATCTTTGCAGGAGAAGAGGGCGTCCATACCCTTCGGAAAGGGGATCTCAAGGAGGTTGCTAAGAAGATTTTCTTCGAGACGATCGGAACGGTCAAGGAAGTGGTCACCCAGATCAAGGGGGATCAGCATGCCGATGTAAGAAAATTGAAACGACTGGTGCAGAAAACGATCCATATCCTCATGGAGGATGATTCCATTCTATTGGGACTGACCACCATCAAAAACTACGATGAGTATACCTATAACCATTCCGTCAATGTTGCCATCTACTGCATGGCCATGGGCAGACGCCTGGGGTTTTCGAGAGAGACCCTGACGGAGCTGGGATTGACGGCCCTCTTTCATGATGTGGGGAAGTCCAAGATCCCCATTGAGGTTCTAAATAAGCCCGGCGCCCTCGACGACAAGGAATGGCTTCTTATGAAAAACCACCCTATGACGGGAGTGGAGGCAGTCCTCAACCTGAAGCAGCTCGGGGAGATCAATCCCAGGATGGTCATCGGCATCTTCGATCACCATCTCAAGTACAACCTTTCCGGATATCCTAACCTCTATCACAAAAAAGAGGCGAGCCTCTTTGGACGAATCCTCCAGATCGTAGATGCTTATGATGCCATGACGACTCCACGGGTCTATAAGAAAGTCCCCTATACCCTAGAAGAAACTCTGGCGATCATGCGGAAGGAGAGTGGAAACCATTTCGACCCCATCCTCCTAAAGGTCTTCGTCGGGCTGGTGGGCGTTTTTCCCATCGGGTCTCTGGTCCTACTCGATTCCGGCGACATTGGAATTGTCTATAAGGCCCATCCAGATCCCAAATGGGTTGACCGACCCCAGGTCATCCTATTGGCAAAAGATGAGAACGAGGAGGGAAGAACGGTCATCGATCTGTCGGAAACAGACAGTAATGGCCATTTCAAGTGGAATATTGTTAAAACGTTAGATCCCAACCAGTATCACATCGACGTGGCCAAGTATTTCTTGTAATGGAGAGGGGAGCCCTTTAAGAAGTGATATCCATAAGGGATGGATGGAAGAGGGATTGAATCTCACGTTAGGGGTCTGGGCTTTTCTTGTGGAATGATGCATCGACATCACAGTGAGATTTGGGGGCAAGGTCGGGAGGGGATAGGGGCCGTTTCCCGGATCGGCCTTCCCCCTAAGCAAGAAGGAGAGGGAAAGCAGGGACAAAGAATATGGAGAGGGGAGTTCAGCGGTCCTTCACCATCCTTGTGATTGATGACGACGATCGTGTGCGGACCGTCCTTAAAGAAATCCTCATTTTTGGAGGCCACCACGTGATCGAGGCTTCGGACGGGATTCTCGGGATGAAGTACCTGGAAGAGGGGAAATTTGATATGGTTTTAACCGATTTAGGAATGCCCGTCATGAACGGCTGGGAAGTGGCAAAATGGGTAAAGAGCAAAATCCCCCAAATTCCAGTGGGCCTCATCACCGGATGGGGGACTCATTTAGACGAAGAAAAGATCAAAGAATCGGGTGTGGACCTCATCATTGGTAAGCCCTTTCAGATGAAAGAAATCCTCGAAGCAGTGAATCATTACATCTATCTCCCCTAGGGAGAAGAATTGTCTGGCATCGTTCTTCACGGTCTGTCTCACTTTCCTTCCCTCTGCCCTTTACATTGAGACCTTTCCCATTCCTCGTGGAGCCTGCGGAGGACCTCTCGCTGTTGCCGGATGGTGAAGTTTGCATATCGGGGATCCCTTTTACGATAATTCCTTTCTACGAAATCAATCGAATCTTTAGCACTTTCGATCCGAGAAAGAATCATCTCACATTTTCTTAATCCCCATCTCGCTTCAATGGAATCCCCGGGTTGATGAGACAGCCAGAGATAGTTCTGATAAAGGTGATAAAAAGAGACGGAAAGATTCTCGGTAATATTCAAAGGAATGGCTTCCATCTTTTCCCGAATCACTTCCTGATCGAGATCGTTCCTTTCAATGATCTGGTGGAGGTGATCCATCAGAAGGATGATATTTCCGTCGCGGCCCGGGGTGCTGTAGATCTCCCAGAGGTCCGAACCTTCTGGACACTTCCCCCCCCGACACCGTTTGAATCCCTCCGAGACAATAGAAACCCTTCCCTGGAGGTAGCGTGTAATGGTACCGATAACCTTTTCCACCTTCTCCCAGGGGTCGTACTCTTTTGGATCAATCCTCCAGGCCACAGCCTCCACAAAATTAGCATGGCCCTCATAAAACGCAGAGGTGTACTGTTCTATAGAATAAAAGGGATACTGTTTGACCGGAAGGTATTCCCATCGTCCATTCTGGAAGACCGGCCAGCGAAATTTCACGATACCCGAATAGATGGTGGATTCAGGTCTTGGAGTGAGGAAATTCCTTCGGTTCAACTGCTGGATCTTTGCAGGAACGGTGGCTTCCCAGGTTTGAAGGGGATGGGCATGGCTCCCATCCAAGACGACCCGGCCAATGACGCCCGAATGGGATTCGGTCACGAAAAAGGCGGTTCCGGGTGTGACAGAGTCCAGGGCGATACGGATGGGATAGGTATCCAGGGGAAGCGTTCGAGTGGTTGTCTCTGTCAGCATATGGAAGAGGGCTTTGCGGAAACGTTGGTCTTTGTGCCATTGGGAGTGAGTGGGGAGACGCCCCCATTGGGTAGACCAGTGGCCAATCAATTTAAGATCTTTTGTTGTGGCCGAGGCAGGAAGGTGAGCGATTCGCGCATAAATCCACCGGATGGCATAGGGAACGTCAGCACAATCGACGGGGATACGGTGTCGGATGAAAAAATCTTCCGTCATATTCTCTTCCACCCATTTCCCATATCGGTTCTCCTCCTCAACGGTCCATCGACGGTCCCCCACAGTCCAGACCTGAAGACGAGATTCCTTCATCGTCTGACCGAAAGAGAGCGCGGGAAAGAGGATCAGAAACAGGATGAAAAGGGCCATATCACATATTAAAAAGATTAACGCAGGATTGTCAACCACCCGAAAAGGGCATGGCAAGATAATCCAAAAGGAAACCCCCAAAATCTTATTGACTTCCCCGTTTAGAATCTAATACATTCCTACTCAGCAAGGACTCTCAATTGCACCCGGTCCTCTCTTCTCCTCGCTGATTCTTTCTGAATGGTTTCAAAAGGAGTCTTGATCATTGCTTAGTTCCCCGGAGTACAGATCAAAAATATTTGTTCCTTCTTTAGCCAATTCACTCTTTCTGGTTCTCTTTCTTACCCTTGCCTTATCCAGAGGCGCATTTTTATTATCCGATGCAGACACGGGGTGGCATATTCGGGCAGGTGAATTCATGTGGGACACCTTTTCTATCCTAAGACATGATATTTTCTCTTCCGCCACCCCTCCGCCTTCTTGGATGAATCATCAGTGGCTCTCAGAGGTGGTCATGGCATTGGTCCACAAATCATTCGGACTTACAGGGATTGTCATTTTTTTCGCTCTACTCATTTCTTTGGCCTATTCGATGCTCTTCAAGTTATTGCAAAAAGAACGAGGGAACATTCTCATCGTGGTGTTCACGATCTTATTAACCATAGCGTCCTCTGTCTTCCATTGGCTTGCCAGACCCCATATTTTTTCCTTGTTATTTTTAGTCATCAGTTGCTCTCTCCTTGAAGCTTTTCAATACAGGCATCGAAACTACCTGTATGTTTTCCCTTTTCTCATGCTCTTCTGGACGAATATGCATGGCGGTTTTATCTCTGGTTTCATTCTCATTTTCATATACCTTCTAGGCAATTTGATAAAATTTATTGCATGTCGTGATGAGGCAAAAGCATTCTATAAACAAAAAACAAAAGTCTTAACGTTAACCATGGTCGCATGTCTTTTGGCATCCCTGATCAACCCGTACGGGATAAATACGTTAACATACCCAATTCAATTGATTTCTGACGAATTCGTTATGAATCATATTTCTGAATTCCAATCTCCAAACTTTCACAATCCATTGTTATTACCATTCGAATGTTACTTATTATTCATGATACTCCTCATAGGCATTTCGAAAAAAAACCTGAATGTGATAGAAATTCTTTTGGTGGTTGCGTTTACACACATGGCCCTCTATTCACAAAGATTCATCCCTCTTTTTTGTATTGTCATAGCTCCCCTCTTGGTAAGACAGACGGACTGGATATTGAACCAAATTGGTAACAGGTTCGTTGATGTGTTTCAGAAAAAGTCAAACGATATCCGTTCCCTTGATGCTTCGACGAGAGGTTATCTTTGGTTTTTTGTTGGAATTCTTGTCATGGTAACGGGGGTGTTAACAAACCGAATAGAATATAAGTTTGATGAAAACGAAAAGCCGGTCGCTGCCGTAAATGTTCTAAAAAGAGTTCCGATCAAAGGGAATATGTTTAACGATGATGCGTTTGGAGGGTATCTCATTTACAGTGCATTCCCCCAGTATAAGGTCTTCATCGATAGCCGAGTGGATATGTACGGTGTGGATAGATTGAAAGACTACCTGAACCTGGTTTATTTCAAACCTGGATGGGAGGATGTCGTGGAGAAATATCATATCAATTGGGTCATTTTCAATGCAGACTCAATACTTTCGAGATATCTCATGGAAAGGAACGATTGGAAGCTCGTCTATTCAGACAAGGTGGCAACTATTTTTGTAAGAAATATCCTTGAGAATCAGGATATCTTAAAGCGGTATGGGGATCTCAAAACAGTCCTTAGGGAGAAAAGGTGAAGTGGGAATAGCCGATGAGAAACCTGAGGCATTAAATTTGACCGATCGATCATTCGCACCGTTGCCCAAAGACCACATGCGTTGTAAGAGGTTTTCTTATTCTGAGAGGGTGAAAGTGGTGTCTTAAAATGTCCTGACCAGCATTTGAGTTGACGGACAGTGTCAAGATAAGTCTTCTTGCAAGTTACACCTAATCAGCAACAGAGGTATGATCCAAGAGTCGAAGATCCGAAAGAAATCATTAGGCCAGATAAATATATGAAAATCAAATCCAAACATTTTGGATGATCTGAAAACAGCACATCTATAGCAGATACCGTAACCATCGAAGCAACCTTTTTTACTCAACCGCGGGGGATCACCAACAGAAGTTTCTGCAGAACGGAGGTTCCGTTTGTACCTTTAGCTTTGGAACTACTGAATCCTATGAAAAAGACGGTGAGCAAAAGAAGAAGTTGTTGCTTTTCCAGATAGGTCGCCACCAGAGAACTGAAAAGGACACACAAGAGAATGGTGTTAAGGGGAAAAATGCAACTGTTTGTTGCAAAATGGGTCACTGGGTTCGTATTCCTTTAAGTGAATTAGGAGAACATGTAATTTTTAATTTTGATTCGACTAATTTAATCGGTAAATCGTCTCAAAGGAGTTGAAGAGATCGAGATATTGCTCGAGGTAGCGGATCAGAAGAAACTTTCTCCTGACGGTCTCCCTAGCCTTCTCTCCCATTCGCTTTCGCAACTTCTCGTCTTTGACTAACTGGACAATCCTCTTGGCTGCCTCCCCGATCGATGAAACCAAGAACCCATTCACTCCGTTCCTGATCTGATAACGAATCCCGCCGACATTTCCTCCGATGACGGGTGTTCCCTTCCACATGGCTTCGGCGACGGTCAGACCAAATCCCTCACGAATCGATTTTTGAAGCACTACGGTTGCTTTGCGCTGGAGAGCGTTGACCAGGGCCGTATCCTGATGGCTGAGGATAATGAACCGTTCTTCTCTGGAATCCAAGAGAGACTCATAGACCTCTGCTCCTTCCGGATCGTCCGTGGCAACGTTTCCGAGAAGAACCAGGGTAGCGTCTACCTCCTCCCTTGCCATTTTGAACGCCTTGATGAACGCCTTGATCACTCCCTGCGGATCCTTCCACCGATCGAACCGTGAGATCTGCACAACGAGGGGAAGGTCCGTGGGAATCTCATAATGGTCGAAGCGATCTTTTATCTCCTTCTCACTCATCGGCCGGTTCAAAATAGAGAAGGGATCGATGGCCGGCATGAAGAATAACTGCGGCGTCTTCATTTTTTGCTTATAATCTTTGATGCTGAAGATGACCGCATCATACTTTTCAATAAATGGGACGAGGTAGTTCCACAGTTCCCTGTTCGCATTCGTCAGATCGATATGGCATCGCCAGATCCAGGGGCCGTTCTTTTTATAATGATTGATCATGGGAAGGGGTTGCGGATCATGAACAATCACCATGTTGTGTTGCTCCAGATGATTCCGAATGGCATTTTCATAGATGATCTCCTCGTAAATCTTCATCTTCCGATCGCTTAAATTGATCTCTCCACCCTGTAGGGCATTATGCATCTTCTTGGTGATGCTGAAGAAATCGGGGGCCCCCTGGATCACCCTCCATCCGGTTTTAATCCCCACACTGTTCATCAGGAGTGTTAGTGAAGTCAGAAGCTCCGCTACCCCTCCGCCGTAATAAGTCGAATTGACATTCGCCACATGAAGGTGTTGAAGGGACTTGGCCTTTTTTTTGATGCGTTCAATTGCTTCCGCTCCAACAAATGGCTCATAGTCTTCGATTCCGGTAATTTTGTGATGCCTCAACATGATGAAACTCCTATGATTGAGATGACGAATTCTCTGAAACCATTTTCTCGTAAAGTCTTTCCGTATCTTCACGACGACACAGTTCTGTGCCAGGAGTCATGACCGCTGCAGAGCCTGCAGCCACACCAAAACGGATAGCATCTCTTAGCGACTTGCCTTCCGCCAAACTCAGAACGATACCCGCCACCATACTGTCGCCAGCCCCTACCTTACTCTTGATTGGCACCGTTGGTGCTCTCAAATGCTCATATCCCTCCTTTGTTACCAACAAAGCCCCTGCGGCTCCCAGGGAGACTGCCATTGCCTCGCTTTGTCCGCTTTCGACGATTTTCATGGCGACTGCCTTCTGCTGGGATTCGTCCTTGATCTCCTTTCCCACCAGTTCCCTAAGCTCATGCATGTTAGGCTTGAGCAAGTACGCACCTGGCTCGATCGCAAGCCGGAGTTCTTCTCCCGAAGTATCCAAAATAAGTCGGCTATGAATATTTTTCGCCCTCTGGGCCAGAAGGGCGTAAAAGTCCTTAGGTATGCCAGGAGGGAGGCTTCCACTTGCTACAATATAGTCGGGTTTGGGATCCAGGGAAAGAATTTCATTCAGGCACTGCTCCCACTCTGTTTCATACATCGGGGGGCCTGGCATGCTAAAAAGAAATTGCCGACCAGTCGCCTCTTCAAGAATCATGAAATTTTCTCGCGTCCATCCTCCGATGGGAATCGGATGATGTTTGAGACCCTCCTGATCGAGGAGGGTTTGTAGCATCTGACCTGCTGGCCCTCCAGCCGGATACATGGCGATGGAGGTCCCCCCCCAGTCTATGAATCACCCGGGAGATATTAATGCCCCCGCCTCCGGGTTCACGTTGAAGAGACTTACAACGCAGCTTGCGATCGGCGATCACATACTCCACGCTTGTGCTCAGGTCGATCGATGGATTCATCGTCGGGGTGGCAATTCTCTTCACACTTTTTTACCTCCGTTCATTGATGCCTCCTCTCCGGTCAATACCTCAAAGCCAGCCACGATGTCGAGAAGTTCTTCGGTGATGGACATCTGGCGTTGTTGGTGAAACTGAGTGTTGAGCTCTATCAGTCGTTCTTC
>SMTZ1_10002552_pt1 | contig 18313 bp, 16 predicted proteins | sample DeeMarSWOR136_30_FD_25667 | JGI IMG/M metagenome (IMG submission 25667)
GGGAAAACTTAAAGAATTACAAGCAAATCCGAGTAAAATGTCAGCAGCACAGGTGGAATACTGGCAGCTTGCTGGAAAGACGCTTATTAATCGACTATTTCAAAATTAACACACAAAATATTTAGTAAATTTATTTATTTATCGAATTTTTTTAAATAAAATTTCGAATCTTAATTTAAGAGATTTAATTAAGTAATTTTGAGTGGAATGGAAAAAAAGTCTATAGCATTAGCTTGTCGGATGGATTCAGAGAGAGCAATTAAATTATCTAAGAGGATTTTTGAGTTTTTAGTGAAAAAAGGAGAGGTTGTGTATTTAGAAACTCGAATTGCTCCGAAAATATTTCCTCATAATGGAATAGATTTAAATAGTATGACGTCCAAGAATACGAAATTCCTAATTTCTGTAGGAGGGGATGGTACACTCCTCCGGGTAGCAAATGGTATTTCTCAGGCTGATCCACCTCCTATTTTTGGAGTAAATATTGGATCAATTGGATTTTTAGATGAGTCTGACGATAAACGAGTATATAGAGATTTAAATAAAGTGTTAAAAGGGGAATATATAATTGAGACATGTTCTAAGTTGACTCCTTATATCGTGAGAAATTCTGAAGAGATTAAACTCAATAATGCGTTAAATGAAATTTTAATTGTGTCCTCAAAAAGTTCCAAAGTATTACAAATTTCGGTAAAAGTAAATGGAATTTTTTTAAATCGGAGTTATTTAGATGGAGTAATTATCTCTACATCCACAGGCTCAACAGCCTATAATCTAAGTGCGGGAGGGTCGATAATAAGCCCTAACTTAGAGATTATGCAGTTAACGCCTCTAAATAGTTTTGCTCGTTCTGGTTTAAGACCTATAGTTCTCCCGATTGATTCGGAGATAGAAATTACTCCCTTAAGACCCCGGTTGAATGCTAGAATCATTATAGATGGGCAACAAACAATTAAAAAAATTCTACCAAATACAAGAATTCGAATTCGAAAAGCTAATTCTCACGTACAATTCATTCGCTTAACAGATAATATCTATCAAAATTACTTCAGGCGGTTAAGAAAGAAGATTATTGGAACAATAAGAACTCCATTGGATGATAGCCCTGAAGAATAAGCCAATCTTGATTTTTGATACAAATATCTTTTTGTTAGGCATAAATTTTAATGTAATTGATGGTAATATTTATACTACGCCCGATGTTATTGAGGAAGTTAAACATAAGAGGTATACAAATAAAAATAGGAATATTATAAATAGAATACAAGCCGCAATTGAAAGTAAAAAGTTACTGTTACAAACTCCTACAAAAAAATTTACTCAAGAAATCGATATAAATTCAAAGACTACAGGAGATTATAAATCTTTATCGATTGTTGATAAAGAACTGATTGCCTTGGCTTTAGAATTGAAATTGACTCTTAAAAAGGATGTAGTTCTCTATACTAATGATTATTCAATGCAAAATTTATGTTCAGAATTAAATATTGCTTTTTCACCATTAATCAGAGAAGGAATTAAATCTAAAATAATCTGGGAGGTATACTGCCCTTTTTGTAATGAAATAAAAACAGTTGAAGAATATGGTAAAGATTGCGAAATATGTGGAACAATGCTTAAAAGACGAAAAAAGAGGGAGATAAAATTCATTTAAACAAATTTTTTTAAATAATTACAGAATGAACTGTGAATATAGTGGAAAATATATATTAATTTTTCCAACCATTAATTGATAGAATAACAATTAAGTTCCAAAATACCTATGGGAGTAAAGATAAACGAGCTAGTTAAGGAAGTTAGCAGAACGATTACTTTTGAGAATCTTTTAGGAAAACCTATTGCGATTGATGCATTTAATACAATTTATCAATTTTTGGCAATCATACGTCAGAGAGATGGAACACCCCTCAAGGATTATAATGGAAACATAACCTCTCATCTTTCAGGATTATTTTATAGAACCATAAATTTTTTTGAACATCGTATTAAACCAATTTACGTTTTTGATGGGACACCATCGGAACTGAAACTAGATACAATAAAAGAAAGAAAAAAAATTAAAGAAGAAGCTAAAGAAAAGATGATTAAGGCTCAGGAAGCCGAGGATTTTAGAGAAGCAAGAAAATTCGCACAACAAACTTCTAAGTTATCTACTGATATGATAGAAGAGAGTAAAAAATTAATTGAATATATGGGGATCCCTATTGTTGAGGCCAGCTCTGAAGGTGAAGCTCAATCAGCTTATTTAGTGGATAAAGGTGACGCCTGGGCATGTGCATCTCAGGACTATGATACTTTGCTATTTGGTGGAGAACGACTTGTGAGGAATTTTGCAGTAAGCAGAAGTAAAAAAGTAAAAGATACCATGGTTACTCTCGATATTGAATATGTTTCACTCTCAAAATTATTAGAATATTTAGAAATTTCGCGAGAACAATTAATTGAAATGGGATTATTGATTGGAACTGATTTTTTTGAAGGAATACCGGGAATAGGGCAACATAAAGCTTTAGATCTAATTAAGAAGTATGGATCTATACAAAATATAGTTGATAAAGGAATAACAGTTGGAAAAACAGAAATTCAAATAGCTCCGGAAATAATTGAGCAAGTAAAAACTATTTTCTTAAAACCAGAGATTAAAAAAGATTATCCCAAATTGAAGTGGAAAAAAATAGATTTCGAGAAAATAGAAGAATTATTGATAGAACAGCATAATTTTTCAAAACAAAGGGTTGAAAATGCCCTTGACCGTCTAAGAAAATTAGATTCTTCAAAAACACAAATCTCCCTAGACAGTTTTCTAAAAAAAAAATAGAAGGTAATTTATAAATTGAAACACAAAAGTTTTTACTAGTTAATTACATTAAATTAATTAAAGAAGTGATTCACCAAAAGAATGATATAATATGTCAGAAGGAGAGACAAATAACATAGATGATAAAGAAAAAAGATTTACGCTTCGTGTCCAAAAAGCGAAGAAGAGGGATATTGGCAGGAATATTATTAGAATTGACCCCAAAACTATGGAAGATTTAAATATTCAAACAGGAGATGTAATTGGATTATTTGGTAAAAAAGAAAGTGCAGGGATTGCATGGCCAAGTTATCCCCAGGATAATGGATTAGGCATTGTACGAATAGATTCGAGATTGAGGAAAAACACAGGAACTAGCATCGATGATACTATTGAAATTTTTAAGGTAAATGCTAAAGTCGCTCAAAACATTGTTTTAGCACCTTCTAGTGTAAAAATTAGAACGAATCCTCGATTTGAATCGTTTGTAAAAAGAAAATTAAATAATTATCCCGTTACCATTGATGATCTTATTTTAATTTCAATAGGAATAAGTAGAGAAATCACTTTCAAAGTGATAAGTCTTAGACCTAAGGGGATTTGTGTTATTAAACAAGAATCAGCATTACATATTAGTGAGCATGTTACTGAAGAAGAGGAAAAGGGAGCAGGCTACATAACTTATGAAGAAGTCGGTGGTTTAGACAGAGAAATACAAAGAGTACGAGAAATGGTTGAATTACCATTGCGTCATCCTTCGATATTTAAACGATTAGGTATAGATCCTCCTAAGGGAGTATTATTAAGAGGACCTCCTGGATGTGGAAAAACATTATTGGCGAAAGCGGTTGCTAACGAAAGTGAGGCTCATTTTATCTCTATAAATGGTCCAGAAATAATGAGTAAATTTTATGGTGAATCAGAAAAGAAATTACGAAAAATTTTTATAGAGGCCGAAGAAAAAAGTCCTTCAATAGTATTTATTGATGAAATCGATGCTATTGCGCCAAAAAGAGAGACCGTTACGGGTGAAGTAGAGAGAAGGGTCGTGGCACAATTATTAGCCTTAATGGATGGATTACATAGCAGAGGAAGAGTTATAGTCATAGGGGCTACAAATAGACCAAATAGTTTAGATCCTGCTTTAAGGCGTCCTGGCAGATTTGATCGCGAAATTGAAATAAAAGTTCCCAATGAGAAGGGACGTCGGGAAGTGTTTCAAATTCATACTCGCAATATGCCTCTTGATAAAAAGATCTCTTTAAAAGAATTTTCTCAAATAACTCATGGATTTGTAGGAGCAGATATTTCTGCAGTGTGTCGAGAAGCCGCAATGTCAGCTTTAAGAAGGTATTTACCTAAAATTAATTTAGAATCTGATATGATTGACCCCGACCTTTTGGAACAAATAGTTGTAACTAAAGAAGATTTTGAAGAAGCATTAAAAGAAGTATTACCATCTGGAATAAGGGAAGTGTTTGTCGAGGTTCCCAATGTAAAATGGGAACAGGTCGGGGGTTTAGAGGGTTTAAAACAAAGATTAATAGAGGCTGTAGAATGGCCTTTATCTAATCCAAAAATTTTTAGAAGAATGGGGATAACCCCTCCAAAAGGTATTTTACTTTATGGTCCTCCTGGTTGTGGCAAAACCCTTTTAGCCAGAGCGGTAGCTACTGAAAGTAAAGCAAATTTTATTTCGATAAAAGGTCCAGAGCTCCTATCAAAATGGGTTGGAGAAAGTGAGAAAGCCATCCGAGAGGTTTTTCGAAAAGCTAAAATGGCGGCTCCGTGTATTGTATTTTTTGATGAATTTGATTCTATTGCCCCAAGTCGAGGAAGATATACTTCAAGTACAGGAGTAACAGAAAAAGTGTTATCCCAGTTCTTAACTGAATTAGATGGTTTAGAGAGTATGAAAGATATTGTGGTGATTGCTGCAACTAATCGTCCTGATATATTAGATCCTGCGTTAATAAGACCCGGAAGAATAGACCGTATATTATTAGTTCCCGCTCCCGATGAGAAAACTCAAATTGAAATATTAAAAATATATACAAAAAAGATGCCTTTAGCAACGAATTTAACTGTAGAAGAGATTCATGCGATTATTGATGAAGGGTTTTCTGGTGCTGACATAGAAACCCTGTGTCGGGAGGCGGCTATGCATGCCTTAAGGGAAAATATTCGCGCTAGAAAAATCACTTTTGACCACTTTAAAGAGGCGAGGAAAGAAATCCATCCAACAATAACTCCTGAAATACTTAAATGGTACGAAGAATTTGGCGATAGCTTAAAAAGAAGAAGAATTGAAAAGACAAGGGAAGAACCTCTGTTTGTATAATATTAAAAATATTAATTATAAAGAAAATATTACACTTGATAACAAAAATGATCTTTTTTTTTAACTAATAAATTATAAAAAAACACATAAATTAAAACAAATAGGTGAAAACTTATAGAATCACATCGTTGGAATCAAAAGCCGATTTTAAACTCAATTATCGAAATTCTTGTTAAAAATAAAGGAGAGATAATGGATAAGAGAATTGAAGAATTACTTAAAAAAGAATTTCCTTTTGTCAATTCATTGTATTTAGAAGAAATTTTCATGAAATTAGAATCAATGAATATTATCAACGTATTTAGAGTTTCTAAGACAAAAAAAATGATTGTTCTCAATAAACACACTGAATTAATTAGTGATAAAATATTGGAAGACCTACATTAGCTTGTTTTTTCCCATTTTAAGCAAATATCGGTAAGAGATAAGTTTTCAATCTTTGATTTAAATTGTCTTTCTCTAATATCGATGAAGATAGGGTAATTAACGGCATTTCCGATTAATAACATCTCACCTACTCCTAAACTCGAAATCATATCGGCATATTCTTTTGATATTGCCTCAGAACTATCCATTAAATGTTTTAAATCGTAAGGGTTTTTTATATTCAAAACCATTTTTGAATTCAATTGAGATAAAACAGTGGCGCTCAATTTCTTTGGTCTTTGTGAAATTAAACATAAGCACGCCATAAATTTTCTACCCTCTCTAGCGATAGTTTCTATTATTGATTTAGATATTGCTTTAGAATGTGCCGCCTCCGGACAGAATTGGTGAGCTTCCTCTACTATTAATAAAAAAGGGGGAATATTATCAGTCCTCCTGAGATAAAATAATCGATTACACAGATAGTCGATGATAATTTGTTTTTTTCTTATACTAATCTCATTTGCGAGGTTAAATATTGTAATTTGGTTTTGATTGACGATATTAGCGATTAAGGGATTTTCTTGAGGTCCAAATAATGTCAAACGATTTAAATCAGATAACCAGCCGATTAATGCCTGTTTAGTACTTTTACTTCCCTCAGAATCGTTTTCAATAAAGTCAAGAATATCTTGTAAAGTGTAATTCCCATTTTTCCCTTTATTTTTTTGCATGTTTTGAATATATTTTGAAAGCTCTCTAACCTGAACATTGGAGATCTGGTCTTGATACTTTCTAAACCACCACGCATTTAAATTAGGAACAGATATTTGAAAATAAGAAATATCTTGTATTGAAACTTTATCTTTAATTTGAGGTACATCTTTCAAATATAAATATTCACCATGAACATCAATTAGAATAATAGCAGGGTTACCATAGGACGGATCTCTTGTTAGTAATTCCTCAATAAGAATTGATGTAAGATAACTTTTACCCCCTCCTGAAATTGAGAGAATGGCAAAGTGTTTATTTAGTAAACGATCCATATTAATTTTTGCGTCAAAATAAGATACTTTTATTTGTCCTAAATGCAAACCCCGTTTAATATCTAATCCAATAAATTGGTTAAAAATATTTTCCTCTAATAAATACACATCTGCTCCGGGATTTGCGGGATATGACATTCTTTTAATAGTTTTAATCTCTGAATTGTCTCCATTTTTAAACTCAATTATCCCTAAACATCTCACAATTGCCGTAGCAAATTCAAAATCATCGCTTGGAAATAAACCCTTTAAGATATTAGGATTATTATTGCTATTATATGACTTTATAGTTAAAGCATCAGAAAAATATTCATTTAATAATATGATTTGTTCAATAATGCCTATTAAATACCCTTCATTTGACTTGGTAAATACAAATAATCCCTTTTTTACTAAAATTCCATCTCTCCTTTTATTAATAACAAAGGGAAATTTTGAGACATCAGGTAATTGATTAAAATTAAAAATAGTACCAATTTTTGAGGGCATTATAATTTAAAGTCCATAAAATCCTTAATTTAATCTATTTGAGTTAAGATAAATAAAGGAATGAATTTAAACAAAATAGGAGTAAAAGTTTTTTGACTTTTATTAAAAAAAGGAAAGTGGTTATTTTTTTAATCTGCTTCCTCTAAATCTTTTATCATGCGAAGGATCAAGTAATATCCATTATACCACAGGTAATTGAGAAAAAATACAAGACCTATGATTAATAGCATTAACATCCCGATGAATAAAACCACTTGACCTTGCGACATTTCTGCAAAGATCGTGCTAAGTGTTATTCTATCTCCACTAGCTGGACGTGTAAAGAGATCGTAAATTACAGCAGTTAAAATTCCGATAATAATAGCAAAAATACTGAACATCAAAGCACCTGCGGCTATTTTGACTCCTATCCTATTTCTATATTTATCATTGAATAGTTTTTTCCTGAAAATATTTTTTAAAATCAATGATCTACCTTTCTTATACAATCCATAAAAATAAACGACTAAGAAGAATAATCCTGCTAATAGTGTTCCAATGATGGCAATTTGGTAACCAAAATTCAAACTTAGAAAGAGTGCCATTTTTCCCGTTGCCATAACGAGGTCCGCAATTGTGTATACAATTCCGGCAATGATAACGATTACGGTGATTGTTATTGCAATATAAAAAATGGTTGCAACCAATTTTTGTTTTTTTGAAAACTGAATTTCACTCATAAATTTCTCAAATTTATATGTTTTTTAAATATGTTTTTTAATTAAAAGAATACCATTTAAGATATATAAATTGATTGTATACGCTATAATAAATTTTACTTTTTATAATGAATAAGATGGAGTGTTTAATAGTCTGAGCCGATAAATAAAAGAAATTGTACAATAAATATTAAAAAAATGGGATATTAGTAAGAATCTTTTACCTGATTTAAGTCGTTGAAAGTCTTATATATATTTTTACTGTTTAGTAAATTATACAAATCATAGGAAAATTTGTAAAACTCATTATAAAATTGGCTATTACTTTCATTAGGGACCCATTTCTTGTCAACTTTACATAAATTTTCCGCAGCCTTTGCCACATCTGGGAAAAGTCCTGCTCCCGAAGCCGCCAATATAGCGGCACCTAATGAAGTGGCTTCTTCAATTACGTTTCTAACACAAGTTATTCCTAATACATCTGCGTAAATTTGATTCCAGAAATCAGAACGGGAACCTCCACCAGTAAGTAACAATTCCTTTGGTTCAATTCCTATTTCCCTAAAAACTTGGATATTCTTTTTAACTTCAAAGGCAACACCTTCAAGTACTGCCCGGTAAAGATCCCGTCGTTGATGACCTAGTGATAACCCAAATAAAATACCTTTTGCATAGGGATTCCAATGAGGTGCCCCCGCACCGATTAAATGCGGAATTAACATTAAGCCATTGGCCCCTATAGGGGATTTTTCAGCCTCAGCCGTTATAATATCGTATGGATCTTGTCCTTCTGAAGCAGCCATACATTCTGGTTGCCCAATTTGATCTCTGAACCATCTTAATGCCGCTCCAGAGGTGAAAATACTAGCTTCTTGAACCCATACCCCAGGAATCGCATGACAGCTACATAACACTCTTTTCTCAGGATCGAATTTTGGTGCGCTTAAATAGGCAAGTATAAAACTACCTGTCCCTGTCGTACATTTAATTTCACCAGGAGAAACGACACCTACTCCTAATGCCGCAGATTGTTGGTCTCCAGCTCCAGAGACTACTAATGTCTTCTTATCAAATTCCGTCTCTTCAGTGACAATTTCTCCAATATCTACACCACTTTCAATTGGCTTGGGCATTTTATCCAAATCAATTCCCATTTCTGATGCGATTTCTTCAGAATACCTTAAATTATTAATATCAAATAACATTGTTCTGCTTAGATTGCTATGATCGCTAACAAATTGACCTGTTAGCTTATAAATAATAAAATCAGCTACTAAAAGGAATTTATGAGTTTTATTGTAGATATTTGGTCTCTTATCTTTAAACCAGAGGATTTTGGTGGCTGAAAAATAAGGATCTATGGTTAAACCTGTTGTTTTATATATTTTATCAGCTCCTATCTTATTTCTTATAAACTCAACTTGGTCTGTCGTACGTCTATCTTGCCATACTAAAGCGTTATGGAGGGGATTACCTTCTTCATCTACAGGAACAATAGTTTCTCTCTGATTTGTAACCGATAATGATACAATCTCACTTTTATCGATACCGCTTTTTTTAATGGCCGCTTCTATTGTTTTTTTAATAGAAATCCACCAAGAATTCGCATCTTGCTCTACATAAGATGGTGTTGGGTAAAAGCTTTCCCATTCTTGATAATCGCTTGCAATAACATCTCCCACTAAGTTAAAAATGTATGTTCTGCATCCTGTGGTCCCCAAATCTAAAGCTGCAATATACATAATTAGATCTCTTTTTATTTTTTAATTTTATAAAAATAATTTTTGATTTTATAAAAACCATTATTAAGCTTTTCAAGTTTTAAATATATCTATTTCATCTTCTCATATCCACATTGAGGACAAACTAATTTGCCAAATCCAACTTTATAATCTTTTATTTCTGACATAAATGAATTACAAATTGGACACCTAGGGTTAAAAGAAGGGTACCAAACTCCTTGAATATTTGGAATATTTTTTAAAGCTCTTAGATAATCTAATTTTTTTAAATAATTTTTATCGGTTTGAAAAAGTTGTTGTCCCTCGGCAATTGATTTCCCTTTTGGTCCAAGGACCATTAAAAATTTAATTTTTGAGGGATTAGTTATTAACGAGAGCGTTCGTAATATCGCTTCTTTTCCGTGATCAGAAAATAGTTTTGATAATTCTGGCGGAGCTAGTCCTACTAATATCCCTTGCTCTTCAACTTTCTGAAATAAAAATTGAAATATTCTCCTTTGATCATCAAACGCCCAAAGAAAATTCCAGTTAGATGTGTCATAATCCTCATTCTTTGGTCCAATAATTCTCTTAATACTTTGAATTAGAGAATAATGATTATATTCTAGTATTTTTGAGTTCAAATCATCAAAAAATGATGGTTCAATAACTGGATATCTCTTGAGAATACTCTTTAAAGATAACACTCTTATCTGGGTTAGCTCATTTGAATTAAGACTATCCCAAGGTGTCTCGGTATATACTAAAAAAAAATCTTTCATTATATTAGATAATTATTTTGTTAAAATAAATTCATTTTACAAATAAATTATTTAAAAAATTGATTAATCTCAAATTTATCAGAAATTACCTCATCTATTAATATAATTTGGAGTTTTTTAGAAATTCCAAGATCATTCACTAGGTTTTTTCCAATATTCATAATTTCATTTGTATATGATTTATGAGCATTAACAACTATTATGTAATTATTAAAAGAATTCCATCCTTCTTTTTCTTTTAAATAATATTGGACGGTGTTTTCTTCAAATTTAGCTTTAAATTCTTTAATCACGTTTTCTTGGTTTATCTTGTCATCTTCAAATATCAGATAATCTAATATAATCTCTGAATTTGTTTTATCCTTTAATATTATAATGCCTTTCTTTTTTTGTGTTTCAAAATTGAATTTTATATCTTCAGCTAATCCCTTTTGATGAAGTTTGAATAGTAAATATTGGAAATCTTTAAAAAATCCTTCTTTAGCTTCTAGGATTTTATTCTCTATAATCTTTTTAAAGTTTCCGTTGATTTCATAACCTATACCTTTTCTAAATAGGGTTTTTGCTACTTTAAGGGTTGTTCCGCTCCCTACAAATGGATCTAAAACGGTATCTCCAATAAATGAAAACATTCTAATGATTCTATATGGTAAATCTTCCGGAAACATCGCAATATGTTCTTTTTGAACTATTCCTGGAAATTTCCAATGGCCAATATACCACTTTTTCCATTCGCTTAATGATATTTTAGACAGTTCTTTAATCTGGAGAGCTAAGTTCTTCTTTTTCCCCTCATATTTTTTGAAAATTAGAATATGTTCATAATCGTAAGTCAATAATCCATTCCTAGGATAATAAATAGAGCCCATTAAAGAGCAACCACCGGTAGTATTAGTAGTGCTGATTTTTTGCCAAATGATATCTCCTAAAAAATCAAAACCTAAATCAACGCAATCCTTTATTGTTCTGCTTGCTATTGAGAGTATTCTATAACGACCGTATTGTGCAGTCCTTAAGTATTGATCGCCCACATTAATGACCATCCTACATTTAGGTTCCAAAACACGATAGCACTCTTTCCAAACACTTTTTAGTCTTTTAAAATAATCCTCAAAAGAATCAGAAAAACCAATTTGATCATCTAGGCCATAATCCTTAATTTTACCATATGGAGGAGATGTTAAGATTAATTGGACCGAATTATCTTCCAATTCTTCCATATTTTCAGATGATTTATAATATAAAATTGGTTCTGAAAGTCGAAACAAGGTTATACAGTCTGTTTTATTGTGGGTTATTATTCTTTAATTAGTATCTCTAATAATTAATTTTTTAATATTACCAAATTGATATAATTTATAAAAAAAATATTTAAAAATCAATTTTCTGAAATCTATAAAAATAAATAAGAAAAAAGTATTATGGATGGGATTTGGGATACAAGAGCGGATACAATGAAAAAGGGTGATAATTTACGCGAAGTTTCACCTATAACTGAGAAAACTATAATAGATAATGATGGTTTCACCCATTACTTTTTCACTAAGATGATTTTTAAAAATCCATGGTACAAAATTCCTTTAGATGAGTACGAACTTTTTAAAAAATACATAGATGGAGGTTCCAGGTCCTATCCTTCTGACGGTAATATTCCATGCGATATAGTGGCTAGCGAAGCCCGGATTATTCTTAATGAAATAGTGGAACTTTCTAAAGATTCAAATAGCAAGCATTTTGAAGATGCGAAAGATAGTTTGAAAAAAGGTAAATTTAATCTGGTGAGAGGTACCTTAAAGCTTTATTTGGGGAAATACACTACGAGAGATTGGAGGAGAAAAAGATTTACTGATGATATAGATTTTTGGATTTTTAAAATACATGTGCTACATCATGTGTTGAGACGAACTGGATGGGTAAGAAATGAAAAAACCCGAGAATGGGAAAAAAGAATTGAATGGGTTAATCCTGATACAAATGAAACCAAAAAGCAAGTGCTTATAGCAGCAAATGATTTAGATCAACTCCTTGATTTCGGAGCTGGAGCATATCTTGAAGGCACAGGTCTTAAAAATGTATTTAATAAAAAGATAAAAAGAGGTCATGATGTTGACCTTAGTGATTTGATAAATATTGCAATGGTCAGAGGACAAGATGAGAAATATTTAGGAGATAAAGGAAGAGAGGAGGAATGGTTTAAAGCTTGGGAAGCATTCGAGGAAGCAGCAAATACAAGAAATATTAGAACAACATCTAACTTAATTTCCTTATGCAGAATTTCAATGGGTATAGCTGAATATTTAGAGCGGGTAAGTAGTGCGTTAATTAGATATAACGATGTAATTTTTAATAAAAATTTCATAACAGATAGCGAACTAACAAGAATTTGCAGAACTTCTATACATTGGGTAAAGTATCTTTCAGATAATGGATCAGAGGCAACGAGAAAACTTCTTCATGATTTTTATCATGAACAAGCAGAAATGAAACCTCTCCATGCAAAAAATCTAAGAGAATTTGCTGAAAGGGTGTTAAAGTTGCTAAATTCTAAATATAAGCATCTGAAAGTGATCTTTGAGATACAGAATTAAAATTTCTTTACCATATTGAAGAGATATTAGTTCTCTATTTTATGGAGATAATATTTAAAAATTAGGATTGAAAACTTTATTATATGGCGACATTTAAAATCATTACCAAAAAAGACTGTTTTTTCTGTAATAAACTAAAAGAATGGCTTGCGGATAAAAATATTGATTATGAAATCTTGGATTATCAAGATCCTAAAGATTTTAATGACCCAATCATGGAAAATCCAACATTTAATGCATTATATTGTGATATGAGCGCCTGTGTTGAAGGAATACCAATAATCGTTAAAAATGATAAAGATTTTTTTTACGCAGAACTATGGGACTTAGTGAATAATGAAATAATTGAAGAAAAAGCGAAAAAAATTTTTGAAATTTAATTCTTTTTATTTCTCTATAATATCCTAATATGTGAGAAAAAACGTGAAATGAGTGTTTCACGAACTTATTAGGGTATCTCAAATTAATTTAAAGAAATACTTCTATCTTATCTTTAGTAAGATATTTTTTCAATAGAAGATTAGTTTACTGAAGTAGTCAAAAGGAAAGTGATTTCAAAATGTATGATTATTTATTGAGTGAAGAAAATAAGAAATTTAGGGAGGAAGTCCGAGAATTTGTAAAAACTGAGGTTCCGCCCTCATTATTAAGAAAAATGGATAAAGACGAGGTTCAATATCCCGGCGAATTTGTTAAAGCATTAGCAAAACATAATTTAATCGGTATACGATTTCCTAAGGAATATGGTGGTCGGGGATTAAATTGGGAGGCTGAGATCATTGCCGAGGAAGAGATTGGTGTGCTTGGAAGTTCTCTTGCGTGTCTATTCTCCATTACTAGCATATGTGGCGAAGCGTTCCATCATTTTGGGAATGAGGATCAAAAACAAAGATACCTCATACCTTTATGTGAAGGTAAAAAATTCTGTGCTGAAGCACTCACAGAACCTAGAGGGGGATCCGACTTCTTTGGAGCGACTTGTACAGCAGTCAAAGAAGGGGATCATTACATACTGAACGGTGAAAAGAGATTTGTTGTAGGGGCAGAAGGGGCTGACTTTTTCTTAGTGTACGCAAAAACAAATCCTAATGCACCACCCCATGAATCATTAAGCCTATTTGTAGTGGATAGATCTGATGCAGTAGAATCAGCATATATCTATGGATTAATGGGCACTCGCGGTGGAGGGGCTGGAAGACTAGTTTTTAAGGATTGTGAGGTTCCAAAAGAAAATATTATATTAGGGGAAGGAGCGGGAGGTAAAATTTTTTATCAAATGATGGTACCTGAACGTCTTACCACAGCATCTGGGTTAATAGGGCTTGCTAGAGCATGTCATCGAATTTCTACTAAATATAGCACAAAAAGGAAAGCGTTTGGTCAAACAATAAATAAATTCCAAGCAGTCAGTTTTATGGTTGCTGAAAATTGCACACTATTGGATGCCGCAAGAGCAATTGTTTACAACACAGCAAGGAATATAGATGCTGGAGCTCCAGCAGCTTTGCAGAGAAGGTTAGTTTCTGAGTCAAAAAAGTTCTCAACTGAAGCCTGTTGGAAGGTAATCAATAATGCTATGCAAATTGTAGCCGGAATTGGATATACTACTGTATATCCAATAGAAAGGTTACTTCGGGATTGCAGAATCGGAATGATTTGGACTGGGACCAATGAGATCATGTCTTTAATTATACAGCATGAATGGTACAGGGAATTTTTGAGCGAAAAATGGCTTGGTAGAGATGTAGAACAAGACGCTATTGCTGCGGATCATGAAGAAGAGAAGCACTATGGGTAAACAATTTTTTTTATTTATTTTAAAACACATTTTTTAAGTATTTTACACTTTTAAAATTAAATTTCTATAAAGGTAGTAATGTATGAAAGAGATTGAAGAACCGTCGAGGAAAATCCCCGTTATGGCAGAAACGGATATTTTAGTTGTAGGTGGCGGACCAGCTGGGCTTTGTGCAGCGCTGGCAGCGGCAAGGGAAGGCATTGATGTCATACTTGTAGAGCGATATGGTTGTTTTGGAGGAGTTATAACACAAGCGATAGTGGGGACAATCGCATGGTATAGATATGCTAAAACGGTGGATGCTGGGGGTATTGGAGTGGAGCTTGAACGTAAGGCTAAAGAGATGGGCAGTACTATAAATACAATCGGCAATGTCAAGAATCCAGAAATGGTGGAAGTGTTGGAAAAGGAAGGATTAATGGTTAATGGTAAGCCGACTTATGAGGTACTGGAAACCGAGATGTTCAAACATGTAGCTGACGTGCTAATACAAGAAGCTGGAATTACCCCTATATTGCACTGCACAGCCGTTGATGTAATTATGGATGGTAATACCATCAAAGGCATCATTACAGAAAGCAAATCCGGAAGACAAGCAATATTAGCTAAAAGGGTAATTGATGCGACGGGAGATGCGGACATAGCTTATCTTGCCGGTGCTCCATTTCGAAAGTCTCCGAAAAATGAATTGATGGAGGTAACCGTAAATTTCGGTTGTAGTGGTATCAATATAGGTAAATTTCTTATGTATGTATATCTAAACCGCAGTAGTATAGGAGATTGGGGCGAGACTTCAGGTAAGGAAGAAGACTCATTCACCACCTACCTCGTGGAGCCGTTTAATAAGGCTAGAGAAGCCGGTGAGATCCCCAAGGATGTGACAATAGAAAGTTATTGGACCAATTATACGGATGCGGGAGAGATTACGTCCTTTAATGGGATTCATATGACAGGTATAGATTGCACAGATGTGTGGGATCTTACCAAGGCCGAAATGGAGGGTAGAAAGCGGGTAATATGGGCCGTTGAAGCCCTAAAGAAATACACTCCAGGTTTTAAAAAGGCAAGATTAAGAACAATAGGATCATCGTTGGGTACCAGAGAATCCAGAAAAATAATCAGTGAATATAATATCACTGAACACGATGTGAGAAACGAGGCCCGTTTTGAGGATTCAATCGGTATCTGTCCTGAGTTTATTGATGGCTACGGTATCGCAATCTTACCTACTACAGGCAGATATTTCCAGGTTCCATACGGCATTATACTCCCTCAAGAGGTGGAAAACCTTCTCGTGGCAGGTCGCTGTGTTGCCGGAGATAAAGTATCCCACGCCGCAACCCGTCAAATGGCGTGCTGTACGGTAACTGGTCAAGGTGCCGGGGTGGCTGCTGCCGTGTCTATTCAGGACAATGTAACATGTAGGCAGGTTGATATTTCAAAAGTTCAGAAAACCCTCAAAAAACAAGGTGTCAGGATTGAATAGAGATTTATTGAAAATGAAACTCCGTTTACTAATAATTTTTAAAATGTAAAAAGAATAAGTAAAAAAACCAAATTAATTTTCTCTTGATTTATATCGTATTTTAACCATTAAGTCCCTAAGTTCTAATTTATCGCTGCTGGGCTTAATATACTTCTTTTTCACTCCCTCTTCAAGCGGAAAGGTAGTAATATCTGTGCCTTGCAGAGAGACCATTTTTCCGAATTCCCCATCAAGTACCAACTTCATGGCTGCTAAACCGAATCTCAGCCCTAATATTCTATCAAAAGAATTGGGTGCTCCTGCTCTCATGGTATGACCGAGTACTACACTACGGCATTCAAAATCCACACCGTTTTTCTTGAATACTTCTTTTAAGTCATCTCTTAGATCTAATTCCTTAACTAAAATATTTGAAATATTCAATGCTGGTAATACAGGATTGCCAAAAGAATCTTTTGGTAATTTGTCAATGGTTTCTTGAGAAATTGTTTTAAAATCTCTCCTAAGGGATTTTGAGTCAGGATATGCTCCTTCAGAACACGCAATCATATGATATTTATGACCGGCCTCTGCTCTCTTTTTAAGGACGTCCACTACATCTTTCTCAAAATCGAATGGGGTTTCTGGAATGAGAATTATATCTGCTCCCGAAGAAATTCCACTGTACATGGTTAAGAATCCGGCATCCCGGCCCATAATTTCAACAATGAAAACTCTTTGGTGTGATCTTGCGGTGGTTGTAAGATTGTCCATGGCATTTGATGCAAGCTGAACAGCACTCCAGAATCCAAAAGTATAATGCGTTCCCGCTAAATCATTATCAATAGTCTTTGGGCATCCAACAACTTTAGCATTAGCGTATTTATACAGAGCATCTGCGACGCCTAGGGTATCATCCCCCCCAATGGCGATTAGAGCATCTATGCCTAACTCATTAAACTTGCTAGCCATTTCCTTCGAGATTTTTTGTTTAAGAGCTTCTTTTTCTTCTTTAGTTTTTGCTTTTTGGATTGATTTAAAGGGATTTGTCCTGCTAGTATATAAGAGAGTCCCACCTATAATGTGAAGATCGTCATGGTCAGCGATATTAAGGGGAATTGTTAAATTTTCTAAAAATCCCTTCCATCCTTGAAGTATACCTACACATTCAACCCCAGCATCAAACGCTTTTAACATAATACCATACAATACACTATTAAGTCCAGGGCAATCGCCACCACCGGTAAGGATACCAACTTTTTTAATCGTCATTTAAAATCACTTTGATTTTACTGATCAATATAGAATTTCTAAGTAATTTAAATTAAAAAAGTTATTACATCTGAAAAAATCTTGGTTAATACTAATCCTTTTCAAAATTATTAATTTTTTTAAATGAAAAACGTGAAGGATCGTGGGGAATTATATAACTGCCTCCCCCAGGATCAGTTATTATTAAGGTAAACTTTAATTCTCCGTTTATTGCTTTCTTTAAATCTCCTAAGATATCTTCAATTTCATTTAATTGGGGATCATCTTTTTCAAGATTATTTTTATAAATTAAGACCGCTTGTTCGAATCTAAAAAGAATACCCTGTACATTAGTGTAATAAAAGTCAGCTCTTGGTCCAGGCTCAACAATAATTTCCAATTCAGGAATTTCTAATTTTCCTGTGGGTGAACGATAAATTTTTGATTTCAGATCACTCTCATCTATTACTTTTAAAGTCATGATTCCGGAGTCAATTCTAGTGGTCATGGGAATTACGTCATTTTTACGGTAATTACATGTATCACAGATGAATTTAATAAATAGCATCTTATCCCCATCAGGAAGATCATAATCGATGGTATGAATTTTAATAACTCCCTTCTCACAAGAGGGACATTTGAATGAATACTGTTCTTCCTCGTTGCTTCCTTTTCCAGGCATATTAGAATGTTAATTTTTCCTATAAATAGTAAAATTATGCAAGAAATATGACTTTTAATATTTTGACACGTGAAATTTTATCATTTTATAAGTCATTTAAAGAGCTCCCTTAAAAAGTTTATGCAAAAATTTTTAATATTACCGATTTTTAACTCCATTAATACTTAGTTAATTATCTACTGTATAAATAATATAAAGTTGGGAAAAAATGCTTAATCTTGCGATAAAAAAATCACCACTTCTTCTTAACTCTATATTATTGTTAGTACTCTTAGTAATTCAAGTT
>SMTZ1_10007421_pt1 | contig 18313 bp, 14 predicted proteins | sample DeeMarSWOR136_30_FD_25667 | JGI IMG/M metagenome (IMG submission 25667)
TGTTGGCTATCCCCCTCTGTTTGTATTATCTCACGAAGCTCTTCCTCCCTTCATATGCCCTTTCCGTCCTGCTGCTCTCCGGCATTTCAACGGGGGTAGTTGCTCCCTTCATCTCCAACATCCTGGCGGGAAATACCTCTCTCGTGGTATCCATGGTGGTCCTTTCCTCCGTCTTGGTCCCTTTCACACTCCCACCCCTGGTGAAATATCTGGCTATGAGAGAAATGGAGATACCTCTGCTGGCCATGGTGAGATCCCTTGCCCTGATCGTGTTCATTCCCATCGTCGCCAGGGAAATCTTCGAACGGTACATCCCCCGGCTCATTCAATGGGGGGAACGGATACAGTACCCTGTCTCCGTAGCCCTCATCGGATGTACATTGCTGGCGGTCTTCGGAAAATATTCGGCCTTCTTCTTCCGTGAACCCCGACAAATCTTCATTGCCATTGCGGTGGCCTTTCTCCTTTCAACCCTCTACCCTCTATATGGCCATCGGTTCTATCCTCCTCTATGGGCGGAGTCGGGAGGATCAACTGGCCGGTGGTATCAGCATGGCCTTTCTCAATAACGTCCTGGTAATAGTGTTCGCATCCCAATTCTTCGGGCCAATGGCCGCTACCCTGGCGGCGATGTATATGCTTCCCCTCTTCGCCATGATCATCCCAATCCGCCTCGTGTTTAAACTCAGATAGCCCGCCGGGGATGATGCAGTTCATCTCTCCATCTCCCCCCGCAACGGGCCCGTCTCCAAACACCATGTATTCTTGGGCAACGTTAGAAGGTGCTCGCCCTTCATCCTCGGGAATTCCAGAAATGGGCAATTCCCACCATCTTGGCTTGAAGGATTAGTTTGGACGAGAGGCGCTCAACTGCTTTGAGCGCGGTTGAGGGTGGTCAAGAGGTCTCGTGGGATCGAAACGAGTTGTACGAACTAACCCGTCGAGACGGTAGTATGGGTCATCGCTCCTCAAGGCAGAGGAAGTCTCAAGCCCTATCAATACCCCAGGGCGCACCCATCTTTCCTGGGGTCCGATCCCCCCAGAAGGACCCCGCTGCCCGGGTCGACGATAATCCCTTGCCCTCCCCCGAATTGGTTGGTTTGAAACCCCTCCCTGAGGATTCGATGCCCCCTCCTCTCCAGCTCATCCGATACTCGATTCCCCAGGGGTTCCTCCAAAATGACGTCCATCTCCTCGAGATGGCGGATCCGGGGTGCCTCCATGGCATCCTGGATATTCATGCCGAAGTCGATGAGATCGATCACCACCTGGACATGCCCCTGGGGCTGCATATCGGCCCCCATCACCCCAAAGGCCATGAGGGGCTCCTCCCCCTTAAACAGCATCGCGGGGATGATGGTGTGGAGGGGTCTCTTGTGGGGTTCCAACCGATTTGGGTGGTTTTCATCGAGGGAAAAGGCCTTTCCCCGGTCCTGTAGGACAATTCCCGTATCCCCGACCACGATTGCCGAGCCGAAGTGTTTGAAGATGCTGTTGATGAAGGAAACCATGTTTCCCCCTTTGTCCACGACACAGAGGTAGGTGGTATCTGAATCCACCTCTAAACCATGGGCCACCCCGGGGGACGCCCTATCCATGGTAATTTTCTGTCTCTGGGTTTCGGCGTATTGCTTGGAGATCAGCGTTCCCACCGGTATATCCCCGAATTCCGGATCCGACACGTACCGATCGCGGTCCGCGAAGGCCAGCTTTTTGGCTTCAACCAGGAGGTGGTAGTAATCGGGCGAATTGGGGCCCATGGATCGGATATCAAACCCCTCCAGGATATTGAGCATCTGTAAGGCAACCAATCCCTGTCCATTGGGCGGTAGCTCGTACAGGGTATACCCCCTGTAAGTTGTGGAGATGGGGTCAACCCACGTAGAGGCGTGGTCCCCCAAATCCCTCTCCTCCAATAAACCCCCATGCTCTCTGGAGCACTGGACGATGGCCCGGGCAATCTCGCCTTCGTAAAATGCCGCCCTCCCCTTCGAGGCTATTGCTTCAAAGGTTCTCGCCAGATCCGGGTTCGTCCATACGTGCCCGGGTTTCGGTCCGTGCCCATCTACGGAATAGTGTTCCACAAGGGCGGGGAAGTCTCTGAGCTCCTGGATGGCGTGCTGCCACTCCCCGCTGATAACCTCCGTAACGGGAAAACCCCCCTCGGCATAGGTGATGGCCGGGTGCAGTAAGTCGGACAATTCCATGGACCCGTATTCCTCCAAGAGGGTGACCCAGCCGTCCAACGCCCCGGGGACGGTGACGGACAGGATTCCCCTTTCAGGAACCCGTTCCATCCCCTTATCTACGAAGTGCTTGATGTCCGAGGCGTACGGAGACCTTCCACTGGCATTGAGCCCCTTCAGTTCCCGCCTCTCCTTCCAGTAAATGAGGGCAAAGACATCTCCCCCTATTCCCGTCATATGGGGTTCCACAACGTTCAATACGGCAGCAGCCGCTATGGCCGCGTCCGCCGCGTTTCCCCCTTGCATCAATATCCGTATTCCCGTCAGGGAGGCCAGGGGTTGACTGGAGGCCACCATGCCATTTCGACTCATAACAACGGACCGCTTGGCCCCAAAGAGCTCTCGCGTCGAGCGGTACTTGAACTGCATAATGTTTCCCCTTCCCGAATCAGCCGATGTCTTATAAAGGCATTGAGACCGGGTTCGCCTTTTTTGGTGCTAGGAGAAGCCCAGAAGGAAGATGACCGACGCCATCAATGAACAAGAAAGCGAGGATGAGACTAGCGGGTATGACCTGAGGTGGTGCCGTTACCTCTTCGTTTCTTCTACCTCTCTCACAAAGGAATCTATCCCCTCCTTCTCTTTCAGGGCTTGGGCAAAGGAACGAGCCTCTCCCCGGGAGGGAAACCGGCCCACCGAGACCCGATACCAGGTTCCCTTTTTGGGAATGGTGGCCTTCGCGACAAAGGCCTCGTATCCCTTCTCCTCCAACTGCTTCATCAACACCTCAGCCCTCGTCCTTTTCCTGAAGGATCCGACATTAACGGTAAACCTGCCGGCCGGCATCTTCCGTTCAGGGACGACCCGAGGCTTGGACTCCTCAGCCTTTGCAACCTGTGGTTTCACCTCCTCTTTTCCCTCAATCTCGGGCTTTTCCCCCACGGCCTCAGTCCCTTCTTTCCCCCCTGGGAGCTCCGTTCCTTCGATACCAACCACCTTCTTCTCCGCCACCCCTTCACGACCCACCGGAAGAGCCTCCGGGAGCTTCGGCAGGGCCGGTTTCTCAACCTTCGGGACGCTGCCTTCCGACAACTCCCGCTCTTTTGCCTCCTCTGCAATCGTCGCAGGTATCGTCGGCTTCTCTTCCCTCTCGACTGAGGGAATGGGACCCTTCATTCGCTTGGCAACGATCTGGGGCTTTCTTACCTCCGGCTTCATGACGAAGAAGAGGACCACCAACACCAGAATCCCCAATCCCAAACAGAGCAACGCAACCATCATGAGGGAGCGCTTTGAACGCCTTTGTTTCGTGAGGGAAGCAAAGGTTTCGGGGGAAGGATCTCCTTCCCCGGGCGTCTCCTCTCCCTCCGGGGACTCTTCCTCGATTGCCAGAAACTCTTCAAAGTCCCGATCGGAGAAGACCGGCACCTCCTCAAGGATATCCTTTTCCGGCCGTTTGGAATCGTCATCCTTCATGGATATTTCCTCCGAAAAGAAGACCCAATTGCTACGAGGATAGAGAAAACCTCACGCAAAGTCAACTTCCCGGCGTCCGGAAATAAGATTTTCCCCAATGGGAGCCCGCGAGCCGTTTCGCCCTATCCATAAACGAAGAGACCCCGGGGGAAGGACAACCCCCGGGGTCTGTTAGCGGCCTCACTCCTCGCCTCTCATTCCACTAGCTTCACATCCGTGGCGTGAAGGCCCTTTTCGCCCTGAGAGATCTCAAATTCGACTTCGTCACCCTCGTGAAGGGTCTTGAATCCATCTTTGTCGATGGCGGAATAGTGGACAAATATGTCGTCCCCATCTTCCCGACTGATGAACCCATAGCCCTTCTTCTCGCTGAACCATTTGACCTGACCCCTGGCCACTACACCTCACCCCCTTCCAATAAGAATTCTCAGGTAAGTTGTAATGGCTTCCCGGTCTACTATAAAGACGCACGATAGAGTCATACCCGCGTACGCCCTTTATCCCTGATGCTTGAAAAACTCCATACAACTTACATCGGTGGATTTAAGCATCTTTACCAGAGAAAATCAAGGGAAATTTATTGGAGTTTCCTCAGTTTTGGGAGAACACCGTTGTCCATGAGCGCAATCTGCCGGAGAAGTGGGGGACCCATCGAGGGTGAGCAAAAAGGAAGGTTAAGGCTGAGGTTAAGGCTGAGAGGAGATATTTCCCATGGCTCTAAAGGGGTCACCTTACGAGGAATTGTTGTGCAAATCCCTGCAGCGAACATCAAAGAATTCTTGGTAACTATTCTCAATGAACCGAAGCGCGTGATTCAGGTGAAAACTGGACTTTCCCTTAACCTCCAACCTCTAACCTCAACCTGCTGAGGGGTGTTCAGCCCCGAAGCACTGCGAAGGGACAATGGTGTTCTCCTTGGAAAACCAGAATCTCCTATAGTATCAATAGGTTACAAAGACACTGTCAGCAAAAGCCCGGAAACTCCGGTACCTCCGGTGGTAGGTTTCCTCTGGACAGGGAAGGGCGGTTATGGTAAAAAGGCGTACACGGATGAAGTGGGGGGGGGAACCTACCCGTGAAGGTGAACTGTTGCAAGGCGGTGTTGTTGAAGATTGGCATTGTTGTTTCAATCGCCCCCATTATTTTCTCCTGCGGAGTGGCGAGGGCCGAATCGGGGGATGCTCTCCTCTCACAGGCCGTGAAGGCTTACGAGAGTGGGGAATATGCAGTCTGCATTGATAAACTATCAAAGGCTATTCCCTTGTTGAAGGACCCAAAGGAGAGAATCGAGGCTTTCAAGACCATGGCCTTCGCTTATATGGCCTTTCCTGACAAGAAGAAGGAGGCGAGGCAGCAATTCTGCGAGATCCTCAAGCTCGATCGTGCCTTTGAGCTGGATCCCATCATGACCCCCCCAAAAATCCTAACCGTGTTTCGGGAAGCTCGGGAGAGATGTTTCGGAGGGATTGAAGTGCAGGTCTCTTCAAGGGATCAGGAGGCCGTCTCCGGTGCCAAGGTCTATCTCAACGGGGAGTTAATCGGCGAGACGCCATTGCGGAGGAAGGATATTTTGCCGGGGCACTATGAGCTCGAGATTCATAAAGACGGATTTCCCTCTTTTAAGGCGAGGGTTTCCATTAAGGAGGCAAAGAGCACCCCCATCGAAGTGAGGATACCGACCATTGCCTCCATTGATCACGATGTTACTGCCCCCCTGTTGACGGGGGATAGGATACAGGTGACGTTGATGGGGGATTCGGGAAAGGCCGCTACCTTTGACCTGGGCGATGTTAAGAGGAACGTGCCCATGGAGGAGGTTTCCCCAGGAAGGTATGCAGGTATCTATCGAATTGGGGAAAAAGACCGATTCTCCAACCTGGCCATCGTTGGACACCTTGAAGACCAGGATGGATCTCTGGCCTCCATGAAGGCCAAGAGGCTTATTTCTACGAGTGGGCTTTCCCGGTCGCAGGTTCATTTCCGGCGCGGAAAGGCCAGCATGGAGCAAGGGGAGTACGATCAGGCCATCGATAGCCTTTCAAAGGCCCTCTACGAGGATCCGAATTTCGTGGATGCTCATATCCTTTTGGCCAAGGCCTATGGCAACAAGAAAGGGGCATATCCTGAGTCCGTTAAGTATCTCAAAAATGCCCTGGAGCTGGACAGCGATAACCTCGAGGCCTGTCGTCTCCTTGCAAAGATTTACATGGAAAATGGGAAATACGAGGACGCTTTGCCCGTGGTTAAAAAGATCTTGGGGATTGCACCGAACAGCGGTTTTGCCTACGGCTACATGGGAGAGATTTTACACTCCAAAAGTAAGTATGGGGAGGCCATAGAGGCTTTGAGAAGATCGCTGCGGCTGGAACCGGGCAACCCAAGGGCCTACTTTCTCCTGGGCAAGGTCTTCGAGCGGTTGGGCAGACTGGCCGATGCCGTTTTGGAATACGAAACGGCGGTGGATCTCTCCCCCGCCACATATCAGTATCGGAACGCCTTGGCCACCTGTTACAAGGCCTTGGACCAGGAGGTGTCTGCTTTTCGACAGTGGGAGAAATGTTTGGAATTGGGTAATTTAACGGAATTGGAACGAAAGGAGGTGAAGCGGAGGCTCTCCGAGTTAAGGAAATAAGAATCAGGGGGCGGTGGTGGCCGATACCTCTTGGGAAAATGGACTTTCCAGGCCATCCTTGTCTACAGCGGTTACCTTGTACCTATACGTGTTTCCATTCCTTAGGTTTGCATCCGTGTAGGTGATCGTCCGGGTGACGCCGATTCTTTTGAACCGGAAGGCTTTTTTCCGGTAAATGTAATATCGGGTAATCTCGGCTTCGGAGACGGCCTCCCAGGAGATGGTGATCCTGCCCTTGCCACCTTCGGCCTTGATCGCTTTGGGGCTCGGGGGAAGGGCTTTCGTCATGGCCGATATGGTCTGCGAAAATTCGCTCTCCAAACCATCCGCATCAACGGCCTTTATCTTATAATAGTAAGTCTTCCCGTCGGCAAGTTTGGTGTCAATGAAATCCGTTTTATTGCCCGGATGGGCTTCTATTTTCTTGTATTCCTTTCCCGCAGCATCACTTCGATAGATGATATAGCGCTGGATATCCTTTTCCGGATTGGGCTTCCAGCTCAGGGAGACCCCTCGGGCTTGGATGCCCGAAGCCCTGAGCCCCGTTGGGGCCTGAGGGACTGGCTTCGTCCGCGCCTTGGCGGCCTCAGAGAATGGGCTTATGAAACCCTGTTTCGTGATAACCCGGTAGCGGTAGAGGTATGTGCAATCTGTTTGGACATCACGGTCCTTGAATGAGAAGGAGGCCCTCCTCTTGGTGCGCAACCGCTTGATCTCCTCATATGCCCCGGATGCCGCGGTGCTGCGGCTCACGATGTATTCCTTGACCCCCGTTTCGGTGTACTCGGGTACCCGAAATGTTATGTAACGGTATCGACCCAACGCCTCCAGGGGTGGGAGCTTGATGCCCCAGGCCGTTGTCGCTCCCTCGGATTTCCATCGATATACCAACGACCGGATGATGGATTCAATCCCTCCCTTGGCGATGCTTTCCATCTCCTTGGGGTTTCCTTGAGCGGAACAGCTCATGCTCCAGACGGTATCTCCTTCCGGGATCCGAATCATCCGAAGGTTGAGGCCAAATCGAGCCCTCTGCCCCATCCTCCCATACTCTGATAGGGACCCCGTGATTACCCCATCGACGCCGAGGGCTTTGCCGATCTCCAGGGTCTGGGTGTAACGGTGGATGTTGGTCCGATCCATACCTTTTTTCTCAACAAGGGCCTCGAGGTCTTGGAGGGGGAGGATGTCATATTTTTGCACCGTTCCGAGGTTTGCCACAGGGAGAGGATCAACGGAATAAACCACATACCCCTATTCAATGAGCCCATGGTGACGGATATCCCCGTTATTTCTCACCAATTACTCGGTAAAAGCGGACCTCGCTGATCCCATTTTTCACCCGTTTTTTCCCCGCTTCTTCGAGTCGGAAAAGCCTATTCACCTGCCGAAAGGTCTCCTCCCCGATCAGGATTTCGTTGGGTTCGGCTATCGATTCCAAGTAAGAGGCGACGTTGACGACATCACCCAGAACGGTATATTCCAATCTCTTGGCCGACCCGATGTAGCCGGCCATTACATTTCCGCTGTTTATCCCGATGCGGACGTCGAATCGGTGTTTCTCCTCTTTCCGGATCTTCAACCGTTCCAATTCCCGACGCATCTTTAACGCGGCAAAAACCGCCTTTTCCGCGTCGTTTCCGTGGGAGTAAGGGGCGCCGAACGTGGCCATAATGGCATCGCCGATATATTTATCCAGCGTTCCGTCGTATTCGAATACGATATCGGTCATAATGGTGAAGTACTCGTTCAGAAGGGAGGCAACCTCCTGGGGCCTCAGCCTTTCCGCGAGAAGGGTAAAATTCTGAATATCGACGAACAGGACCGTGGCCGCCTTCTCCTCAGCCTTGAGGGATAAGGGCGCCCCCTCGGCGCTTTCCTCCATGATGGTATTGACCACATCGGGCGAGTGGAAGCGCTCGAGATTCGTCCTGATCTGCATCTCCCTGAGGATTCTCTCATTCAGCCTTGCCTGTTCGATGCCGATGGCAGCGTGGTTCGCAATAGCCATCAGGAGCTCCAGGTCATTTTCCGTGAATTGGTTTGCCTGTCTGAAACTATCGAGATGGATGATGCCGATGATATCCCTCCCCCTCCAGAGGGGGGCGCACATGGCCGATCGAATCCCATGGAGGTAAATGCTTTCCCCCTGACTAAATCTGGGATCCACCATGGCATCGGATGTCAGAATGGCAACCTTATTCCGTATGACCCTGTTGACAATGGTTCGACTGATGGTGATTTCTTCATCCCCCTTTGCAGGCGAACCCCTATATTTCACGGCCTTGGGGATCAGGTTTTCCTCCTCATCGATCAGCATGAGGAAGCCGCGATCCGCACTAATGGACTCGAAGGTCAGTTCGATGATGGTGTCCAAGAGGTCCCTCAGGGAGACGGAGGAGATCAGTTTTTCGCTCAGCCGGTACAAGGCGATGAGATTCCGATTATTCCTTTCCAATTGTTCAATCTGCTGATCCTTTCGGGGAAGGTGTTGCATCCCTTTTCCCAGGAGACCTGTTATCGCCAGATCCTCGATTGGCTTGATGATGGTTGCCCTTGAGTCCAAAGGGGGATCATCCTCAGAGAAGCGGACATGTTCGGCGATGGTTTCCTGGTAGAGGACGAGGATCTCCCCGATGAGGATTTCGTCGCCGTCTCGTAACGGGGCCTCCCTAATTCGCCTTCCATTGACAAAGGTCCCGTTGTGGCTATCGAGATCTACGATGGCAAGGCCGTCCTTCGCCAGCACGATCTTGGCATGGTCGCGGGAGACGATCTTGGATTCCAGGACTACGTCATTCCTCGGGTCCCTTCCGATTTTGAAGGGGATCGTGTGGATGGGGCACGTTTTCGCCTCTCCCTTGATATTCTTGAGAATGAGGTTAGACATAGGCCTTCGCCGGTTACATGGGATGTTCATCCCTTTTTAGCACAACATCTCGACAAGATCAAACCCTATCGTATGGACAATTTCCATCTCGCCGCTTCTCGGCCCTTGGCTCATACCATGCCTCCCAAGATCATCTCAGAGATTAATCATCTTTTCGGGGACAAGCCCCCTGAGGTGGGGAAAGGGATCCCTCATATGGGGGAAATGCATAGCCGAGGCGAATTGATCCGGGAAATCCTTACTGAGGGTCAATTCGATGTAGCGGATCTCCTTGGCGATGTCGTTTGCCTCCCTTCTCTTCTCCTTGTTGAGGAGGGCGATACGAGCACCATCCCCTGCCGCGTTTCCAACCGCGGTGATCTCTTGGAGCTCACAGTCCGGAAACAGGCCCAAGAGCATGGCCTTTTCGGGGTCGATGTAGTTTCCAAATGCCCCCGCAAGGACTACCCGATTGATCTGCTGAATTCCCAGGATACCCATCATTACCTTGGCCCCTGCATAGAGAGCCCCCTTGGCCAGTTGGACCTGCCTGATATCGGCCGAGGTGATGGTGATATCCTTGCCAATGGCCGTTTCCCTAGCCTTGGCGATTACGAATTCGTATCCGCTGGTGGTCTCTCTCATGCGACCGGAGGGAATGGTCCCTACAAGCCTTCCGCTCTTGTCCACGATGCCGGCCTTGAACAGCTCCGCCACCGCATCGATGATCCCGGAACCACAGATGCCCCGTGCCCCAATCTCATGGGGTCTGCACTGGTCGCTCCATGCGTCAACCCCTATCACCTTGAAGCTGATCTCGTGGTCCTCGTGGTTTATCCGAACCCTCTCGATGGCTCCAGGGGCAGCCCGCATTCCGAATGTAATGTGCGCGCCTTCAAATGCCGGTCCCGTAGCACAAGATGCGGAGCTAAGACCCTCCTTGTTTCCCATCACCAATTCCCCGTTTGTTCCGATGTCTATGATCAGGGTTTTCACGTCCGCGCGATGCGGCTGTTGGGCCAATATGACCCCCACATTGTCCGCCCCTACAAAGCCGGCCTCAACGGGAAGGACGTGGATATTCCCGGAGGGATGGATTTCGAGGCCTAAATCCCTCGCCTTCACGTCCACTGATCGTTGAAGGGCCGGGCAAAAGGGAGACCTGCCCAAAGATTCAGGGTTGATCTGCAGGAAAAAGTGGTGCATAGCTGTATTCCCGACGATGGTCATTTCATAGACGTCCTCCGGGGAGGCCCCGACCTGCTGAGCTGTGTTGCCGATGATCCGGTTGATGGATTGGATGATCTGCTGGTGCATTGTTCGCAAACCCTCGCTCGGATGGTTTGCGGCATGGGCTATTCTGGCCATGATATCCTCACCGAAGGAGATCTGGGGATTCATCAGGGCGTCCATGGCCAAAACCTCCCCGGTGTGGAGGTCACAGAGATAGCCGGCAACGGTGGTTGTTCCGATATCGACGGCGATGCCGTAAAGGGATTTGCGCTTTGCCGGTCTGATGTCGATAATCTCCTGATCCATCCAGATGACAACGTTTACCCTCCATTGGGCGGCCCTGAGGTTATCTCCCAACATCATGAGGGCCGGATAATCAATGCCTACCCTCTTCAGGCCATACCGTGTTTCTAACCCGATTCTTACCCTCTCCAGGTCGGCCTTGGGATCCGAGAGTGAGGGAGGGGTCAACTCGAGTTCATACCCCTTGACGCCTGGGTTGAGATCGATTCCCATCTCCCGTGGTGCCTTACAGATAACCTGGTTCCCTCCCCGGCTTTCCTCCGGAACGTAGATCAACACATCGCCCTTGAGCCGTGCAGTGCAGGCCAACCTGTACCCACGGCGTTTGTCCTCCTTATCGATGAATTTCTCCTCTTCCGACGTAAAGGACGAGAGGTTCTCTTTGGCCGAATGGATCCCGTCCTTTGGGAATGAACCCTCCTCAATCCTGACCCGACATTTCCCACAACTCTGGCTTCCCCCGCACACGGATTCGATATCTACCCCTAGATCCTGGGCTGCCTGGAGCAGGTTTCTCCCCCGATCCACGTATCCCCTTCTCCCCGAAGGTTGGAAAATGACCTTGTGCTTCACGGCAAGTCCCCCCATGGCCGGATCGTCTACGGAGGGGTATACAAAATTGGGTGGATTTTGTCAAAGTGCTCCCGGGATTCTTTGAAGCCTTTTCCACAGGGTGGGGTCATAAATCGAGGGACTGTTACCCAAATCCCATTTCGCTCTCTCAAAAGCACTTTTGACCATTCTAACGTTTCCCTCACTGCGAAGAGCGTTGGGGCGCTGCTTCGTCCCATAGCGTAGTAGAATGTGCAGCGCCCCGACCGCACGGCTGCAGTACCGCAGCACTGAATAACTTCGCGCTCCAGGGATTTGGACAACAACCATCAACACGTGAGAACCCGTGGAGAGGGGGGCCGAGTTATCACCGGAAAAGGCTTGACAAATGGTAAAAGGTCTGATAAAAAGTCTACAAATGTTGACTAAGAATGGGAAAGGACCATTAACTGCCCGACAGCGCGAGGTCTTATCCTTCCTTATTCGGTTTCTCCAGGAGAGGGGATATCCCCCTACCGTGAGGGAAATTGCCCGCTATTTCGGATTGAAGGGACCAAAGAGCCCTAAGAAGAGGTTAGATGCCTTGGAGGAGAAGGGTTATATCAGAAGGAGGCCTGGCAAATCCCGGGCTATTGAGGTAATGGGGGTGTCTCCCTCCAGGCCCTACCGCCTGGTTCCCCTAGTGGGGAAGGTACGGGCAGGGGTCCCCTCTCTGGCCCTCCAGGATTTCGAGGGGGAGATTGCCCTCGATCGTTCCCTGGCCAGGGGGAATGAGACCTTTTTCCTGAGGGTGAGGGGGGATAGCATGGTCGGGGACCACATCAGGGACGGTGATTTGGCCTTAGTCCGCCCTCAGCCCGTGGTGGAAGATGGGGAGATCTCCGTGGTCCTGATCGATGATGACGCTACGGTGAAACGGGTGTATAGAGAGGGGGAAGGACTCCGACTCGAGCCCTCCCATCCCACCATGGTGCCCACCATCGTGAAAAAGGGGGAGGGCCGGGTAACCATTGTGGGCAAGGTCGTCGGAATATTCAGGGAAATGGCCTGAAATGGGGATAAAGGATCCACCCCGGTTCCGGGAATCGAAGGCGAGGGATGAGAGGAGGGTCATCCTCCACGTCGACATGGATGCCTTCTTCGCCTCCGTGGAACAGCGCCGAAACCCGGGGTTAAGGGGAAGGCCGGTGGTGGTGTGCGGGAAGCCTCCCCGGACTGTTGTGGCCTCGGCTTCATACGAGGCCAGGGCCTTTGGAATACACGCGGATATGCCCCTTTTTGAAGCCCGGAGAAGGTGTCCTGAGCTTCGGTGTGTGGAGGGGGATTTGGGGCGGTATATCAAAGCCTTCCTCAGGGTGATGGGGATCCTGAGGGGGTATTCCCCCCACATTGAGGCTGCCTCCATCGATGAGGCTTTTCTCGATATGACCTCTTGTCGTTTGCTTTTTCCCTCTCCGAGAGGGGTAGCTGAGGCCATGAAGAAACGGATTTTCCATGAGTTGGGATTGACGTGTTCGGTAGGGGTAGGTCCCAACAAATTGGTTGCCAAATTGGCCAGTTCAAGGGGGAAGCCTGACGGGTTAATGGTCGTTTCGGCTGCCGAGGTCCCCCATTTTCTGGAGAACCTCCCCATCGGTCAGCTGCGCTCCATCGGCCCTAAAAGGGAAGAAGCCCTTAGGTCCTTGCGGATTCAGTCCTGTGGGGATTTGGGGAGGTTTCCTGCCAGTCTTCTCATAGAGAGGTTTGGCGTTTTCGGTGAGAGGCTCCACCGGATGGGATTGGGGATCGATGAAACCCCCGTGATCCCCCTTGGTCGAGAGCCCGATCCCAAGTCATTCGGGCATTTCGTCACGGTGCCTCAGGATACGGCTGATCCAAGGGTAATCTCGGGTTTCCTTCTCAGGCTCTCCGAACAGGTGGGAAGGAGGTTGAGGAGGAATCGTTTTCGAGGAAGGAGGGTTACCCTGACGGTTCGGTTTTCGGATTTTTCGGCACTTACCCGGCAAAAGGCCTCTGCTGAGCCGCTCAGGAGCGGCAAGGAGATCTACCAGCTTGCCCTGCGGATCTGGGATTCCATGGGAGATGAGAGGCCCGTGAGGCTTTTAGGGGTGACGGTCTCCAACCTCCAAAGGGCCTCCAATCAATTCTCCCTCCTCTCCGGCGGGAACAAATGGGAGGCCCTCTGGGAAGCAGTTGACCGGGTGAACGACAAGTATGGGGATTTTACCCTTACCTGGGGATCCCTTTATCAATCCCCTCAATAAGGCAACCTCCCTTTGTTTGGGCTCTCATCCATAGTCTTTCCCCTGCTTTCTGGGAAACCTGTGCCCCCTCAGTTCCGATTTCCTTGACAATGCGCCCCCATTTGCCTTAGCCTTTATGGGACCTTCCCAACGACGAGGTTTGCGTGATCAAGATAGGGACCAGCGGGTTTTCCTTTCCGGATTGGAAGGGAACGGTATACCCCGAGGAGATCAAGGACCGAGATATGCTTCCCTATTATGAGAGGGAGCTGGGGTTCACGGCATTGGAGGTCAACTTCACCTATTACACCCTTCCCTCCCCGAATAGCTTCATCGGCATGTCCAAGAAGACTTCAGAGGGTTTTGAGTTCGTGGTGAAGGCCTTCAAGGGCATGACCCACGAAATCCGCAACAGGGCTACCAAGAGGATAGTTGACAACAGGGATGTTTTCGATAAATTTCTCTATTCACTTCAACCCCTGATTCAGGAGGGGAAGCTGGGGTGCGTCTTGGCCCAATTCCCCTATTCCTTCTTCCCCAACGGGGACAACTTCGCCTACCTCCGCTCCTTCAGGGAACGACTGGGAGAGATCCCCCTGGTGGTGGAATTCAGGAATGTGTATTGGCTCAAGGACTCGACGTTTTCCTTTCTGGAGAAAAATGGCGTGGGGTATTGTGTCGTCGACGAGCCCAAATTACCCAAACTCATGCCCTTTATCCCAAAGGCAACATCGGCTGTGGGATATTTCAGACTCCATGGGAGAAATCAGAATTGGTTTAACGTTCCAACATCCGTCCGCTACGATTATCTCTACAGCGAAGAGGAGCTCAGATCCTTCGTTCAACCCATTAGGGAGATCGAAGCCCAGACGGGACGGACCTTGATCTTCTTCAATAATTGCCATGGCGGATCTGCTGCAAGGAATGCCTTGGAGCTGTTGAAAATGCTTTCCTGAGTTAAGCTCGCGTGCGGACAATGGGGTTAGCGTGAAAGGAATTGATTTCGAGAAATCCGGGGGCATCATTCCCGTCGTCGTTCAGGATTACACGAGCGGCGACGTACTGATGCTGGCCTACATGAATCGGGAGGCTTGGGAAAAAACGGCGGAGACTGGGCGGGCCTGGTACTGGAGCCGATCCCGGAATAAACTATGGATGAAGGGGGAGACCTCCGGTCACCACCAGGTGGTGCGAGAGATCTTTATCGACTGCGACGGCGATGCCCTTCTCCTGAGGGTGGAGCAGCGGGGAGGCGGAGCCTGCCATACGGGATACCGGAGTTGCTTTCACCGGACCATTCAGGGGAGCACGGTAAGGGTGGTTGGCCAGAAGGTCTTCGATCCTAGGGAGGTATACGAGAAGTGAGGCGACTCAAGGCTGGTATCCCCAAGGGGAGCTTGGAGAACAAGACCATCGAACTGTTCCGGAAGTCGGGATGGAAGATCGGGGTAAACGACCGAAGCTATTTTCCGTCCATCGACGATGAGGAGATCCAATGTACCTTGGTCAGGGCCCAGGAAATGTCCAGATTCGTCGAGATGGGAACCCTCGATGTGGGGCTCACGGGAAGGGATTGGATCCTGGAAAACGACTCGGATGTGGTGGTGGTGAGGGATTTGATCTATTCGAAGGTGAGCCAGAGGCCGGCCAGGTGGGTGTTGGTGGTCGCCGAGGATTCGCCGATACGGCGACTGGAGGACCTGAGGGGAAAGAAGATCTTTACCGAGTTGACCAATTACACGCGGAAGTTCTTTTCGGAACGAGAAATCCCCGTCCAAGTGGAATTCTCGTGGGGCGCCACCGAGGGAAAGGTGATCGAGGGGCTGGCAGATGCCATTGTTGAGGTGACGGAAACGGGAAGTACCATCAGGGCCAACGGGTTGCGGATCGTGGAAGAACTCTTGGAAACTTACCCTCAGTTGATCGCCAACACACAATCCTGGCAGGACCCATGGAAGAGGGAAAAGATTGAACAGATCTCCCTCTTATTAGGGGGGGCCCTCCAGGCCGAGGCAATGGTGGGATTGAAGATGAACGTTTCCAAAGAGGATTTGGAAAGGGTTGTGGAGATCCTTCCCAGCATCACGGCCCCCACCATTTCCAACCTCTATCAATCCGAATGGTTCGCGGTGGAGACCATCATCTCGGAAGAGGTCGTTCGCGACATCATCCCCAAACTCCAGAAAAGGGGAGCGGTGGGGATCATCGAGTATCCCCTGAACAAGGTGATCTGAGTTCCCTTTCTGGGGGTTACTGGTAGCGGGGGAATGGAGTCGAGGGAATACAAGGACTCCCTGGATTACCTCTATGGCCTGGAGAGCCATGGGATCATTTTCGGGCTCGGCAATATTCGCACTATCCTCAGGGCCCTGGGAAATCCCCACAAAAAGCTGAAGGCCATCCATATCGGGGGCACCAACGGGAAGGGATCCACCGCCGCCATGATCCAGTCGATCTTGAGCCGAAGCGGATATCGGGTGGGCCTGTACACGTCTCCGCATATGATATCCTTCACCGAACGGATCAGAATCGACGAGGAGGAGATAACGGAGGGGGAAGTGGTCCGTTTAACCCAGTGGATCCGAGGGGCGATCCGGGAGAGTCGAATTCCCGAGGCCTGCACCTTTTTCGATTTCACCACCGCAATGGCCATGCTCTATTTCGTCACGGAAAGGGTGGATCTGGCCATCTTGGAGGTGGGCCTGGGCGGCAGGCTCGATTCGACCAATGTCATCGACCCCCTTTTGGCCATTATCACCACTATCTCAATGGACCATCGGAACTATCTGGGAAACAGCCTGGAAGCGGTGGCGGGGGAAAAGGCGGGAATCATTAAAGGGGGAAGGGCCCTCATTACGGCGGCACGTCAACCAAAGGTTTTGGACCTCTTTCAGCGTATCTGTCGTGAGAAGAAGGTCCCACTGTTTCGGGTTGGACGGGATTTCCGAGGGAGAAGGGCAGGTCCCCGTCGATTTCATTACCATGGGCGGAAACTCAACCTCCCCAATCTGGAGCTCAACCTGCCGGGAAGACACCAGATCATCAATGCTACCACGGCAATAGGCGCCATTGAGATGATGGTGGAGGGGGGATACAGGATAGAGGAGGAGTCCGTCTATAGGGGGTTGAATCGAGTTCAATGGTCGGGGAGATTGGAGGTAGTGATGGAATCCCCCACGGTCGTATTGGATGGTGCCCACAATCCCGGAGCCGCCAAGGGGCTAAAGCAGGCCATTGTGGAGGAGTTCAACTACGAACGGCTTCTCTTGGCGCTGGGGATCATGAATGACAAGGATTATCGGAGGATCATATCCACCCTGGTACCCCTGGCCGATATGACCGTTCTCTGTAAGCCCCGATGTGAGAGGGCGGCATCTCCCGAGGTACTCCTCAACGAGGTGAAGCGGATTGAGAGGAAGGGGGAGATCGTTGAGGATGTGGGAGAAGCCGTGCAGCATCTCCTCTCCATGGCAACGGAGAGGGATCTCATTTGCATTACGGGGTCCTTCTACACCATTGGGGAGGCGAAGGCATATTTGTCGAGGGCCTTCAAGCAATTCCTCGACGCCAAAACGTGAATCGGTACTGATGACCAGACATATCCTCTCTCTTTCTCTTGTCCTCGTGATGTGCTCCCTTTCCTTCCTTGCCTCCCCTTCCCCTTGCCAAGAACTGGAAATGCTGATGCCGCGACTGGAGGGGCCGGTTCATATTCGGTCCGACACCCTGAGCTATGACAGCGAGAGAAGGATAATTGTGGCCGAGGGAAATGTTGAGATTACCCGGGGGCCCATTGTCCTCCAAGCGGACAGGGTGGAGTTGAACCAGATGACCAATGATGCGGTGGCGACGGGCCACGTGGTTTTGAGGGAACGGGGAGACTATTTGAAATGCGATCGTCTGGAGGTGAACTTGGAGACACAGATGGGGACCATCACCAACGGGACATTGTTCACCAGGGAGGGCAACTTCTATGTCACGGGGGAAAGGGCGGAGAGGCTGGGAGAAAGGACCTATAGGGGGTATGGCGCATCCTTCACCACGTGCGATATCACCTCCCCTGATTGGAAATTCACCGCAAAACGGGTGGATGTAACCGTGGAGGGATATGCCGTAGTGAGGGGCCCGGTTTTCTACATCAAGGGGGTTCCCGTTCTCTACATCCCCGCGGGGGTCTTTCCCGTGAAGCGAAAACGACAGAGCGGCTTTCTGATCCCCAAATTCGGCTACTCCAGCAAATTCGGCCCCGACATATTCACGGCCTTCTATTGGGCCATAGCGCAGAACATGGACGCCACCTTCTACCTGGATCGCCTAGGAGATAACCGGGGAAGGGGATGGAACGAGGGGGTCGAATTTCGATACGCCCTCAGAAAGGATTCCGATGGCAAGTTTACCTTCTACTTCTGCGATGACCAGGTTGAAGATGATGAACGGTGGGGGTTGTTTTTTCGGGCGCGACAGGGGTTTTACCGAGATTTCTATGCCAAGGCCAACGTGGCCGTGGTCAGCGACGATGCCTATGTCGTCGACTTCGACGAATATATCCCGGACGAGAGGCTGATCGATGCCAGGACGAGGACCCAGCTCGAATCGTCGGTCTTCGGCGGTCGCAATTGGGCCCGGTTCAACCTCCTGGGGGAGGTTTCGGTCATCGACGACCTCACCGTAGAGGAGCACGGGGGAACGCTCCAGAGAGTCCCGACGCTGGAATTCTTCGCCTTGAAGCAGCGCCTCCCCTTTACGCCCCTCTATTTCGGCTGGGATACCGATTATACCCGATTCTGGAGGGAGGAAGGACTTCGTGGGCAACGGCTGG